>Ga0114966_10000237_pt1 | contig 52891 bp, 44 predicted proteins | sample M_130207_XF_Meta_FD_87029 | JGI IMG/M metagenome (GOLD analysis project Ga0114966, IMG submission 87029) | Freshwater microbial communities from Lake Montjoie, Canada to study carbon cycling - M_130207_XF_MetaG | ecosystem: Environmental > Aquatic > Freshwater > Lake | place: Lake Montjoie... | reverse complement strand
GGCTGAGCCCGCCGCCGCTGAACGTCTCGATGCCCTCGAAGACGTCAACCGGCTTCTCGCCGCCGAGCAAGCCAACGCCGAAGCAGTCCGGCAGGAGACCGCCCGCCTCGCGAGCGAGCTCACCTTGGCCACGCAGAGAGCGAGTATTGCGGAGAATGCGGCCTCTGAGCGGCTCCAGTTGCTGGCCGCGGCAAGCCAAGCAAGCCACGAGCAACGGGAACGGCTGGCTGTATTCGAATCTGCCGCGTCGGAACGTCTGGCCGCCCTTGAGGCGACCACGAACAGCCTCCTTCGTCAGATGGCTGCGCATTCCGCACTCCGGTCGGATTTACAACAGATTGCTCAGGACGCGGGCCACGCTCAGGCCCTTCAATTGTCGGAAAGGGAACATTGGCAACGAGTCATGAAGGAGCTTCGAAACGATCGGGCCAGCGAACAGGCGGCCCGGCTCGCCGCCGAGGAGCGGGCCGCTGAACTCCAGCTACAATCGAGTCAGATCTCCTAGGAACGGGATCGATACCTTCGCGCCACTCAAGAATTGCAGCGCAGTGAACAGGAGCCAACGAGGCAGGTTTTTGCGATCCATACCGACGCGGTGGTACAATCGTGAATTGGCTGTCTAGGTCTATAGTTCTTACTTTCTCGTGCAGGGACACTTCCGCCGTCCGTTCTCTCCTATGAAGATTGCTGTCAATTTGCGCCAATACTACAAAGGCAAAATTGGTGGCATGGAGAACTACCTTCGCAATGTGTTGCGAGGTCTCAGTCACCACGAATTGTTGATCTGGGTCCATGAAGAAGAAGTCGAACACGTCCGCGAGTTCGCGCCCACCGCCGAAATTGTGGGGATCACTCACGAAAGCGGCCTGCAGACAATAGAAGCCGGAGTCAAGACGGGCGGTTTCGACCTGTTCTTCTGCCCTTTGCTCGTCCTCGAGCCGCTCGTGGTTTCTCAGCCCTCCGCTGTCATGATGCCGGATGTGCAGCATGAGTTCTTCCCGGAGTTCTTCGACGCCAACGTCCTGCAATGGCGGCGGCAAACCTATGGGCCGACCGCCCTAAACAGCGATATTGTTTTCACGCTCAGTGAGCACGCCAAATCGACGATCGTCGAACGGTTCCGCATCGCGCCGGAAAAGATTAAGGTAATCCATCTCGACGCCGACGCCGAGTTCAAGCAGCCGCTGCCAAGCGCTCCGACCGCGGCGTGGAAGGCCTTGAATCTGCCGGAGAAGTATTTCTTTTTCCCGGCCAACTTCTGGCCGCACAAAAACCATGCCAACGTGCTTCACGCGTTGCGGCATGCCATTGATTCCGGCATGAAGGACGTTCAGTTGGTCCTGAGCGGATCACCTGCCGAGTTCGGTCCTGTCGAAAAGGAGATCGCCCGACTCGGTCTGAAGGGTTCCGTTCGCATGATCGGCTACGTGGACAAGAAATTGATTCCGGAAATCTACCAGCACGCGCTGGCCCTTGTCTTCGCGACCAAGTTCGAAGGTTTCGGGATCCCCCTGTTGGAGGCCTTCTACTGCAATACGCCGGCCATTACGTCCCACTCCGGGAGTTGCGTCGAAGTGGCCGGAGACGCCGCAATATTGGTTGATCCACTGGATCCGCCCGATATTGCCCGGGGGATGCGCCGGATCTACGAAGATGCGGCACTGCGGCAGGATCTGATCGCCAAGGGCCGGGAACGCCTAGCGCTTTTTTCGTGGAAACGCGCGATTGAGTTGACCGAGCAGTCGTTTAGCCACATCACGAGTCCCGCCTATTCCAAGCCCTCCAGAATCACCGTCGAGTCCTGGCCCGTGATCGGCATCGTTACCCCGACCTACAACATGGCGCACTTTCTGGAAGAGACAATCCAGAGCGTCCTGACGCAGGACTATCCCCATGTCGATTACGTCGTGATGGATGCGGGTTCCAAGGACGGCTCCGTCGAAATTCTCCAAAAGTATGGCGACCGTTTGCGCTGGTGCTCCGAGAAAGACCGCGGGCAAGCCGACGCCGTCAACAAGGGCTACCACGCGACGACCGGCGAGATTTTTACGTTCCTCAATTCGGACGACACGTTTCTGCCTGGCGCGTTGAGCACGATGGCGAAACACTTTAGAGCCAATCCCGGGGTCGGCATGATCTACGGCGAAGCCTACCACGTTAAGCTCGACGGCGAAATCATCGCCCCGTATCCGACGCAGGCCTTCGATCTCCGCACCCTCAACAACCAGTGCTATATTTGCCAACCAGCGGCGTTCATGCTTCGGGAGGCGTTTCGCAACGCCGGGATGATGAACGTGACGATGCACTTTGCGCTCGATTACGAGCTTTGGATTCGCATCGCCAAGCAATATGGTGTCGTGAAGGTTGACGAATTCCTCGCCACCAGCCGGATGCACATGGACAACAAGACCCTGTCTAAACGCAGGCTGGTTTATCAGGAAATCATCAGTACGGTAAAAACGCAGTTTCAATACGCGCCCTACGAGTGGGTCAATGGCTATGCCTGCTACCTGCTCGACAAAAAAGATCAGTATTTTGATCGATCCAAGCCCACCCTTTCCTCCTACGCGCTCAGTCTGGCTTTGGGGCTCTATCACAATCCAGGGCGACGGAAGCGGTATTTCGCCGAGTGGCAAGAGATGACCGGATTCGGGAAAAAGTTTACGGGGAGATGGGAAGACGGCTGGATCTCCGCGGCTTGGCAATCGGAGCAGTCGATCCCGGCCGAGACCACGAGTCTGGCGGTCTCGGGCAAGCACTGGGCACCCATCGGGCCAATTGCGCTCACCATCAAACTGGAAGGCAAAGTAGTGCACCGCCAGGAACTATCTTCCTCCGGGGACTACACCTTTGTTGCGCCGGTTCCTCCTGAGCTGTCCGGTAAGGTTTGCAGAATGACCTTCGAGACCAGCCGTACCTGGCGCCCCAAGGCCAACGGCGACTATCGGCAACTTGGCTGTGTAGTGGATACAGTCCAGTTCCAAACGACGGGATCGAGCGTGTGAGCAATCCTCTCGTTACTATCGTAACGCCGTCATTCAACCAAGGTCATTTCATTCGGGCGACGATTGAAAGCGTTTTGAGCCAGGGCTATCCAAACGTCGAGTACGTGATCATGGATGGCGGATCGACCGACAGCACCGCAGCTGTGGCAAGCGAATATAGCAGCCGATTAACCTTCATCTCGGAAAAAGATCGAGGCCAGACGCATGCCATCAACAAGGGTTTTCAGGCGGCGAAAGGAAGCATTGTTGCCTGGTTGAACTCGGATGACGTTTACCTGCCGGACGCAATCAGCAATGGTGTCGCCGGCTGTGCCGCCCATCCCCGAGTCGGGGCAATTTACGGCGAGGGCTTTCAGATTGACTACGACGGAAACGTTCGGCAGCAATTTCCCTTCACCGAGCCATTTAACCTTTGGAAGCTAACGTTCGTCTTGGACTACATCTTACAGCAGTCCGTTTTCTTTCGACGGGATTGCGTCGAGGCGGTTGGTTGGGCAGATGAGTCTCTCCATTTTGGAATGGACTGGGACCTTTTGGTCAGGCTGGGCAAGCGGTATGGTCTAGCCTACGTTCCCGAGACGTTTGGGTGCCTCCGGGAGTATGAAGCCGCCAAGTCCTTCGCCGGCGGGCAGAAACGATTCCGTGAACTTGCCGCGCTTCTGGAGAAGCAAAGCGGGCAGAAGCGTCCGCCCGGTTGGTGGTTCTACGGACTGGACACCTATGACAAAGTTTGGTCCACCCGGATCCGGCGTTGTCTGCCTGGTCCGCTAGGGGCCTACGTCGCCAAGCGTTTCGTACACGCGTGCCGGGCCAAGATCGACGACGTCTACTTGCGATCCCAGGGTTTGTATTCCGATCAATGGGTGGCACCGCGGCTCCACTGGATGCTGCCCCAGTATGCTCGCTCGGCTGTGATCCGCGGCACTTTGCCCGGATGGGCAGCTCCGCTGCAGGATCAGGAACTCCGGATTTACGTCGACGGTCGACTGGCCGGAAAGGGGCACCCGGCGTTCGGAGAATTTAGTATTCCGGTTCCTTTAACGCCCGGCCGCGCTTCCGTAGTGCGGATCGACGCCGAGAAGTATGTCGTTCCCGAAGAACAAGGGCTAGGCCCGGACCGACGGCGCTTGGCTTGGCAATTGTTCGACATTGAAGCCATTGCCTAGGTCTCCCGCACCGACTATTTGATGTTCATCGTCGGCCCCGCCGGGCTGGTTAAGTTACCGATCCGAATGCCTAGAGGTACCGTTTTGCCCGGCGCAACCGACATCGGGATCTTTACCGTGATCTGCATGATCCCCACCACCAGGCCCGGATTAGTGCCCGCGTACAGAACCTCCGCCGCCACCCCGCCCATAGTGATGGAGACGAGGCTGTTCTTTGCACTGGGACGATCTGCGATCAATCCATCGAGCCCCTCTGGAACCAATGGAAACGGGGGGCGCCCCTCGCCGGTGCCGTAAATGACCACAAATCCCCCTCTGAGCGCCGGAGCCGTTTCCGAAACCAAAAAGTATTCGCCTTTCACTTCGTCAAAGCCGTAAGCGGCCACCGGGCCCGCCCCCGTTCCTTCAGTGGTGAAAAGGCTTGGCGCCGTAGCTGTGATTAACACGGGCCATGGATTCGACCGTAGCCCCCCGACGCTTGCTTGGATCATGTAAGGGCGGTTCGGCTCTAGTCCATACGGTACGGTCACACAAATTTGGTCTTTACCCGCGTATAGGACGGGTGCGGGCTCCCCTTGGAAGGATACCGTCACCCCACTGAGTTCCATCGGCAGTCGGGTGAGCCAGGGATCAAAAGATGCAAGAATGTCCGGTCCCAGCCCCTGCCCGTAAAGAACCAGTAGCGATCCTGGTGCGGCGGACGGCTGCTGCGAGGCGGCGTTGCCAATGCCCCGGATGAGTGGGCCGGCCATCGTCACCACAAGGCCGCCGGTGGCAGTCCCGCCACCAGCTCCCGGGTTCGTCACCGCGATCGGTAGTACGCGAGAGTCCGTCATCATCGCCGCCGGCACGGTAATCTCCAGAAGCCGATCTCCCAATACCCTGGTCATCACAGCCACGCCGTTGATTCGCGCTACCGTGCCGGGAAAGAAACGCGCTCCGCGTACGGTCAGAATGCTCGTAGGAGATTGGGCGGGCAAGCTGGCCGGCCAGACTGAGGTTACCTCCGGCTCTCCTGGCTGCACCGTCAGAGTCACATTCAACGTGATTGTCTTGGTGACCGCCGTCGGAGCGTTGATGGTAATCGATCCCTTGTAAGTTCCTGGGGCGAGGGCACTCGGATTGGCGATCGCCTGCAGGGCCGTTCGGAACCCCGGGAAGACGTTTCCGGTCGTCGGGTTGGCCGTTAGCCAATCGGTCCCCTTTGTCGAAAGACTAAATGACTGCAGGCCGCCTCCGGTTCCCAAGTAGAATGGCTGGCTGATTCCGTCGGTGTCGTTACCCAATCGCGAGACGAACTCCAGCGTCGTCGGGGATAGCACCACTTCGGATTGAGGAGCTGTAATCGTGAGAGTGATCGGAACCACGACTGGTTCAAGATTCGTGCCCTCCGTTGGGACAATCATCAACCGTTCGGAATAAGTCCCCGGCAGGAGTGACGTGCTATTTACGAAGACCCGCACAACCAGCGTCGTCCGCCCGTTACTCGGTGTGACCGTCAGCCATTGGCTCAACGGTGCGCTGATGACGAACGGAATAACCTGTCCGTTGGCAACGGCTGCTATCGAGATCGTCTGGACGGCGGTCGACGCTCCGGCACCTTGCACAAAAGAAAAGGTCAGTCCATCCGGCGCGACCTTGATCGCAGGCGCTCCCCAGAGAGCAATCGTGAAGCAAAACAAAACCAGCATTCGCACGATACCTCTATCGTCGGCAATGCTAAAACGCGGAAGGCCAGTTAATCCTTAAGCTCTTCAGGAAATACCGCGTAGCCTTCCGGTGGAGCAAACTGGCTGCGCATGTATTCCAACCGCTTCCGAAGGTGGCGGCTCGCGATCTGCCGTGGACCTGGCTCAACATCGATGTCACAACACAACCCGTGAAGGTAGAGCGTCAAGGTGTCGAAGAACGATTCTCGAGCGTATTCACGGAAGAGCTTCGTCTCACCCCGGAACGACGCCTGCTTGTTCAATAGGTTTTGCTTGGCGGTCCAACTCAGTTGGTCCACCTCGCCGTGCACTCTGGCTTTCAGTTCCGCACGCAACATTTCCATGAATCCAGCGAAAGCGGATTCGGGGAGGCGGTCGAATGCAGCGCGCGCCAAGGCGTTAAAGAGGTGAAAATGATACTCGCTCATATCAATCTCTTTCACCGCGAAAGCCAGAATTCCCGGCTCCCCAGCGCCTGGAGATGGAACGTAGGCAAGGGTCAACCGCGTCTTCTCGTCCGGCTGCTCCGTCACAATCAACGAATCTTGTGGCAGAAAGCTCTGCCGACCCGCCTTATGCTTACCACTCGCCACGGGGCGTTCCAAAAACGGCACGAGCAAAATCAAGAGTTTGGGCAGCGCAGCGCGAAATACCTCCGGGAGAGCCTCAACGGGTTCTTCCAGATATTCCTTCATATCCTCTTCGGCAATAGGGGCCGCCGCTACAAAGTAGTGAAAGGACTCCCCCAGCGGAATACTTTCCCCGCGGAAGCGAGCAGCGAATTCACCCAGGTGAAGTTTGGCTACAATTTCTTTGGCCAGGTCGGAGGAAGACGGCATCGACAGAATCTCCAGTGTAACAGAGCGTCGCGCTAGACTGGGATTTTGCCTTCTGTAAACATCCTTATCTCGGCCGGCGAGGCCTCCGGCGACATGTATGCCTCCAGTCTCGTCGTGGAGTTGCGGAAGGTGATGCCCGATGCGCGGTTCTTCGGTTGCGCCGGACCCAAAATGCGGGCCGTGGGTGTCGAGTCCGTCGTGGATGCGGAAGCGTTAGCCGTCGTGGGCTTGGTCGAGGTTTTGGCCCATATCCCGCGGATCTACGGCGAGTTCCGAAAGTTGATATCCGCGGCTCAGGAACGCAAGCCTCAGCTTGCGATCCTTACCGACAGTCCTGACTTCAACCTGCGGGTCGCCCGCAAGCTGAAGCCCCTCGGCATTCCGGTCGTCTACCTGGTGGCGCCCCAAGTGTGGGCTTGGCGTTCCGGGCGTGTGCGGCAGATGCGACGAGATCTCGCCAGCGTCCTTTCCATCTTCCCTTTTGAAAAAGCCTGGTTCGCCGCCCGCGGTGTCTCGGTCGATTTTATCGGCCATCCGTTGGCGTGGAGCGCCGCGCCGCGCTTCAGCAGGACCGAATTCTGTGCCCAGAATGGACTCGACGAATCGAAGCCCTTCATTACGTTGTTACCCGGCAGCCGCCTCGGCGAGGCCCGACGTCACCTTCCCGCGGTCCTTGATGCCGTGGAGATCCTGCGTTCTCATGGGCTTACGCAGTTCGTCTGGGCCACGCCGATTCGGTTTTTAGAGCGCGGCGGCGGTTCGTTGACAACTTTTAGGGAACGTATTTCCGCGCTGTCCATCCAAGTCGTAGAAGGGGAAGCGTGGGATGCAATCGCCCATGCTGACCTCGCCCTTGCCGCTAGCGGTACGGTGACAATGGAAGCAGCCTTGCTGGGGACGGCAATGGTAACTTTCTACAAGGTCACTGAGATCAGTTGGTGGTTAGGTAAATTGTTGGTGTCCGTACCGTTTTACTCCATGGTGAATCTGGTAGCGGAACGAAAAGTTGTACCCGAGCTCATGCAGAGCGAGTTTACCGGGTCTAACCTCGCTCAAGCCGCCCTCGATTTACTCAATAACCCTGTCGTGCTCGCGCAGATGCGCGCAGACCTAGCCACAATTCGCGACTCCCTTCGTCGGGATAGCGACCCCCTTGCCGAAGCGGCCAGACTCCTCGTAAGCCGCTATCTGCAGGAAGATTGATACTGAAAGGAAGCCTGTTCATGAATAATCTTGGGATCGTTCTCACCGCCACCTTGTTCGCCAGCCTGCTCTCCGGTCAGGAGGCCCGCAGTCGCTCCCGGATTGACGTTGTCAGTTACCAGATCAACGCGGATGTCAATCCGCGCACGCAAACGCTGGCCGCTACGGCGCGAATTCGCTTCCAACCGGTGGATGACCGGCTCACCGCCATCAGTTTCGATCTTCATAACAGCCTCACCGTTAAATCCGTGACCGACGGCAAGGGCGCTCCCCTCACCCGGACCCGCAACCAGCAGGACTTCCAACTACGCATCGCCTTTCCGGACACCCTGCCGAAGGGCTCCGACCAGGAGGTCGTCGTCACCTACGAAGGTCGCCTCAGCGGGCAGGAGGAGTCTCCCGTCTATGGAGTCAAGTTCGCCGCCATCAAGCCAGAGTATGCCTTCCTGCTCTACCCCGCCCGTTGGTTCCCGGTAAACGAATACACGGCCGATCGATACACCGCCGAGTTCACCATCACCGTGCCCGAGAATTACAAAGTAATCGGCGGCGGCATGGAAGCCTCGGCCACCGCGCCCACCGGCCAGAAGGCGACTACCTTCACTTTTGCCAAACCGTCCCTTGCCGGGTCCATCGCAGTCGTCCAGGGCGACCCCAGGACGGTCTCTTCCCAGGGTGTCACCGCGCTTACCTATTTTCGCGGTGAGTCCGCGAAAGCAGCCGAAAGCTGGGGCGAGGAGACCGGTAAAGTGCTTTCGTTTTTAGCGGGAAACTTCGGCTTGGCCCCGAATGCGTCCATCGGCCTGGTCGAAACCGAGGATGGCGCACCCAATGGCTATGCCGCTCCGGGCGTCTTGTTCCTCAACCCCAGGGCCATTGGCAGTCAGGCAAACCCCAGGCTTCTCGTGAACCAGTTATCCCGCCAATGGTGGGGCCTGCAAATCTCCCCGGTCTCCCGAAACCATCTCTGGATCACGAACGGAATGGCGCGCTACGCAGAACTGCTCTGGGTGGAACAGTCCCAAGGGCCCGGCGCCCTCGAAGGCGAGGTTCGCGACACCTACGTCGAGGCGATGACCGTCGACAACCCCCCGTTAATCCAGTCCGCCCGCTTTGAAGATTACTCCCCCGAATACTGGGCCACCACGGCCGGGAAAGGGGCCGCCGTTTATCACATGCTTCGTAGTGTCCTCGGCGACGATAAGTTCAAAGAGTTCCTGACGATCGTCCCGGATAAGTTCGCTGGCCGTAGCGTCTCCACCGAGAACGTCAAGGACGTCGCCAGCCAGTTAGCCGGCCAGGACCTCGGCTTCTTCTTCATCCAGTGGATTGAATCGAGCGGGGCTCCCGAGTTCAAGCTCGAATACACCGTCTACCGCACGAAAAAAGGTTTCCGCGTGATGGGGAAGATCACCCAGGATCTGGACACCTTCCGCATGCCCGTGACGCTGAAGATCGAGACGGAAGGAAACCCCGAAGAAAAAATTGTCGACGTCTCCGGCACCTCCTCGGAGTTTCTCGTCGAAACCTTCGGCAAGCCCAAGCGGGTCGAGATTGACGCGAACAATCGACTTCTACGGATGAGCCGAACAATGCGTGTCTCGGTCTCCATCCGCAAGGGTGAGATGTTCGCCGAAATCGGCGAATACGGCGAGGCCCTCAAGGAGTACACCAAGGCTCTTGAAGTGGCGCGCAACAGCTCATTGGCCCACTATCGAGTGGGTGAGGTGTTCTTCCTTCAGAACAACTACCAGTCGTCGGCGAACGAGTTCCGCGAGTCCCTCAACGGCGACTTGGAACCAAAGTGGACCGAAGTGTGGGGCCACATCAACCTCGGGAAGATCTTCGACATCACCGGCCAGCGCGAGCGGGCCGTGAACGAGTACAACCTCGCCATTCGGACGAAAGACAATACCCAGAACGCGCAGGAAGAAGCCGCTAAGTTCCTGAAGGACCCCTTCAAGCGCGCTCGAATGTCGAACTAGTGGCCTTCGGATTCTAGAAACCGTTCGGCCTCAATCGCCGCCATGCAGCCAGCCCCGGCGGCGGTGATGGCCTGCCGATAGACTCGGTCCTGCACGTCGCCGGCATGATAGACGCCAGCGATTTTAGTCCGTGCTCCCCCGTGGGAGAGGAGGTAGCCTTCCTCGTCCGTATCCAGTTGGCCACGCAGGAACTTCGTATTCGGGATGTGCCCGATCGCGACGAAGAAGCCGTCCACGGGCCGGTCCCACGTCTCGCCGGTAACCAGATTGCGCAACTTGGCCCCGGTGACAAAACCCTTCTCTACGTCGTAAACATCGTCGACGACCGTGTTGGTTAGAATTTCGATCTTCGGGTTCGCCCGCGTCCGGTCCACCATGATTTTCGACGCTCGAAACTCTTCGCGCCGATGGACCAGAGTCACCCGTCGGCCGAACCGCGTGAGAAAATTGGCCTCTTCCATCGCCGTGTCTCCACCGCCGATCACCATGATCTCTTTCTCGCGATAGAAGAACCCGTCGCAGGTGGCGCAGGAGCTGACGCCATGCCCAATCAGCTTGTACTCATTCGGCAAGCCCAACCAACGCGCCGAGGCACCCGAGGCCACAATCAAAGTCCGCGTCTCGATCCACTCACCGTCGATCTTCAGCTTAAAGGGACGTTGCGAAAGATCGCAGTCTTCCACCGTTCCATTGATGAACTCGGCGCCGAACCGAACGGCCTGTAGTTTCATGTTTTCGACAAGCTGCGGGCCCATCACTCCATCCGGAAAGCCGGGAAAGTTTTCCACTTCAGACGTGATCGAGAGTTGTCCGCCGGGTTCGTGGCCAGAGACAACCAGTGGCGAGAGCGAAGCGCGAGCAGAATAAACAGCGGCTGTATTTCCGGCACAGCCCGAACCGATAATGACTACGTTGCGCATAAAAGAAATTGAGGGTCTAAAGCCAGGAACGGCCCCAAACCCTCAGAGTAGCACTTACCTTCGGTCTGACTACACAACATTCCGGCGACGAATCAGCCCTAGCCCAATCAGCCCCGTGCCCAACAGGGCCCAGGTGCCCGTCTCGGGAACATTTCCAGTGATCACATCGTTTCCGCATGTCGCCGCCGAGAAGGCGAAGCTGGACGTATCGAAACCGTTGATGAAGGCATTGTGCGCCGCGAAATCTAGCTTCACCTTCAGATTGGTCGGGCCGCCGGTAGAAACCACCGTCGAATTGCCCGTGCCGATCAACGTCGCACCGGTCGTGCTGCCCCAAACCGCTTGGTTGGGCCGATAGTTGCCGTCCTGGTCGCTGCCGAGACCCAGAACCTGCTTTGCCGTTTGCGTAGCGGTCACTTGGTAGAGGTTGCCGGCCGTCAGTCCACCACGGGATCGCAATTGCACCGCGTAGTTCAAGCCGCCATTCGAGAACAACAGGTCGCCGACGTTGAGTGTGCTGAAAGCGCCCCCGACAGAGAACTCCTCTAGCGAAGCGCTCCCGCCGTAGTTGAAAAGGATTTCCACCGTAAATCGCTTCGTGCCCGAGTTAAATGAAGCGAAAGTTAGCGATGAGATGTCGAAAAGGTTCGGATCGCCAATCACGTCGGCCGAGTCCGCAGAAGCGAGCGGATCAGTGAAGACCAACGGGAACGTTGGAAGGGAAAAAGCCGGGACTGTCAGCAAAGCAGCAAGTAACAAAAGTGAAGTGATACGCACGGGGGGCTCCTGCCTCTGAGAGTGACAGGGGTATCAAACGAACTAAACGGAACTATGGGCTATTCGGTTACAGAACAATCGACCTACTGGACCGGGCCGAGTAAACAGTACCGCAGGTTCTTGCTTGGAATAAGTTCATTTCTTTCAAAAACTTACACCCAAACCAGACGCCAGTACTAGCGGAACGCGATCCAAACCTGGTTCGTAAGCAGTGCCCCGAAGTACGCAAGAAATCCCATGTAGGCGAACTGCACCGTCGGCCAGGCCCAGCTCCCTAACTCCCTCCGTACGATCGCGACCGTCGAAAAGCACTGCATGGCGAACGCAAAAAAGATCATCAACGCATAGGCACCACCAGGCGTCAAATCCTTCCGTAAAGACTCAATCAAAGGGGGGGAGTCTTTTTCCGCATTTTCAATCCCGTAGATCGTACCGAGGGTCCCCACGATCACTTCCCGCGCCGCCAAGGAGGTGATCAAGCCGATTCCAATCTTCCAGTTGAAACCCAACGGCAAAATCACCGGCTCCACCGCCCGGCCGATCTGGCCCGCGATGCTCTGTTCAATCGCCGGCGGCTTGCCGTTCTCATACGGCAGATGGGCCAGAATCCAAAGCCCTACCGAAACCAACAGGATTACCGTCCCCGCCCGCTGCAAAAATATCACCGCGCGGTCCATCAACCGAAGCAGCAGCGTCTGCACCGACGGACGACGGTAGGGCGGTAACTCCATCACGAACATCGTCTTCGCGTGCCGCAATACGCTCGACCGGAGCAGCAACGCCGTGCCCACCGCCGCTATGAAACCCAGGACGTAAAGCCCCAGCAACACCGCCGCCTGTAGGCCCAGAAACTGCCCCAGCAGCGGGGTATTCGGCACGAAAGCCGCAATTAGCAAGGTATAGATCGGCAATCGAGCCGAGCAGGTCATGAACGGCGCAATCAACACCGTCGCCAAGCGATCGCGCTTGTCTTCAATGGTCCGCGTTGCCATAATCGCCGGCACTGCGCAAGCATAGGCCGAGAGAAGCGGAATAAACGCCTTGCCCTGCAACCCCACCCGGGCCATCGTCCGATCCGCAATCACTGCCGCTCTCGCCAAGTAGCCAGAGTCTTCCAATATCCCGATAAACAGGAACAGCAGCAGAATCTGCGGTAGGAACACCACCACACTTCCAACTCCACCCCAAACGCCCTCTACCAGGAGACTGCGGAATACCCCTTCCGGCAGATACGATCCCAGCAACCCGCCGGACCAATTGATCAGGTGCTCTACCCCATCCATCATCGGCTGTGCCCCGGTGAAGATGCCCTGGAACACCCCGAGCACGACGATAAGGAAGATCAACGGACCGGCAACGGCATCGAGAAAAACTCGGTCAAGCCGACGGGTCCACTCCGGCGGCGCCGGAGCAGTGTAGCCGGCTTGCAAACCCACCCGCCCCGCCCATCGACGCCGGGCCGGAAGAGTCTGCAAAATCGGAAATACAAACTTGGGCGCGGGTGCAATCGGTCGCGCGCCGGTACCTCGTAGAAAGTGAGTGACGCGTTCAACGCCCTCCCCGGTGCTGGCGGAAATCAAAGCCACCGGCGCTCCAATCTCCTTCGCCAAGGCGGCAGGATCCACGCTCCCGCCCCGGGCCGCTAAATCGTCGGCCATGTTCAGAACCACCAACGTGGGCATCCCCAGAGCCAGCACCGGCGCCGCCAGCACCAGGTGCCGTTGCAGGTTCGTAGAATCGAGGATCAAAATAATCGCATCGGGTTTCCCTAAAGATAAGTTCGCTCCAACCAGTACGTCGTGCGTGACTTTTTCATCCTCTGAGCGCGGCGTCATGCTGTAGATGCCGGGAAGATCCACTACAAACAGATCCCTGCCGCTCTCGTCGCGCACCCTACCCACGTGGTACTCCACCGTTACACCGGGAAAATTTGCCACCTTTTGCCGCAGTCCCGTCAAGCGATTGAACAAGGTCGATTTACCCGCGTTCGGCGGACCGACCAACGCAATGTAGTGGCCTGCCTTCCGGTTTACGGTTTGCGGTGCGGCCCCGTGGCAGCTCCCGCTATCGCTCATAGCAGTTCCGCTTCCGACAGTGGCTGTGCCGAAATGTACAATCGGCTGGCAGTGTCCCGCCGCAACGCAATGTCAGAACCGTCTACCCGAAAAATTCGCGGATCGCCGCCCGGAGCACTTCCCGCCGCAACCACAATTGTGCCCGGCAAGAAGCCCAACTCCATCAAACGCTGCGACATCTCCTCGGGGAGGTCCAATCGATGCAGGTAGGCCCGATCGCCGGTTCGCAATTGCGCCAACGTCTCGCCGCCGCCCTTGTTGAAACTGAGTTGCATCGCACTTTCAGGATAGGACCGTCGTCCGCTGGTGTCAACCATGCACCGTGAAACGTTTTACTTCGATGCTACAATCAAGTGGGCCAACTTCTACAGTCTGTAGCCAGCCACTCGCAGATGACGCCTGAATCTCTCGCCGTTACGATAATTACTCCGTGTCTCAACGCGGAGAGATTTGTCGTTGAAACCATCGAGAGCGTAGTTCAGCAGGACTATCCGAATTTCGAATACATTGTTCTCGATGGCGGCTCCACCGACGGAACGCTTGGGATTCTAGAACGGTACGCCGCCCTCTACCCCGGGCGCTTTCGGTTCCTTACGGAGCCCGACGTCGGAGCCTCCTTCGCCATCGCCAAAGGCTTCGCCATGGCGAAGGGCGAGGTCTTCGCGTACTTGAACGCTGATGACACCTACTTCCCCGGCGCTATCCGAACCGCCGTCTCCCACCTCAGCGAGCAGCCCCACCTGTCAGGCGTCTACGGCAACGCCTACTGGATCTCCGACAAAGGCGACTTCATCGGCAGCTACCCCACCAAGTCCTTCCAGCCCGAGGATCTTGGCCGGGAGTGCTTCATCTGCCAGCCGACCTGCTTCGTCCGCACGCAGGCCATTCGAGATGTAGGTGGTTTCGATCCCCTCTTGCATTCGGCCTTCGACTACGACCTTTGGCTCCGTCTCGCCCGCCGTCATCAGTTATCTCGCATCGATGCTGTCCTAGCGAATTCACGCATGCATCTCGAGAACAAGACGCTCAGCGACCGCGGCACCGTCTTCCGCGAAGCGATCGCCTGCGTGCTGCGCCATCTGGGTTATGTGCCGTTCCAATGGATTCACGGCTATTGCTCCTATTTGGTGGATGGTAGGGATCAGTTTTTTGAGCCGTTACGGCCCTCCTTCACTAAGTTCGCCTTGAGTCTGGTTATGGGAACCGTCTGCAATTGGCGGCGCCCCGTTCGCTACTGGCGCGAATGGTGCAGTATCATGAGCCGAGATGCCTTTGTTCGCCGATGGAATAGCACCTGGATCGCTCGGCGAATCGGTATGCACATTAGATAATGCCAACTAAGAGAGCCCTTATCACGGGCGTCAACGGACAGGACGGCTCCTATTTAGCGGAACTCTTGCTCACCAAGGGGTACGAGGTCCATGGCCTCGTGCGACGCGTCGGGCTCGAAGCCCCGGAACGTCGTCTGGAAAGAGTCCTCAGCTTCCGCGACCAGATCAAGCTCCATCCGGCTTCCCTCGAAAGCTACGCCGCGCTCTACCAGGCAATCGCCAAGATCCGCCCCGACGAATGCTACCACCTCGCCGCCGCCAGCTTCGTCAGCTACGAGTTCGACGACGAGTTCTCCACCCTCACGACCAACATCAACGGCACCCACTTTCTCCTGGCCTCGCTGAAGGACCTCGCGCCGCAGTGCCGCTTCTACTTCGCCGGCACCTCCGAAATGTTCGGCGCCGCCGAAGCCTCCCCCCAGGACGAATCCACGCGCTTTCGTCCCCGTTCGATCTACGGCATCAGCAAAGTGGCGGGCTTCGAACTCACCCGTAACTACCGCGAACGGTACGGCATGTATACCGCCAGTGGCATCCTGTTCAACCACGAATCGCCCCGCCGCGGCTACGAGTTCGTCACCCGCAAGATCACCAGCACCGTCGCCCGCATCCTAACGGGAAAGGCTACCGAGTTGCGTCTGGGCAATTTAGAACCTCTCCGCGATTGGGGCGATGCCCGCCAATACGTCGAAGCCATGTGGCTCATGCTGCAGCAGGAAAAAGCCGACGACTTCGTCGTTGCTACGGGTCGTCTCCACTCCGTCCAGCAGTTCGTCGAAATCGCCTTCTCCAGCGTCGGACTCGATTGGCGGAAGTTCGTCGTCGTCGATCAGGACTACTACCGGCCCGCCGAAAAGATCCCCCTCTGCGGTAACCCTTCCAAGGCGAAACGGGTCCTCGGCTGGGAAGCGACGACTGACTTTGCCCTCCTCGTCCGCGAAATGGTGGCCGAAGATTGCCGCCTCCTGGGCCTGGTTTCACCCAAATGAACTTGCCTTCATGAACTTCACCCGCCGATCCCTCCTCTCCGTTCCCGCCTCCGCCTTCGCCGCCGCTCCCGCGTTGGGCCCCAAGCTCGCCGCTGCCATGTCCGGCCCGGTGTTGAAGAAGGATCTGGTAAAAGAGCCCGTCAAAATCGCCTCCGTAGAACTGCTGCGCAACGGCAAAAGCTTCATCGTCCGCGTCCGGTCCTCTTCAGGTGTCACCGGCTACGCCGACGCCCATAGCAGCGTGATGAGTGTGGCGTATCCCATCTTGCTCAAGAAGGTCGCCCCGTCGTTCGTCGGGAAAGATGCGCGAGATCTGGAAACGCTCCTCGAAGACCTCTACCTCGCCGGCTCCAACTATAAGTGGCAAGGTCTGCCCTTCTGGGTCAGTTTCGCCGTCGTCGAGATTGCGATTCTCGATCTCCTCGGCAAAGTATCCGGCCAATCCATCGGGTCCCTGATCGGGACGCCCCGTCACCAACCGATCCCGGTCTATCGCGCGAGCGGCCATCGCGGCAACTCCCCCGAAAACGAAATCGCCTACCTGCAAAAAGTTGTTTCAGAAACCGGTGCGACCGCCATCAAGTTCCGGCTCGGCGCTCGCATGCGCTTCGACGCGGATTCCACTCGGCGAGACCTCGCCCTAATCCCCCTCACCCGCAAGACGTTCGGCCCGAAGTTTACGATTTACGCCGACGGCAATGGCTCCTACGACGTCCCGCAGGCCATTCGCATCGGCAAGGTCATGGAAGAGTACAAACTGGCCTTCTTCGAAGAACCCGTCCCCTTCGACTATTACGACGAGACCAAACAAATCGCGGCCGCGCTGAAGATTCGCATCGCCCTCGGCGAGGAGGAAGCCAGTCTCCGTGGCTTTCGTCGCATCATTGAGCAAGGCATCGCCCGCGTCATCCAACCCGACCTGCTCTATTTCGGCGGCCTGATCCGTTCGATGAAGGTGGCCCGCATGGCCGCCGCCGCCGGGCTCGAATGCACGCCACATATGTCGGATGGCGGACTTGGCTTTCTCTACATCGCGCACTTCGCTGGGTGCATCCCAAATGCGGGTGCCCATCAGGAGTATAAGGGCGAGGGCGACACCCTCCCCGTCCACTCCGCCACCAGTTCGCTCAAAAGCGAAAAAGGCTTGCTCACCGTTCCTACCGGCCCAGGCCTTGGGGTTGAGATCGACCCCGCTTTCCTCGCCAAATCCCAGCCTGTTAGCGCTTAACTTTTGATTGTGTCTGGACGGAGTCCACGAACCGTCGAACCCGTGCCAAGTCGGCATCTTTATCTTCCTCATCTCGCCGGAAGACGGCCCACACACCGGCCTCGCGCGCGTCCCATGCGCCTCTTTGGCTGGCCGTCTCGCTCATCATCATCTTCTCGCGATCGGCCAACGGAAACTTGCCCCCCGCGCCGAGCCGCCAGTGTCGCCAGATCGGGGACCTTCGTCTTCAATGCCGACGATACCGGGCCGTCTCCGCGACCGCCCATGCCGTGGCACAACGCGCAACAGGCTACGAACAAGTCCTTGCCCTCAAGGGAATCGATGAGCTTACGCGGGGAGGAGTCTTACGCCGCCACCCGCAGCAACGTCGAAACAAACAGCACCATACATCGTAAAGCTTGCATCTCGAAGCTCCTCTGGTGGTAGTGTACCTTCGGCACTCGCGAAGAATTGAGCAGCCCTGCTCGCCAAAACTTTTCGACCAACCGGCCCCGACGGCGCTGCCTCTCCGACGAGCATGGGCTTCTGGCACTCGGTTTCGCCGCGCGGGCATAACGTCGGTGCCTTAACCTATTCCACGATATACGCGCCTGCGCCACGGATGAAGAAGGTCTCGCCCATCGGTATGCCACGCGGCATGATCAGTTTGTGGTCTGGTCAAGTCTATTCGAGCGGAAGTGGTCAATTTGGGGGGGACGCCGAGGTAGTGTACCGAGCGTCGCCTATTGGTTACGCATAACCCCGAGCATCGGGTAGGGTCGATAGTGCGGTTCCACGTCAAGTTGCTTGAACTCGTCGCCCCACTTTGTACAGGCGATTCGCCGGGTTGAAGTGAGTGCCGGCTTGCTGATTGTCCCGTTGCCGGTCATTGAAGGTAATGTATTGGCGACCTTGTCGTGGACTCCAATCATCACGGCTTACCTGCCTTAAGCTGTCCGGTCAGATACTCCAGATCCTCGCTCCACGGCGAGTGCCCCAGCACGACCATCGCATAAATCCGGCACCGCTCCAACACCGGTCCCAACTCCGGTAAAGCGTGCGACGCCGACGCCATCGCTCGATGCAACACAACCCGTCTTCCGGCCCCGTCTCGAGCACCCGCCTCTTCCCCCATCGAGTCTCCAGATGCCGCTCCGCCACCACCACCGATACCTGCGCCAAAAAGGAAACATTCGTACTCTGCATCCGCTCCCGATCTTCTTCACTCCGAAACAAAACCGATGCCATCACGTCTTTTTCATATGCTGCGCCAGCAGCTTGCGAAACAAACCCAACGGATCTGGATGGCCGCCCTGCAGCCAAGCCAGAAGCGCAAAATAGTAAAAGGAAAAAAATGCAGCCCCAAACAACCCCGCCTCCGCCGCGCTCGATTGCCGCGCCGCCCGGTGCAGCCCCGCCACATGCTGATGCACCGCCGCCACCTGCGCCGCAAACCGCTCGCTCCACGGTGGCCCCGCAAATAGCGACTCCCGCAACAACGCCCGCGACAGCGCCGGCCGCTTGGCATAAAAGCCAAAGAAGGTCTCCGCAATTTTCACCAAATCCCGCTCCAGCGATCGCCCCCGCGCCGTCGCCCGCGCCGCCGCCCACGTCCGCTCCAGGTCATCGAACAAAGCCGCATGCAACAAGTCCTGCTTATCCCGAAAGTGCGCCAACACCGCCCCCGTCGATACCCCCGCCATCCGCGCCACCTCCCTCAGGTTCGTCGCCTCATATCCAGCCGTCTCGAGCGATTCCCGCGCCGCATCCAGAATCCTCACCCGCGTCGCTGCCTTCTGTGTTGCCCGTGTCATTTCAGATAACATGTTCAACGAACAGGTTATCTCACTTCGACATGGGATAGTGACGAGGTGAACCGTCGCGCTCTTCCCTGGGCTTACGCGATCGCCATCCTCTGGCTCAATCTCTATCTCGTCCGCCAGATCTTCGCCATCGATTTCTCCGCCCAACCCCAATCCATGCACGGCTACTGGCTGGCCATTGCCCACCTGGCCGACGACCATTGGTGGTCGCCCCACTGGTGGCCCTACTGGTACGGTGGCATGCCTTTCGAGCTAACGTACGCCCCGCTCGTCCCCTGGCTCGCCCGCCATCTCGGCCTCTACGTCGTCATGGGCCTCGGCCTCGCCCTCGGCCCCCTCGCCCTCTTCTGGTTCGCTTGGCGCCTCACCGAGAAGCCCGGCTGGAGCTTCATCGCAGCGGTCGTCTACTCGCTCGGCTCTCCTACAGAACTCCTCCTTCCCGATGGCGCCTTCGCCTGGGCCCACCTCGCCGATGCCCGCCGCCTCTATCTCCACTTCGTCTGGGATGAGGCCCCGCACTACCTCGCCCTCAGCCTCCTCCTCCTCGGCTGGCGCTGGTGGGCCATCGCCTTGGCCGCGCTCGCCAGCGCCTTCGGCGTCACCGGAGCCGCCATCCTGGGCCTCTGCTGGACCATCGTCTCCGGACAATGGAAGAAGGTCGCCATCGCCGGCGTGTTGAGCTATCTCATCGTCTGCCCCTTCTATCCGCCCTCGCTCTTCAGCATCCTCAGCGCCAACGCGGCCCTCTACCAGGAGAGCGCCTGGAGCACCCAATCCTGGTGGGGGCTCGCTGCCGTCGCTGCGCTCATCTCGATCCTTGCCCTAGCCACTCGCGGCCTACCGAACTACTATCGCTTCTTCCTGATCCTCGCCGCCGTCTTCGCCGTCATCCCATGGCTTGAGGTTCGCTGGGGCATCCACTTTCTCCAACAGCCCCTTCGCTACAAGATCGAGCTCGAGTTCGCCCTCGTTCTCCTCGCCGTCTTCTCCGTCGCCTTCCTCGTCGACCGCGCCCCCGTATGGCTTCGCATCGCTCTCGCCCTCGCCGTCCTCTGGCCCGCCGGCCAACAAGTCGTCCACCTACGCCGTTTTTCCAAGGACGTCGTCCACGGCTCCAATCCCGCCACCACCATCGAATACCGCGCCGCCCGCTGGATGCAACAAAACATCCCCGACAAAATCGTCTTCGCCGCCGGCTCCATCGCCCAATGGATGAACGCCTTCTCCGGGGTCCATCAGTACACCGGCGGCTCCTACCCCACCGCCCCCTCGACCATGCAGCAGACGCTCATGAACAACGTCTTCGCCGAAACCAATCCCGACCGCGCCGTCGCGATGCTCCAACAGGTCGGCGTCGAAGCCCTCGTGGTCTCCGGTAAAGCCAGCCCCGAATTTTGGAAGCCCTACGCAAAGCCAACCCAATTCGCCGACCGCCTAACCGTCCTCTGGGAAGAACAGGACACCCGCATCTACGCCGTCCCGCGCGGCCCCACCGTCCCCGTAACATGGCAAGACGATAACCACGCGTTCGCCGCCGTCCCCGGCACCGCGCCCATCAACTGGCACCCCGGTTGGCGGGCCTTCAACGCTAACGGCCAACCCTCGCCCCTAACGAAGGACCCCCAAGGCCAAATCGTTACCGCTGAACCCGTCCTCCTCGTCTACGACGGAGGAACCGAGGCCAAGCTCTGCCGCCTCATCAGCGTTCTCACGCTCCTCGGCTGCCTCGCTTGGCCCTTCCGGCGTCACCAACGTTTACCAGTCGATCACTGACCCATCGTCCGTGTCGAACTGCGTCAAGTACGGCCTCGGCTCGCCCACCTGCGCCCGCAGCTTATCTTCGTCAATCGTGATCCCTAACCCCGGATCCGTCAACAACGGCCGGTACCCGTTCACCACCGGCGGCAGCGGCTTCTTCAACAGATCCAAATACTCGTTGTCCCCCCGCTCCTGAATCAGGAAGTTGGGGATCGAGGCCGCAAGCTGCAAGCTAGCCGCCAAAGAACAAGGACCCTGCGGATTATGCGGTGCCATCGGCGTGTAGTAAGCCTCCGCCATCCCCGCAATAATCTTCAGCTCGGTGATCCCTCCGGCGTAGCAAATATCCGGCTGCAAAATCATCGCCGCCCGTTTCTCGAGAATCTCCTTAAAGCCCCACTTGGTAAAAATCCGCTCCCCCGTCGCCAGCGGAATATGCGTCTTCTTCGCGAGCTCCGCCATGATGTCCACGTTCAACGCCTGCACCACCTCTTCGTAGAACCAAGGGAAATACGGCTCCAGCGCCTTCATCAGTACGATCGCCGTCGGCGGCTGCACCGCCCCATGGAACTCTACGCCGATGTCGACGCCCTTGCCCACCTTCTCCCGTAGAGCCTTGAACCGCTCCACCACCTCTTCGACGAACATCTGCCCTTCGTTGTACTTGAACGGGTAGCGCTTTTTCCCCTGCAAGCGCACCTTGATCGCGTTCACCCCAGTCTTGTCGCTCAGCGTTCCATACACCCGCACCCTGTCCCGCGTCGGCCCGCCGAGCAGCTTATAGACGGGCACACCATACACCTTGCCCTTGATGTCCCACAGCGCTTGGTCGATCCCGCTTTGAATCGCCGTCTTCACCGGCCCCCCGCGGTAGAAGGCTCCCCGGTGAATCGCCTGCCAATGGTGGGTCACCCGGCAAGGGTCCTGCCCCACGAGATAGTTGGCCACCTCCATCGCCCCGGCCGCGCAGGCCTTCGCGTCGTCTTTCAGCATCTCGCCCCAACCGGTCACCCCGGCGTCGGTCGAAATTTTCACGAACACCCACGAGTTCTTCAGCACGAAGGTTTCCATCTTCGTAACTTTGATCACATCGTTCGGGCCTACAGCGGCGGCGTCCGTCCGCGCGGCGGTGAACATCGCGTCCAAGCCGAGCAGCCCGGCCCCGCGCAACAGAGTTCGGCGGTCAATTGACATGGATATATCTCCTAAACTTTGTAGTCGCCCCTTCACCGGGTTAAACCAATTCAGCGACTCTGTCAGTTGATCACATTCTCGCCGTGTTTTGAAACGCGGTTTCTCCGTCATCTGAAAGTCGCACGACGGATTCGCGCTCCATTGGGTCAATCCATCGTCGCGTAACCCCTTGAAAATATGCCAAAGCAGTAGGATACCGGACCGCGATTTGCCCGTCGATCAGGCCGGGTTCAATCCCAGGAATTCGCACGGTCGTTCCCTCCGGCTTAATTCTACGGAGCGGTGCTCACTGTCAAGGGTTCGCTTCCATCGTACCTGCTGGCGCGCTCTCGACCGTTCCGAGCCGTTCCCCCCGATCATCGCGTACAGGGGAAAGATCATGGCTCGCTACACTTTTCGCAATGGGCCTGCGGGTTTGTCCTATCTGAGCCGCATATCTTCGTGCGCAACGCACGGCGACCTGTGTGATGGTTGCCATGTTAGGGGATACATTGCCCGCCCGCGATCATTGATGACGAAGCCCGCCGGATTTTCGGTCAGCCACAGCCGGTAGGCAACTTGCTCATCGTTGGCGAATCGACCCACTGCCTTCTCCCCCGAAAGCTAGCATGCCGCATAGGCGCTGACAATCCGAGGTTTATCAGTATCGTTCCCCTGCGTTACGCCAATAGGTCCTTCACTACACGCCCATGCACGTCCGTCAACCGGAAGTCCCGCCCCGCATACTTATACGTAAACTTCTCATGGTCGAAGCCCAGCAAGTGCAGCATCGTCGCATGTAGATCATGCACGTGCACCTTTTTCTCCGCCGCCGCAAACCCAAACTCGTCCGTCGCCCCGTACGCCAATCCCTTCTTCACCCCGCCCCCCGCCAGCCACATGCTGAACCCGTACGGGTTATGATCCCGCCCGTTCACCATCCCCGTGTTCGCCCCCAAGTCCGGCAGCTCCACTGTCGGCGTCCGTCCAAACTCCCCGCCCCACAGCACCAGCGTATCTTCCAGCATCCCCCGCTGCTTCAAATCCTTCAGCAACGCCGCGATCGGCTGATCGCACTCCCGCGCCAACCGCCCATGGTTCGTCTTGATGTCGTCATGGCTATCCCAAGGCTGCCCCGCCCCGTGCCACACCTGCACGAACCGCACGCCCCGCTCGAGCAATCGCCGCGCAATCATCATCTGCCGCGCCTGCATCCCCTCCCCATACAGCTTGTGCATAGAAGCCGGCTCCTTCGTCAGATCAAACGCGTCGTCGGCCTCCATCTGCATCCGATACGCCAACTCAAACGACTGCACCCTCGCCTCCAGCAACGCGTCGTTCTGCCGCCGTTCCTGAAACCCCTGGTTCAGCTCCTTCAGCAGATCCAACTCCCGCCGCTGCTCCTTCGCTGTCGTCGTCGTGTTGCGAATGTTCTCAATCAGCTTCTCGATCTGTACCTCGCGCGTGTCGATATGCGTCGCCTGAAACGCCCCTGGCAAAAACGCGCTCCGCCAATTCTGATTCCCCTGCGTCGGCAGTCCATCCGGGCACAGCACAATGAACCCCGGCAGGTTTTCATTCTCCGTCCCTAACCCATACGTCACCCACGATCCAAAGCTCGGCCGCACCTGCCGCACATCGCCGCAGTTCAACATCATCAGCGAAGGCTCATGATTCGGAATGTCCGTATGCATCGAACGGATCACGCACAGGTCATCCACGCACTCCCCGACATTCGAGAAGATCTCGCTCACTTCAATCCCGCTCTTCCCGTACGGCTTAAACGAGAACGGCGAAGCAAACGCCGACCCCGTCCGCCGCTCGGTCTTCAACGTAATCGGAATCGGCTTTCCTCCGAACTTCGTCAACTGCGGTTTCGGGTCAAAGGTGTCGACGTGCGAAACGCCGCCGTTCATAAACAAATGAAGAACCCTCTTGGCCTTGAACGGCAGCGGCGGCCGCTTCGCCCCCTGCAATTCGGACGTCAGAGCCAGCGCCCCCATCCCCATCCCGCATCGGGTCAGCATCTCGCGGCGAGTAAGTAGAAATTCGTTGGGTTTCATTCGACAAAAGCAAATTCGTTAGTTTGGAACAACACATGCGCCAGCCGCGCCAGCACGTTCGGCCGCGCCGCGGGCGGGCCCACATAATCATCCTTCGCGCTCCAACTGCGGTCCCCCGCTTTCACGGTCGGTGCCCAGTTGAAGCCGTCGCTCTCCGGGTCTTTCCGCGGATCCACAATAAAATCCAGCGTCTCGCCCTTTTCCACTTTGATCCCGCCCATCTTCGTCTCCGCCGAGGATCCGTTCACCACCCAACTCGCGAGCTCCCCTTGCCGGGAAGAAACCACCCGCCCTCTCACCCCGTCCCCATACGGCACCGCCCCCTGGTTATGCCGCAGCGTGCCGTCAATAGAAATCGCCCCCGTCACCGGACTCACCCACCGCCGCGTCACGGCCGTCGAATCCCCCGGCTCGCCGCCCGTCGCCCGCAGAAACGCCTTGCTGAATACTCCTGCCGGCGAAGCGTAGCCGCCTTGCCAACGGTCCGCGTTGTAAATCGGAAACGCCCTGAACCTGCCGCCATCCATCACCCCATACTCCCAAGCGCCTACCTCTGCCGCCGCCAGCTTCTCCGTGTCCCCACCCACAAACCGAACTCCTGCCGCCAACTCGCCCGCCGCTGGGCTCCTGCCTAAAATCGAGCGGTACAGCTCCACGACCTGATCGGAAGCCTCCCGGCTCTTCACCCCACCCGCCGCCCGCACCGCCTGCTCCATCACAAACGGACTGTTCAAAAAGAACAGCGCCTGCTGCGGCACCGTCGTCACAAACCGCAGCGGCGCATGCTGGTCCGGCGACGAAAAATCAAACGCGCTCAACAGCGCCGGAATCCTGCCCCGTTCGACAAAACCATACACCGACCGCCGCCCCGACGACGGCAACGCCGAAAGCGAAAACGGCAAACCACCGACGCTCTTGTCTAACTTCCCCGCCGCCAACAGCATGTTATCCCGCAGGCTCTCAATCTCCAGCCGCCGCCGATTCATCCGCCACAGCAGCCGATTCTCCGGGTCCACCGCCCGCGCAGCCTCATTGTGCCCGCTCCCCTGCCGATATACCGCCGACGTCAAAATCCGGCGATGCAGCTTTTTCAGCGACCACCCGTTCTCCATCAACTCCACCGCCAGCGAATCCAAAAGCTCCGGATGCGACGGCAGATCCCCGCGAAACCCAAAATCGCTCGGCGTCGGCACCAAGCCCATCCCGAAGTGGTGCATCCACACCCGATTCACGATCACCCGCGCCGTCAGCGGATTCCCCTTATCCACCACCGATCGCGCGAACTCTAATCGCCCCGACCCCTCCTGAAAAGCCTTGTCCTCGCCCCCACCCAAACACGTCAGTGCATGCGGCGGCGTTAGCGCGCCCGGGTTGTTCGCATTGCCTCGAACAAACACATGCGCCGCCACCCGCTCCGGCACATCTTCAATCGCCATCGCCCGCGGCACCGCCCCGTCGTAAGCCGCTTGGGCCAACATCGTGTTGTACCGCACCCGCAGCGCCCGCGTATTGTTGCTGTCCCCTTCGGTATAGATCTGTTCAAACTCCGCCAACGGAACCGCCGAAGGATTCGGAATCCCCTTCCGCCAACGATTCAAAACATGTAGGTTCAACTGCCGCTGCCGCACCAATTCTTCAATCTCCGGATTCGACAACCCCTTGGCGTCCACCGTCGCCCTCTGATAGTCCGCATCCTGCGTCTGAAAGAAAGCCACCATCTCGGCATGCCGCCGCTTCCGATACTCTTCTTGCGCCGCCCGAATCTTCGCTAGCCTCGCCCCATACTCAGCTCCCTCCGAGCCTGTCCCGATCACCGGCAACTGCTCCGGCTCCCGCAAGTTCGAAAAAATCGAGTAGAGCGAGTAGTAATCCTTCGTCGGAATCGGGTCGTACTTATGGTCGTGGCACCGCGCGCACGCCACCGTCAATCCCAACATTCCCCGTGTCGCCGCGTCGATCCGGTCGTCCACCGTCTCCGGCACGCTCTTCGGAAATTCGCGCCCCAGCCGAATAAACCCCAGAGCCGCCAGGTGCTTCTTATCTACGTGCGGCACCCGATCCGCCGCCAATTGATACAACACAAACTGGTCGTACGGCATGTCCGCGTTCAACGCCGAAATTACCCAATCCCGGTAAGTGTACGACCACGGATACCGCTGCCCCGCATTCACTGAATCATTCACCGAGTCCGCATACCGCGCCACATCCAGCCAATGCCGCCCCCATCGTTCCCCATAGTGCGGAGAAGCCAACAACCGATCCACCAACGTGCCATAAGCATCCGGTGAACGATCCGCCACAAATGCCTCCGTCTCACTCGACGTCGGGGCCAAGCCCGTCAAATCCAAACTCACCCGCCGGATCAACGTCCGCCGGTCCGCTTGTGCCGACATCGCCAACCCCTTCTCGGCTAGGCTCTTCATCACAAAATCATCAATGCTACCCGGCTGCCGCACCGGCTTCTGCAGTGACCACAGCGTCTTCCCCGCCTTGGCCCGCGTCGGCACCGCGTCCACCGGCATCACCGCCCCGTCCTTCACCCACTTCTCAAAGTCCGCCACCACCTCTTTGCTCAACCCCGGCCCCGGCGGCATCTGCAAACTTTTGTCCGTCCGCCGAATCGACCGGATCAGCACACTGGCATCCACATCACCCGCCACCAGCACCGGTCCCGAGTTCCCGCCCCGCTGCATCGCCGCCGCCGAATCCAGCCGCAATCCGCCCTGAACCGCGGCCGCGCCCGCGCTGTGGCAGCCGTAACACTGCGCCACCAAAACCGGACGAATCTTCACTTCGAAATGGTCAAGTGTCGGCGACTGCGCCAACGCTATGCCTGTGTAACACAAGGCCAGAATTCTACTGCATGCCCACATGCCCTGGATTGTTTCACAATTCAGCCCTACGTTTTACCCGCCTCGCCAGCCCCGCCCTTGTCTCAGCGGCCCTCCCCCACCCCACGCCTGGCAACCAAAGCCTAGACGGTCACGAAGCACCCGCCCACCCGCGGTGGTTTCACAATTCAGCCCGGCGTTTCTCCCGTACGGCTTCCCGATAGCTTTCCGCCAACCGCGTCGTGATGGTCGCCATATCCCAGTGCTCGACAACCTCCGCCCGCGCACGCCTCGCCAATGCCGCCGCACCCCCGGAGTCCTCCAGCAATTGCATCACCTTTTCCGCAAACGCCTGCGGGTCGTCCGCTAACAGACACGTCTCGCCGTCTCCCTCCGCCAACCCCTCCGCCCCCACCGTAGTCGACACCACCGGCATCCCCGCCGCATACGCTTCCAGCAATTTCACCCGCACGCCAGAGCCAGTCAAGATCGGGCAAATGAACACCGCATACCGCGCCAGCGCCTCGCGCACGTCATCCACGAAACCGATCATCTCAATCTGCCCCACCTCCGGCAAAGAGTGCCGCGGCGGCGGGTCACTGCCGATAATGACTAGCTTCACCGAAGGCCGAGCCGCCACCAACCCCGGCCACACCTGCTGCAAAAACCAAGTCAAGGCTTCGCGGTTTGGGATATGCCGAAACGAACCCAAGAACAGCAAAGTCTCCGGCTCCCGACCCGCCGGCCGGTATCGATACCGTGTCGTATCGATACCGGCGCGTAGCCCCGATTGCATCTTCCCCCGCAGCTCCGGCGCAAACTCACCCAAGTATTTCTCGTTCGCCCGACTGCACATCTGCACCCGATCCATCTTCGGCAGCATCGTCAGCTCATAACGCAGAGCCCGCAAATATTCGTACGCCGCCGACACCTTCCCCAGCGGATTCCCCGGCTTCGCCAAGCTCCGCCCTATCGACTGGAAGTACACGTCGTGCTCAAACAGAACGTTCACGATCTGCCCAAACTCCTCCGCGTACTGCCCCATATTCGTATACTCGATCTGCAACACATCCACCCGATGCAGCAGTATCGTCCGATGGATCGCCCACCGCAAATCATCGTTCGCAAACTCCCGCACCGCGAACGGCGTTAGCGACCCAAACCCCTTCGGCCGCCCCTCCATCCGCACAAAATACTCCGCCGTCGCGCACACCTCGCTCAGCGGTTCATGCGCCCCCCGCTGCCACTCTTCATCCAGCAGCACAATCAAATGCACAGGCACATGCTTCACTAGCTCATACAGCGTCTGCGACATGAACACGGCCCCGCCATGGATCGGCGGCAAAATTGGATAGGGCGAAAGAAACAGAGTCCGCGGCCGCTCCGGGTCCGCCTCCAGCTTCTCAAAACGGTCCAAAAAGTACCCCGGCAACGGCCGACGAAACGCCTCCGTATCCGAAACCGCCGCTAGATCAAACGCCCGCGCCCGCGCCCGCATCGCCCCCGGAAGCTGCACAAACGCCCGCCACAAAGCCAATGGATTCGGCCGTTCAAACGACTCCCCAAACAACACGCTCAAAAACGCCCCCGCCCACGAATACGCCAAATGCTCGGCCAACCGCGGCCACTCATGAATATTCTTCCAGCAGAACAACAGGAAGTTCTTCTTCAGAATTGACTCAATATAAGCCGCCGAAAACTTCTTCCCGATCGTCCCTCGATGCTCATGAAACACGTGGCTCGCCGGCTGGTACAACACCTTCCAACCCCGCTTCCACGCCATCATCCCCAGGTCCGTGTCTTCCAGATAGAACGGCTTCAACAACTCATCAAATCCGCCCAACTGCAAGAACTTCCGCCGATCAAACGCGCAACTCCCTCCGCCCCCGTAGAAGCACGGAAACAACCGGTCCACCCGCTCATCAATCCGATGCCGGACCCGCAGTCCGCCGTTCTCCCACCAAGCCTGCGTCAACCCCGTCTCTTCCCGCAACTTCGCCGGGTCGCTGAAAAAAATCTGGCACGACACCGCAAAAACCTTCTCGTCCGTAAACCCCGCCAACAGCGGCCCCAGAAAATCCGCCGCCACCCGCATGTCGCTGTTCAGCAGCACCACAATGTCGTTCGTCGCCGCCCGAAATCCCGCGTTCGACCCGCCGCCAAATCCCAGGTTCATCTTGTTTCGAATCACCCGCACCGTCGGGAACCGTTCCGCCAAAAACCCCGCCGACCCGTCCGTACTCGCGTCGTCGACGACAATCACTTCATTCCCCTGTGCCGCCACCAACACACTAGGCAAATACTTCTCGAGCAAGTCCCGGCCATTCCAGTTCGGAATCACGATCGTCGCCTTCGTCACATCCGGCCGCGCGTCCGCCGCCAGCGCCTTCCGGCCCCGCAGTCGAAGCCAAACGTCCGTCAACACAAGCCCCACCGCGGGCACCCCAATCAGCACCGGCGAAGCCGCGAGTAGCGGTAAATTGCGCCCCAGGCGCTGCCAGAACCCCATCACCTAAACCGTCGGCCCCACCCCGAATCGCCGACCCAACCGCATCCACTTCGATGCGCCCACCGCCGCCAACTGCTCCCGCAACGCCGCAATCTCCCGGTCCAGCCCCTGCGCCCACAGCGTCCGCTCTTCCATCAAAACCTCCGCCGCCTCTGCCCGCCGCTGGCACTCCTCATACTCCGCCCGCGCCGCCGCTAACGCCCCGCTCCACTCCTCTTCCTTCGCCTGCCCCCAAGTAATCGCTGCCCCCCTCTCCGCCTCAATCCGCGCAATCTCCGCCTCGTAGCCCGCCACCGCCTCCCGCCCCAACCGTTGCTGCTTCTCGATCTCTTCCTGCAACTCCTCAATCCGCCCGTGCGCCACCTTCAAATTCGCGTTCACCGTCTGCGCCCAGCCGTTCGCCGCCTTCAACTCCTCCACCGTCCCATCGTGCAGCCGCAGCAACTCCTGATGCGCCGTCTGCTCCTTCGCAATCCAACCGTCCTTCGTCGCCAACTCCGCCGTCAACCGGTGAATGTGCTGCTCCCGCTCCCGCAACACGTTCGCCGAAGACGGCACGTAGAGATACGCCGGTGCCCCCGTCTGCATCTCGTTCGCGCACACCGCTAAAAAGAAGTGCGAATCCGCCGCCGTCCCCACCCTACCCTCCATCTTCACCTCGGCCCCGCTCGCCCCCGCCTCCGGTTGAAACACAATGCTATCCGCATGGTTTTCTAAAAACATCGAAACGTGCGGAAAAACCTCTCCTAAAGCCGCCCGAAACTCCTCAATCTCAAACTCGTGCGTATGAAACGGATTCGGCCCCGACTGCTCCCGCGACTCCGCATAGTAGAGCTTATTCGGCGTCGAAACCACTAACTGTCCGCCCGGAGCCAACACCCGCCGAGCCTCCGTCAGCAGTTGCGGCCAGTTCTCCAAATGTTCAATCACCTCGAACGCCACCACCAAGTCAAAGCTCGCATCCGCAAACGGCATCTCCGTCGCCGATCCCAACTCAAATCGCACGTTCGGCCGCCCGTAGTGCTCCTGCGCGTAACCCACCGCCTCCGCGCTCACATCCATCCCCGTCGCCTCCCGCGCCGTCTGCGCCAACTCCGCCGTCCCATACCCGGCTCCGCACCCCACGTCCAACACCCGCTTCCGCCGCGCCAACCGCCCCGCAAATGTATACCGCGAAATATGCTCGTTCCACAGGTCCACATCCACCAGACCCGGAATCACCCGCTCACCCGTAAACTCAGTGCTCATGCGGAACCGTCTCCTTCGCCCCCAAGCGCGAATTCACCTCCACCCTGCAGGGCAAATGCAGATAACCGTAAACTTGCCCCTCCCCATGCCCCATCTGCAGCGTCAGCGCGTTGTCAATCCAATCGCACATCTTGTAGTGCGTCAGGTTCCCATCCGCTATCGCCGGCGACAACGAAAACGACGCCGGATACAGCTCCGGCAACGTCACGTGAAAATCCACCGTCACCGTATCGCCCGGCCAAAGCTCCCCAAGCTGATGCCCCTCCCGTAACGTGTTCGTCCCCGCGAAGTCCACGCCCAGATGATTCCGCATCATAAACCCAATATTGGGGTTCATCACCGCCTCCGTCGCCCGCGCGCTGATCCGGATCACCACCTTCGACCCCGGCTCCATCAAATGCAGCTTCCGCCCCTCCTCGTCCATCACCACAATGCCGATAATCTTCGCCCGGCCATCTCCATACCGATGGTCCACGTTCGGAATCGATTCCACCACCTCCGGCGCCACACTCGCTCCCACGGGCTGCTCACCTACCCTAGCCCCCAACTCCAAAAATCGCGAATCCTTCTCCACCATGTACGCCAAATACTGCGATACGACGTTCTCCGTCTCTCCTATCGCCCGGATCACCCCGTTATCCAGCCACATCGTCCGATCCCCAATCGCCTTCACATCGCCAATCGCGTGCGATACGAACAGGATCGTCACACCCCGCTTCCGTAGCTCATGCACCTTCCGCATGCAGCGCTGCCGAAAGTAGATATCCCCCACCGCCAGCGCCTCGTCCACCAGCAGAATGTCCGGGTCCACATGAATCGCCACCGAAAACGCCAACCGCACCGCCATCCCGCTCGAGTACGTTTTCACGGGCTGATCGATAAACTCACCAATCTCCGCGAAGGCTTCAATCTCGGCGTAGCGCGCATCGATCTGCGCCGTCGAAAGGCCTAAGATCGCCGCGTTCAGGTAGACGTTCTCTTTCCCTGAAAACTCCGGATTAAACCCCGAACCCAACTCCAGTAGCGCCGACACCCGCCCGTTCACCACGGCACTCCCGGAACTCGGCTGCAGAATCCCCGCCACCATTTGCAGCAACGTCGACTTCCCCGACCCGTTCTCCCCAATAATGCAAAACGTCTCGCCCTTCTTCACTTCAAACGACACGTCCCGCACCGCCCAAAAGTCCCGATGGAACGAGACACGGTTGAACGTGGCCAACTCTTTTAACCGCTGGCCCGGCGACGCGTAGATGGGGTAACTCTTCGAAACCCTCTGAAAATCAATCACATTCATGGTGTGCTATATAGCATTTAAAAAGAGGGCATATTGACATTGGCCGCTCGGTTGCCTAACCTGGAAAGGTTGCCGCTGTAGCTCAGGTGGTTAGAGCGACGGTCTCATAATCCGTAGGTCGTAGGTTCGAGTCCTACCGGCGGCACCAAACCCTTCTTCGCTCAGTCGAAGTTATCCCCTGTAATCACGGCGTAAATTCGGTCCAAATCAGCCTGCGAGTAGTAGTCGATTTCGATCTTGCCTTTTCCGGGTGCTTTTTCCAGGATTCTCACTCGGGTGCCCAGAGCCCCTTCCAACTCCCCAATCGCGGCCTTCACGTTGGGGTCAATCGGCGTAGGCTCTTCCACCTTCTTCGGCTCGGCTGGCTTCATCAACTTCTGAGCCATCTGCTCCACTTGCCGCACCGATAGCCCCTGAGCCGCGGCTTGCTCCGCCACCTCGCGTTGCAGTTCGTCAGAAGGCAGACCGACGATCGCCCGCGCATGTCCCATCGAAAGCCGGCGTTCCGCCACCAGCATTTGCACTTCGACCGGTAGTCGCAGCAGCCGCAGCAGGTTCGTGATCGTGGTCCGATCCTTACCGGTTCGCTTGCCAATCTCTTCGTGGCTCAGGCCAAGGTCGTTCGCCAGCCGTTCAAACGCTACCGCCACTTCAATCGGGTTCAGATCCTCGCGCTGAATGTTCTCAATCAGCGCCACTTCCAAAACCCGGTTGTCGTCGATGTCGGCCACCACCACCGGTACCTCTTTCAGGCCGGCCAGCCGGGACGCCCGCCACCGCCGCTCTCCCGCGATCAGGTGATACTTCTCCCCAATCTTCCGGACGATCAGCGGCTGGATGATTCCGTTCGCCTGAATCGATGCCGCCAACTCCTGCAGCCGGACGGTGTCAAACACCGTCCGTGGTTGGTTCGGGTTCGGCTCTATCTGGTCAATGAGTAACTTGTTCGTTGCCGCAGGCTCTGCCGCCGGCCCGACCGACAGCACGGGTGGCGTCTGAGCCGCCGGCCGAGCGGGTAACAGCGACGAAAGGCCCTTACCCAGCGCTCTGCGCGGATTGTTGTCTGGCGCGTTGGTCATTAGCGAGGATCTCCTGCGCAAGTTTGATGTAGCATTCAGCACCCTTGGAACGAATGTCGTATAGTAAAATCGGCTTGCCGTGGCTCGGCGCTTCCGCCAGCCTGACGCTTCGCGGTATCACGGTCTTGAAAACTTCGTCCTGGAAGAAGTCCTTCAAATCTTGGGCCACCTGACGGGTTAAATTCGTCCGGTCGTCGAACATCGTCAGCAGAATCCCCTCGGTCTTCAGGTTGTGTTGGAACGATTCTTTGATCCGTTCCACCGTGTCCATCAACTGAGAAATCCCCTCCAGCGCAAAAAACTCGCACTGAATCGGCACCAGCAGGGAATTGGATGCCACCAACGCATTCAGCGTCAACAGATCAAGCGCCGGCGGACAATCAATTAGAATGTAGTCGAATCGATCCTGGATCGATTCCAGAGCCGTCTTCAAACAAAGCTCCCGATTCGGCCGACTCACCAACTCGATATTTACGCCGACCAAGTTCCGATCCGCCGGCAACAGTTCCAGCCCATCGCACTCGGTCGGTACAATTGCCTCGGCTGCCTCGCGCTCTCCCAGCAACACGTGATACAACGTCACATTGTTGTCCGGATCTTTCGCTATTCCAAGTCCGGTCGTCGAATTCCCCTGCGGATCGGCATCCACCAGCAGGACTCGCAGCTCATTCGCAGCCAGAGAGGCCGCCAAGTTAATAGCGGTGGTCGTCTTGCCAACCCCACCCTTCTGATTGGCTATTGCAATCGTTTTTGCCAATGGTTCTGGTTCCTCGACTAATCCTATCATGGGTGACCAGAAAGGCTTCTATCCTGGGTTAGCTGTTCCACGTGGAACAGCTAACCATTCCTCTCCCCCCGCTACGTTCCATCTGGAGCACCACCACCTTCGGCCCTACTTCACCCGCCACCCCAGCACTATCTCTAACACCCCCCAAGTGAATCCCCACTCAACAAACCCGAAATCCTGACGAGGACCCTCCCCGCAGCCAAAGTCAAATCGTTCCACGTGGAACACTGCCCCTTTGGACCCCATCTCCGGCCGCCCCCCCGCACTACCCCGAACAAACCCGCTTCCAATCAACCTCCACTCAACCGACCCCACGTCCAGCCCAAAACCCGCACACAACCAAGATCAAACGGTTCCACGTGGAACACTCCTCCTATCAACGCACTCCCAGCCACTAGCCCCACACCACCCAGGCGGCTCCCACTTCCACTGAATCCCCACTCAACCGAACACCCCTGCTGACGACGACTCTCCCCACCATAGACCTCAAACCCTTCCGCGTCCAACACCGTCCCCTCAGACCCCATTCCCGGCAGCCCCCCCGTACTCCCCCACTGCTACTAATCAACCGGCTCTACCTCCAGTGGACGACGACACTCCACACCAACCAGAACAAATCCTCCCAGGCGCGACACGACTCCTCCCCACCCCCCCGGGCTATCCCAACCACACCCGCTTTCACTCAACCCCCACTTAATCGGGCCTGCGTCCAGACGAAAACCCGCACACAACAAAAATCAAACCGCTCCACGTGAAACACTCCCCCTATCGACACACTCCCAGCCACCAGCCCCACACCACCCCGGCGGCACCCGCTTCCACTGAACCACCACTCAACCGAACACCCCTGCTGACGACGACTCTCCCCACAATAGCCCTCCAACCCTTCCGCGTCGAACACCGTCCCTTTCGACCCCATACCCGCTCCTACCCCCCCACACTACCCCAAACACGCCCACTTCCCGTCAAACCCTACCCACAACCGACGTCGCTTTCACTCAACCGTCCCTACCTCCACGCCACAACAACCCTCCCCGCAAACCAGCTAGAACGGCTTCACGTCGGGCGATACCCCCTCCCACACAATCCCAACCCCTATCCCCGAACTAAACCTCCGGCACCCACCTCCAGTAAATCCCATCCAAAAACCGATACCACCTCCAGCCCGCGCCGCTCCCCACCCCCTCGCCCCCCCCCAAAGCCCACCCCCATTCCAAATACAACGCCGAACCACCCTACGAAAGGTAGATATCCAACACCGAAACCGCCGCCGGAGTCACTCCAGGGATCCGCGATGCCTGCCCCAACGTCACCGGCCTCACACGCTGAAACTTATCCACCATCTCCCGCGATAACCCCGGAATCCGGCCATAATCTAATTGCACCGGAATCGAGCGAGCCTCCGATGCCTGCAATCGCGCTACCTGCCGCTCCTCCTGACGCAAATACCCGCTGTACTTCAAATGCGTCTCCACAGCCCCCAATAACCCATGTTCCGGCTCCCCCACCTGCAACTCAACCCAAGGCCGCAGCAAACCAATCACCGCCTCCGGTCGCTTCAACCATGTCGCTAACGTCGGGTTTTCCGTCCCGCAAAACGAAACATCCGGAAATTGCCGCGTCGTCAACCGCGTCTCCTCCAACAAAGGCAACAACTTCGCAAACTGCCCCCGCTTCCGCTCAAATCGCTCCCAACGATCATCCCCCACCAATCCAATCCGCCGACCACCCGGCGTCAAACGCGAATCCGCGTTGTCAATCCGCAAATGCAGCCGAAACTCCGCCCGCGACGTAAACATCCGATACGGCTCATCCACTCCCTTGCTAATCAAATCATCAATCAAAATCCCGATATACCCCTCCGTCCGACCAACCACAAACGCATCCAACCCGCCCACACTACGAGCCGCGTTAATCCCCGCAATCAAACCCTGCGCCGCCGCCTCCTCATATCCCGAAGTCCCATTGATCTGCCCCGCCAAAAACAACCCCGCTATCCCCTTACACTCCAACCCATGATTCAACTCCCGAGCATCAATCGCGTCATACTCAATCGCGTACCCCGGCCGAATCATCTCCGCATCCTCCAACCCCGGCACCGAAGCCAACATCGCCACCTGAACATCAACCGGCATCGACGTCGACATCCCGTTCACATATACCTCGTAGGTGTCTAATCCCTCCGGCTCCAAAAACAACTGGTGACGCTCCCTATCCGGAAACTTCACCACCTTATCCTCAATCGACGGACAATACCGAGGCCCAATCCCCTCAATCGCACCCGAATACAGCGGCGACCGATGAATATTCTCTCGCAACACAGCATGCGTCGCCTCCGACGTATATGCGATGTGACACCGAATCTGCTCACGCTCAATATTACCCGTCAAAAACGAAAACGGCGTCGGCACCGCATCCCCCTCCTGCGGCTCGAATCGCGACCAATCCAAACTCCGCCCATCCAACCGCGGCGGAGTCCCCGTCTTCAACCGCGTCCACGCCATCCCCAAATTCCGTAACTGCTGCCCTAATAAATTCGACGGCGCCTCCCCGTTACGACCACAATCCGTCTTCGCGTCACCAACATGTGCCAACCCGTTCAAAAACGTCCCCGTCGTCACCACCACCGCCCCGCCAAGAGCCGTCCGCCCATCCCGCAAACGTACACCCCGCACCCGCCGCCGACCCCCCTCCGCCTCCAAAATAAGCTCCGCCACCTCCGCCTGCAAAAAATGAAGGTTCGGCTCCCGCTCCAGGACCTCCCGCATCTTAATCCTATACTGCTTCTTGTCGCATTGCGCCCGCGGCGACCACACCGCCGGTCCCCGACTCGTGTTCAGCAGCCTAAACTGAATCCCCACCGCATCCGCCACCTCACCCATCACCCCACCCAACGCATCAATCTCACGTACCAAATGCCCCTTCGCTATCCCCCCCACCGCCGGATTGCACGATAGCTGCGCTATCAAGTCAATGTTCATCGCCACCATCGCCGTCCGCAGCCCCAATCGCGCACCCGCCCGCGCCGCCTCACAGCCCGCATGACCGGCCCCTATCACGATCACGTCATACTGCAAAAACTTAATAATAGGCATAATAAAAAACGGCTCCGCCTGTATTATTCTATCTTGAGGAGCCTACATTTGAATATCCTCGTCATCGGCGGCGGTGGGCGCGAGCAAGCCCTAGCAGCCAAACTAGCCTTACGCCCTATCGTTTCCCGCGTCTTCGCCGCACCAGGAAATCCCGGCATCGCCGAAGTCGTCCAGTGCGTCCCCCTTCCTGTAACCTCGCCCGACGACTGCCTCGCCGTCGCCCGCCAACACGACATCGATCTCACCATCGTCGGACCCCAAGTCCCCCTCGTCGACGGAATCCTCGCCGCCTTCCGCGCCGCCGGACTCAGCATCTTGCCCCTTCGTCGCTATACCCCCGATATCCTTATTGCGCCATAACTCCGCAATCCAGTCGATGTTTATCGCCACCATCGCCGTCCGCACCCCCTGTCGCGCACCCACCCGCGCCGCCTCACCGCCCGCATGACCGGCCCCCATCACGATCACATCGTAATCGGAAAGGCTTTAAACGATAGGCATAAGGGAAGACGGCACCGCCTGTTCTATCCTAACTTGAGGAGCATCCCCCTTTGAATATCCTCGTCATCGGCGCCGGCGGCCGCGAACACGCACTCGCCTGGAAACTAGCCCAAAGCCCCTTCGTCACCCGCGTCTTCGCCGCACCAGGAAATCCCGGCATCGCCGCAATCGCCCAGTGCATCCCCCTCTCAGGCACCACACCCGCCGACTACCTCGCCGTCGCCCGCCAACACGAAATCGATCTCACCATCGTCGGACCCGAAATCCCCCTCATCGCCGGAGTCGTCGACGCCTTCCGCGCCGCCGGACTCCACATCTTCGGCCCCACCGCCGCCGCAGCCCAACTCGAAGGCTCTAAAGTCTTCGCCAAAAACTTCTTCGCCCGCCATAATATCCCCACCGCCCGCTTCGCCACAGCAACCTCCCTGGCCGAAGCCGAAACCGCCATCAACTCCTTCGACGCTCCCTTCGTCCTCAAAGCGGATGGCCTCGCCGCCGGGAAAGGCGTCCTCATCGTCCCCACCAAATCGGATGCGCTCGCCGCAGCAGCCCAACTCCTCGACGGCTCCCTCGTCGGCGACGCCGGCTCCCAACTCGTCATCGAAGAATTCCTCACCGGCGAAGAAGTCTCGTTCATCGCCATCACCGACGGAATAAACATCCTCCCCCTCAAACCCGCCCAAGATCACAAAGCCATCTTCGACGGAGACCTCGGCCCCAACACCGGTGGCATGGGTGCCTATGTCGATGACCGCATCCTCACCCCCGACCAACACGAACAAATACTCTCGGAGATCCTCCGCCCCACCGTCGCAGGCATGCGTGCCGAAGGAACCCCTTTCTCGGGCTTTCTCTTCGCTGGATTGATGATGACCCCTACTGGCCCCAAAATCCTCGAATACAACGTCCGCCTCGGCGATCCCGAAACCCAACCCCTTATGCTCGCCCTCCAGTCCGACCTCGCCCAAGTCCTCTCCCGCGCCGCCGCCGGGAACCTAGCAGACTCCACCCTTCAGTGGAGCCCGCAACCAACCCTCTGCGTCGTCCTCGCCGCCCACGGATATCCCGCCCAGGTCCGCACCGGAGACCCCATCTCCGGCATCCCTGCCGCCGAAGCGACCGGAGCCCAAATCTTCCACGCCGGCACCACTCACGTCGAAAACCAGCTCCTCACCGCGGGCGGCCGCGTCCTCGCCGTCACCACTTCCGCTCCCAACCTTCGCCAAACCATCGACCAAGCCTACGCCGCCGCAAAATTAATTCACTTCGACGGCCTCCAAATCCGGAAAGATATTGGTCAAAAAGGACTCAAGCGCTGGTAGAATTTTAAGCAAGGCGGGGACGTAGCTCAGATGGATAGAGCGGCCGCCTCCTAAGCGGCAGGCCGGCAGTTCGAATCTGCCCGTTCCCACCAATCCACCCCCTTTAAGTCCGCCCATGTTGTCACGATTCCACGCCCTCCGGACACCTAATACACGTGGCCATACCCGACAATAACGAAGTCACGCAGCTCCTCGCCAATCTCAGTAGTGGCGAAAATCAAGCTCACGATCAACTGTTCCCTATTGTTTACAATGAGTTACGGAAAATCGCAGCCAACTACATGCGCCGCGAACGCGCCGATCACACCCTTCAGGCCACCGCCCTCGTCCACGAAGCATACATGCAACTCGTCGACCAAACCCGTGTCACTTGGCAAAGCCGTGCTCATTTCTTCGGCGTCGCCGCCCAACTCATGCGCCGCATCCTCGTTGACCACGCCCGCACCCAAAACGCCCTCAAACGCGGCGGCCACGCTCACAAACTCTCCCTCGACGATTCCCTCGGTCTCGCCTCCGGACCACCCGTCGCCTTCGACGAACTCGATGAGGCCCTCAACCGCCTTCAACACCTCGACCCCAACCAAGCCAAAATCGTCGAACTCCGCTTCTTCGGCGGACTCACCGTCGAAGAGGTATCCGAGGTCATCGGCTCCTCCACCGCCACCATCGAACGCGAATGGCGCATGGCGAAGGCTTGGCTACACGGCCAACTCACCGCTCAACGGCCTTCATGAAACAGTTGATGGCTCTCCATCCCTAATTCCGCCCTACTCAGTCAGCGGCTCACCGCCACTTACCGCCGCCGAAAGACGCTCGGGCCGAATAAGAAGTTCGGCTCTTTCTGTTATCATCGGTCCTTCGAGTGACACCCCAACGTTATAGCCAAGTCAAAAGCCTTTTCCAGTTGGTCCTGGACCAACCAGCCGACCAACGCCAAACCTTCCTCCACAAAGCGTGCGGGGCCGATCGCGAACTCCACCAAGAAGTCCGTCAACTCCTCGCCTCCGACTCCGCATCCGAAGACTTCCTCTCCTACCCCGCCATCACCCCCGTCTCGCAGATCCTCGAGCAAGCCGCTCGCGATCAGGAAGAACCCCTTCCCCCCTCCATCGGCCCCTACGCCGTCCAACGCCAAATCGGCGTCGGCGGCATGGGCGCAGTCTATCTCGCCTCCCGCGCCGACCAACACTACTCGAAGTTAGTCGCCATAAAAGTGATCCGCCGAGGTATGGAGCAGGACCGCATCATCCAACGCTTCCGCCGCGAACGCCAAATCGTCGCCTCCCTCGATCATCCTCACATCGCACGCCTCCTCGACGGCGGTGCCGCCGAAGATGGACGACCCTACTTTGTCATGGAGTATGTCGAAGGCCACCCCATCGACACCTTCTGCAACCACAACAAACTCTCCACCGAAGCCCGCCTCCGCCTCTTCTGCGACGTCTGCGCCGCCGTCCACTACGCCCACCAAAACCTCGTCGTCCACCGCGACCTCAAACCCGGCAATATCCTCGTTAAACCGGACGGCACCGTCAAACTCCTCGATTTCGGAATCGCAAAAATCCTCACCTCCGACTCGACCGCCACCGCCGATAAAACCGCCACCTCCATGCGTATCATGACGCCCCAATACGCGAGCCCCGAACAAATCCGCGGCGAAACCGTCACCACCATCTCCGATGTCTACCTCCTCGGCATCATCCTCTACGAGTTACTCACCGGCCATCGCCCTTACCCCCTCCAAGAAGACATCACTTTCGAACAATTGCAAGTAATGTCCCAATCCGAACCCGAACCACCCTCCACCGCCATCTCCCGCCCTGTCCCCGGCCCACATGCCATCTCCACCACCCGCGAACCATCCCCCCAAATCCTTCGCCGAAAGTTGTCCGGCGCACTTGACGCCATCGTCCTCAAAGCCCTCCGCCGCCACAGCCAGGAACGCTACCAATCCGCCGCCCAACTCTCGGACGACCTCCGCCACCACCTCGCCCTCGAACCAGTCTCCGCCCTCCCCGAAAGCCCCCTCTACCGCGTCCGCCTCTTCCTCGCCCGCAACCGCGCCCTCGCGCTCACCGCCTGCGCCGCCCTCGCCCTCATCCTCATCTTCGCCATCTTCGCCGGCTGGCAAGCCCGCACCGCTCGCCTCCAACGCGATCTCGCCGACCGCCGCTTCGAAGAAGTCCGCAAACTAGCCAACTCATTACTCTTCGAAATCCACGACGCCATCGCCCCCCTCCCCGGCACCACCCCCGCCCGTCGCCTCCTGCTCAATAAATCCATCGAATATCTCACCAACTTATCCAACGAACCGAACAACGACACCGCCCTCCAAACCCAACTCGCCGCCACCTGGGTCCGCGTCGGAAACCTACAAGGGAACCCCAACTTCCCCCACCTCGGTGACCCCGCAGGCGCCCAGCAAAGTTACCAAAACGCCCTCCGCTTCCCCTCCGTTCCTCTCGACCGCGCCGCCGCCCACCAAGGTCTCGCCGACGTCGCCATAGCCATCGGCAACCCATCCACCGCCCTCGCCCACTACCAGCAAGCCCGCCACCTCCTCGAAGCAAACTCCGCCCCTCCCGACGACCTCATCACAAACTACCAAAACCTCAGCCTCCTCCTCGCCCAAACCGGCCACCCTTCCGAAGCCCTCGCTCTCCTCCAGAGAACCCCCTCCACCACCAACCCCCGCCTCCTCGCCCTCCAACAAGCCCGCCTCGCCGCACTCCACCCCACCGAAGCCCCAAAACACCTCACCACCGCCCTTACCCTCACCGAGGCCCTCCCCCCCACCGCAGTCCACCAAACCGACCTCGCCGCCCTACTCGAAACCCCAAACCCCTCGCGCGCCCTCACTATCCTTCACCAACTCGCCGCCGCCGACCCCCAAAACATCCTCACCAAACGCCACCTCGCGAGCACCCTCCTCCACCAACCAGACCTCCCATCCATCCAACTAGCCCTCTCTCACTTCCGGGAACTGAACTCCCCACGCGACTCGGCCCACGCCCACCAACGACTCGGCGACGTCCTCCTCGCCTCGAATCAACTCCTCGCCGCCGTCGAACAATACCGCCAAGCCCTACAAATCACCCAAGCGATCCCCACAAAAGACCCCTACACCACCCTCCTCCTCGCCAGCACCCTCCGCCGCCTCGCCCAAGTCCTCCCCAAACTTGCCAACACCCAAGGAGCTCTCGCCTCCGCTCACCAAGCCGTCGCCCTCCTCAACGACCTCCTCAGAACCGACCCTTCATCCCAACTCTTTCAAAGCGAACAAGGGCGAGCCCGAGCCGTCATCGCCTCCCTCCCACAATAATCACTCCTAATCCCCACTCGCGCGCCGAGCCGCCCCAGCTACGAACATCGACCGACCCACCGGCCTCCGCTGCGGTAAACCCATCACCGCCCGAATCGCAGAATTCACTCGTACACACAAATCCACGTCCTCCCTCAGCTCCTCCCACCCACCCGCCTCCTCCCCAAACCGAACCTCTCCCGCCACCCGAACTAAAACCCCACACCGCAGACCCAACTCGAGCAGCTCCAACTCCGCCGAAAACCCTTCCCCTTCTAAAAACTCAAACTCCGCCTCACTAGCCGCCGCCAACTGATTCTTCACCATCTTCAATACCACTCGCCGGCCCACTTTACCGCCCGCGACCTCCCGCAAATCCGCCCGCACCGCCGCATGGAGCTTCAACCCCCACCCCCCCGTCGACGTCTCCGAATACCCAAACCCACGGTAAACCCGCACCTGATTCAACCACAACAAACACGCCGGAGATTGCGCCATCAGCCGAGCAATCCGCCGCAACCCGTTCGCCAACATTTCACTGTGCCCAAACGTCGGACCGTCCAGCAACGAACCAGCCAACTCCGCCGCCGGAGCCAACGCCGCAACCGAATCCACCACCACCAAATCCACACCCTGGCCCGATACCAATCGCTCCACCATCCGCAACGCCTGCTCCCCGCCGTCTACCTTCAACACCACCAACTGCTCCACATCCACACCCAACTGCCGCGCGTACCCCCCGTCAAACGTACACTCCACATCCACCAACGCCGCCGTCTGCCCCTCCGCCTGCGCAGCCGCAATCACCTGCAACGCCAACGTCGATTTCCCCACACCCGCCGGACCAAACAACTCCACCATCCGCCCACGCGGCAGCCCGCCGATCCCCAGCGCCGAGTCAATGCCAATCGAACCGCTCGGGATAACGCCCGCTACGGAACGTCCGCGCACACCAAATGCGGCTGCGTGCCGCAATTCTGTTTGTAGACGGGTATCCCACAGGCCAAGTTGGCCCATCAAACCCCGCGCCGTTTTGTTTTCCATACCAGAGCCACTCCAGTGTCCTTCAAACACCGTGGTTCTGGATCTCAGAAAACCCTCACCACTCTCTAAGACTTGCCTGCCGCAAGTCCCCCCATCAGCGTGGAGTCGTACCCGCCTCCACCGGCCGAAACTGCCCCATCAACAAATGCAAAGCCAACACCCCCGTCAAATGAAACAGCCCGAACGTCAAAAAAATGGGCTTATATCCAACCATCGGGATCAATACCCCCGGCAACCAAGTAGCAAACAGTACCCCCCCCAGACTCCCTGCAAATCCCCCAATCCCCGTCACACTCGCCACCGCCGGCCGAGGAAACACATCGCTCACCACCGTATACAAGTTCGCCGAAAACCCTTGATGCGCAGCCGTTGCCAAGCTCATCAGCGCAATCGCCAGAATCGGGCTATCCGCCAAGACACTACAAACCGCCACCGGCATGCACGCCGCGCAGATCAACATCGTCACCTTCCGAGCCCTCCCCACCGCCATCCCCCGCCGCATCAAATACCCTGACAACCACCCGCCACCCACACTCCCAATGTCCGCCATCAAGTAAATCACCGGCAGCACCCACCCGACCTTCTTCATATCAAACCCCCGTACGTCGTAAAGATAAATCGGGAGCCAATAGCTATAAAACCGCCACACCGGATCGCTCAAAAACTTCCCCAGCGCAAACCCCCAAGTCTCCTTCTGCCGCAAAGCCTCCATCCAACCAATCATCGGCTCCGCCTCCCCCGACGTCACGTCGGAAACGATATACGCCTGCTCCGCGTCATTCACCCCCTTGTGATCCGCCGGCAACCGATAACTAAACCACCAGATCACCATCCAAACGAACCCCGACAAACCCGTCACCAAAAAGCACCCCTGCCATCCGAACCCAGCGACCATATAAGCGAACACCGGCGGCCCTACCATCGCGGCCACATTCGTCCCGGCATTAAAAATTCCAGTAGCAAACGCCCGGTCCCGTTTCGGAAACCACTCCGCCACGCTCCGTATCGCCGCCGGAAAGTTCCCCGCCTCACCCAACCCCAGCATCCCCCGCCAAAACCCCAACTCCAGCGGCGTTTTCGCGATCGAATGCAACACCGCCGCCACCGACCACCAAGCCACGGCGACCGTGTACCCAATCCGCGTCCCATACCGCTGCACGAACTTCCCCATGATCAAAAACCCGATCATGTACGTCATCTCGAACGCCAGCGTCAGCCGCCCGTACGTCGGGTCGTCCACCAGCATGTCTTTCCGAATCTCCGGAACCAAAATGCCAAAAGCGATTCGATCCAAATAGTTAATCGTCGTCGCCACAAACAGCAGCGTCAGAATCCACCAGCGAACCCGAGTTGGAGGCATCAGGCAATCATACACTCCCGACGCCTGTTACCCCCAACTCCCCATTCCGCCAGATTCACCCCGAAAACCAACCAGCAAAGACTGGACTACCTGCGGCGACGAGCCACCACGTCCACGCACAACCCTAAACCGAGCATCACCAGAGTACTTGACTCGGGCACCGCGGAACCGCCGAGGGATGCCGTGAGCGTCGTTGGACCGGTAATGCTGGAAACCGTCACATCACCTAAATTTGTTGCTGTCGGTCCACCAGTCGTCCCAAGCGCCTGGGTGGATGAAAGAGGCCCAACACCGCTAATCACCTTCCATGCCCCAGCACCTGCCGCCAAAAAGCGTAGAACAGCCCGATCCCCCTGCGGATCCCCAAAAAACAAGTTGTCCGCGTGGAAAAGGATTGAAATTAACCACGTACATCTGTGAAGTGGCATTTGCTGTCGCAAATCAGTTGATCGTCAAACTCCTGGCCGACAGCGCTCCAGCTGGCACACTACGGGGCGCCGCAATGGCTGTTGCATTCGCCGTGTCACCAACTCCCGTCACCGTAACCGCCTGGTTCGTAAAACTCGTTTCATTAAAATCACCCGAACTCTGTCCCGTAAAGGTGTAGGTAATCCGAGCCGCCTGACCAGCCTGCGGCAAAGCACCCAATGTCGCTAGCGCAACAAGTCCACTCAAACTCGAAAACAAACGCGTTCGAAACATAAAGTATCTGCCTCTGGGCCAGAAGACCCCCGTCGCCTAACACACACCCTGACCCACCCGCCTCCCCCCGCCCCGGGCCTATCCCAAGACCGTCACCCCCAACCCCGGAAACTCCCGAAACCCTTGATCAAAAGTCGCCAACCGCCGCCCCGTACTCAACGCCAACGCCGCCAAATACCCATCATTCACCAGCTGCGGAGTCGGCTGCGCATACCGCCACATCGTCGGCAGCACTCGCTCAGTCTCCGCGTCCTCCCCCACAAACACTACCCGAGAGTCCTCCGCCAAATCCCCCAAGACCCCCCAACCAGCCGACACCGGCATCACCGCCTCACCCATCACCCGCTTCGTCGCCAACAAACGAACCACGGTCAATTGCACTAACCGACAAAGTCCAAACTCCGCGTCACCTAAGCCCCGATACCAACTCCGAGCAACCGCGTGATGAGCATGGTTCCGCGACAACAGAGCCAGCAACACATTCGCATCAATCAAATAGGAGTTCATCTAGCTCTTGACTCGAAAACACAGGAATCGTTGGACCGTTCTCACCCCCCACCGTCGGAGGCTCCCGACGCACCCGAGGTGCCGCCTTACCCCCATCCAACTTCATCTCCAACGCCATCACGAAAAACTCCCGCATACTCTTCCCCTCGCGCGCCGACTCCACCTTCACCCGCCGCATCAAATCATCCGACAACTCTACCGTAGTCCGCATATGACACAATTATGCCACATTACCCGCCCCCTCGTCAACACCACCCAAAAGCTCCTCCATTTCCTCACTCGAAAACACCGGTATCGTACGACCCCCGACACGCCCTACCGTCGGCCAAACGACCGGCCGCTCTACGACCGCCTCATCAACATTCATATGTCATCCTTATGCCACATTCCCCGCCCGCTCCAACCGATCCCGAATCCCATCCCACTCCCCCCCCTCCGGCACCGCCTCCACCACAATCTCCGCCAGCCCCGCCGCGTCCAACAAATGGAGCGCCTCATATAACCCCGCCGCATACCCCCCCGAATCCGCAGGTAACCTTACCGCTATCTCCACCTCGCACTCCCGCGTATGCCATAAATACCCGGACTCCACCCCCGGCACCCCCAACCGCAACCGCGTCTCCGGTGCATAATGCCGAGCATGCATCCCCGGAGCCGCATGAGCCTCCCCCTCCGCAACCTCCCCCAAAACCTCCACCGCCCCAATCACCGCCTCAATCTCCGCCCGGCTCACCATCCCCGGCCGCAACAAAACCGCCCTCCCCCCCACGAGCGACAACACCGTCGACTCAATCCCAACCACACACGCCCCCCCGTCCAACACCATATCCACCGCATCACCCAACCCCGCCCGCACATGCTCCGCCCGCGTCGGCGACAATCCCATAAACCGGTTCGCACTCGGAGCCGCCACCGGCATCCCCACCACCCGAATCAACTCCGCCGCCACTTCGTGCGCCGGCTGCCGGACCCCCACCGTCCCCAACCCCGCCGTCACCGAATCCGGCACCACGTCCCGCTTCTCCAACACCAACGTCAACGGCCCCGGCCAAAACGCCGCCGCCAACCGCTCCGCCGCCTCCGGCCACTCCGCCACCACCGTCCGCGCCATCGCCACATCCGCCACGTGCACAATCAACGGCGAAGTCGCCGGCCGCCCCTTCGCCGCATAGATCTTCCCCACCGCCACCGGGTCAAGAGCATTCGCCCCCAAACCGTACACCGTCTCCGTCGGAAACGCCACCAACCCCCCGCCCCGCAGCACCGCCGCTGCCCTCTCCAATTCAATCTTCGGAATCATCGTCATACCCAGCCACCTTCCCGGTCCGCTTCCAAACCAGAAACGAGTGAATCAAATCTCCCAGATCACCATCCAGCACACGATCCACGTCGCCAATCGACCTCTTCGTCCGATGGTCCTTAATCATCCGATACGGCGCCAACACATAACTCCGAATCTGGCTCCCGAAGTTGATCTCCATCTTCGTGTCCTCCAGCTTCCGCTCTTCCACCCGCCGCTTAGCCAACTCGTACTCATATAGCCGAGCCTTCAACTGCTTCAACGCCGTCGCCCGATTCTTATGCTGGCTCCGCTCACTCTGGCACTGCACCACGATCCCGGTCGGCATATGCGTCATCCGCACCGCCGACTCCGTCCGGTTCACGTGCTGCCCGCCCGCCCCGCTTGCCCGGAACACATCAATCTTCAGGTCGTCCGGCTTCACCTCAATATTGATATCGTCATCCACCAACGGAATCACAAACACACTGGCAAACGAAGTATGCCGCCGCGCCGCCGAATCAAACGGCGAGATCCGCACCAGCCGATGCACCCCAATTTCACTCTGCAACAGCCCATAGACGTTCTCACCCGTGATCTCCACCGTAGCCGACTTGATCCCCGCGCCTTCGCCCTCCAACCGATCCGTCACGTCACATTGAAAACCGTTCCGCTCCGCCCACCGCAAAAACATCCGCAGCAGCATCTCGGCCCAATCCTGGCTCTCCGTCCCACCCGCTCCCGGATGCACTGTCAATATCGCATCCCGGTGGTCGTTCTCACCGTTCAACAACATCCCGGTCTCCAACTGCCCCAACCGAACCGTCAGCCGCTCCAACCCCGCCGCAATCTCGCTCCCCACCACCTCCCCCTCACGCCCCAGCTCAAACAAAGTATCCAACTCGTCCGTCATGCCCAGAACTTCACCGTCCTCGGCAACAGCCTTCTCCAGCCGTTTTCGCTCCTGCATCACCCTCTGGCTGTTCTCGGGATTATTCCAAAAACCCGGAGCCGCAACTACTTCCTCAGTCGACTCAAGCTGTAACCGCTTCGCGGCAGCGTCAAAGATAGCTCCGCACAGCGATGGCCTGCTGGCGGAGCGGACTATACTCCCGATCAAACTCTTCAAGTGTCATCACTTTCCTATTTTAACCTGTCCCGCAAAGCCTGCTCGAGGGCCGCACTCTTCATCCCGGCCTTCTTGGCCTCTTCCACAGCCTTATCCACCGCCACTCCCTTCTCCTTCGCCAAAAACAGCCCCCAAACATAACCCACCCGATTTGACGACGCGCAATGCAACACCACCCGCCCCTCCGGCTTCGCACCCGCCAGCAGCTTCATCAGTCCCGCCAACTCAACGTCTTTAGGCGGCGCCGTCGCTAAAAACGGGACACTCAAACACCCCATCCCCGCCCCCTCCACGATCCCCTTCTCATCCCACCCCAACTTCGCCATCTCATCGTCAGTCCGCAGGTTCACCACCACCTTCACCCCATCCTTCCCGTAAGCCGCCAACTGCTCCGCCGTCGGCTGCCCACTAAACACTACGTCCTGTCCCCAAGCCACCATCACCGCAAAGAAACCCGCCGCCATCATTCGCATGCCCCGAGTCTCTCACATGACCGGCACAATTCGTCACCTGCCCTACAACCGTCACCCAACTCCATCGCCCAGCCTGCGAAACGGGCCGCTACACCAGCTCATTGAACTCCTTCGACCCGCCCACGAGCCCCAACTGCTAGGCCTTCTTAGCTGTTTGCCATGGATAGAATCGCCCGTCACAATTCACCCGCCATGGGCGAGTCAGCGTCCTTGGCCCGCGTTCCGCCGTGGAAATGACGGGCCCCACCGCCGCGACGGCCATGCTGCCGCTCCCTGCTCAAACCCGGACAGGCCCCCCCCACTGCGCGGTCCCTAGATTCCTACCGGCCCCGCAACTCAAACCATCGAACGCTGCCGCTCCGCTCTATCCGGCCTCACCCCCACCAAACAGCACGCCGGTCTTTTCCGTCCACGGCGCTGCCAACTACCACCACGGCCACAGCCACCAATACCCAAACCCCCCGCCCCTATTACCGTCTTCACTACCCAGGAAATCGTCACTCCCTTACTTCCCACCCGCGCTCCTGGCACCGCATGCGAGCCGTTTCCCAATCAGTCCACCCCCGCTCTCCTGGCAAACTCGTCGGCATCGGTAACGGAGATGCCAGTTACCTCATCGCCGCCCCCGCCGGCCAATGCACCGAACTCAATCTTCCCGGCCTCCACAGCCCCAAACTGGCCCTCGTCTCCACGATCGGCGACGTCCAACCATCCGCTTCCTGGCACAGCCTAAAACACTTTCTCCACCCCCGTCAGACCCACATCCATCTTCACGCACTCCTCACCCCGAACGGCACCCTCCTCATTGCTGTACCCAACCCCTACGAATCCCAGGCCCACCTCCCTCACCCAAATTGGCCAGCCCTCGACGTTCCCCGCCACCTCCACCACTTCAGCTCCCAATACCACCAAACGCCTCGACGGAGCCCTCCTATCCACCCCGGCATACATCCTCCGCTATCACCACTTGGCAACATGTCGGAGTAACACTATTACAGCGCTCTGAACCTGTACGATGAAAGGGTATGGCTAACCTCATAATTTCATTTCTCCTCTGCGCCGCCTCTCTCCTCGCCGCCAACCCAGCGGCCGTTACATATCATAAAGACGTCCTCCCCATCCTCCAAGCCAAATGCCAAGGTTGCCATCGCCCCGGCGAAGCCGCCCCTATGGCCCTCCTCACCTACCAGCAGACCCGACCCTTCGCCAAAGCCATCCGGGAAGCCACCGCCGTGAAACGCATGCCCCCCTGGTTCGCTGATCCCCATGTCGGCAAGTTCTCGAACGACTCGTCCCTCTCCGTCGAACAGATCGCCACCCTCGCCGCTTGGGCCCAACAAGGCGCCCCCGAAGGCAACGCCAAAGACGCCAAACCCAACCCCACATTCGCCGCCGGCTGGCGCATCCCGAACCCTGACCTCATCCTCGAAGTCCCCGAACCCTTCAACATCCCCGCCTCCGGCACCATCGAGTACGTATACACCATCGTCCCCACCGGCCTCACCGAAGATAAGTGGATCCAATTCGCCGAACCCCGCCCGGGCAATCGCGCCCTCGTCCACCACATCCTCGCCTTCGTCCGCGAACCCGGCTCCAAGTGGTTCACCGAATACCCCCTCAACAAACCCTTCATCCCCTCTAAGGGCGGGAACAAGGGCGGCCCCTCCGCCTACATCACCGGATTTGCCCCCGGCACCATGCCCTACGCCCTCCGCCCCGGTCAAGCCACGCTGCTCAAAGCCGGCTCCGACATCGTCTTCCAAACCCACTACACCGCCAACGGCGCAGCCGGCACCGACCAATCCAAGCTCGGTCTCGTTTGGTCCAAAGCCCCGGTCACTCAAGCCATCCACACCCTCTGGCTCCAAAACCACCGCTTCGTCATCCCGCCCGGAGCCGAAAACTTCCCCGTCTCCACCGCTGTAACCCTCGGCATGGACGTCGAAGTCCTCGATCTAACTCCCCACATGCACGTCCGCGGAGTAGCCACGGAAATGAAGGCCCTCTACCCCACCGGCGAATCCGAAAAACTCCTCGCCGCCAAGTACGACTTCAACTGGCAAATCAGCTACGAATACGCCCCCGGAAAAATCATGCCCAAAGGCACTCGTCTCGAAGCCACCAACTTCTATGACAACTCGGCCAACAACAAAAACAACCCCAACCCCAAAGCGGAAGTCCGCTGGGGCGATCAAAGCTGGGAAGAAATGATGCTCAACTTCGTCCGCGTAGCCGTCGCCCCCGGCATCAAAACCGGCGCACTCATCGCCCGCCCCGCCCCCAAACCCGCCGCCGAATAGCACGGCCCAACCTAGCCGGGCGGTATAATCAAACCATGTCTTCCGAGGGATCCCCCGAGGCCGCCCGGCCTTCCAACTTCATCCGCGACATCATCATCGCCGATCTCACCGCCGGTAAAAACGCCGGTCGCGTCCACACCCGCTTCCCACCCGAGCCCAACGGCTACCTCCACATCGGCCACGCCAAATCCATCTGCCTCAACTTCGGCCTCGCCCGCGAGTTCAACGGCAAATGCAACCTCCGCTTCGACGACACCAACCCCTCTAAAGAAGAAACCGAATTCGTCAACTCCATCATGGAAGACGTCCGCTGGATGGGCTTTCAATGGGACGCCCTCTTCTACGCCTCCGACTACTTTGACCAGCTCTACTCCTGGGCCGTCAAACTCATCCAGGCCGGCAAAGCCTACGTCTGCGACCTAACCTCTGAGCAAGTTCGCGCCACCCGCGGCACCACCACCGAACCCGGAACCCCCAGCCCCTTCCGAGACCGCACCATCGAAGACAATCTCGATCTCTTCGAACGCATGCGCGCCGGCGAATTCCCCGACGGAGCCCGCACCCTCCGCACCAAAATCGACATGACCTCGCCCAATTTCAACATGCGCGACCCCGTCATGTATCGTATCCTCCACGCCCACCATCACCGTACCGGCGACAAGTGGTGCATCTACCCGATGTACGACTACACCCACGGCGAAAGCGACTCCATCGAAGGCATTACCCACTCTATTTGCACCCTGGAATTTGAAGACCACCGCCCCCTCTACGATTGGTACGTCGAAAACCTCGGTATCCACCATCCCCAACAACTCGAGTTCGACCGCCTCAACGTCTCCAACACCCTCCTCAGCAAACGTAAACTTCTCCTGCTCGTGCAGAAAGGCCTCGTCGCCGGCTGGGACGATCCCCGCATGCCCACCCTCTCCGGTCTCCGCCGCCGCGGCTACACCCCGGAAGCTCTCCGCACCTTCTGCGCCAACGTCGGCGTCTCTAAAACCAACGGCGTCATCGAACTCGGCCTGCTCGAACACTTCCTCCGCGAAGACCTCAACAAACGAGCCCTACGCGCCATGGCCGTCCTCAACCCGCTCAAAGTCGTCATCACCAACTACCCCGCCGATCTCACCGAGCCCATGGAAGCCGTCAACAACCCCGCCGACGAATCCGCCGGCACCCGCACCGTCCCCTTCTCCCAGATCCTCTTCATCGAACAAGACGATTTCCGCGAAGTCCCCCCCAAGAAGTATTACCGTCTCTCCCCCGGCACCGAAGTCCGCCTTCGCTACGCCTACTTCATCACCTGCCAAGCCGTCATCAAGAACGAGGCCGACGAAATCGTCGAAATCCACTGCACCTACGACCCCGCCTCCCGCGGCGGCAACTCACCCGATGGCCGCAAGGTAAAGTCCACCATCCACTGGGTCTCCGCCACCCACGGCGTACCCATCGAAGCCCGTCTCTACGACCAGCTCCTCCTCGAAACCACCGGCGACGAATCAGCCGACTCCGACTTTACCGCCCAACTCAACCCCCTGTCTCTCGTAATTCCGCCGCTAGCCATCGCCGAACCCAGCGTCGCCACCGCCCCACCGGGAACCAAATACCAGTTCGAACGCGTCGGCTACTTCACCGTCGACCCCGACTCGACACCCCAAAAGCCGGTCCTCAACCGGACCGTCCAACTCCGCGACACCTGGGCAAAACTCGACAAGGCACAAACTACCTAAGCCACGCCAGCCGCATCACTTTTTTCCAAATCGAAGCCTCATCCTTCAGCTCAGCCAGCGCCCCGATCAGCTTCCGAAAGTGCGCCCCATCCACCCAACCCACCTGCCGGCGCCGACCCTAGTCAACAACGCATGCACGAACGGACCTTCGAACCCCACCCCCCCCTCCCGAAAACCCCTCCCGCTCCCCCGCGGCCTCAAATATACCAATCATCCCCACTTCGCCACCAGCGTCAGTCTTATCCAATACAAGCTGAGCCTGGAGAACCGGTCGATTCCAACACAAGATGAGCCTGAAGGGAGCCGGATTGGCCAAGCTGGGGATTGCTCATTCGAATGCAGAAGATCGAGAATCCGAGCCCGGAGCAGATGCGGGC
>Ga0114966_10000236_pt1 | contig 52956 bp, 53 predicted proteins | sample M_130207_XF_Meta_FD_87029 | JGI IMG/M metagenome (GOLD analysis project Ga0114966, IMG submission 87029) | Freshwater microbial communities from Lake Montjoie, Canada to study carbon cycling - M_130207_XF_MetaG | ecosystem: Environmental > Aquatic > Freshwater > Lake | place: Lake Montjoie... | reverse complement strand
TAGCCGCCTCCACCCGCTGCGCCCTACACTCGCTGGGCACTGCGCTCGTAGCTCAATTGGATAGAGCATCTGACTACGGATCAGAAGGTTGGGGGTTCAAGTCCCTCCGAGCGCACTTCGTAAGCCCTGGTCAGCGCAATAGTGCCGGCGGCGGCAACGACCCCTGAGCGAACTCCGTCAGGTAGTCATCCTCGGCCGCGATATGGCGCCACACCTTGGTCGGGGACCCACACACCGTCGGGCAGCGTGCCCGATTGGTAGAAGACGTCGATGGGAATGCCGCCGCGCGGGTACCAGTACCCGCCGATGCGGATCCAGAGACAGCGGGTGATCGCCTCGATGCGGCGGGCCACGGTGAGCGTGCACGCCTCGTGAAAGTCGCGTGTGTTGCGGAACGAGTGCAGGAACAGCTTGAGCGACTTCGACTCCACGAGCAACCGGTCGGGCACGTAGTCGATCACCAGGTGCGCGAAGTCGGGCTGACCGGTCACCGGGCAAAGCGTCGTGAACTCCGGGCAGGCGAAGCGCACGAGGAATGGCCCGTCGGGCGCAGGGACGACTTCGAGCACCGCTTCTTCGGGCGACTCGGGGCTCGCGCTCGTAGCGCCCAGTTGGGTGAGGTGCTCATGAGAACTCATGACCCGAAGGTAGCGACCACATCCTCACCGCGGCACCACCACCAACCGCGACGAAACGTTTCTGGGTCGCCAACTGACCGCCAGGGCGCGCAATTCACGACCCAAAAGGTGAACGAACGTCGAGCAGCCGTGCGCCTTCAGCGGCGAACTCGACGATTCGACCGATCGGGTCGACCGCAACCATCTCGAACACGTCGTGCGGCGCGCTCAGTCGCGCCCACGCGCGCGATCCATCGTCGAGCAAGCATGCGGCGATCGCGTGCGTCGGCTCGTTGTGGCGATCGTGCAAGACGGTGTACCCCTCGATCGTCCCCTCACCGCTCGGCTGCACCTCGAGCGGGCGACGCGGCCCAGGATCGACGAGCGGGCTCGGCAACGACCGGAAGCCGTCCGGGTTCGGGTGCCCCGCATAGGCCATGACACAGAATCGTGTCGCGAGGCCCCCGTTGGTGCTGCACAGCGCCAGCTCGTCGGGTTGCACGCGCACGTGCTCCACGAGGTTCGCGACCATGTGGGTGCCGTAGTTGTTCCACGGTCCGCCCGCGAACCGCATGCCGCCGGTGAGGGTCACCTCGGCCTCGGGCGCGAGATCGAGCGCGCGCGCCTGGGTCTGCACGGCGAACGGGAAACATGCGTAGAGGTCGACGATCTCGACCTCGCGCAGTGGTCGACCGATCATGTCGGCAAGCCGGCGACCGGCCACCTGCAACGCCCTGCTCTCGTGCAGGTGGAACCGCTCGGACACGTACGGTTCGTGCGCCACAACGCCGGCCCACGGAAAGACCCAACGGTCGCGTGGGATGCCGGCATCCTCCGCAACTCCGGCGGAGCACATGAGGATCGCGGCCGCCTGGTCGACGAACTGATCCGAGTTCATGAGCTTGGTGTACGGATACCCGACGTAGCGGTTGCGCGGCCCCGCGGTCGCGAGCTCGGTCGCGCTGTGTCCGCGACGATCGGCGGCGTACTCGTTGTGCCGCGCCACTTCACTGAACCGTGCCCACAGCGAACTGATGGCGTGCACATGCTCGTCCCGGGTGCGCCCAAGCGCCGCGCCGAGTGCGGTGTCCATGAGCGGGTACATCTGGATCGGCTCGGCGATGCCGAGCGCGGCCTCGTGCGGGTGACAAATCCATTGGAAGAGATCGTCACCGAGCGCGTCGTCGGGATAGCCGTCGAGATCCGCGTTCCTGCCACTGAGCGGCGGTGTGCCGAGATCGGGGCGTGCTCGTCCGGATCGCAACGCGCTGCCCAGCTCGCCGCCGGCGATCAGCGCGGTGCCGATGCCACCTTGAGCGATCTCCGACGCCACGTGTGCGAGCACCACCTGGGTGGTGTGACCCCCGTGATTGGCCTGCAGCGTGCGCACGTCGGGTTGACCGAGACGTTCGCCCACCAGGCGCGGCGCGTTGCGGTAAGAGAACGTGCCGATCTTCGTGAGTGCGATCAGGTCGAGCGCCGGCGTTGCACCGCTGTTCTCATATGCACGCCGCGCCGCCGTGACGATGATGTCGATCGGCTCGGTCGTCTCGGTCGCGCCGTTGTGCTGCCCGACCCCCACGATCACCGGGGTTCGTCGATCGATCATGCTGCTCCTGTCGGGTCAGAGGGCGCGTCCGGCTTCAGGCCCGCACGTACCAGCGCGTCCGGCGTCATCGGCGTATAACACTCGGCGGCCGCATCCATCAGCCACATCGGATCAGCGATCAACGAAGATGCGTAGCCCTGTCGCACCAACTCGGCGGTTCCGAGCTTGTACGTGTCGGTCAAGGTCGTTGCCCCATCACCCATGCGCACGAAGAGCGGCATGGCATGCGCAGGGAGCTCGCGCGCGAGCTGCGCGTACAACCCGCGTGGATCGAACCGGGAGCCGACCGTCATGGTCACGAGGGCCATGCCCGCCCGGCCATCAGCATCGGGCACCGCGATGCCGTATACGACCGCGTGGGCGACGCCGTCACACGCGGCGATGGCGTCGGCGACCTGCTGTGTCGAGACGTTCTCGCCCTTCCACCGATAGGTGTCGCCGAGACGCGCGACGAAGTAGAGGTAGCCGTGGCGTGACCGGAACACGTCGCCCGACCGAAACCACAGGTCGCCATCGGCGAACGCACCCTCGAGGAGCTTGCTCCGCGTGGCCTCGAGCGACGAGTAGCCCTCGAACTGCGCGCGATCGTCGAGCCGAGCGATCAGCTCGCCGGCCTCGTCGCCATCGCAGCGCACCACGTGGCCGGTGGCGTCGCGGACCAAGGTGCCGGTCGACGTGTCGACGCGGACGATGGCGAGCGTGTCCGCGACCGAGCGCGGCGGACGACCCACCGAGCCGATCACCCCGTCGAGGTTGAAGACGCCGATCACCCCCTCGGACGAGCCGTAGCTCTCGAGGATGCGCACGGGCCCGAACCGCGCGTCGAAGGCACGCCACACCGACTCACCGACCCCTGCACCGATCATCGCCCGCAGCGGGTTGGGACGATCGAGGGCGCTCGTGGGTTGTGCGAGCACGTACCGCAGGATCTCGCCCAGGTACTGGAACGTGGTCGCCGAGAACGCGTGCACGTCGCGCCAGAAGTTCGACGCCGAGAACCTGGGCCGGATCGCCACCGATGCCGATGCGCACAGCGCGGCACCGATCGAGACCAACCCGGCGATGTGGAACATCGGGAGCACGACGTAGGTGCAGTCGGTGTGGTCCAGGTCGAGCAGCACCGATACCGACGTGGCGTTCGCCAGGTATCGACGATGGCTGCACCTCGTGGCTTTGGGCAGACCGGTCGTTCCCGACGTGAAGATGTAGAACAGCGTGCTGTCGGGCGTCACGGTCGCGCGTGCACGCCGATCTGGCTCCTGCGATGGCTCGCGGGCAAGGAAGGACTCGAGCGCGTCGAGGTCTTCGCCGACGTCCTCGGTGGTGACGGCGAGCTTCGCGGGGACCTCCGCCAGGGCATGCTCGAGCGACGCGCCACGGAGCCCGGTGCCCAACAACGACATGCACACGCCAAGCTCGCCCATCGCGAGGATCAGCGCGAGGAAGGCCGGGCCGGTCGGCAGCTGCAGGGCCACGGTGTCGCCCGACTCAAGTCCCCGCGCGCTCCCCCAGTTCGCGACGCGTTGCACCAGCGTGTCGAACTCGCCGTAGGTGAGTGCACGATCGTCGGTGCGCACCATCACCCGCGTCGACGCGACCTCTACGCGCCCCGACCACCACTGCGCGAGCGTCGCATCGGGGGTTCGTGCCGCGATCCTCGCCTGCACCTCGCGCAGTCGGGCCTCGGATTCGTCGGGAGTGGGCAGGTGCTCATCGCGCACGTTCGACACCCCTGTACGTTGCCACACCCTTCGCGGGTCCAGCGTTTGCGCGTGGCGCGAACAGGCGAAGACGCGCCACGCGCGCCCCGCGAGACGGCCGTTCGAGCAATAGTCGTACCCATACGATTGGCGACCGCGCCAGCGACCGATCGCAGGAAGACCCGCCTGCGCTTCGAACAAGGACGCAAACCATGACCGACCACCAGATCGAGGTCTTCGCGGACATCACGTGTCCATTCACCCACGTCGGCCTACGTCGCCTTGCTGCAGAGCGCGACGCGCGTGCACCTGACCGGCAGCTCCTCGTGCGGAGTTGGCCCTTGGAGCTCGTCAACGCCGAACCGCTACGCGGATCGACACTTGCCCCGAAGATCGCCGCGTTGCAGGCAACCGTGGCGGCTGACCTCTTCCGCGGGTTCGACCCTTCGCACTTCCCCGAGACATCGCTCCCGGCGCTCGCCCTCGTTGCCGCGGCCTACCAGCACGACGCGGCAGCGGGCGAGCGCCTGAGCCTGGCGGTACGAACGGCGCTGTTCGAGGACGGCGCCGACATTGCCGACTGCGAGGTACTGAACGCGATGGCGGCCCGGTGCGGGCTCCCCGGTCTCACGGGAGACGACCAACAAGTGATCAACGACTGGCACCGTGGCGAGGCGCTCGGAGTCGTCGGGTCCCCGCACTTCTTCGTCGCGGGTAACGACTTCTTTTGTCCCGCGCTGGACATCACCCACGACGACGGTGGGCTCTCGATTGCGTTCGACGCGGACGGCTTCGACACGTTTCTGGCCGCGGCTCTCGGTTGACCCGTTCGACCGATGACTTGGAGGAGACCGCGGCGCCGCTACGTCGCGTGCGCCCTGGCGCGGTGCAGCGCGGTCGCGGGCACGGTGAGCAGCGCGACAATCAGTGCGGCACCGAAGGCCCATCCCATAGTGGATGGTTCGACGCTGTTGGCGATTATCGCCGACATCACGGTGGTGCCTATCGCGGAGCCGAGCTGGCTCGTCATGTTCAAAACGCCGGTGGCGATGCCGACGTCGGTGTCGTCGACTGCGGTGAGCACGAGCGACGACAACACGGTGCGCGAGTAGCCGTTCGAAAAGCCGGTGATGACGAGACCGACTTCGATGAGCCACAGCGATCGACCGAGCGGGCCGAGCACCATGAACACCGAGCCCACGATGAGCAAACCGTTGCCGTAAAGCTGGAACTTGCGCATCGATCGGGTCGAGTGGTGATGCCCTGCGACCCACGCGCCGATCGCGAAGCCCAACGGGCGCGACATCAGCACCAGCGATGTCCGGGACACCGAGTAGTGGAACAGGCGCATCACCATCAGCGGGGCGAGCATGAAGCTGCCGATGAACGACGCTTGCATGAAGAACATGGTCGCGGTTGATGCGGTGAACGATCGTTCGCGCAAATAGCGCAACGGCAGGAGCGGCCATTGCACGCGGCGTTCGATGCGCACGAACGCGACAATCAGCACCGGCGTGAGCACGAAGCAGACGATCACCACCGGATGTGCGATGCCCCACGGGCGGATGCGGTTGATACCGAACAGCAGCGCCGTCGCACCGGCGCCGAGCGCGAGGCCACCCCACGTGTCGAAGGTGACGTCGGGGCGTTTGGTCGTCTCGCCGAGCACGAACAGCCCCAACACCCACGCAATGCCTGCGGGGATCGCGGCGAGCACAAACAAGGCGCGCCACCCAATGGCGTCGACCGCCGGGCCACCCACCACCACACCGAGCACCGGGGCAAGCCCACCGGCCATGTTGAGAATGCCGAACGACCGCGATCGCTGATCCGCCGGCAACAGGCCGGCCACCAGCGCGATCGCCGCGGTGCCGGTGGCGCCCCCGCCGAGCTGGCTGATGGTGCGGGCGAGGATCAACGACAGCGGGCTCCACGCGAGCGCGGTAAGGAGCGAGAACGCGGTCGAGACGCCGAAACCGATCACGTAGACGCGGCGATGGCCGTAGAGGTCACCGAGCTTGCCGAACATCGGCATACCCAACGCGAAACCGAGGCTCGGCGCGACCTGCACCCACGAGATCGTCGCGAGGTCACTGTCGAAATCAAGCCGGATCGTCTCGATCGACGCGGCAAGCAACGTCGTCGGAAACGACGTGGCGGCGACGCCGATGAGTAGCGCGATCACGATCAGCTTCTGGCGTCGCCGATCGGTCGTCACCCCCAGATCCACGACCACCGTCACCGAGTCTGTCTAGCAGCGTTCGCGCGAGTGGCCGGAGGAGCGACGGAGCCACCCCCCTGTGCTCGAGGCTGGGGTGCACGGCGTGAGAACGCCACAGCAACGGCACCTGGTGGCTCATCCGATGACCCCAGTAGTCACCGCCGAAGATCACGACGCCGGCGAGGACCGACGGGTGGGATCAGCCGTCCCTGCAACATCGGTGACCGATCGGTCACTGATCTAGGGCTGGGTCACCACGGCCCATGAATTCGGGCCGTCGCCCGCGATGCGCGTGTGCTGGAGCACCCGCGGTTCGTCCATGGGCCACGGCCGACCACGGTGCAGCACGCAACGGTTGTCCCACACGGCGAGGTCGCCTGGCTCCCACCGGTGGGTGAAGACCCGGGGTGGCTGAGCGGCGAAGGCGTTCAACCGGTCGACGAGGGCCGAAGACGTGTAGGCGTCGAGACCGCTCACCGCATGTGCGTGGCGGCCCACGTACAACGCGCGACGGCGGGTGACAGGGTGCACGAGCACGAGGGGATGACGCACCGCTTCCATGCTGGCCTTGTCGGCCTCGGTCCAGAAGTCGGCCCCGGCACCCACCTTGCGCTGCGAGTAGACGATCGAGTGCGCCGCGTCGCGCCCTTCGATGAGCGCTCGGTCGGCGGCGTCGAGTGCGTCGTACGCGGCTCGCATGTCGGCCCATTCGGTCTCGCCGCCCGACGACGACACCAGACGCGCCGAGAGCACGGACACCTTGGCGCCGACCTCGTGATACGAACTGTCGGTGTGCCACTCCTGGTTGCCGGCCAGCACCGCGGCGAGCGGGCCGGTCGGATCGGCGAGGCGACCGTCGGCCTGGACGTTCGAGATCGGCCAGACCGTGGCGTCGCCGAGGTTGCCCATGCCGCGCTCGAAACGACCAAATCGATGCCCGAAAGCCGACTGCTCGAGATCATCGAGGTGCTGCTCGGGGAACACGAGCACCGCGTGATCGTGAAAGGCGTCCTCGATCGCGGCAAAGGCCACTTCGTCGAGCGCCCGAAGATCGACCCCCTGGACAACTGCGCCGAGCGTGGCCGGCGATGGGGTGACCACGATCTTCATGTCCCCTCCTGACGACGCGGAGCCTGCCGGCGCAGCACCGGAACGTTAGGTTTGCTCAGGCCACCGGACCGACTTCTTCAGGATCGTGCGGGTTGTCGATCCAGTCGTCCTCGTCGATGTGTTCCCAGGGCTGACGCTCGGGCTTGCCGAGGCTCCACTTGCGACGGATGGACCCACCACAGACCTTGCACTTCGTCAGGGGCTTGGCTTTGGCCATGAAGGATTACTCGATTCTTTCCAAGGGACTCACGCGCCGCCGGTCCCGTCAATCGGCCCACGTGCAGCGGTATCTAACACGAACTTGTGGAGAAACTCCTACCGGCGGAACTCGGAGGGAAGGCCGAGCCGAGCGTGCGGTAGCAGTAGCCGGTGAGCTCACGTCGGGAGATCTCGAGCTCGAGCTCGATGTCTCGGGCCGTGATCTGGCCTTGCTCGCGGTCGATGCTGACCGTGCGCCCACTCATGGGGGCAATCCTACGAGCAGGGAACGCGGCAGCGCCGTCGAGTGACCGTGACGGATCCTCCGCTGGCTGCTCGGTAGGCTGGACGCCGTGTCCGATACCGCCCTCACCACCGTCCCAGTCAACACCGACGGCGGTGACCACGACCGGTTCTCCCACTGGGCCCGCAAGTCCGACATCACCTCGGCGCATGTGAACGGCACACCGGTCGTCGCGCTGTGCGGCAAGGTCTGGGTGCCGAGCCGTGACCCGAAGAAGTACCCGGTCTGCCCCGACTGCCAGCGCATCTACGACGAACGCTCCTGAGTTCGATCACCCTCGCAGGCGCGCTCGGCGCTCGCAGAGCGGGACGACGCAGATTCCCCAACCATGTTCGCGACGTGGGCTCAGTGCGCGGCGGTGCCCTCGCGGATCATCTCGTGGAAGTGCACGATTCCGGGCTCGTTGCGACCGATGACCGTGGCGTCGACCATGCCCGACGCAAGACCGCGATGAACCCGCTCCGACTCGGGGAAGTCCTCGTTGCTCGTGACCGCTCGCGCGGCCTCGAAGCGGGCGTCGAAGTGCGTTCGGTCGTCGTCGGTGTCCACCGCGCCATACGTGTAAAGCGCGTGCTCGACAACTGTTCGATCGACCGTCTCGGGCACGAACCGCCAAGTCATCACGTAGCCGTAGAGGTTGCTGATGATGAGGTTCGGCGCGAGGAAGTACTGCAGTACCGCTGTGGGCAAGAGCTCCCATTCATCGCGTGGCTTCGCGGCCTGCTCGAGGATGGCGGCCTGGGGAACGACGATGCGATTGTGAGGTCCGAACGCATCGAACGGCGACGCCGCCCCGATGTAGGACGCGGCCAGCGAGACCTTGTGCAAGGTGGGCACGTGGTACGACTCGAGGAAGGTGTCGATCAACAACTTCCAGTTGCACTGCCAGGTGGTGCTGGCGCGCGCATACGGAACGACCGATGCGAAATTCAACGACCGGAGCTCGTCACCGAGCCCGTGCAGCCACTCGTCGACATCGATCGACGCCGTGCCCCCGGGGCGCACGATGACGATGCCGTGCGCTTCTGCGACCGCGAGCGGCAGCATCGAAAGCTCGATGGGGCTGACGCCGTCGAAGCCATCACACGATCGGGGCTGGCCGAGAAGACGACCGTCGGCCGTGTCGTACACCCAGCCGTGGAAGGGGCACACGAAGCTGCGTTCGTTGGTGATCTCGATCCCGCGCACCAGGGGCGCGGCACGATGGCGGCACACGTTGACGTACGCACGCACGCCGCCGTCGGGCGCGCGCACCACCACGATGGGTACGCCACCCGACTCGAGGCTCATGCGATCACCCGGGGACGCGAGGTCGGCGCTCATGCACGCGAACACCGGTGCGTCGCGGAACAGCGACTCCGTCTCCTGACGGTGGTGCTCCTCGGAGACGTACTGGCCCGCCGGGACGCGCACGCCGGCCTCGGCGAGCGAAGTGGTCCGCGCCGCGTGCTGGGCGAAAACGCGCTCAACGAGTTCGAGCTCGGTGGCCCGAGGCAGCTGCGGGCGCACCGGGGCACTCATTGCGCGCCGACACGCGACGCAGGGCCCGCCGAGGGCACGCTCGTGACCACGAACGAGAACGCCTTGCTCAGATCAAGGAAGCCTTCCTCGGACTGGAACTGCGCCTGGTCCTCGGGGCTCGCGAAATAGCGGTTACAAAAATCGTCGGTGGACCGGAACCACAGCACCGACACGGCAACGATTCCCTCGGCCGGCCCGGCCATCGAACCGGCGATCGACTCGACGTCGTATTGCACGTACTGCCACAGCGTGTGCATGTGGCGCCGGGCGACCTCGACGTGATGGCGGTAGCTCGTCCGGAACTCGGCCAGATCCACGGAGTCGCTCTTGTGCAAGAACGACACCTGCTTCACCACGTCGACCGGGTCTTCGGGGTCACCGTCGGAAGCGAGCCAGCCGACGTGCTCGCGCAGGGAAAACGTCGGACCGCCCGTGGCCCCCAGTTGATCGTCGTTGGTCCAACCGAGCGCGGGTGCCGCGAACGCGGTACGACGACCGAAGCGACGCCGGGCCTCTTCGTGAGGATGGGGCACGTCGAGGATGGTCAGAGCGGGATCGTGGTCTTCCGCAGATTCGAGCACCGTGAGCAATGGCATGGATGGGCCTCCGGCGACGCATCGTACGCGTCCACTCGGTCTGGGGTCGGTGGGCGCCCTGGGTGGAGCATGCGACGCCCAACGCACACCGAGGGTGCCCACGAGTTCGGCCATCGAACGGTCGAGGTCGCGGACCACCATCGCCGAATGCAAGAACGCGGTGCCGTCGAGCATCCCGGCAACTTCGAGCCTGCGATCCCCGGGCATCGCCTAAACTTCGGGCGACGACGGGGATGGCCATGACCAGTTCGATCCGCAAATGTGCAGGACGCATCCTCGAGTTGCTCGACGAGGTCGGCGACGACGTCCTCGCCGAAGAGGACGCGATCAACGCGGCGATGCGTGACCTCCTCGCCGTCCCGGGGCTCGACACCATGATCGTGAACCCCGTGCGCAACAACACCGAGTCGGGGCTCGGATGGATCTACTACGACGGCGACATCCGCATCGTGCGCGGCACCATGACCGCGGGCATGAACCTCGAGCCGCACAACCACGGCAGCTGGAACCTCTTCGGCGTCTACACGGGCGCTCTGCTCTACAAGTCCTACCGACGCATGGACGACGCTTCGACGCCGTTCCACGCCAAGCTCGAGATCGTCGAGGACCGCATCATGCGCGCCGGCGACGTCACGGTGCTGCCCGGCCCGCCCGACGACATCCACAGTGCCCTCGGGCTCGCGCCCCACACCGTCACCGTGCTCGTGGCCCGTGCCCCGTTCAACCCGCGGCGCGAGCAGTACCTCCCCGACGAGAACGCCTACCTGGTGTTCGAAGGCGACGGGCTCGACGCGGTCAAGGGCTGACCCACGCCCGTCTGTAGGCGGTGTTCGAGCTCGGTGACCGCCGGGTCACGTACGGTGCCCGCTCGGCGAGCGAGCACCAGCACGCGTTCCACGATCTCGGGACCGACGACGATCGGCTCGGGACCGCCGGTGGGGACAGCCGTGGGAAGCACCGTCCAGCCGAGGCCCAGACGAACCATCTGCGCGAGTACGTCAGGCTGATGGCTCTCGGCCGCAATGACCGCGGGTGCGCCACGTCGCGTCAACGCGGTCAGGATCAACTCGCGCGTGTGCGAACCAGCAGGGAAGGTCAACCACGGCCCCCAGGTAGCCGGCTCGCCGATGATCGTGCCGGGCGGTGCCATCACCGCGAGCGACTCGCGCAGCAACTCCTCGACTTCCAGCCCAGCGCGGGGCTCCGGGGGCTCGACGCACACCACGAGGTCGAGTTCGCCGTTGCGGAGGTCGTCGAGGAGCTTCGCCGACGGCGCGACCGAGAGCGTGAGATCGACGTCGGGTCGATCGCGGCGAAACGTCGCGATCACCGCGGTGCAGTGCAGCACCGCGGCGACGTCGATCATGCCGACACGCACGCGGCCGACTCGTGCTTCACGCACGCGATCGGACCAGTCCATGAGATCACGCGTGAGCGCGATCGTTCGCCGTGCGTGGTCGAGCATGGGCATCGCCGATCGCCGCAACACCCGCCGCCGGCCCTGCGCTTCGAACAGCGGCACATCAACCCGTCGCTCGAGCTCGGCCAGCCCCTGCGAGAGCGCAGACGGGCTCACGCCGACTCGTTGCGCGGCCAACGCCCAGGTGGGCTCTTCGGCGACCGCGACCAGGTACTCGAGTTGACGGATGGTGAGGTCGGGGAGCGGTTGGCGCACCCCGCGCACGATAGTTCAGTCCTGCTTCACTGACATGACAAATTGCCCAAGATTGCTTCATAATAGGAGGATGGCTGCACCTGCAACTCCCACCATTGCTCCTGCCACCGGTCGCTTGGGGGTGCTCATCGTCGGCCTCGGCGCGGTGTCAACCACGCTCATCGCCGGCGTCGAACTGGCCAAGCTGGGCATGGCGCAGCCGTTCGGCTCGCTCACCCAGCTCGCCCGTATCCGTCTCGGAAAGCGCACCGAGAACAATTCCCCCCTGATCAAGGACTTCGTCCCGCTCGCCGCGCTCGACGACCTGGTCTTCGGCGCGTGGGATCCGTTCCCCGACGATGCATACGTGGCCGCACAGCGCGCCGGCGTACTCGAGTCGAGCCGCCACCTCGAAGCCATCGGCGAGCAGCTCCGCGCGATCCGTCCGATGAAGGCCTCGTTCGACGCGCACTACGTGAAGCGCCTCGACGGCCAGAACACCATCGGCACGGTCGACAAGCGGCGCATGCTCGAGTCGATACGCGAAGACATCAACCGCTTCAAAGAGGACAACAAGCTCGAGCGGGTCGTCATGATCTGGGCCGCATCCACCGAGATCTTCATCGAGCCCGGCGCCGCGCACGCCGACATCGAGGCCTTCGAAAGGGCTATCGACGCCAACGATCCCGCCATCGCCCCGTCGATGCTCTACGCATACGCCTCGCTGCTCGAAGGTGTGCCGTTCGCGAACGGTGCCCCCAACCTCGCCGTCGACACCAATGCGCTCGAGGGCTACGCCCGGGCCAACAAGATCCCGATCTCGGGCAAGGACTTCAAGACCGGCCAGACGTTGCTGAAGACCGTGCTCGCGCCGATGTTCAAGGCCCGGATGCTCGGGGTGGCCGGCTGGTATTCCACCAACATCTTGGGCAACCGCGACGGTGAGGTGCTCGACGACCCCGAGAACTTCAAGACCAAAGAAGAGTCGAAGCTCGGGGTGCTCGACACCATCCTGCAACCCGAGCTCTACCCCGACCTCTACCGCGACCTCTACCACAAGGTCCGCATCAACTATTACCCCCCGCGCGGCGACAACAAAGAGGGTTGGGACAACATCGACATCTTCGGGTGGCTCGGCTACCCGATGCAGATCAAGGTCGACTTCCTCTGTCGCGACTCGATCCTCGCGGCACCCCTCGCCCTCGACCTGGTGCTGTTCAGCGACCTGGCCCAGCGCGCCGGGCTCGGCGGCATCCAAGAGTGGCTGAGCTTCTATTACAAGGCGCCGCAGCACGCGAAGGGCCTGTATCCCGAGCACGACCTGTTCATCCAGCTCACCAAGCTCAAGAACACGCTCCGCTGGATGATGGGCGAAGACCAGATCACCCATCTCGGCATGGAGTACTACCTCGAAGACTGAGGGAGCCACACCCCGCGCAGCACTCGATGCATAATGCAACGATCTTGTAGCGTGGCGGGCGCATGCGGGCAAGCGGGGGCGACGAACCAGGGGACGCGCCGAACCTTCGCCATGCCTATCTGGTGCTGGCTGTCGTCGGGCTCACCGGGTTCCAGACCTCGATGGCGCTGTCCATCATCTTCGTCGCCTACCCCGACATACGTCACGCGTTCCCGAACTCGTCACCCGTCGAACTGTCGTGGGTGCTCAACGTGTTCAGCATCGTCGGCGCCCCGACGATGGTGCTCGGTTCCGCGGTCTCGGAACGGGTTGGCCGCAAGCGCGCGATGTTGCTCGGCGTCGCCGGCTTCACCGCAGCGAGCGTGCTCGCCGCGCTCGCCCCGACCCCCCTCTGGATCATCGGGGCGCGGGGGCTCATGGCCCTCGCCGCGTCGCTGATGCTGCCGGTGAGCGCCGCAATGATCCTCCGCGAGTTCCCGGCGTCGCACCGCGGCGTCGCGATGGGCACATGGTCGGCCGCTGGTGGCCTCGCGGCTGCGCTCGGCCCATCGCTCGGCGGGTGGCTCATCGACAACGGCGGGTGGCAGTGGGCGTTCTGGATCAACGTACCGATCGGCATCGTCAGCCTCATCGCCGGCGCGATCGTGCTGCGGGACTCACACGAAGACGAGCGGCGCCCCTGGCCCGACGCGTTCGGCGCGCTCGTGCTCATGCTCGGCGTCGGTGCGCTCGTGTTCGGCCTCGTGCGAACCCGCGAATGGGGTTGGGCTGATCCGCGCGAGCTGGGCATGCTCGCCTTCGGCGCCTCGCTCATCGCCGTGTTGATCATGCGCTCGCGCCGTCACCCCGAACCCATCGTGCGGCTCGAGCTGTTCTCCATCACGCCCTATCGATTGGGCAACGCGATGATGCTCTTCTTCTCCCTCAGCTTCTTCGGGTTCCAGTTCGTCAGCCTGCAACTGCTCACCGGACCGTGGGGATACGACCTCACCAAAGCTGGGTTGCTCGCGACGCCGAGCTTCCTGTGCATCGCCGTAATGGGACCGGTGTCGGGTCGGTTCACCGACCGATTCGGAAACTGGATGCTCGCACCGTGCGGCCTGGTATGGGTACTGTCACTCGCCGTGTTCGGTCTGTTGCTCGACGGCACGCCAAACATGGCCCTGTGGTGGATATTCGTCGTGGTCGGCGGACTCGGTAGCGGCTTCGTGTGGGGCGCCCTGTTCGCCATGATCATGACGAGCGTGCCCCCCGCCGACTTTTCGAACGGCGCAAGCCTCACGCAGACCTTGCAGCGCATCGGCAACGCGCTCGGTGTCGCCGTGATGGTCACCGTCCTCAGCACGACGCTCACCAAAGGTTCGGTCGAGTCGTTCCCGAAAGCGTTCGCAGTGCTCGCGGCGCTCGGGCTCGTGGCCACGGTCATCGGCTATGGCGCGGCGCGGGCCACCGACCGGCCGGCAGCCCGCCGGCTCCCGCACCGACCCGCGGCCACCGCGTAACGTCGGCACTCGTGTCGACCGTGCACGTACTGGCCAATCCTGCGGCGCGCAAGGGCCGCGGCGCGGCGCGCTACGCGAAGGTCCTCAACGCGTTGCGCGCCCAAGGCGCGACCTTCGCCGAACTCGATGCCTCCACCGCCGAAGATGCCCGCGCCGCGCTACGAACGGTGGTCTCCGAACCCGACGCTCGCGTCGTCATCGTCGGGGGCGACGGACTAGTGCACCTAGCTCTGCAGGAGCTGGCCACCACCGAATGCGTGCTCGGTATCATCCCGGCCGGTTCCGGCAACGACTTCGCGCACGCACTCGGCCTCGACCGGGGCCCGCTCGAAACGCAGGTCGCGCGGGCGCTCGACCAGGCTCGTTCGCTCGACGCGATCCGCGCCGGATCGACCTGGGTCGCATCCGTGGCCACCGTCGGGTTCGCCGCGTCGGTGAACGCTCGCGCCAACGCACTGCGCCGACCACGGGGTGGTTCGCGCTACACCGTGGCCACGCTTGCCGTGCTGCCCCACCTCCGCGCAGTGTCGCTCGTGCTCGAGCTCGACGGTGAACCCACACCGGTGCTCACCACGATGTTGGCCATCGCGAACACGTCCTACTTCGGCGGGGGCATGGCCATCTGTCCCGATGCCCGACCCGACGACGGCCTGCTCGATGTTGCGGTCATCGGCGACATGCGGCCGCTCGCAATGTTGCGGGTGTTCCCACGCGTGTTTCGCGGCACACACATCACGCACCCCCAATGCACCATGTACCGCGCGAAGCGCATACGCCTACTGGCCACCGACACCGACGTCTGGGGTGACGGCGAGCTCGTGGGCCCGGCACCAATCGAGCTCGAAGCCGTCACCGGTGCAATCCGGGTAGCCGGAGCCCCCTTCGAAGGACGCGCATGACTGCCACCGACTGGAACCCGATCCTGCGGGGGGAGTTCGAGAAGGACTACTGGAACAGCCTCCAGCGGTTCGTGGCGCACGAACGCGCGACCACCACGGTTTACCCACCTGCGGATGCGGTGTTCGCGGCACTGCACCTCACCCCGTACCACGACATCAAGGTGCTGATACTGGGCCAAGACCCCTATCACGGCCCTCACCAGGCGCACGGTCTGTGCTTCTCGGTGCAGCAAGGCATCGCGCCGCCGCCCTCGCTCGTGAACATCTTCAAGGAACTGTGGACCGATCTCGGCATCGACCCGCCCAACCACGGTTCGCTCGACCACTGGGCCGCGCAAGGTGTGCTGTTGCTCAACGCGGTGCTGACGGTGCGCGCACACCAGGCGAACTCCCATCAAGGCAAGGGTTGGGAGCAGTTCACCGACGAGGTGATTCGCCAGGTCGACGCGAAGACCGACCCGGTCGTGTTCGTCCTCTGGGGCGGCTACGCCCGCAAGAAGAGGGCACTGATCACCGGACGCCACCACGTCGTGCTCGAATCGGTCCACCCGTCGCCGTTGTCGGCGCACAACGGCTTTTTCGGCAGCCGACCCTTCTCGCGCGCCAACGCCGCGCTCGAAGCGGTCGGGCGCGAACCCATCGACTGGCGGATCCCCGACCGCTGAACGAACGCTGCTCGTCGGCGTCAACCCCGTGTGCGGCGACCCACCCGCCTTTGCCACACCGAGGAACGAATGAACCAAGATGGCGGTCTCACGATGCATGCCCAGGAGCAGACATGACAAACAACTACCCACTCGAGGTCGGCGGGGTCGCCGACTATCCGGTGAAGGTCGGCAGCATGCTGTTGACGATGGTCGACCCGTCGCCCGGGTTCGAACAGGCCTACAACCGCTGGTACGAGCGCGATCACTACTACGCCGGGTGCATGGTCGGTCCGTACCTGTTCGCCGGTAGCCGCTGGGTAGCGACCCGCGAACTGAAGGACCTGCGTTGGCCGGCCGGTGATGACGCCGTCGCCCGTCCCACCGACGCCGGCTCGTACGTCGCGATCTACTGGGTCGAGAAGGGCCATCACGGTGACCACTTCGACGAATGGGCGCGCGATCAGGTGCGCTGGCTCTACGCCGAAGGCCGCGGTTTCCCCGAACGCCACCACGTGCACACCGTGCTGTTCGATCACCTCGGCGCGGTCTATCGCGACGCGGATCCGGTACCGGTCGACCTCGCGCTCGACGCGGTCTACGACGGCATCGTGGCCATCTGGTTCGACGCCACCGAAGGCACCGCGGCCGATCTGCACGCGGCGATCGCACCGACGCACATGACCAATCTCGTCGCCGGTTCGTCGATCGAAATCGCCTCCTCATGGACCCCATCTGCGGGCGAGAACGATCCGAAGGACGTGCCGATGGACCTCGGGAGCAAAGCCGGCGGGCCCGAGCGACTCTGCCAACTGTTCTTCGTGCGCGGCGACGTGCGCGACGCAGTCAACCGCTTCAAGGCGTACACCGAGCGGATCGAGGCGGCGGGCCTGGCTACCACGCATCTCGTCGCACCGTTCTTCCGCACGGTTATCGGCACGGACACCTATACCAATCAGCTTTGGTAGATCGGTGAGTCTCGACCTGCTCGCGCAACGCCTCGGTATCGCAACGACGTACACGAACGCGTGGCACGAGCAGGTCGAGGTACCCCATTCGACGATCCTCGCGATCATCGAATCGTTCGGGTACGACACGAGTACCGCCGGATGGGATGACGCGCTGCTGGCGCAACTCGACCGCGACGAAGCTGCCCGGCTCATCGAGCCCGTGCTCGTCGCGTGGGACGGGAACCTCGACCCGGCAATCGCCTTTGCGCATAGTCGCGATCACGGGTTTCACGTGACCTCCGAAGACGGCCGCGACGTCACGAGCGAAGTCGAGTCCGGGGCACCACTCCCCTACGGCTACTACGACGTGATGGTCGGCGACGGCATGGCCCACGCGCTGGTGATAAGTGCGCCCACTTGCATCGGCCCGCCGACCGACGGGCGGTTATGCGTGTTCGCGCCCTTGTACGCCCTGCGGTCCGACGACCATACGCGCTTCGCTGATCTGCGCGAGCTCGACCAGCTCATCGACTGGGTCGCCGAAAACGGTGGTCACGGTGTGCTCACGTTGCCGTTACTCGCATGCTTCCTCGACGACCCGATCGAGTACAGCCCGTACGCCCCGGCAAGTCGCGTGATGTGGAACGAGCTATACGCCGTCGTCGATCGGCCGGCCGTCGCAACTGAGGGCGCGTTCGTCGACTACCCCGCGGCGTACGCGGCCACGTGTTCCGGCATCGAAGAAGTGTCCCGCTCGATCGACGCCGATCCGTTCCAGGCGAGCGCGTTCCTCCAGTTCCTCGCGAGCCACCCGCGCGTCGGGGAGTACGCCCGCTTTCGCGCGGCGGGTGCAACCCACGGGCGCGCCTGGCGCACGTGGCCCGAGCCGATGCGCAGCGGGTCGCTCGGCGCCACGGATGTCGACGCACTGATCGTGCGCTTCCACTGCGTCGCGCAGTGGCTCGCACACACCCAGCTCGACGAGCTCGCCACACGCGCTCGCGCTCGCGGCATCTCGCTCGGCCTCGACCTCGCGGTGGGCACCCATCCCGACGCGTTCGACGTGTGGTCCGAGCAACACCTGTACGCGTTCGGCTCAAGCGTGGGAGCGCCCCCCGACGCGTTCTTTCCGAGCGGCCAGGTGTGGGGGTTCCCGCCGCCTATTCCTGCGCGCGCTCGCGACGATGGGTACCGCCAACTTCGGGCCGCGCTCCGCCATCACCTGAGCATTGCGTCGCTTCTGCGCATCGATCATGTGATGGGTCTCCTACGCCTTTTCTGGGTACCGGCTGGAGCCAGCGCCGCGACCGGCACCTACGTCTACGCATCGCTCGACGAGCAACTCGCGATCGTGTGCCTTGAGGCGCACCGCGCTGGTGCCACCATCGTCGGGGAGAACCTCGGGGTGGTCCCACTCGAGGTCGACGCCGCGCTGGCCAGGCACGGTCTCCTCGGCATGACCATCGGCTACAGCAACATCGAAGATGTCGAGCGGGCCGAGGAATCGCTCACGGCCCCGGCGACGGACATCGCGACCTTCGGTACGCACGACATGCCGACGTTCGCCGGTTTCGTGCACGGTGATGATCTCACCGAGCGGATCGCCCTCGGTTTCGGCGACCCGGACGACGCACGCGACATCGCGATCCGCCGCGCCGCGGCGCTCGAGGTCGCGGCCGCGGCGCGTGGAATCGAGCCCACCGTGGCCGCAATGTTCCGGGCCATGAGCATCGAGCTCGGGGCGAGCGCGTCGCCTTGGGTGGTGCTGCAGCTCGAGGACCTGTGGGGCGAACGTGCGCCACAGAACGTGCCCGGTACTGCGACCGAACGGCCCAACTGGCTGCGCCGGGCGCGCCACTCTTTGGGCGATGCTCCGCCCGAAACCGCCGCCCTGCTGCGCGATGTTGCGGAGCAACGATGACCCGATGTTGCGGAGCAACGATGACCCGAAGTTGCGGAGCAACGATGACCCGAAGTTGCGGAGCAACGATGAGCCAAGACTCTTGGCTATCAGGAGCGCAAGAATGCTCGTTCTTCCGAAAATCTGGTAGTTGTCGGTGAGTTTCGCGCTCGAAATGGGCTGTTGGCGGGTGGCGTGAAGCACAGGGACGCGCCAAGCTGACGATCACTACGCCGCAGGTGTCCCCTACTCCGAAAGGCCGTCGCGTGACCTCGACCCCTTTAGTCGGCATCGTCGGCGGCACTGGCCCGGCCGGTACCGGCCTCGCGCTTCGTTTCGCCGCCGGCGGCGTGACCGTTTTGCTCGGCTCGCGTGACCCGGCGCGCGCGGCCACGACGGCCAACGATCTCAACACGATGCACTCGCTGCTGACGCCCATCACCGGTGTGTCGAACGAAGCCGCATGCAATGCCGACATCGTGGTGCTGGCCACGTCGGCCGACGCCATCGTCGAGACGGCCGCTGCGCTGCGCGAACAGCTCGCCGGGCGTATCACCGTGTGCATGGCCAACTTGTTGAAACGATCGAAGCGCAGCTTCGAAGCCGTGCTGCCGCCCGAGGGCTCGGTTGCCCGAGCTGTGCAGGCCGCGGCGCCCGAAGCAAACGTCGTCGCGGCCTACCAGAACCTGCCCGCTGCGGCCCTCGCCGATCTCGACCGCGAGCTGCGCGCCGACGTGTTGATCTGTGGCGACGACGCCGAAGCCGTGTCGAGCGTGCTCGCACTCACAAGCACCATCGCCGGCCTTGACCCCATCGATGCCGGTGCGCTCGCCAACGCCGCGGGCGTCGAAGCACTCACCGCGATCCTGCTCAACGTCAACCGCACGCTGCACGGCGAGTTCAGCGTTCGCCTCGTCGATCTGCACGGACGTGCGCCGAGCCGGTAGAACCGGGTCATGAACGGACCCTTGCACGGTATTCGCATCATCGAGCTCGCCGGTCTCGGCGCACTCCCCTATGGCTCATTACGGCTGGCCGACATGGGCGCGGACATCATCCGCGTGGAGCGCTTGGCCGATGTACCCAACGACCCCACGCCCCGGCCCCGATCGTCGTGGGACCGCGGCCGCCGTTCGATCGCCGTCGACCTGAAGCATCCCGACGGGATCGCAACGGTGCTGCGCCTCGTCGACCAGGCTGACGCGTTCCTCGAGTCGTTTCGCCCGGGTGTCGTCGAGCGACTCGGCCTCGGGCCCGACGTACTGCTTGCCCGCAACCCGCGGCTCGTCTATGGACGCCTCACCGGATGGGGCCAGCAGGGGCCACTCGCGCCCACCGCCGGGCACTCCCTGAACTACGAGTCGATCACCGGCGTCATTCGCGCCATCGGCCCGCGAGGCGGACCACCGGTGCCCCTGCTGCAGATCATCGGCGACTTCGCGGGCGGCGGTCTGTCACTTGCATACGGAGTCGTGTGCGCGCTGTTCGAAGCGCAGCGCACCGGCCTCGGCCAGGTCATCGACGCGGCGATGGTCGACGGCACGACGGCACTTCTCGCACCGTTCTTCGGCATGGCCGCGTCGGGCATGCACACCGAGGAGATGGGGAGCAACCTGTTCGACGGAGGCGCTCCGTTCTACGCGGTGTATGAGACAGCCGACGCGAAGTACGTCAGCGTCGCCCCGATCGAACCTCACTTCTACGCGCTGCTGCTCGACAAGATCGGACTCGATCCTTCAGGCCTTCCCGCGCAGTACGACCGTGAGCGCTGGCCGGAACTGCGCGAGATCCTCGCCGACGTGTTCCGCACGAAGTCCCGCGACGAGTGGTGCGCGATCCTCGAAGGCACCGACGCCTGCTTCGCGCCGGTGCTGACCTTCGCCGAGGCGCGCGAATATCCACACAACGTCGAGCGCGACTCGTTCGTCGATGGCAAGCCCGAGGTGGCGGTCGCACCACGCTTGTCGCGTACCCCCGGCGATCCTCGACGCCCGTCTCCCGCCTATCCGGGCGCCGACACGTCGAGCGTGCTCGGTGAGCTCGGCTTCGATGCCGACGCCATCGACGAGCTGCGCTCGAGCGGCGCGATCCGATGAGCACCGCCACCATCGGCGGTTCCGTGCTGCGCCGGCGCAGCATCAGTGTGTCGGCGGTGGTCATGGCGCTCGTCGTCAGCGTGATGTTCGCGCCCCTGCTGTTCCTCGCGGCTGCAATAGTCGATGTGGTCACCCGCCGCAAGGGGTGGCCGCACGTCCGTCTGCTCACGATGATCATCGGCGCACTCGCCGTCGAGCTTGTGGGCATCATCGGTGCAGGCGCGCTCTGGGTGCTCTTCGGCGGCGGACGCTACCTCCACACCCGTCTGGCCCAGCGTGCCCACTTCGCCTTGCAGAAATGGTGGACGGGCACACTCCTCACTGCGGCCGAAAACACCGTGGGGTTACGCATCCAGGTCGAGGACCCGTCGCCGGCGGCACGGGGCAACGCGATCGTGATCGGGCGCCACACGAGCATCGGCGACGCGGTCATCCCAGCTGTTTTGCTCAGCAACCTGCTCGATCTGCACCCGCGTTACGTGATCAAGCGCACCCTGATGTGGGTCCCGTTCATCGACATCCTCGGGCATCGCCTCCCGCACCACTTCGTCGAACGGGACACCGACGACAACACCCGCGAGATCACGGCCTTGCGGGCGATCGCCACCGGCCTCGATGACCACACGTCCGTGGTCATCTTCCCCGAAGGAACGTTCTTCACCCCCGCCCGGCGGCTGCGCTCGATCGAACGGGTCCGCAGCGGGTCGCGGCCCGAGCTGGCGGCCCGCGCCGAAGTACTCCGACACGTGCTGCCCCCGCGACCGGCGGGCACCCTCGCGTTGCTCGACGGCGCACCGCACGCCGACGTCGTCGTGCTCGGTCACCTCGGCTTCGAACAGTGCAACTCACTCAAAGCTATTCAACGCTCCGTGCCGTTCCGCCGGCCGGTCTGCGTGTGGATGTGGCGCATCCCCCGCGATGAAGTTCCTGCGGGACGTGAGCAACGCGTCGACTGGCTCTACGGACAGTGGCTCGAGCTCGACCGTTCCATCGCCGCGCGCCTCGGCAATATCGGCTGATGAACCCGCACCTCAGCCTTCGTCCCCCGGCGCCCGAACCACCCCGGCTGACCCCCGGCGGGCGCAGCTTCTAAGCTCAATGGGTGACTGCTCCACCCATTGATGCCGCGCTCCTTGACGAAGCGGTCGAGCTTGCACGCGCCGCCGGCCGCGAGACCTTGCGCTGGTTCCAATCCGCCCACCTCGAGATCGACACCAAGGGCGACGGCTCACCGGTCACCGAAGCCGACCGCGCCGCCGAGTACCTGCTGCGCTGCGAGATCAGTGCGCGCTACCCCGCCGACTCGATCATCGGCGAGGAGGAGCCCGACCACCGCGGCACGAGCCCGAACCGTTGGGTGCTCGATCCGGTGGACGGCACGAAAGCGTTCACCCATGGCGTGCCCCTGTTCTCAAACCTGCTCGCCTACTTCGACGAGCACGGTCCGGCCATCGGGGTCATCAATCTTCCGGCACTCGGCGAAACCGTCTATGCCGGACGCGGTCTGGGTTGTTTCGTCAATGGCACCCCGTGTCGGGTGAGCGCCACGCGTGACCTGGCCGACGCGTACGTGTGCACCAGCGGTCTCGACAACTGGCCACCCGAGACACTCGCCCACTTTGCGTCAACGGTGAAACTTCGCACGTGGGGCGACGGTTACGGCTACGCGCTCGTCGCCACCGGTCGCGTCGACGCAATGATCGATCCGGAGATCGCGTACTACGACGTCGCAGCCATGCTCACGATCCTGCCCGAGGCCGGCGGGCGTTTCACCGATCTGGCGGGCGTGGCCACGGCGGCCAGCGGCTCGGGCATCGGCAGCAACGGGCTGCTGCACGACGAGCTGCGTCGGCACTTCGCCCGCTGAGTACGAACCCGGTGATCGCCGGTGCGCGTGGCCTCAGGATGCGAGCGTCGAGGGACGATCGGGCGGCACACCGAGCGCGCCACTGCACGGCGCGCCTTTCTCGGGAACGGTGGGACCGTCCTTCGCGTACGTACCGATGAACTGGGCCACGCGCGGGTCGGTGATGGACTCGACCCGCAGTTGGCGACCCCACGCCGTGAGCACGAACGGTGCAGGGTTGTCGGCATATGGCGTGACGAGCACGAAGGCATTTGCCTTCGCGAGCGCCAGGAGCACCGAACGCGCGGGCGCATCTGCGGCGTCGGTATAGGTGACCCACAACGCGCCGTGCTCGAGCGAATGCACGGCGTTCTCGGTGAGCACGGCCTTGGTGTAGAAGCCGCAGTTCTGCCAGACCGGGTTGTGAGCCCCGCGGGTAGGCGGTGAGGTCGGGTAATCGACCTTGCCGTTCACATGGGCCTGGTCGGTCTTCGGGTCGGTCAGGGCAAACGCCAGCACGCCCGCTATGCCCTCGGGCGCCGCGGTGCCGGCAACGGCCGTAGGGGCGCTCGCCAAGGCAGTGGCGCCCGGTGGCCCCGAGTTTTCCGACGATCCACCGCATCCGGCAAGCATCACGACGACGAGGACGAACGGTGCTGCGCGACGCCACATGGGAGCGAAGCGTAGAGGCGATCGGTGTCAGCCGACCGACACGGGCGTGGACCTCGTCTCGATGAGCTGCACGTGCCGCATCCGATCGGTCCACGCGGTCGCGTCGGCGATGGCCTCGGCGTAGTTGGCCTTGCGGCGGGCCACGCGACCAGTCGCCGTTGGCTCCGCGGTCTCGGGCGACAGGTACTGGGCTTCGATGCCGTCTTTCAGCATGAGCATCGCCTCAGAGCGCAACTGCGATACCCGTGATTCGGTCACCCCGAGGAAGCGGGCCAGCTCTTGCGAGGTGCGACCCTCCAGGAAGTAACCGATGACCACGAGGCGGTGCCGTTCGGGCAGCAAGGAGACCGCATCGCGGAGGTATCCGTGCAGCTCACGGTTCTCGAGCTCTTGCAGGGGCTCCACGGACCGATGATCCGTGAGCACGTCGACGAGGGTGAGCTCCTCCTCGGCCATGTCCCCGACCACGTGTTCGAGCGCCAGCACGACGGAGCGGAACATGCGGTCCTGCAGACGGCTGAGCTCGGCGCGGGTCATGTCGAGTGCTTCGGCAATCTCGTCGGGCGTCGGCACGCGACCGAGGCCTGTCGCCAGCTTCTGTTCGACGTTTTCGAGCTTGCGCGCCAGCATCCGGACGGACCGGGGAGCCCAGTCGGCGGCCCGCACGGCATCGAGGATGGCGCCGCGGATGCGCTGGGCGGCGAAGCGCTCGAACGGCACACCGCGGGCTTCGTCGTAACGGCGAGCCGCCTCGACGAGTCCGAGGGCGCCGGCCCGGGCCAGTTCCTCCCGCTCCACGTGCCGAGGGAAGTTCACGGCCACCTGGAACACGATGTGCTTCACCAGTGGCAGGTGCTCCTCGATCATCGCCGAGAGGTCCTGCTGCGTCGTTTCGCCCATGATTTCTGCCCTTGCCCTTAGTCGACCGCTGAGTGACCAGCGGATGCCACCTTCAGGGTTTCGACAGTTCGGGCCAAGACCTTTAGCGAAAAATGGTCAACGAGCAGAAATATCCCGTTTCCGGGTCGCTCCCCTGAAAGTATCGGGCGGGTCGGGGCCGGACTTGAGGACTGGCTCGAACCGGTTTCGAACGGCGCCGCGCCCCGCAGCTAGCCGGGGATCGTCGGTTCGGGGAGCTCATGATTTCGCGGCGTGCCATCGAAGATGGCCGCCTTGACCCCGCGCCCGGCCAACTCGAGCAGGAATGGCTTGGCATCGACTATCTCGGCCAGACCCCGGGCCCCAGGGCCGATGCGACCATCGAGGGCCCACAGGCAGGCCTGCGCAGCCACCGAACCGGCCGCCACGCCAGGCCGGTCGATCGCGCCCACCACTACCACCTTCGTGGCCGATCCCGACCGCCCACGAAGCTCCACCCGGACGGCACCGACCGCGCCCTCGGCGTGGGGCGGGCTCAACATGGGCAGCTGCATCGTGAATCGGTCCCGGCGCGTGGCCGCCGCCCGGGTGGTTACCCGACGTACGGCCGGGAAGGCATCGACCATGAGCACGGTGTCGGCCACCTCGGCGCGGTAGCAGTCACGCCCGCCCACTGGCTCAGGGAACCAGCACAGCTCGCGACCTGACCCGCCGCGGCGCTGCACCCAGGCGCCGTCACGCCAGTCGAGCGCCAACCCCCGAAACGCCCGGTGGTGCTGGCGAGCACAGGCCGGGCCGCCGGTACCCGCCTTCGCCACATGGATCTCGTCGACCGCATCGAACCACGAGGCCCCGAGCCGGGCCAGGAGGCACGTCAGCCCGGGCGCGAAGCCTGCGCCGAGCACCACGGCCTTACGTTGCTCCGACGCCTCGCGCTCGAGGGTCTGCAACAGCCGCACGTCATCGAGCGAGTCGCTCGTGGACACCACGAAACGACCTTCGGACACGGCATCGCGCGCCATGGCGAAGTGGGTTCCGGCATCACAGGCCAGCACCACCCCCGCGACATCGGCGTCGCGTACGTCGCGGGCGACCACCGCCCGCGCGCCGAGCGAGTCGGCCAACGCAGCCGCACGGTCCTTCACTGAATCGCACACCACGACCTGCTCGATGTGCTCCGACGCCAAGAGTTGCCGCGCCACCCGCGCGCCCACCGCGCCGCATCCGACGACCCCGATGCGCACCAAGAGTCAGCTCAGCTCCTGCTTTGTGAGCTCGCGCCAACCGCCCGATTGGGGGGGCACGCCACCCGAGCCGCGCACGCGCAGAACCACGGCAATTGCGCCGGCCAACCCCACCGCGGTCAACGCTCGGCGGAGCAATATCAGTACGGGCCGCACGGCTACTCCTCAATCCCCACCGGGAACGGGCAGTGGGGCTAGCTGGAATCGAACCAGCGACCTCACCCTTATCAGGGGTGCGCTCTAACCGACTGAGCTATAGCCCCGTACCGGCGAGACACCGTACCGGCTGTGGCCGCGAGACGCTACCCGCGGCGCACCCGACGGGCGGTTTCCTCTTCGATCACGGTGATCCGCACGCCACCGGTGAGATCGCTGATGAGATTGAACAACACCGAGAGCAGCACCGTGAAGCCGGTGGCCGCCACGACGGAAACCAGTCCACCGACCGCATAGACGCGGAAGATGCGCTTGGCGTCAAACGAGAACGACTTCAAGGCGAAGATCTCCTTGACGAACTTCTCGATGTTGTCGATCATGCCGCTCGAGTCGGCGACGCGCCAAAGGATCGAGCCGGCGACCAACAAGATGATCCAGATGCAGAAGAAGAAGATCAGCGAGATCTTCAGGACCGACCAGGGTTCGATGTGGCGCACCAGCCGGCGTACCTTGCGTGCCTCGTAACGTGCCGTACCGCGGGTGGCGGTGGTGAGCTCACCGGCGGCGAGCGTCGAAGCTGGGGTGGTCGTGGGATCGCCCGCGAAGAAGGCCTCGATGGCCGCATCAGAACCGGGTTGCTCGTACCCGCGACCGCCAGGCGCCCAGGTGTCGGCGGCACCGGGGACGCTGCGCACGGTGCCCGTTGGCTCTCGTTCCATTGACACGGTCGGTCAGCCTACGGGATTGGCAGGCACGACCCTCGGCACTTCCCCCGACTGGCCCGCGCGGAGGCTCGAACACCCCCGCGCTCGACCGTCACCGTGACCCCGTCTTCGTCGTCGCGGATATTCACGATGCGTACGTTGTTCGCACCCGCGACACGCGTCGCCGCCGGATCACCGTCGTATGCGGCGGCGAGCGCGACCGCGTCTGCCGAAGTCTGTGCCTGCGCCCGAGCATGCACCGTGCGTGCCGTGAGCGTGAGCACCGCAATACTCACCAACGCGATCGAGAACACCAGCACCGTGACTACAACCGCACTCGCACGTTCGCAACGCACCGCTCGAAACCGGAAATACAGACCAAAACGCGACATGAGCTCTCCACTGCATCCACAGGACTTGGGGGAGAAGTCGTTGACACGCTACGAGCAATGGCGCTCTGCGCGCGTCGTTGTTCAGCCTTCGTCGGGTCCGTCGGTGGCGTCGACCCCATCGCTGGAGACACCATCGGCGGCGTCTGTGGCGTCTGTGGCGAGCCCATCGACGCGGTCGGAATCCCGCTCGTCCTCACGATCCTTGACGATCGTGGCGGCCGCGACGTACTGGTTGTCGTCGAGGTTCATGAGTCGCACGCCTGTCGCGTCGCGCCCTTGCACCGACACGTCGTCGACCGCGATGCGGATGATCGTGCCGCCCGACGCCACCAAGACGATGTCGTCACCATCGTTTACCAAGAACGCGGCCGCGACCTGACCGCGCTGTTCGGTGATACGGATGCCGATCACGCCTATGCCACCACGGCCCTTTGTGGGATAGCGCTCGATCGGCGTCCGCTTCCCGAAGCCGGCCGAGGTGATGATGAACAACGTGCCATCGGGCTGGGCCACCGACGCGCCCACGAGCTCGTCGTCGCGCCGGAACCGCATGCCCATGACCCCGGCAGCGGTACGACCCATGGCCCGCACGGTGCCTTCGTGGAACCGCACGGTCTGACCCGAGCGGGCCACCATGAGAACGTCGTCCTCGCCGTTGGTGGGAGTGACGCTGACCAACTCGTCGTCGTCGTTCAGCTTGATCGCGATGAGTCCGGCTTTGAGCGACGAGTCATATTCGTTGAAACGGGTCTTCTTGACCCGGCCCCGACGTGTCGCGAAGAACAAGTACCGGTTCGTCTCGTAGTCACGCGTGTCGATCACGGCCTGGATGTGTTCACCCGGCTGCAGCTGCAAAAGGTTGACGATGTTGGTGCCGCGCGCCTGGCGGCTGGCCACCGGCACCTCATGCGTCTTCAGTCGGTACACCCGGCCACGGTTCGAGAAGAACAAGAGGTACGCGTGCGCAGATGTGTGGATGAGATGGAGGATGTAGTCCTCATCCTTGAGATTCGCGCTGTTCACGCCGCGGCCGCCGCGGCCCTGCGTGCGGAACTCGTCAATGGCCATGGTCTTGACGTAGCCCGACGCGCTCATGGTGAACACAAAGTCTTCGTCGTCGATGAGGTCTTCGATGTCGAAGTCGCCCGGGTCGTACTCGATGCGCGTGCGACGGGGGTTCGCGAAGTCAGACTTGACCTGCGTGAGCTCTTGCTTGATGACGTCGCGCAGACGCTGTTCGTCGCCGAGGATCGCCTCGAGTTCGGCAATGGTGGCCAGCAACTCGGTCTGTTCCTGCAGCAGGTCGATGCGGGCCAATCGCGTGAGCCGACGCAACGGTAGATCCAGGATGTACTGCGCCTGCACCTCGCTGAACGAGAACGGCTCGGCCATGAGGCCGTCGCGCGCTCCGGCTGCATCCTCGGACCGGCGGATGAGTGCGATGATCTCGTCGATCACGTTCAACGCACGCAGAAGACCGTCGACGATGTGCTCGCGATCGCGGGCCTTGTCCAGTCGGAACTGCGAACGCCGCCGTATGACTTCCATCTGATGAGCCACATACGCCTGCAGCGCCTGCACCACGTTCAGCGTCCGCGGCACCCCATCGACCAACGCCACGGTGTTCACCGAGAACGTGGTCTGCAGCGGCGTGCGCTTGTACAGGTTGTTCAAGATCACGAGCGCCGGTGCGTCGCGCTTGAGGTCGATCACCAGCCGGGTCTTGCCCTTGGCCGACTCGTCGTTGATGTCGCGGATGCCTTCGATCTCGCGGCTGTCAACGAGTTCTTTGATCTTGACCGCCGTAGCGCCGACGCTCGTCTGGTACGGCATCTCGGTGACCACGATGCGATCGCTGGTGCGACCCTCTTCGATGGTTGCCACCGCGCGCAATCGGATGGAACCGCGCCCGGTGCGCAGCGCGTCGAGGATGCCGGCGCGCCCCATGATGATGCCACCGGTCGGGAAATCCGGACCCTTGACGAACTGCATGAGGTCGTCGGGGGTGGACTCGGGGTTGTCGATCAGATGGATGGTCGCGTCGATGATTTCACCGAGATTGTGAGGCGCGATGTTGGTGGCCATGCCCACGGCGATGCCTTGGCTGCCGTTGACCAACAGGTTCGGGAACCGCGCTGGTAGCACGACCGGTTCACGGTTCTTGCCGTCGTAGTTATCGGTGAAGTCGACGGTGTTCTCGTCGATGTCTCCCAACATCTGCATCGCGATGGGCGCCAAGCGGCATTCGGTGTAGCGCGCCGCTGCCGGCGGGTCGTCGGGGGAACCAAAGTTGCCTTGTCCGTCGACGAGTGGGTGGCGCAACGAGAACGGCTGGGCCATGCGCACGAGCGCGTCGTAAATCGCACTATCGCCATGGGGGTGGTATTTGCCCATGACGTCGCCGGTGACGCGGGCCGACTTCAGACGCGGACGATCAGGCCGGGCGCCAAGATCGTGCATACCCCAGAGGATGCGACGGTGCACCGGCTTGAGGCCGTCGCGTGCATCGGGCAGCGCGCGGGACACGATGACCGACATCGCGTAGTCGAGGAAGGATCGCTCCATCTCCTCTTGGATCTCGATCGGTTCGATCGCGCCGCCACTCGCGAGGGCGGCCACCGGCACGATCGCATCACCGTGATCACCCGAACCATTGGTCTCGGGCGGAGGCGTCGTGTCACTCATATGGCTCCATAACTCAGATGTTTGTTCCTCATATGTCGAGGAACCTCACGTCCTTGGCGTTGGTCTGGATGAACTGCTTTCGCATCTCGACGTCTTCGCCCATGAGCGTCGACACGATTTCGTCGGCGAGCGCTGCCTGCTGGACGGACACCTGCAGCAGCGTGCGCTCCGAGGCGTCCATGGTGGTGACCCCAAGCTCCTGCCAGTCCATCTCGCCGAGGCCCTTCAACCGCTGGAACTCGATCTTCTTCTGTGGGTTCGCGGCGACGTACGCGTTCTTACTCGTGTCGTCCTTGAGATAGATCTTTTCCTTGCCCACCACTGTGGAGAACAAAGGGGGCTGCGCGATGAACACGTGACCATGTTCGACGAGCGGCCGCATCTGACGGAAGAAGAACGTGAGCAGCAATGTGCGGATATGGCTGCCATCCACGTCGGCATCGCACATGATGATCACGCGGTGATACCGGATCTTCGCGACGTCGTACTCTTCACCGATGCCGGCGCCCATCGCGGACGTGAGTGTTTGAATCTCGGCGTTCTGCAGCATCTTGTCGACGCGGGCCCGCTCGACGTTGAGGATCTTGCCGCGGATGGGGAGGATGGCCTGGGTGCGCGGATCGCGGGCCTGGGTGGCCGAGCCACCGGCGGAATCACCTTCGACGATGAACAGCTCGCGCTCGCGCGGATCGGAGGAGGAGCAGTCGCGCAACTTGTCGGGCATGCCTGCACCGTCGAGCAGCGTCTTGCGGCGCATCGTGTTGCGGGCGTTCTGCGCGGCGACGCGCGCACGAGCGGACTGCGTGGCCTTCGCGACCGCAGCACGCGCTTCGGAGGGGTGCTCCTCGAGCCACTCGGCGAGCTTGTCGTTCGTGGCCCGTTCAACCAGCGAGCGCACAGACACGTTGCCGAGCTTGCCCTTGGTCTGGCCTTCGAACTGCGGCTCGCGAAGCTTCACCGCGATGATCGCCGTCAGGCCCTCACGAATGTCTTCGCCCTGAAGGTTCTCGTCCTTTTCCTTGAGCAGACCCTTGGCCCGGGCGTACTTGTTGATCGCGTTCGTGAATCCCTTGCGGAATCCCTCAACGTGCATGCCACCTTCGATGGTGTTGATGCCGTTGGCGAACGAGTGGACGCCGTCGTTGTTGAAGCCGGTGTTCCACTGGAACGCGATCTCGACCTCTTGCTCGGGCTCGGACATGGCGAAGTAGCCGACCGCGCCGAAAAGCTCCTGCTTGGATGCGTTGACATGGCGGACGAAGTCAATGATGCCGCCGTCGTAACGGTGCGAAACCCACGTACTGTTGCCCTCAGGCCGCAGATCACGCATGCGGATCTCGAGGCCCTTGTTGAGGAACGCCATCATCTGGAACCGCTCGAGTAATGTGCGCGCCGAAAATACGAGTTCGTCGAAAATAGTGCCGTCGGGCCAGAACCTGACGGTCGTACCGGTGCGCTTGGTGCCGGTGACGTTGTCGCTGCCCTCGTGATGGTCAGGCGAGGCGCCGATGACGTGCAGGCGATCGTGCGGCTGGCCACCATCGACGAAGGTCATGAGGTGGCGTTGGCCCTCGCGGTCGATCTCGACCTCAACCCGGCGCGACAGTGCGTTGACGACGGATACGCCGACGCCATGGAGCCCGCCGGAAACCTTGTAGCCCTCCCCACCGAACTTGCCGCCGGCGTGCAGCACCGTGAGCACGACCTCGGCCGCGGACAACGTCTCGTACTTGGGATGGAGATCGACCGGAATACCCCGGCCATCGTCGATGACCTCGACCCCACCGTCGGCGAGCAAGGTGACGTCGATGCGGGTGCAGTACCCCGCCATTGCTTCGTCGACGGAGTTGTCGACGACTTCATAGACCAGGTGGTGCAAACCCGTCGGACCGGTGGATCCGATGTACATACCCGGCCGCTTGCGGACTGCTTCGAGGCCTTCGAGGACAGTGATGTCCTTCGCCCCGTACGAGTCGGCAGTGGTCACGTGGCGGACGCCTTTCACAAGGGATGAAGTGCCCTGACCGGATCGGTGGCTGGTCGACGGCAAACCGGGACGCCAGACAGCGCTGAAACGTCGAGTTAAAACCGCCAAATTACCTGATCAGTGGCACTTTTAGCAGGGCCTTCAGTGTACCAGGCCCGGGGCCGATTCCACGCGACCTGAGCAGTTCACGATGTGGCATCCGATGGGCTATCGGTGCAGGTCGGCGGACGGCGGCGGACCGATTCGCAGATCGAGCGCTTCGACCTTCTCGTACCCCGGCTCTTGGCGAAGCCGTCCGAGTACCTGCTGCTCCATCCACCGCAGCTGGCTTGCCCAGGCCGGATCGTCGACCCGCACGAGGAGCCTCCCGTGGTGCATGGTCACCGGCGACGTATGCAACGCCACGGCCGGCCCAACGACGTCGGCCCAGGTCTGGTCGAGCGCCGGGAGAACCGACGCCGACGGGACACCAAGGTGACGTAGTACGCGGCCGAGTGGCCGGTCAAGCCGCACCGGCGGGTCGCTGCCAACGCGGGGAAGGGGTTTCCACGGCATCCGTAAAGTCTCCCACGAGGATCAACGGATCACACCCCGACGCGGGGCACCGCCCGACCGTGCCCGACATCGATAACGAGCTCGGGATGTGTGCCGATCGGCACGCCGATCGCGCTCGTGACGATGGTCTGCACCGCAGGGAGCTCGGACAGCAACGCCCGCGAACGGTGCTCGTCGAGCTCGGAGAACACGTCGTCGAGCAACAAGACCGGCGTGGTCCCGGTAACGGCTTCGACGTGGCGGTGCGCGGCGAGTTGCAACGCCAACGCCAAGGAGCGCTGCTCGCCCTGGGAGCGGTGCGTACGGGCCGCCATGGCATCGACCGCCAGGCCGACGTCGTCACGGTGTGGTCCCACTGTGGTGGTGGCCCGGCGGATGTCGTCGGCCCGGCAGCGGGTCAGTTCCTCGGCGAGGCCCGCAATCCTCCACGGTGCGTCGTAGTGGACGGTGACCTCGGCCTGGCCCGGCTCTGTGTCGGCGATGCGGCGGTAGGCGTCGCCGATGAGGCCGGACAATGCGTCAAGCGAATGAGCTCTCGCTGCGCCAAGGGCGTCTCCGGCGGCCGCGAGCTTGGTGTCCCACACGTCGAGTGTGCTTTCGATATCGGGGCTGCGGCGGCCGCCCGCTTGTTTCAAGAGTGCGTTGCGCTGTTTGAGCACCCGCTCGTAGTCGGTGCAAAGGCGGTCGTTCTTCGGCGCGGCCGAGACGAGGACATCGTCGATCCACGCCCGACGCAGCGACGGTGCACCCTTCACGAGGCCGAGGTCGTCGGGGGAGAACACCGTAACCCGGAGGTGCCCCACCAGGTCGCGTGCCCGGGGTAAACGTTGACGGTTCACCAACACCCGGCTGCGCCCGGCCCGGGCGATCTCCGCCTCGATCATGGTAGGTCGGTCGGAGACCACCACTTCGGCCCGGGCGATCGCCGTGGAGGCGCCGTCGCGCACCATTGACTCGTTGGCCGCACCCCGGAACGAGCGCATGGTGGCCAACCAACCAATGGCCTCGAGGATGTTCGTCTTGCCCTGACCGTTCTGACCGACGATCGCGGTGATCCCCGGTGGAAAGGTCAGTTTGAGATCGGCATAGGACCGAAAATCAGCCAACCACAGATGCGAAACCCGCATCTGTGGTCACGACACGCGAACCGGCATCAACAGGTACAAGAAATCCCCGTTGTCGACCGGGCGGATGAGTGCAGGCTTGAGGGCGTCGATCGTTTCGAGGGTGACCCGCTCCCCGGGTGTGACCTCGACCCCGTCCATCAAATACTGCGGGTTGAACGCGACCGTGAGCTCCTGGCCGTCATATCCAGCGTCGAGCGACTCTTGGGCCTCGCCGCGCTCGAGGTCGATGGCCTTCAGTTCGAGTTCGTCGCCCTTCATGAAGAGTCGCACCGGCGTAGATTCCTGAGCCATGAGCTTGACGCGACGCAGCGCCTCGAGCAGATCGGCCCGGTCGACGGTGAGCCGATTCGGGTGGCTAGCCGGGATAAGCCCGCGGTAGTTCGGGAACTCCCCTTCGATCAGGCGAGTGGTAAGCCGATTGGTCCCCACGGTGAAAGACGCTTCGCGACCCCCGAGTTGGACGGTGACCTTGTCACCGCCGGCCAGCAGCTTCACGAGCTCGTTCAATGCCCGTGAGGGCACGAGCACGCTCTGGCCGTCGGCGAGCACGGACACCCCCGGGATGTCGCACACCGCGAGCCGATACGAGTCAGTTGCGACCAGTCGCAGACCGCCGGCCTCGGCGGCCAACAACACGCCGGTGAGGATCGGCCGAGAGTCGTCGGCGCTGGCCGCTCGCACAACCTGACGAAGCGCCGCCAAGAACGCGGCCGCCGGCAGCTCGAAATGGTCACCCTGGGGCACCTCGAAGCGCGGGTACTCGTCGGCGTGCATGACCCGGAGTTCGAACTTCGACCGGTTGGCCGACAACTTCGCCAGATCGTTGTCGACCTCGACGGTCACTGCGCCTCCGGCGAACGCCCGGGCGACGTCGGCGGCCAGCTTGGCTGGAAGCACCACCGTGCCGTCCTCTTGGCCGGCGACGGTGGTCTCGACCGTGATGGTGAGATCAAGATCGCTGCCCGTGAGCCGCAAGGTGTCACCCCGAAGATCGAGGAGCACACCGGCCAGGACAGGAAGCGAACCTCCGCGTGAGCTCACTGCTCGTGCTGCGGTGGCCAGAGCTTCGACCAGGACGTCCCGTTCACATCGGAACTTCACGGCCCACCCCACTTTCTCGAAGACGGTTCTCTCGACGACATATTTGGACATATCTCTTGTAGGAGTAATAAGTGCTGTGGATTGTGGATGACCATGCATCGGGCCTGGTCATCGGGCCTGAGGTCATCCACTGGCCCGAACCGATGATCCACAGAGGGAGCCGGGCGGCCCTCGGTGGCAGTGGACAACCCCGACGGTATCCACTGGACGAACGCGGTTTCCCACAGTGTCGTGCACGCGGTTGTCCACTGGGCATCGGGCCCATATCAGTCACCGCTCTTGATTTTTTGGATGAGCTCGGTGACCTGTTCGTAGATCTGGCGCCGCTCGCGCATCAGCGCACCGATCTTGTCGACGGCGTGGATGACCGTGGTGTGGTCGCGACCGCCGAACTCGCGGGCGATGGCGGGGTAGCTGAGATCGGTGAGCTCGCGGAACGCATACATGGCGATCTGACGGGACGTGACGAGCGGACGGCGCCTGCTCGCGCCTTTGATGTCCTCGATGCTGAACCCGAACATCTCACTCGTCTTGTCGATGATGAGCTTGGGGGTGATTGGCCGTGACTGCTGGTTGCCGATGATGTCGGACAATGCGTGCCGGGCCAGGTCGACGTTGAGCGCTTCCTGGTTGAGGCTCGCGTACGCCGTGACCCGGATGAGCGCACCCTCGAGCTCACGGATGTTGTCGGTGACATTCTCCGCGATGAACCGGAGAACCTCTTCGTCGATCGGCCTGGACTCCGACTCGCTCTTCTTGCGGAGAATTGCCATGCGGGTCTCGAGGTCCGGAGGTTGGATGTCCGTGATCAAGCCCATCTTGAAGCGCGACCGAAGTCGGTCCTCGAGGGTGGGGATGGAATCTGGCGGGCGGTCGGACGACAACACGATTTGGCGGTTGGCCTGATACAGCGAGTTGAAAGTGTGGAAGAACTCCTCCTGGAGCCCTTCCTTTCCTTCCATGAATTGGATGTCGTCGACAAGGAGCACGTCAATCTCCCGATAGCGACGCTTGAACTCGCTCGGCGTGTTGGTGCGGATGGCATCGACGAACTCGTTGAGGAATGTCTCGGTCGAGACGTACTTCACCTGATAGCTCGGATAGTGCGCGTTGACGTAGTTCTGGATGGCCTGCAAGAGATGGGTCTTGCCGAGGCCGGCGTCGCCGTAGATGAACAAGGGGTTGTAGGAGCGGGCCGGTGTTTCGGCCACGGCCTGCGCGGCTGCGTGGGCGAAGCGGTTCGACGTACCCGTGACGAACGCTTCGAAGGTGTACTTGCCGTGGACCGGCTGGGCGGGCTCGGGGTGCGCGGCCAGGTTGACCCCAGGGCGGGAACGATCGGGATCTCGGAGGTCGAGGGTCATTTGACCCTCGTCGTCCTCGGCGGCGGTGGGCGTGTCGACGATGAGCCGGAGGTCGAGCTCGGCGGCGCCGGCGTCGGCCATGGCGTCGCGGACCATCCAGAGGTAGCGGCCTTCGATCCGTTCCTTCACCAGCAGACTTGGCACCGCGACGATCAACGTGCCGCTGTCGATCTGGAGGGTGCGCGCGCCGACGAACGTGGTCTGCCACACTGCATCGGAGACCTGGGCGCGGATGCTCGACGCACACGTCGTCCACAGCTCGACAGCGTCGGTCACTGGCATGACTCCTCCGTTCTCGAGCGGTTTCCACAAGGTGTGGAGCAATCTGGGGATAGTGCAGGTGACGCGTAGATAGTACGCGTGCGGCACGAGACGCTGTCGCCGGGGGCACGGACGCGGCCATGGCGGAGCGCGCAAGCTAGCAGGTCACTTTCCGAGTCGCACGCGGCGCTGTGGAAAAGCTGTATCCCCAGGTCAGAGGGTCAGGAACGCAGTCAGATTCTGGGTGAATGATGGGTCGGCGGGTGGGGCGGCGGGTTTTGGACCTACCTGTGCACACGTCGTCCGTGACCCGACTGGGGCATTCGTGGAGCGAGATGGCCGCCTCGGTTGTTCAAGATCTCGCGTAGGGCGCTAGCGTACGTCCGGGCAATCGTCCACAGCGCCGCCATTCGCTGCGCCCCGATGTGGGCCGTCGCGCCATCCGGCGGCCCGCACCAAGCGGCCGCACGCCCATCTTCGGCGCCGGCGTTGTCCTCAGGAGGATTCATCGATGAAACGCACTTACCAGCCGAACGTCCGCAGGCGTTCGAAGAAGCACGGCTTCCGCAAGCGGATGTCCACGAAGGCCGGTCGCAGCGTGCTGCGCGCTCGGCGCCTCAAGGGCCGGGCACGCCTGTCGGCGTGATCCAAGGCATCCGTCGACGCCAGACCTTTGCTGCTCTGCGGTCGCAAGGGGTGCGGGTTCGTCGGCGGGGGCTCGTCGTTGTGTACGTACCGACCGACTCCGATGCGACCGAAGTGGCCTTTGCCATCTCGAAGCGCGCCGCAACGGCCGTCGGCCGCAATCGCTGCCGACGCCGCCTTCGCGCCGCCTTCGTCGATCTCGATCGACTCGGCGCACTGCCACCGGGTGCCTACCTGGTATCGGTCGGCGCCGAGGTGGTCGCGGTACCGCAGGCGGCACTGGCAGAACGCTTGGGCGAGGTTGTCGCCCACTTGGCGGCTCGCGCCTCATGAGCCAAGCTTCTGGCACGATCGCCGCGCGTGCCCTGGCCGGACCGGTGCGGGTTTATCAGCGTGTCACGGCCAATCGTCCGACACCCTGTCGCTACCTCCCCACCTGCTCGAACTACGCCTTGGACGCGCTCGAGCAGCACGGCGCTTGTCGGGGGACGTTCTTGAGTATTCGCCGAATCTGCCGGTGCCACCCTTGGGGTGGTTCCGGAATGGATCCGGTCCCCCAGAGGAAGGCCACCTGACGTGGATCAGCTTTTCAAACTGATCGCCGGACTCCTGTCCGGCCTGTACGCCCTCACGGGGTCGTACGGGCTAGCGATCGTTCTCCTCACGCTGGTGGTGATGACGATCACCACGCCGCTCACCATCAAGGGCACCAAGTCCATGATGCAGATGCAGCGGCTGCAGCCCGAGCTCAAGAAGATCCAAGAGCGGTATCGCGACGACCGCGAAAAGATGAACCAAGAGTTGCTCGCGTTCTACAAGGCGAACAACATCAACCCCGTGGGTGGCTGTCTGCCCATGTTCATACAACTCCCCGTCTTCGCAATTCTTTACCGGGTGCTTCACGGTCTCACGCAGCGGGCCACCAACATCGGGATGCAGATCGGCACGACCACGGCGAACCTTCGCGACGCCACCCCGTTCGCCCAGGTCGATCAGCCGAAGCGAAACTTTCAGCCCGGTTACATCAGTAAGACCTCCGAGATGTACCAAGACCTCTCGCGGACCAACCAGATGAAGTCCTTGGGCTTCGATCTGTCGGACAACGCCCGCTCCGCGCTCGAACGGGGCCTCAGCCACGCGCTCCCTTACTTGATCCTCATCATCATCGTGGCGGTGACCGGTGTGGTGCAACAGCGCCAGATCCAGGGGCGCTCCAGCGGTACGGCACAGGTCAATTCCCAGCAACAGATGATCATGAAGATCATGCCGTTTTTCCTGCCCCTGATCTCGTTCACGCTGTCGGCCGGACTCGTGGTGTACTTCGTGGTCTCCAACCTGTGGCGCGTCGGTCAGCAGGCCTTTATCACCCGCACGCTGTACAACAACGCCAAACACCCCCCGATCATCGAATCAACGGCGGTCGAAGTGCCGGCCGAGGCCAAGAAAACGCCGGCGAAGGCGGTTCGTGCGACTCGTGTCACGAATGGCAGCGTCGCCATCGACGATGATGACCTACCGTCGCGCTCTGTGATGGGCCGTAATCGCCGAGAGGGCACGGCCGCGAAAGCGGCGCGTCTCCCGGCCCTGGCAAAGCCGAAACCTGTGTCACCGACTGTCAGTGGTCGGGTGACGCCGTCCGGATCGAGCGCTACCGCGCGGCCGGCGAAGACCAAGAAGAAGAGGAAATAGCTGTGGAATGGGTTGAGATAAGCGCGAAGACCGTTGAAGAAGCGAAGGATCAGGCGCTCGACCGGCTTGGAGTCGACGAGCGCGATGCTGAATTCGAGGTACTCGACGAACCCCGGGCCGGAATCTTCGGCCGGGTCAAGGGCGAAGCTCGCGTGCGGGCTCGCGTGAAGCCTGCGGTCCCCCGGGCCAAGGTGGAACGACGCCCCCGGCGCGATCGTCCTGAGCAAGCGGAGCGACCCGCACCGCGTAGCGGTGGGAGTCGCAGTGGCGGCGCGGGCCGAGGCCCCAAGAAGGAGACACCGGTGGCTGACGAGTCGAGTGACGCAACCCCCGCCGTCGAGGCGACCCCGGAGCGCGCGCCCAGTGCTTCTTCGAGCACTGGCCGTGGCCGCGCCCCTCGCGACGACGAGCGGAACGCGAACAATGATCTCGCGGATCTGGACCTGGCCCAGCAAACGGAGATCGTGGCTGAGGTGGTGCGGGGCGTGATTGGTGCGCTTGGCGACGCCGCGACAGTCAGTACCCGACAGATCGATGACGACACGACTGAGGTGTCGATCACTGGCGAACAGCTCGGATTCCTGGTCGGACCGCGAGGCCGTACGTTGACTGCACTCAACGAGGTCAGCCGCTCGGTCGTGCTTCGACGGGGGAACACCGCGCCGTCCGCCCGCGTCCACATCGATGTCGCCGGCTACCGCCAGCGGCGTCGCGATGCGCTCACCGCGTTCTGCGCGAATACGGCGGACAAGGTTCGTGAGACTGGTCTCCCCCACGCGTTCGAGCCAATGGGCTCGGTCGATCGAAAGATCATCCACGATGCGGTCGGTGAGCTCGAGGGTGTGACCTCGATCTCGGAGGGCGAAGACAATGATCGCCGGGTGGTCATCGTTCCGGCGTGAGTGCCCGGAGCGATGCATGAGTTGCCCATGACCGGTTCGCCGATGTCCGAGCAACTGTTTTGGTGCCTTCGTGAGGCCCAGCGCACCGGATCCGTGGGGTCCGGTGCGCTGGAGGACCATCTGGAGCAGGCCGCGGGGTACTTCGCCTCGGGCGGCCCGCCTGGTGGTGTGTGTGTCGATTTGGGAAGCGGCGGGGGTCTGCCGGCACTCCCGCTGGCCTTGGCGTACCCGACGACGTCGTGGACCTTGGTCGAGGCGTGGGAGCGGCGCGCCGCACTCCTGCGGCGGTTTGTCAGACTCTTGGAGCTGACCGGACGAGTAAGCGTTGTGCACGATCGCGCCGAGCGTGCGGCTCGGGGAAGCTTGCGTGGCGCGGCCGATGTGGTGACCGCCCGGTCCTTTGGACCCGCCGCAGTGACGCTCGAGTGCGCAGCACCGCTGGTACGGGTGGGCGGCCACATTGTTCTGAGTGTCCGCGAGGCCGAAGCGCCGTGGCCAATCGATCAGCTCGAGCAACTTGGATTGGGCGCCGGTACCGACTGGCAGGCGGGTCGTTTCCACTATCGGTGCGTTGAGTCGCTGGCGCGGTGTCCGGAAAAGTATCCGCGCCGGCCGGGACAGGCCGAAAAGTCTCCTCTCTTCTGACGACCGCGATTCAAGGAATTGGCTGGTCAGGCCACGGGTATGCGCACGTCCGATTCCGGCCGGGTGTGTACGTGGGGGGGGGGGGGAGCGGCGGCGAAATGTTTCACGTGAAACATTCCAAGCACGGTTTCTGTACCCGAGCGCGGACTCGCGAGCGCGTGAGAGCCAGCCGTTGATCCCTTCGGCGAGGCCGTTGGAGGTGCCGGACTGGCCGAACCCGGCGAGCATGTCCGCCGAACGCGTCCTGAGGGTGGGCCCGAGGCGGACAGGTTCTTCGAGGGTCTTCGGGACGCCGGTGAGAAGCGATGCACTGACTGCTTCTATGAGTCGGTGGTCGTGGCGGTGGTCGTCATCGAGCCCGTCAGCTCCCAAGCTCGCGACGTGGAACCGGGCCGCGACCGAATGTTTGGAACGACCTGCGACCAGATCCAAGAGCTGCGACGATCCCCGATGGTTCCGCATGGGGGCGAGGTCGAGGATCACGGTCCCGCAGGTGTCGCCGCGGCGGGTGTCACGCCACGCGTGTTCGTCGACTCCGGTGACCCGCACCACGACGACAGGTGTGGAATCCGCGCGCAACACGTCGCGTGCTCTTCGCGCACCGCGGTATTCGCGCAAGTCGACGACGCGTCGAGTTCGTCCGCGAGCCGGGCTACGGTCAGGCGCTGGCATACGGTACCGATCTGCGCCCTGCGAAGCCCGCGGCGCGCGCGGGGCGCCGAATGGCCGAATCGTGTACGGCGCCTTCGGCGGTGCAGCACCGGGACTACCTATCGGGCTCAACGACCCGACACGAGGAGGTTGCCCGAGCGGGTCGACGCGCCGCCCGACAGCTTCTCGTCCACGCCCGCTGAGGCAGTAGAATCCATCACCGCCAAGGAAAATGACGGTAGCGGCACATAGGGTCGGGCTCTTGGAGTTGGACGTGGGAGAGCTTCCGTCCTGGTAGACCTCGACCCCCAGACCCGGCGAGAACACCTGCGCCCTCGTTCGCGAAGAGCCAGGTTTCCCCGAAGTCTTGCGTAGGGTGCGCGCCATGGCGTCAGAGATGGGGCAGACTAGAGGTGCTCCATCACCGCAGAATGTTTCACGTGAAACATTCTGTCGGTTCGCACGGCGGTGACCTGCGACGATCTCTCGGACTGCTGATAGTCCGGCACGGGGAATCGGTTGAGAAGTCCGTTCGCTGAGCCCCTGGAGGAGCCTGCATGAGCACCCGAGCACGGGTCATGGCGGTTGCGAATCAGAAAGGGGGCGTGGGCAAGACGACGACCGCGACGAACCTCGGCGCGTGCCTGGCCGAACTCGGGCACCGCACCCTGATCATCGATCTCGATCCACAGGCGAACGCCACCACCGGCCTTGGACTCGACCCACGTGCGCTCGACCAATCGATGTACGACGTGATCTTGCGGGAGGTCCCACTGGATGACTGCATCGAGCCGACCGACGTCAAGAACCTGTTCGTAGCGCCGGCGAGTCTCGACTTGGCCGGCGCGGAGATCGAGCTCGTTCCGGCGTTCAGTCGCGAGCATCGATTGCGGCGAGCTATCGAGGCAGTGATCGAGGAGTTTGAATTCGTCCTCATTGACTGTCCCCCATCACTGGGTTTGCTGACCGTCAACGCGCTTGCTGCGGCCAGCGAGGTTTTGGTGCCGATCCAGTGCGAATACTACGCGCTCGAGGGGTTGGGCCAACTCTTGCGGAACGTCGAGTTGGTCCGTAAGAACCTCAATCCGACACTCGAGGTTTCGACCATCGTTTTGGTGATGTACGACGCCCGGACCAAGCTCGCCCAACAGGTGGTCGACGAGGTGCGCAAGCACTTTGGCGAGAAGGTCTGCCGGCAGGTCATACCGCGCAGCGTCCGTCTTTCGGAAGCGCCGTCCTTCGGCCAACCGATCATCACATTCGATCCGGCGTCTCGGGGGGCGCTGGCCTACCGGCTCTTGGCCAAGGAGGTCGCGGGGGATGCAAAAGCGTAGTGGATTGGGTAAGGGGCTCGGGGCGCTCATCCCCACGGAATCGACCGAAGGTGGCGGGCCGGCGTTCTTGGACCTGCCAACCAGTTCGATCATCGCGAATCGTCTCCAACCGCGTGAGCATTTCGACGAGGACACGCTCGCCTCACTGACTGCGTCAGTCCGCGAACTTGGGGTACTGCAGCCGGTGCTGGTGCGTCGAGTGGACGGCGATCACTTCGAGTTGATCGCGGGGGAGCGCCGCTGGCGAGCGGCCAAGCGGGCTGGCCTGACGACCATCCCGGCGCTCATCCGCGAGGTCGACGATCGGCATTCGCTCGAGCAGGCCTTGGTGGAGAACCTCCACCGTCAGGACTTGAATGCGCTGGAGGAGGCCGCGGCCTACAACCAGCTGATGGACGACTTCAAGCTCACGCAGGAGGAGGTGGCCCAGCGGGTCGGGAAGAGCCGCAGCGCGGTAGCCAACACCCTGCGGTTGTTCCACCTGCCGCCGTCCGTGCAGCGGATGATCGCGGATGGCCGACTCAGTGCCGGTCACGCACGGGCACTCTTGGCGACGCCCGATCGGGCGATGCAAGAGCAGTTGGCCGAGCAGACGGTGCGTGACGGTTGGACGGTACGAGAGGTCGAGGCTGCGGTTCGGGCCCAGATCAGTGTGCCCCCTCTGATGGACGATGACGCTGTCGAAGGAGAGTCGCCCGAGGCCCCTCCGGTGCTTCGGGCTGCGGCGCTGCGGGAGCCGGCCTTGCTGGAGCTGGAAGAACTGCTGTCGGCCCGCTTGGATACGCGAGTCAACGTCAGCATCGGCTCGAAGCGGGGCAAGGTCGTCGTCGAGTTCGCGGATCTCGACGACCTTGAGCGGATCTACCGCATCATCACCCCTCCAGGGGCCGTCGCGGGAGAGTGAAAAGTAATCCACAGGGTGTGTGGAACCCTGTGGTTAAGGTCGCGACAAACCCTCTTGTTCAGGGTGAATGTCCTCGATCGGTTCGAGGAACCAGTGCTCCACGGCGGCCACGAGGGCCGCGGCGAGGGTGGCGAGATTCGTCCCGACCAGCGCCGCGGGCCCGACGCGCAGCTGCACGGCGGGCATGCGAGTTTCTCGTAGAACGGGTGTTCGGTTCCCGAGGGAGACCGGCGGAACCTGGAGGACCTCGGCTGCGGTGGCCGCGACGATCTGGGCCAGGCGACGACCACCGGTCGACACGAAGCCGGTGGTGGCGAAGTACATAGCGCAGCACGCCGCGTCGGCCGTGGTGTCCACGGCGAGGTAGAGCTCGGCGTCGCTGGCGTTGGCGTCGCTGGCCTGGCGCGACGCATCGGGGTGGTGCAGCGTGATGACCGATGCGCCGAGGCTGCGGAGTTGGCGAGCGGTGGCCAGGACTGCGGCAGCGGATCCGCCAAACTCGCCGAGCACGACACGGCGGTTGACCAGGCTTCGGGGCGACCGACGCAGCCGCTCGCGTTCGCGGACGACGGCTACGGTGTCGCGTTGATCGGACTTGGCCCCGAGGCGACCGAGTTCGCGGACGGTGTCCTGCCCGGCGATGCCATCGGTGGGCAGCCCGGCGTTGCGTTGGAAGTCGACCAGGGCCCGCTCGGTTTGACGCCCGAAGATGCCGTCGACCCGTCCGGCGTCAAACCCAAGCGACCCGAGGCGCAATTGGAGTTCAGCCGCGTCGTCACCCCGGAGGTTTGGCGCGTGCAGGTAGAGCAGCCGGTCGCCGAGCCGATGGCCGGCTTCGACGAGTTGGAGCCATGTCGTGCTGTCGCACAAGCCGGACGCGTCCAGGCCCCGCGCGGTCTGGAAGGAGCGAACGGCGCTGGAGGTGGCATCACTGAAGTGATCGGGAGTCATACCTCGGACCGGAAAACCGGCCGCGGCGAGGCGCAGGTGCAGGTCGCGCACATCTTCGCCACGGGCCCCTGGTTCGAGCGGAAGTGGCATCAGCGCGGACGCGCAAACAACTCGGCGATCATCGGTTGAGGACGGTAGCCCAGCCGTTGGAAGATGCGCGGCCACGACCGGTTGCCCGGAGCGTGGCGGAGGGGGGACGGGTGGCCGAATCCACAACCAGGTGGCCGACGTCGGTTAGAGGAACTCGCTGAGCTCTTCGAGGAGGGCGCCCTTGGGCTTGGCGCCGACGATTCGTTTGGCTACCTGGCCGTCACGGAAGACCAAAAGTGTGGGGATGCTCATGACCTCGAACCGACGAGCGATGTCGGGCGCGTCGTCGACGTTCAACTTGGTCACGCGTACTTTGCCGGCCTGCTCGGTAGCGATCTCGTCGAGGATGGGGGCGATCATCTTGCACGGCCCGCACCACTCGGCCCAGAAATCGACGAGGACCGGCTCTTCGGAGCTCGCGAGCACCTCATCGAAGGTGGCTGCGGAAAGGTGAGTTATCGAACCGGCCATTGGGGTCTCCTGAACATCGTGACGGGTGTTGGAACGCTTTGTCCGCCGAAAAGATTTCATGCCTCAGCCCGGTGGCGCGGCAGGCGGGGGTGCAGCATCGCGAGCTCGGGATGCGCGGCGGGGAGGCCTTCAGTGGTGTTGTGCTTCGAGCCAGCGTTCGGCGTCGATTGCGGCCATGCAGCCGGATCCGGCCGCGGTGATGGCTTGGCGGTAGGTGTCGTCTTGAACGTCGCCGCAGGCGAACACGCCTTCGATGTTGGTGCGGGTGGATCCGGGCTCGGTGATGAGGTAGCCGTTGTCCTTGAGGTCGAGTTGGCCGCGGAAAAGGTCGGTGTTGGGGCGGTGGCCTATGGCGATGAAGAGGCCGGTGACGTCGAGGGTGCGGGTCTGGCCGGTGTTGGTGTCGACGAGCTCGATCCCGGTGACGCTGGTGTCGCCATGGATCTTGGTGACTTGGGAGTTCCACGCGAAGCGGATCTTGGGGTTGTTCTTGGCCCGGTCCTGCATGATCTTCGAGGCGCGGAGTTCGTCTCGGCGGTGTACCAGCGTCACGGTGTCGGCGAACTTCGTGAGGAAGGTGGCTTCTTCGACGGCGGAGTCACCGCCACCGACGACCGCGATGTTGTGCCCGCGAAAGAAGAACCCGTCGCAGGTGGCGCAAGTGGAGAGGCCGTGGCCGATGAGGCGGGTTTCCTCGGGCAGGTTGAGCATCAGGGAGCGGGCGCCGGTGGACACGATGACCGTGCGCGCGAGGTAGGTGGGGGCGGCAGCTTTGGCGTCGCCGACCCAGATCTTGAACGGGCGCTCGGAGAGGTCGACCTTGGTGGCTTTGGTGGTGAGGAGCTCGGCGCCGAAGCGCGCGGCTTGGGCGCGCATGTTGATCATGAGCTCGGGGCCCATGATGCCGTGTTCGAACCCAGGAAAGTTCTCGACTTCGGTGGTGAGCATGAGTTGCCCGCCGGGTTGGTCGCTCGTGGAGGACAGTTCGCCCTCGATCACGAGCGGGGCGAGGTTGGCGCGTGCGGTGTAGATGGCTGCGGTGAGCCCGGCCGGGCCCGAACCGATGATGACGACATCACGAATCGTGGGAGACATATCAGTGTGCTTTCTTGCGCTTCGAGAAGAGGAACTGACCACCGAGTACGAAAGGAACGCCTAACGCCACGTAGGTCAGCCAGACGGAATCGGCGACGACTAGTTCGCGTACTCGGTCGACTCCGCGAAAAGCCCCGAGGAGCGCCATGATTCCGAGCATCAGGCCGAGGATGACGACGAACGTTCCGTAGACGAGGCCCTTGGCGAGCGTCATGGCACGGTCGGTCGTGCTGGCGCGGATCTGATCGACGTACCGGACGACCGTGTCGGCGGCTTGGGTCGGCCAATCGGGGCGCGGGGGATCGCTTTCTGGCATGGGCGGGAAGCCTATCGGCCGGGGCCCGCAGCGGATAGATGGCGCTAGGGGGTGAAGCTGCCGACCACCACACAGGTCGACCGGTCGCTCACGACGACCTGTGGCCCGTCGGCCACGAGTTGCACCGGGCGACCACCCAATACGGCAACGGCGATCGGCGGGCGGCAGCCCGCCCCGGTGGTGGCGCCCGTAGCTGAGCCGGTCGTGGTGGGTGCGCCTGAGGTGCCGGCGCGGTACGCCGATATCAACGCATCGAGATCGGCAACGGGGCCGAGATCGCGTGGCGGGGCCGATGGTCCGGCGGTCGCACCGGTACTGGTCTTCGCCCCGCTGTCGTTGGCGCCACCGCTCGATCTGCTGTTCGTGGCGAGGCCGGGCGGTGCACCCACAGCGTTCCCCCGGGAATCGGCGGCTTGGGCGGCGCTCTCGCTCGACCCGCTGGAGGCCGTCCCGAAAGCAGCGGTCATCGAGGCGTCGTTCGACGCGTCGCCGCGGCCGCCGCGGCCGGCGAGCCCGATCGCGGCGATCAGCACCACCGCAGCCGCGGCGGCGCTGATCCAGCCGGCGGCTTTCGTGCCCCGGGCCCGTCGTGCAGACAGGTCAAAAGCGGGTGCCGTTCTCGGGAGGGGGGCGGCTGCGGCGGTCGTCTGGAGTACCGCGAGCCGCATCGTGTCGAGCATCGCGGTCGGGATCGCGACCTCGCGAAGGTCGTCCCGGAGACCTGCGAAGGTGGTGAGCCGCTCGTGGAGCGCGGCTTCGGTCGCGACCCGGGCGCGGATCGCGTCGTCGGCCTCGTCATCGAGGACCGCAGACACCAGCTCGTCTTCGGGGAGGGCGGCGGGCTCGTTCATGGCTGCTTCGTTGGACGATCGCCGGGCGGGGTCTGGTTCCCGAGGTCTCGGGCGAGCGCGGCGCGCGCCCGAGCGATGCGCGATCGCACCGTGCCCGGCGGGATGTCGAGCACCTGGGAGATTTCCGCGTAGTCGAGCTCGCACAGGTCGCGCAACACCAACGCGGCCCGGAAATCGTTGGGCAGCCGGGCGAGTGCATCATCGAGCGTGAGCCGGGCGACGACCGCGTCATCCCCCGCCGAGCTGCTCGCGCCGCCGCCGGCCCGTTGGTGTGTACTGCTCGCGGCGGCGGCGGCGACGTCGTCGGCGGATCCATGGGCAACGGGGCGGCGTGCCCGGCGACGAAGCTCGTCGAGGCACGCGTTCGTGGTCACGCGGTACACCCAGGTCGAGAACGCACTGCGTTGATCGAACCGGGGCAGGCCGCGGCAAACGGCGAGCATCGCCTCCTGCGTGGCATCGCGGGCGTCCGTCTCGTTCCCGGTCATGCGCAGGCAGATGGTGTACATCCGGCCCTGGTGGCGGCGGAGCAACTCGTCGAGCGCAGCAGGATGGCCGGCGTTGACCGCGGCCGCGAGCTCGAGATCGGAGGCCAAAGCCGGACGGAAGGCCGCCACACCTCTCGCGTCAGGCCGGCGCGCGAAGGGAGAGCTCACCGATGCGCACCCGCGCCGCGTCGCCGAGATCGGTGATCCACAACATGACCGTACGCCCTTGGGTCGGCGCGAAGGTGAACCGTGCGGCACCGTCGATCGGGCCGTGACGGGCCACGGCCTTACCCCAGCTGTCGACGAGGTCGGGGGCGCTGTCGGCCATGTACACCGCGGCTTTCCATCCCGACGATGAGCCCGTCACGTCGAGCTCGCTGATGGTGGTGGAGCGGCCGAGATCGATGACCACGCCGAGCCCGCTCTTCAACCCGCCGAAGGTCCGGGTGGCGTAGAGCTCGGTGGTCCAGACCGTCTGCACGTTGCCGTCGCGCAGGAATCGCAATAGGTCGTTGTTCTCGACGCCGTCGTCACTGTCGGGGTCGAAGGAGGTGAGGGTGGCCGTGTCGAGCGGAATGGCCACCGAGGACGCGTTCGGGGATCGATCGCCGATGCCCAGCTTGTCGATCAATCCCCGGCCTGCGTCGGTTCGCCCGACGAGCGCTGCGGCGAGTGCGAGCGCGCCCACGACGATGACTCCGAGCACGATCAGCGCTACGGGAACCCGGCGCGGGCGACTCTCGCGGTGATCGGCGCGCCGGGTTGGTGCGGGGGCGAACGTGGCCGTGGATGCAGTGGTAGCAAGCGTGGTGGAGATGTCGGCCATGTCGGGTCGTCGCGCCGGCCATCGGTCGAGCATGCGATCGACGAGCGCCTCGAGATCGTGATGGAGGTCGGTGCGGTGTCGCCGGACCGGCGGTGCGGGCAGTTGCAGCCGCGCCAGCGCGATGGCTGCGTCGGTGTCGCCGACGAACGGCGCGACACCGGTGAGCATCTCGTAGAGGACGACGCCGAGCGCGTACACGTCACCACGGCCATCAACGGCCTCGCCGCTCACCTGTTCTGGTGCGAGGTACTTGGCTGTACCGACGAGCATGCCGGGCTGGGTGAGGTCGAGGCCGTCGAGCAGCTTGGCGATCCCGAAATCGGTCACCTTTACCGCACCACGAGACGCCAACAAGATGTTGGCCGGCTTGATGTCGCGATGGACGAGCCCGCGCCGGTGCGCTTCGGCCAAAGCGTCGGCGACTTGCTGCGCGATGGCGATGGCCTCGACCGGTGCGAGCGGCGGGCCGGTGTCGAGCCGATCGCGCAGCGTGGTGCCGTCGACGTACTCGAGCACGATTCCGTCGATGCCGTGATCGTGGAATGTGTCGTAGATGGCGACGATGTTGGGATGTGAGAGCTGGGCCGCGAGCTTGCCTTCGCCTCGGAAGCGCTCGACGGAGACGGGGTCGCTGAGGTGCCTGTGCAGCAGTTTCACCGCGACGGGGCGGCGCAACTGTTCGTCGGTCGCGAGCCACACGGTAGCCATGCCACCGTTCGCGATCAGGTGATCGAGGCGGTAGCGCATCGCGAGACGACGACCGGCGCGGATATCGAGCGGGTTTTGCAACGGGGTGTCGACCACGGCTCCCCAAAGCTAGCGGTGCCCGCGGCTCACCGGGGCGTGTCTCAGGGACAAGCTCGGTGAAAGGCCAGACCCATGACCCGTGGGCCGCCGTGGGTGCCGATGACCGCGCCGATGGGGCCGACGCGCACCGTGGATAGGTCGACCTCGCTGCTTAGTAGCGCGAGGAACTCGTCGACGTCGGGCGCGAACCCGTGCATGACGTTCAGGTTCTCGAATGGCGCGTTGGCCAGCAGTTGGTCGCGCAGCCAGGCGAAGGCCTTCTTGCGGGTACGGGTCTTGCCGGCCTCGGCGACGGCCCCCGAGCTGAGATCGAGCAGGGGCTTGATCGACAGCATGCTTCCGAGCAGCGCTTGCGCTCCGCCGATGCGACCACCCTTCTTGAGGTTCTCGAGCGTGTCGAGCGTGCCATAGACGCGCTGGCGACTCGCGAGGTCGTGGACGAGGGCGAGCACGTCCGCTGACGACGCACCGTCTCGAGCCGCATCTGCGGCGCGGGCGACGAGCGTGCCGAGCCCTGCGGTGATCGAACGTGAGTCGACCACGTGCACCGGGAGATCGCCGGCGCAGGCCTGCGCGGCGTTCTGCGCCGACTGCATGGTGGCCGAGAGCTGCGCAGACAGGTTGATGCAGACGATCTCGTCGGCCCCGTCGGCCTGCAGCGCACGGAACGCGTCGACGAACGCGCCCGGCGCAGGTGCCGCGGTCTGGGGCAACTCGGTCGACGTCGCGAGTTTGCCGTAGAACTCGGCTGTCGAAAGCTCCTTGCGGTCGACGAACTCCTCGGAGCCGAAGCGGATGGTGAGCGAGACGACCTCGACGCCGAGGGCGGTGACTTCGGCGTCGGTGAGATCACAGGCGCTGTCGGTGACGATGCGAACGGTCATCTCGCTGGGACTCCCCGGTAGGAATCGCGGAAGTGTAAGAGGTTCGACGGCCGGTCGTCGGGGATCACGTCGCGGGCACAAGTGCTCGTTTGGTGCGACGAGTGCGCACGGTGTGACGGATCCACCACGTGAGGATCACGAGAATCGCCAAGCTCGAGAGGACGACGCCGACCCCGGATAACGCCCAGGCGCGGACGCGGAGCTTGCCGCGTGCGAGCTCACCGAGGGAACCCTTCGGGGCGTTGACCGTGTACTCGAGCAGCGAGTCACCGGAGGTCTTCACGCTCACTTCGAACTCGATCACGTTGGAGCCGGGCTGCAAGGTGGTGTTGATCGAGTCGCCTTGGGGAAACGTGAGCTTCTCGGAGCGCAGATCGATGCGCACGCTTGCCGGGGTGGCGAGCCCGTTGTCGATCACGATGCGAATCTTCTCGCGACGCGAGGTCAGCGTGAACCGCTCGGACTCGGGTGCCGTGATCGCGATCTTGCCGGCTGGCGTGCGGATGCTCCGCATCACGAACGACGTCGCCGCGTCGATGTAGGCACGGTTCTGCGTGTCGCTGAGTCGATGGTCGGCTGATGCGAGCAGGAGCTCGTCGAAGGGTGTTGTGTGCATCTTCGGGGCCACGCCGAAGATGGACTCGTAGCTCTGCAGTGTGTCGCGGGCCTGGTCGAGATCGCGCGCGAACGAGTCGACATCGGGCCCGCGGGCAGTGACCAGGTTGCGTCGCATGGGTCCCGACGAAAGCGTCTCGATCTCCCCTTCGCGGTCGGGGTTCGAACGCGACACGGTTGCAAAGAAGGCGTCGATGCTGCGCATTTGCACGACCGAGGACGTGCTGAGTGGGGTCAGCAGCAGCTTCACGATCTCGGCGGCGTTCGGCGCCCAGTTGTCGGGGAGCAGGATGACGCTGCCGCGGGCCGCGTTGGTGCGGTCGAAGAAGCCGGCCGCGAGGTCGGCGAGGATCTGCTGGGCCTTCGCGCTTCGGTCGGTCGAACGATCGAGCTGCACCACGGCGTTGGTGAGCCAGGTGTCGGCTGACGCAGCCAGTAGATCTTGATTCCCGGCGTCGCGTATGCGGAACGTCTGCGCGAACGGAGACGGGAAGTCGGTGGTGCGCAACCCCTCGAGTTGCGTATCGCGCACGATGAGGTTGGTGGCGCCTTCGCGGCGCAGCGAGTCGAGCGAGGCCGGCGAGTCGTAGGTGCCGAGCACGACGGTGCGCGACGAGATGTCGGTCGCAGTCAGACCCAGGGTGCGTGACAGGGTGTCGCGTCCAGCGCGCAGCATGAGTGCCACGTAGTCCTCGCGACCGGCGCGACGCCACGCGTCGACGTCGATCGGTACCAGCGGTGCCGCGAGCACGGTGTTGTTGGTTGTCGCCCGCTGCAGGTTCTCGAGGGCGCTACGCGCCGTGGGGCCCGAGGCGTCGAGTGCATCGAGCGTCTCGGGGTTCGGCGCGACGGTCATGGAACCGCGCGGTGCATTGACGATGACGGTCGAGAGGCTGTCGAGGCGTGCGATCTCCGTGGAGCTGATCACGGTGGTGCCATCGGGCTGATCGGCGATGGGTGACTTCACCGGCACGACGAAGCTCACGGTGTAGGGGATGTCGCCGGCTGCGGCCGGACCGACGCGCACGAGCCACGTGGTGAGAGGCTTCGATGACCCTACGGTGATCTGGAGGGGGTACACGCCCCGGGTCTGGGGGAGCTCGGTGGTCGCGGCCGAGAGCACGAGCGACTGCCGATTCGGGTCGGTGAGCTCGCTCACCCGTCGGATGATCGGCGCGTATGGGCTAAAGCGCGGCGCTTCGGCACCGTCGACGACCCGGCGCAGCATCTGGCGTGACTGTCCGTCAGGCGCACGCTGGAAGATGGTCACGCGGACCAGGTCCGTGGCGACGGCTCCCGACGCCTGGATCTCGATGCGCAACGGCTCGTTCGCTCGGACCTGGGGGCTGATGGACACGAGCGCGGCGGTGACGGCCGTGGTCGTCTGCGCACTGGTGGGATCTGGTACGAAGGCCACCAGCACGAGCGTCGCGAGCAGCAGGAGAACCGGCCCGTGCGAGCGGGGCCTCCGATGACGGCCGGTCATTGGCGCACCATCTGGTAGCGGAGCACCGCGAGCCCGGGGTTGACGCTGGTGAAGCCGAGGTGCAGGTAGAGCGCGAGCGCGCGTTCGTTGTTCTCTTGGGTGTTGACCGATGCTGCGGAGGCACCCCGTTGGACGAGCCACTCGAGGGCATCTTTGACGAGTTCGGTGGCGTGACCTCGTCCCTGATGCTCCGGTTCGACAGCCAGGCGCTGGAGGTAGCCGCGTTCACCAGCGAATCCGGTGATCGCGTACCCGATCAGCTTCGGGTCGAAGCTGCCGGTGACGCGAGTGGACGGGGTCGCGTGGATCGCCTCGAGGAGGTTGGCGCGATTGAGCTTCCAGAACGGATCGAACGCGTGGGCGTCGACGTCGAGGAGTGCTCGGTGCTGCCACCGACGCGCCGGTCGCAACCCAGCTCGTGGGGTGGTCTCGCTCGCGATGCCGTGCAGGTCGTGCTGGAGCAGGTGGAGCCGTTCGTGCACGGTGAACCCGGCACCATGGAAGAACAACTGCTCGTGCTCGGTGAGCGCCGCGGTGATCACGTCGCGATAGCCGCGGCGCATGAGGCGTCGCAGTACCTGGTCGAGCCCGGCGCGCGTGAGCCGGTCGGGGGGCGACAATGGCGCGACGTAGCCGGTGGTCCGTTGTCCGCGCCAGGACCCGATCCGGTACTGCTCGGTGCCCAGCGTCAGCAGTGCGAATTTGCTCATGCACGCCGCTCCGCGGCCCACCATCTCATGCGGGGCCCAACTGTACGCTGTCCACGGTGACGCTCCTGTACGTGACGCACGAAGACTGCCTGGTTCATGATCCGGGGTCCGGGCACCCTGAGCGCCCGCAGCGTCTGCTGGCGGCGCGCGCGGGCCTCGACGACTCGGGGATCGGCGCCCTCGTGCTCGCCGCGGAGCCGGTGAGCCCCGGCGCGATCGCCGCAGTTCACGGCATCGAGGTCTCCCGGCGGCTGGCGCTCCTCGACGCCCAGGGCGGCGGCTTGATCGACCCCGACACCGTGATGTCGATCGGATCGCAACGTGCCGCACAGCTGGCGGCCGGAAGTGCGCTGGTCGCGATGCGCGAGATCGACGCGGGCCATGCCACGCGGGCGTTCTGCGCGGTGCGCCCGCCGGGGCACCACGCGACGCGACTCCGGTCGATGGGGTTCTGCTTGCTGAACTCCATTGCGATCGCCGCAGCGACCTTGCGCGACCGCGGCGAGCGCGTCGCGATCGTCGATCTCGACGCGCATCACGGCAACGGCACGCAGGACGCGTTCTACGATGACCCGAGCGTGCTGTTCGCGTCGGTTCATCAGTGGCCCTTCTATCCGGGTACGGGCGCGATCGACGAGATCGGTACCGGTGACGCGCGCGGCACGACCATCAACGTGCCCTT
>Ga0114966_10000235_pt1 | contig 52979 bp, 48 predicted proteins | sample M_130207_XF_Meta_FD_87029 | JGI IMG/M metagenome (GOLD analysis project Ga0114966, IMG submission 87029) | Freshwater microbial communities from Lake Montjoie, Canada to study carbon cycling - M_130207_XF_MetaG | ecosystem: Environmental > Aquatic > Freshwater > Lake | place: Lake Montjoie... | reverse complement strand
GAAATTCTTCTGGCATGACTCAAACTAGATACATAATTAAGTCTATTTAAAACTTGTGCAACTCCTACTTTATTTGAATTTGTATGTTTAATTCCAAAATCACCAGTAGAAAGTGCACGTTTAATTCCATTTTCAACTGTAGTGGATTTAATAATTTTATAAATATTTGTCATATTAATTATATTTTCATAATCATCCGTTGATTTCCAAGAACCATTATTAATTTCTCTAATAATTTGTTTTTCCATATCTTTTACCAATTTATTGAAATAATTTCTATAAAGATTATTTAAAAGTGTTCCTGTTAAATCAATTCTTTTGTTTAAATAGGAATCTCTATCATCTTGTTTAATAATTTCAAAAGAAGCAAGCAATAATCGGTGTGCCATATAACCAAGAAAATATGTTTTTTGTTCCATATTATGACAATGGGGAAATAAATCATTATTTAAAATTTCTAATGTAAATTCATGTTTTTTTCTAATACCTGTCTCTTTATCCATATTAATGGGAGTATACATAACATAACTTGTAATATATTTTATACATTCTTCTTGTGTAATATGTTTATTAGCTTCAATAATAGATGCTTGTAATGCTTCTAAAAATAATTTATTTTTTTCAGAATTAATATCTAATACTATTTTTTCACAAATTTCTTTATCAGAAATAATTCCTATAGCTCTAAAAACAATAAATAATGGTATTGGTTGTTTAACACGTGGTAATTCTACACAAATTGCATTTCCAAAACCATTATTTTTAGAAGATAACATCATATTAATTTGTTTAGGAGATATACATTTAAAATCAGGAACAGATTTTATTTCCGCTTTCCATGTATATTTGGTGTCATTTTTTGAAATATTAAAACAATAAACTCGATTTTCAGCTGCACGTTCCTGTCCTAAAACAATTTTTTCAGAACCATTAATAATGAAATAACCTCCAGCATCAAATTTACACTCTCCTGTTTGCGTATTTTCAAAATGTTTATATTGATTTAAAACACAAATATTAGATTTTAACATAATTGGTAATTTTCCAATATGAACTTTAGGAATAGTTTTATAAATGGTTTGAATATTATCTAAATTTGGTCCATTACGAATAATATATTTAATATTAATATCAATTGTTGTAGAAGAAGCATAAGTAAAATTTCTTAATCTGGCTTCTTGTGGAAACATTAATTTTATAGCTCCATTATTTTCATGAATTTGTGGTCTATAAATATGAAAGTTTTCAAATGTAATAAATATTTCTAAAGAATGTTTTTTAGATACTGGGTCAAAATCTTGTTCAGATGCAATATGAACAGGGTTAAACATCTCAATCGTTTTAATAATTTGGTATCCAACAAAATTATTATAAGATTCTAATTGATGTCTAACAAATCTTTCTAAATGTTGTCCACGAAAATAAGATTCAATTATATTCCATGGTGTTTCAATGAACTCTTCATTTTCGATATCAAATAAATCATTACTATTCGTCATATTAATTTCTTTTTTCTTTTGATTATTTGACATCAATTTTACAGTTATTTTATATTTCAATTTATTTTTAAATTGTTTTATTATTTAATATAAATTAATAAATATCTACAAATCATAATCATAATTAAATAATATAAAAGAAATATAATAATAAATTATAATGAATTATAATAAAAATAAAAATAAATTAAATCCAAAAAGAATAAATAATTATAATAAATTTTTAGCTACGTTAGACAAAAAATCTAGAATTTCACTTCATTCCTATTTAAATGGATTTTCCAAATTAGAGTTGAAAAATAATAATATTAATAATGAATATAAAGAAAATATTAAATCTACCAAAAATGATATTAATTTAAATAAGGATGATATTGTTATTAATTTAGAAAAACAAATGGAGATAGAAAAACTTATGGATAAAATTAATTTAAATTTTAAAATAGGAGATTTTTCATCTTCTTCCTTTACAGGACAATGGTATAATGATAAATATTCTTCAAATAATATTGACCCTAATTATTATAGAGAAATTGCAATAAAAAATAAAATAATTTATAAAGAAAATAATAATTTTTCAAATGATATAGAAAAAAAATGTTTTGATAATACTGAACTTTCTCCAAAATTTAAAGAAAATATAAATATTGAATTAGAGATAAATAATATTCAAGATTTATTGGATTTATTAAAAAAATATCCCTATGACCCCAATATAAAGTATAATATAAATATGAAAGTTTTAAATGATATTAAGGAACCATTAGAAGACCTTAATAACATGATAGGAATGAATGATTTAAAAATAAATATAGTTGACCAAATTTTATATTTTATACAAGAACTACATAAAAATAATTCAATTCATGGAGATTTTCTACATACCGTAATTTATGGTCCACCTGGCACTGGAAAAACAGAAGTTGCCAAAATTATGGGTAATATATATAGTAAAATTGGTATTTTATCCAAAGGTACTTTTAAAAAGGTTGGTAGAAGTGATTTAATTGCAGGATATTTAGGTCAAACTGCTTTAAAAACACGTGAAGTAATTAAAGATTCTATAGGTGGAGTATTATTTATTGATGAAGCTTATTCGCTTGGAAATGTAGAGAAAAAAGATAGTTTTGCAAAAGAATGTATTGATACTTTATGTGAAGCATTAAGTGATAATAAAGAAAATTGGATGGTTATAATAGCAGGATATGAAAAAGAGTTAAAGGAATGTTTTTTTAATTATAATCAAGGACTTGAGTCCAGATTTACATGGCGTTTTAAAACAGAAGAATATAGTTCTGAAAATTTATATGAGATATTTGTGAAAAAAGTAAAGGATTATGGTTGGGAAATGGATGAAAATTCTAAAATATCATCTGAATGGTTTAATAAAAATAAGGATTATATAAAGTTTTATGGAAGAGATATTGAAACTATACTAGCGAAAACAAAAATTGCACATAGTAGAAGAATATTTGGTAAATCAGAAAATGAAAAAAGAAAAATTAATTTAAAAGATTTAGATAAAGGTTTTGAAATATATTTAAAAAATAATGATGCAAAAAATATCAAGGAAAAATTAGAAATGGATAAATATTTATATAATACTTTATATTCATAATTTAAATTCTTAACGATAGTTATATTTCTTATATTTTTATTTCCTATAATAATAAATGTCAAATAAAACAATTTCAATTAATCCTTCACTATTTACTATAAATAGTTCAAAAACTAAAAAAAAAAGAGAAAAAAACCAAACCTCTAATAATAATCCAATCATTTCTCCCAATGTTTTAAAGAATAAATTATTAAAAAGAATAAAAGAACATAAACATAGAGAGACTTTAAATTTAGAAAATAATAAAAAAAAATTATCAAATGAAACAAATGAATTATATTCAAAATTTGAAACAAATGATTTAAATAAATTTAGTGATGAATTTAATGAATCTATCAATTATTTACAAACCTTGTCTAAACAAAAAAAAATAAATGATGAAAAAACTAATTATGAAAAACAAAAGCAAAAACGTAAAGAAGAGTTGGAAAAAAAAACATTAAAAAATTATGAAATTAATAATAATAATTCTAATCCTTATGTTAATTTAGAATTACCAGAAGAATTACAAATTACAACAGAACAATTTATATCCACAGGACCAAAATTTTCCATTAAATCCCCTAATTCTGACCCAATTCCATATGGTGTATTAAAGGGAGGAAATAAACCAACTTATCGTGATTGGACAAAAACACAACGTAATAATATAATTACTAATCCAAATTCAGCATTAATAATAGAAGGATTTCAACCAAATAAAATAAAAAATGAACGTGAAAATAGATTAAATAATTTACGCGAAAAATTAAAACTTAAAGATATAGAAAATTCCAAAATTTCTACTCCTTTAATTTCATCTCCTATAGTAGACTCTAATGAAAATATAATGATGACTAAAAATTTAATTCAAAAACCAAATTTAAATAATTTCTCTATCAATGAAACTTCATTATTAAATAATTATACTTCTTTAATTAATAATAATAATAATAATAATAATAATAATAATAATAATAATAATAATAATAATAATAATAATAATAAATTAAATTTTTCTACTAATCCACAAGATAGAGAAAAAACAATTGCTATAAAAAAAATTATAAAAAAAACCATAAAACGAAAATATACTCTGGGAAAGTCAAAAATTGAAAAAAAAGTTGGAGTATTAATAAAAGATAGAGGAACAAGAAAAAAAATTTTATCAGCACAAAAAGAATTAAAAAGCAAACCAATAAATGATATAAAATCTTATTTAAGAGACCATAATCTTATAAAAGTAGGTAGTAATGCACCCAATGATGTTATACGTAAATTATATGAATCTGCTATGTTAGCTGGAGAAATTACGAATAGTAATAGTGAAACTTTATTATATAACTATTCTAAACAAGAGAAAGAAATGTAATTTATTCTTTTTTATTTTAAAAAATTTTATTTTATTAAAATATTTGCCTAATTCAATATGGAATCCCCCCCTAATAAATTGACATCATATGAAAGAGAATTTTTTACAAATTTAAGAAATTATATTGATAAACCTATTTATTTTTATGGAAGTATTCAAAGAAATGATTATTTACCAGGTAGAAGTGATGTTGATATTGCTATTTTTACAGATAATGAAATTAGTACTTTAATTTTATTAGGTAATTTTTTAAATTTGGATAAAAAAGAATTTAGAAAATCAATTTATAATTTAAATAATAAAATTATTCCGGGGTTTAAAGGAAAATATAAAAATAAAAGTAAAAATATGCAGATTGAAATTTCTATTTATAATGAAAAATATAAAAATATAATTATTCAAGAACATGCTAGAAATTATTATTTACCTATATATATATCTTTACCTCTTATAATTATAAAATATTTATACTACGATTTAAAAATTATTACTAAAAATTTATATAAAAATTTAAAATGTTTATTATTAAATGAAAATGGCCAAATGAAATTTATTTTACTAGATAATGATTAATATATTTAAAGATATTTAAATAAATATATTATTAAATAAATGGCACTTGTAAAGGAATATTTTGAACTTACCAAAAAATATCAGTATGAATATGGTGAAAAAACCATTTTATTAATGCACGTAGGTTCCTTTTTTGAAGTTTATGGAATTTTAGATAAAAAAACACAATTAATAAATGGAAGTCGTATAAATGATTTCTCTCAAATTGGCGAATTAAATATTGTAGAAAAAAATATTTGTGTTGGCAATGATTCTGTTATGATGGCTGGATTTAAAGATAATCAAATTGAAAAATATATAAAAAAAATTCAAGAAGCAGGATTTACTGCAGTTGTATATGTTCAAGATGAAGCAACTAAAAATACAACAAGAAGTTTATTAGGAATATATTCTCCTGGAACATATTTTTATAATGATTCCAAAAATTTAACTAATTCAACTACCTGCATATGGATTGAATTAATTGAAAATAAATTATATAATAAAGGAAAATATATTGAAGTTGGAATTGCTAATATAGATATATTTACAGGGAAAACCAATATATTTCAATTTAAAGAAATTTATATTAATAATCCTTCTACTTATGATGAATTAGAAAGATTTATTTCTATATATAATCCTAGTGAAACAATATTAATTTCTAATTTACCTAAAGAAAGTGATTTAGATAATATTATATGTTATGCAGGTATAAATAGTACATTAATTCACAAAATTCATATAAATGAAATAAATAATAAAGAAGATTCAATAAAAATGACAAGAATAAAAAATTGTGAAAAACAAATTTATCAAAAAGAAATTCTTTCTAAATTTTATAAAATTAATAATTTTGATTTATTTTTTCAAGTTTTTTATGAAAATAATATTGCTTCACAGGCCTTTTGTTTTTTATTAGATTTTATTTATCAACATAATCCTCATTTAGTAAATAAAATTTCTGAACCAGAATTTGAAAATTGTTCAACAAGATTATCATTAGCTAATCATTCTCTTAAACAACTCAATATTATAAATGATGGAAATATAAAACCAAGTAAATTTTCATGTATTTCTCAATTATTAAATGAATGTTTAACACCTATGGGAAAAAGAAAATTTGAAAATAATATTTTAAATCCTACATGTGATGAAATTTATTTACAAAGAGAATATGATATAACAGAATATTTAATTAATAATAATGAAAAATATAATATTTTTTTAAAATCTAATCTATCTTCAATAAAAGATTTATCAAAATGGGAAAGACAAATATTTTTAAAAAAAATTTCTCCAGAGTCAATTTTTAATTTATATCAAAATATTCAGACAATAAAAAAAATTAGTGAAAAAATTAATGAAGATAAAATTATTTTGGATTATTTATATAGATTAGAACCTGATATTCTTTTAATTAATGAATTTTGTGAAGAAATTTCTTCCTTTATTGAAAAAAATATAAATTTAACAATTGCAAAAGATTTAGACCAATTACAAAATTTTGAAATTAATTTTATTAATAAAGGAATTGATAATGAATTAGATGGAAAAACACTATGTTTAAAGGAATCGGAATTAAAACTGAATTCTATAGCAGAATATTTAAGTTCACTAATAGAAAATAAAGAAAAAAAAAATGGGAAAACAAAAGATTTAGTTAAAATTCATGAAACAGAAAAAAATAACTTTAGTTTATTATCAACAAGTAGAAGGTGTAAATTATTAATAGATTCACTTCCTAATGAAACAAATATAATAACGTTAAATTATAAAAATAATGAAAATAATGAAAATATTTTGGATACAAAAATCGATAAAAAGTTTGAATTTAAAATTTCTAAAAAACAATTTGAATTTGAAAAACAAAGTTCAACTAATAATACAATCGAAGATGAACAAATTAAAAATTTGTGTAAAAATATATCTTCTATTAAAGTTTCTTTAAAAGATTTAATTACCAATATATATAACAAATTTATAAGTAAATTTGAAGATTTTCAATATAAATTAGAAATTATTATTCTTTTTATAACTTATATTGATATTTTATTTACTAAATGTTCTCTCGCAATAAAATATAATTATTGTAAACCAACTATTATTACATCTGAAAAATCTTTTGTAAATGCCAAAAAATTAAGACATTGTTTAATTGAAAGATTTCAAACCAATGAATTATATGTAACTAATGATATTTTATTAGGGGATGGAATTACAGATGGAATTTTATTATATGGAACAAATGCAGTTGGAAAAACAACTATTATTAGAGCTCTAGGTATAGCAGTTATAATGGCACAAGCTGGTTTATATGTACCATGTTCTGATTTTATTTATATGCCATATAAATATATATTTACTCGAATCATTGGAAATGATAATATTTTTAAAGGATTATCTACCTTTGCTGTAGAAATGTCGGAATTACGTACTATTTTAAAATTAGGAGATAAAAATAGTTTAATTTTAGGAGATGAATTATGTTCTGGAACCGAAATTCAAAGTGCAATTAGTATATTTGTGTCAGGAATTTTACAGCTAAATAGATGTAAAAGTAGTTTTATTTTTGCAACACATTTACATGAAATTGTAGACTATGAAGAAATTAAAGAATTATCAACATTAAAATTAAAACATATGTCAGTTTTATTTGATAAAGAAAAAGATTCTTTAATTTATGACAGACTATTAAAAGACGGTCCTGGAAATAATATGTATGGATTAGAAGTATGTAAATCATTAAACTTACCTCAAGAATTTATAGAAAAAGCATATGAGATAAGAGCTAAATATAATTCCGAAGCAAAAAGTATGCTTTCTCTAAAAACTTCATCTTATAATGCTAAAAAAATCATAGGAATTTGTGAAAAATGTGGAAAAAATATGGGAACTGAAGTACATCATTTACAACACCAATCAGATGCTAATAAAAATGGAATAATTAATAATGAAACAGGGGTATTTCATAAGAATAATTTAGCAAATTTAATGACTTTATGTGAAAGTTGTCATTATGAGGAACATCTTATTTTTAAGAATGGAAGTAAACGTGTAAAAACAAGTAAAGGAATTCAAATAAAAGAAATAAAGGAAAAAAATAATATAAAAGAAAGAAAAGATAGAAAAGAAAAATGATTCAAATAATTCAAATAATTCAAATAATTCAAATAATTTAAATTTAAAATATAATATTATTATAAAAGATGAATCCAATAAATTTTAATCATATTATTCCTTATTACAGTCCAATTTCATCTAGTGGAGGTAAAAAAAGACAACGTAAACATACAGTATATAGAAAGAATAAAAAAACCAAAAGGTCAAAAACTAGACGATATCGCCGCAATTAAATAATAAAAATATAAAATTTTTTTATAATTTAATGTCTATTTTTTTTGGTATGTTTATTTCTTCTCTTGTGACTTTTTTTTCTACTGTGATGTCGTCTATTTTTATGACGTTTGATTGATTTTATTTTAATTCCGCTTGCTACATTGGACATACCTTTTACTCCATAATCTACACCATTAGCTAGTGTTCCATAAACAGAAGAAACACCATTTTGTAAAACGGGAAGGGTTCCAACTACTACACCTTTTGCTACATTTCCAACCGAATTTAAACCATTATAAACAACTGGTAATACTTGACCGGTAGAGGTAGTAATAGTTTTTAAACCATAACTTTTATTTTTACGAGACTTTGTCATATAAATATACTAATAAAATATTTACTTGTAATATATTAAAATGAATTTTAAATATATTCTAAAGGTATTATTTTTTGTACTATTTATTTTTTCCATAATTATTTTTATCAATAGTATTGGTTTAAATTTAAACTTTACAGAACCTAAAAAATTGTTACAAATAATATCTATGGACGGTTTTGAAAATATTGATACAAATATTATTTATCCTTCTTCTAAAAGTGATTCTTTTTGTGAAGTTCAACGAAATTCTAGTGGAACTTTAGATAAATCTTGTAATACTTTAACAAAAAATAATTGTAATTCTACCTCTTGTTGTGTTTGGACAAATGAAAATAAATGTGTTGCTGGTGGAATAAATGGTCCTACCTTTAATTCCGATTCGAATGGAAAAACTAAAAAATTAGATTATTATTATTTTCAAAATAATTGTTATGGCGATAAGTGTAAAAATTGTTTATAAAACATTTTCTTAAAACTTATATTGGAAATATTTGAAACGAACAATAATAAATGAAAGAATTTTTTACACAATTCAAACGCAGATTAATTAACGCTTTATTTAATCCAATTATTAATAGAAAAAATACTCTTTAGTTGTAACAATAAATAATAAAGAAATATACAAAAAGAAAATCATTAAATGTTTACACCTTTTTACATTTAAAATTATAAATAGAATAATTATAAAAAATTGATTTATAATTATTCTATTTATAATTAAATATTATAATTATAAAATGAATCAAATAAATAGTAACCAAATGATACATAAAATTAAGGATTATTTACCAAATGAGAAAATACAATTTAAAAAACATGAAATTACAGGAAACCTTCAAATTATATTTACAAATAAAAAAGCAATAATAACTATATTAGAATCTAATACTTGGGATGAAATTAAACGGCATATTGACGCAAAAATGAATATTGAAAAAAATGACGAGTGTTATATTTGTTCTACCAAGGAAATACAAAAACGAAGAGTTACATGTACAAAATGTTCGAGTGATTGGTGTGTTAATTGTTATATAAACATTTTTAGGACTAATAAAGGAATCATAAAATGTCCTTTTTGTCGGTTTGCTTATGGTGAAGAATTTCCTGAGTATATGGTTGAAATTGGCGTTCAACAAATATTAAATAGTTTATAAATTATTTAATAAAATTGACATTTTAAATGTAAAAAGGTGTAAAAGGATTAACCAAGTCTGCATTTAAAAATACGGATTACTATAAATGGGCATTTTTTCACCAATTATGAAATAAGAAAAGGAGTAAATTTAAATAATTAAATAATTAAATTTTATAAATTACAATTTTCTTTTTTTATTCCTAAAAGACCATAATTAAATGAATAATCATCAATTTGTTTTGGAGTTTTACAACCATTTTCAAGAGCTTTATTAAAATTCCAATAATTAAGTGGTTCTACAATCCATTGATTAGTTTGTAAATCTAATAGTCCTGAAACATCAAAATCAAAAAGTTTATATATACCATCTTTATTTACCCCAATATTATCTTTTTTCCAGTCAATATACATTATACCTAATGATTGTAAAAAATTTTTTACATTAGTCATTGTTTCAATTAATATGGTTTGGTCTAATTTAATATTTGTAATTAATTCTTCCATTTCAATATAATCTTTATTAACTTCATAAATGGTAACAATATTAGGAAAAGGATTATTTATTAAAATATTACAAATTGTATATTCTGCGTTTGCAGCTCTTATTTGATTTTCGGTAGAAGGATTAGAATAATAAAAAACTTTTCTAAAAAAAGGATTTCCTTTATAGGTTTCATTTGATTTATTTATATGTCCATCTTTCATAATAAATGAGCCTCCTGATTGTATTGGTAAACATTGGGAAATGGCTCCTTCATTTAAAAGTTGTTTTTTCATTTTTTCTGGAGTATTTTCATAAAAATTATCTATTAATACATTTTCTTTATTTCCAAAGATTTTTTTCCTTTGATTATTAAATATTTTGATTAATTTATTGCTATAATTATATTCTTTTTGCATTGATTTAGGAATTTTATTTGGTAATCCTGGTTCTAATAAAGTATTTTGACAATTTATATTGCAATTATATAATTTATATTGTTTTTTTAAATTATTTATTTGGTTTTTTTTTTGCTTTTTTAATTTAATTAATAATTTTTGTTCTTCCTTTGTTAGATTCTTTTTTTCTAATTTTTGTATTGGTTTATTAAAATCTGATGTCCAATATTTTACTTTCTTTTCTGCAAATTTTTCCATACAACTCTTAACATTTTTTTTAGTTTTATTATTATCATTTTTAGGTTTATTATTATTAGAAGATTTATTTTTTTTTGTATCTTTCATATATATTTATTAATAAAATAAAAAATTGAATTAATTCTAAAATTATATAAGAATAATATAATAAATAATATATAAAAATGATTATACCTATTAAATGTTTTACATGTGGAAATGTGATTGCTAATAAATATCGTTATTATCAAGAACAAGTTAGAAAAATTAAATTAGCTAAAAAAAGTAATGGAGAATCTATTGAAGTTGATAAAGTCCTTTATCTAACAAAAGAATTTTCAGATAAGACTCCTGAAGGAGAAGTTTTAGATGAATTAAACATGAAAAAAATGTGTTGTCGAAGACATTTCTTAACACACGTTGATATTGAATAATTTCTTAATATATATTATAAATGGGTAAAAAAATTTCTAGAATTAATCAAAAAGTTTATAGAATGAAGGGTTGCTCAAAAAAAACTCGTAAAAATTATTTAGGTGGAACTCCCGATATGCCTTTAGCATATACTGGAAAACCACATCCTCCTCTTCATAATCCTTTTTTAGCCTATACAGGAAAAGGAGGTGCTTGTAATGCAAATTTAACACCTTCATTAAGTATACCATTAAATATAAATGCGAATGATAGAACAATTCCAAATACAGGTCCTCCAGTAGGAATGCCAACAGCCATGACTAATCAAGGTGGGCCTCAAAGAGGAGGAGGATGTGGTTGTAATGCTTTACCAAATTTAACTGGAGGAAGTTGTGGTTCTTTATGTTCACTTGGATATATGGCTGGAGGGAGTCATCGTATAGGATGTAAATGTAGTAATTGTAAAATTAAACAAACAGCAGGAAATCCAGGTATACCATATCCAGGTGGTTTAGCAGGAAAACCTTTAACATCCGAAATTAGCGGTTGGCCTGGGGTAGATGGTATTCAAGGAGATAGAAATCATTATATTTTAAATACATTTCCTACCGATGTTCAAACAGCTATGATTGCGCCAGGTCCAGGTCCACCATTTGTTCATGGTGGAAAAAAAACCAAAAGAAGAGATAAGTTTAAAGGAGGAAAAAGTATTTCAAGAAAGCAAAGAGGAGGAACTTTTTCCAATTTAATTTCACAGGATTTAATTAATTTAGGAAGACAATTTCAATTTGGTGTACATAGTGCCTATAATGGACTGACTGGATATTCATCCCCAGTAAATCCATTACCATGGAAAGACCAAATCCCAAATTTACCTTCTTTAAGTACAGTTAAGGCATCTTATTTATAATTTTTTTTCTATGAATATATCATAATGGCTGATTTTCCTAAAAGTTTAAAAGAATTATGTAGTCCAGCATTTATATATTTTATTTTTTCAATTATTGCATTAATATTAGTTTTATTTCAAAATTTGGGCAATAGGAATCATTATAGTGTTGGTTCATTTTCATGTAAAGTTCCCAGTACGGCAGCAATTTTTATAATTAAATTAATTTATATTTTATTCTGGACATATGTTCTTAATTTAATTTGTAAAGATGGCCATAAAACTTTATCATGGTTACTTGTTCTATTTCCATTTTTACTTCTTTTTGTAATATTGGGTATAATTATGTTGAATAGATAGAATGTAAAATTTTAAATTTAGATTAAAATTATATGTAATAAAATATAATTTTAATATATAAATAAAATGTCGACTAAAATAAAAAATGGATTTTCTTATAAAAAAAATGGCTGGAAGTATATTTCTATAAAGGGTAAACCAAAGGAAAGAGGGTATGCTTATGGCTTTTTATGTGCTAATGATTTTAAAGAAATACAAAAAATGTTAAAATTTTTAATGATGGAAGCTTATGGATTAGATTGGGAATATTTTATAAAAGAAGTTTCTAATGATTTTAAAGAATTAACAATAAAAGAATTTAAAGAATTTTATGAAGAAATGGAAGGTATTGTAGAAGGATGTATAGCAAATGGAACCAAGACTACTATTGATGAAATAATTACATGGAATTTTTATTGTTCAATACCATATTGGTTTTCAACCAAATCTGATTCTAGAGTTGGAAAAGAAGGAGGTGCAACAGATAAATGTAGTGCGTTTATGGCAGTAGGTGATTGGACTGAAGATGGTAAAATTGTTTGTGCTCATAATTCATTTACAGATTATATTGATGGACAATTTAGTAATATTATTTTAGATTTAAATCCAAGTGAAGGTTATAGATTTATAATGCAAACATCTCCATGTTGGATTTGGAGTGGTACAGATTTTTTTGTAACAGCTAAAGGAATTATTGGAACAGAAACTACCATAGGTGGATTTATTCCTTACGAAAAAAAATTTCCAATTGGATATAGAATTCGTCAAGCAATGCAATATGGTAAAACATTAGATGAATATTGCGAAATATTATTACATGAAAATTCGGGAGATTATGCCAATTCTTGGTTATTTGGTGATATAAATAATAATGAAATATTACGAATTGAATTAGGACTAAAATATCATAATATTGAAAAAACAAAAAATGGATGTTTTATTGGTTTTAATTCTGTATATGATGAACGTATTAGAAATATTGAAGTTCAAGATTCCGGATTTTATGATATTAGAAGGCATCAAGGTGCTAGATTAGTTAGACTCGGTGATTTAATGGATGAATATAAAGGAAAAATTAATATTGACATAGCAAAAAAAATAATTTCAGACCATTATGATGTTTATTTACAAAAAGAAAATAATCCTTGTTCAAGAACAGTTTGTTCTCATTATGATTTAGATGCAAGGGAATATATGTCTGACCCAACTAGACCAAAACCTTTTGCACCACATGGAGCAATAGATGGGATTGTCTGTGATTCTAATTTAGCTAAAAAAATGAGTTTTATTGGAAGATTTGGAAATTCATGTGGAATAGCATTTATTAAAGATGATTTTTGTAAAAAACATAGGCAATATAGTAAATTTTGTCCTTATTTAAAAGATAGACCTAGCGAACCCTGGACTGAATTTACAATAGAAAATTTTAAGAATAAATTTAAATTAACCAAAAAAGGAAATAAAAATCAAAATAGTAAAACGAAAAAGAGCAAAGTTGAAGAGTTAAAATAAAATAAATTTATATTAAAAATCATTATAAATCGATATAAACATTATTTGAAAAAGAATATAATAGAATTATAGAATGATGAAAGTTGTAACAACGGTTGTAAATAATCCCATTTTTATTGAAATACAATTTAATACTCTTAAAAAATATATGAAGTGTGATTATGAATATATAGTATTTAATGATGCAAAAGCATTTCCAGATTATTCGAATGGAAATAATATTTTATTAAAAAAAGAAATTATAGAAATTTGTAATAAATTAAAAATTAAATGTATTTCAATACCTAATGCACATCATATAACTAAACTAGAGGCTTCTGAAAGAACAGCAGATAGTATGAATTTTATATTAACCTATCAAAAATTAAATCCAGATAAATATTTATTTTTAGATAGTGATATGTTTTTAATAGATGATTTTTATTTAACTGAATATGAAAAATTTGATTGTGCAATCGTTCTTCAAAGTAGAAATAATTTTAAAATGAATTATTTATGGAATGGATTATATTATTTTGATTTTCAAAAAATGAAAAAAATAAATTTATTAAATTGGAACTGCCTAGCATTATGTGATACAGGAGGAATGACCTTTCAATGGCTTTATAATCAAACAAAAAATATACCTAATACAGATAAGATTAGATTTTCAAATCAACAATTTTTTCAGGATAATATTTATTTTATAAAACATTTATGGAGTTGTTCTTGGGATGAGAGAGAAATTCCAAATAATTTAAAAAATAATGAAAAATTATTTAGATTTTTAAAAGAGGACCCAAGAAATTATAATGGAAAATTCTATTGTGAAATTTATGATAACAAATTTTTACATTATAGAGGAGGAGGAAATTGGGAAAAAAAAGATTTTAAAATACATTTGGATTTATCTGAAAAACTAAAAGAAGTTTTATTATAATTTATAGATATTTACTGATTTTTTTGTATTTATAATTTTAATTTATATTATAATAATTATATTTTAAAAAAATATGATTATTATAATATAAAATGGAAAAAGAATTAAATAAAGAAAATATATCGTGGGAAATTATAGATAAATATTTTAAAGATAATCCAAATTGTTTAGTATCTCATCATTTAGAATCTTATAATGAATTTTTTAGAAATGGAATTAATCGTATATTTCGTGAAAATAATCCTATTCGTTTTATTGAAAGAGAAGAAGAAGGAATAAATGAAGATGGAAAAAGAAATGAATGTTTATTATATTTGGGAGGTAAAAATGGAAATTTAATATATTATGGTAAACCAGTTATTTATGATGATAATCAATCCCATTATATGTTTCCTAATGATGCACGACTTCGAAATATGACTTATGGGATAACTATTCATTATGATGTAGAAGTAGAATTTTCCTATTATGTAGATGGGGATAAAAAGGAACATTCATTATTATTACCAAAAATTTATTTAGGACGGTTTCCTATTATGTTACAATCGGATTTATGTATTTTAAATAATTTAAATAAAGATGTTCGATTTAATATGGGTGAATGTAGAAATGATTATGGAGGTTACTTCATTATAGATGGAAAAGAAAAAGTAATTATTTCTCAAGAAAAATTCGCAGATAATCTTTTATATATACGAAAAAATAAAGATGATGATATTTATAGTTTTTCAGCTGAAATTAGGAGTGTTTCGGAAGATTCATCTAAACCTATTAGGACCACTGCAGTAAAAATAGTTTCCCCTTCTAGTAGTTTAAGTAATAATCAAATTGTAGTATCTATACCAAATGTTAAAAAACCTATACCTTTATTTATTTTAATGAGAGCATTAGGTATTATTTCAGATAAAGATATAATTCAAACTTGTTTATTAATAAATTTAAATGATGATGTAGAAATAAATACCAATCCTTATATTGATTTATTTATTCCTTCTATTCATGATGCAAATAAAATATTTAATCAAGAAAATGCATTACAATTTATTGCAGAATTAACCAAACGAGGTACCGTTTCGGGTGCTATGGAGATTCTCTCTGATTATTTTCTTCCTCATATTGGAGAATTAAATTTTTTAGAAAAAGCTTACTTTGTTGGATATATGGTTAATAGATTATTAAAAGTTTTTACTAAAGAAGATAAACCTACTGACCGTGATAATTTTAGTTTTAAAAGAGTGGAATTATCTGGTTCTTTAATTTATGAATTATTTAGAGAATATTATTTAATACAAAAGAAAGATATTACTCGTAAAATTGATGAAGAATATTATTATCATAAAGGAGAATATGATTCCTTTTCTAGAAAAGAAAAAAAGGATTTTAAAGTTAATAATCCATCTGATAAAAAAGAAACTAATAAATATAAAGATAATTTTTTAGGACTTATAGAAGCAAATTTTAAATCATTTTTTAAAGAAAAAATAGTAGAACAAGGTTTTAGAAAAGCATTTAAAGGAAATTGGGGTTCGGAATCACATACTAAACGTTTAGGAGTTGTTCAAGATTTAAATCGTTTAAGTTGGTATACATTTATATCCCATTTAAGAAAAATTAACTTACCTTTAGATGCAAGTGCAAAAGTAGTTGGACCACGTCTTTTAAATTCATCCCAGTGGGGATTTATTGACCCAATAGATACTCCCGATGGTGGAAATATTGGTTTACATAAATATATGGCTATTAGTACTTATATAACAAGTGGTTCCTCTGCATTTCCAATTATAAAATGGTTAAGATTAAATTCTCCAATGAGAATTCTATTAGAATGTACAGCAGAACAGTTAGGTAGTAGTTCAAAAATAATGGTTAATGGAAATTGGATAGGAGTTATTGATACACCTATAGAAATAATTAATTTATTAAGATTATATCGAAGAAATGGAATTATACCAATTTATACCAGTATTAACTTTAATTTTGAACAAAACCAGATAAATATTTATACAGATACAGGACGATTATCAAGACCAATTTATTATATTGATGATAAAAAAGTTAGTTATGATAGGAAAGAAGTAAAAGAATTACTAGAAAGTAGAAATATAACTTGGGAGGAAATAATTTCTGGTTTAATGAAAAAATCAGATGAAAATTTTAGAACTAAAAATAATAAAATTTATGATTTATCTGTTTTATATAAAGATATTGGAAATAATAGAGAAGAAATATTTAAAAAATTAGAAAAATCAAGAGCTATTTTAGATTTTATAGATACTTCTGAAGAAGAATCCGCTTTAATTGCAAATTCGAATGAAGATTTACTAAAAAACAAATGGTATACTCATATGGAAATAGATTCCTCTTTAATTTTAGGTGTTATGGGTAATTTAATTATTTATCCAGAAAATAATCCTGTTACTAGAAATTCTTTTTCATGTGGTCAAAGTAAACAAGCTGTTTCGGTTTATCATTCAAATTTTCAAATGCGTATTGATAAAATGGGAGTATTGTTAAATTATGGTCAAACACCTTTAATTAAATCACGCTATTTAGAATATATAAATAATGAAGAACAACCTTATGGTGTTAATGCAATTGTAGCAATTATGAGTTATACTGGATATAATGTAGAAGATGCAATATTAATTAACGAAGGTTCAATTCAAAGAGGAATGTTTAGAACTTCTTATTATTCTTCTTATGAATCAAAAGAAGAAAGTTCCAAAGTAACTGGAATGACGAATTCTAAATTTGCTAATATTGAAAAAAATATTGTTATTGGTAAAAAACAAGGTTTCGACTATAGCTTTTTAGATGAACATGGTTTAGTAAAAGAAAATACAGAATTAAATGATAAAATAATATTAATTGGAAAAATTAATTCTTCTTTAGAAAATAAAGATGTTTGGAATGATGATTCAGTAAAATCTAAAAAAGGTCAACTTGGTTTTGTTGATAAATCTTTTATTACACTAGGGGAAGAAGGATTTAATGTTGCAAAAGTTCGTGTTAGAGAGGATAGATTGCCTGCAATTGGAGATAAATTTGCTTCTAGAAGTGGTCAAAAAGGAACTATTGGACTTATTATTCCAGAGGAAGATATGCCATTTACAGATGATGGAATTCGTCCTGATTTAATAATAAATCCACATGCAATACCATCTCGTATGACAATTGGACAAATTATAGAAAGTTTTTTTGGTAAAGTGTGTACGAGTTATGGTGCATTCGGTGATTGTACCGCTTTTCAAGTAAAAGGTCCTAATTATTCTACTTATGGACCTCTTCTTGTAAAAGCTGGATTTCATTCATCTGGAAATCAAGTTTTATATAATGGAATGAGCGGAGACCAATTATCTGCAGATATATTTATTGGTCCCACCTATTATATGCGTTTAAAACACATGGTTAAAGATAAAATAAATTATAGAGCAAGAGGACCTAATACAGTTTTAACACGCCAACCTGTTCAAGGTCGAGCTAATGATGGTGGATTACGTATTGGAGAAATGGAAAGAGATGGGATTTTAGCACATGGTATGTCTTATTTTTTAAATGAGTCATTTATGGTAAGAGGAGAAAAGACTGATTATTATATTGCTGTATGTAACAAAACTGGAGCTATTTCAATATATAATAAATCTAGAAATTTATTTTTAAGTCCTTATGCGGATGGACCAATCCATTTTCATATGAATCCAGATGGAACTCAAAGTATTTTGAATTTGAGTAGATTTGGTCGCTCATTTAGTATTTTAAGAGTACCTTATTCTTTTAAATTAATGATTCAAGAATTACAAGTAATGAATATACAAATGAGAATAATTACTGAAGATAATGTAGACCAACTATTAAGTATGTCTTATTCTGAAAATATAAATAAATTAATGATGAGTGATAAACCAATTCCTGAATTAATTAAACAAATTAATGAAAATATTAATAAACAACTTCGTAATGATGTTAAATTAGAGGAAGTTATAGAAACACCTGTATTACCTGAACCTGTTACATTAGATTCTAATAATAATACTTCTGAATCCTATAATATAAATTCAAATGAATCACCACCTTTTTTACCAAGTTCTCCAGCTTATTTCCCTTCACAATCTCCTGAACAGAATTCTAATTCAACTTTGCAATATAATCCAAATGAATCACCACCTTTTGAACAAAATTCTCCAGCCTATATGCCATCCCAATCTCCTGAACAGAATTCTAACTCAACTTTGCAATATAATCCAAATGAATCCTTTACTGATACAAATATAAATAAATCACAAAAAACATTTATAATTAATCCTAATATTTTGGATGTTGATAAACCAATGGATTCAAATGAAAATGAAACAGATGAAAAAGAAACGGATGAAAATATTAAATCTGCAAATTCAGATGATAAAAAAATAAATATTCAAAAAAATGAATCTTCTGAATCCATCTCTAATGAAACTAGGAAAATAACATTATAAATAAAATTGAATTAAAAATAATTCATTCTATTCTAATATTATTAAAGAGAATGACTAGTCAAAATTCAAGCGTAATTATTTCACAAATTTTTAATTCAAGGAGAATTGTTTTAGAATTAATGGCAAAACAAGGATATAATGTTAATGATTATGCTAATTTTTCTATAAACGAAGTAAATTCAATGAAACAAAATAATCAATTAGATATGCTTTTAGAAACAAATGAAAATATAGTGAATGCATTAAATCCTAAAAAGAAAATATATATACGATATTATTTAGGTTCTAGATTAGTTGCCAAAAATATTCAAGAAATGATTGATGATTTATTTATATTAACCGAAACACTTAATAAATCAGATACTTTATTTATTATAAATAAAGATGAACCAAATGAAACTCTTATTAATGAAATTAAGCATATTTGGGAAACAGATGGGATTTTTATTGTTATTGAAAGTATAAAGAGACTTCAATTCAATATATTAGAACATGAATATGTTCCTCCACATCGGGTATTAGCAGAACCAGAAGTTATGGAAATTATGAAAAAATATAATATTATAGATAAAAGTCTCTTTCCTGATATTTCAAGATTTGACCCCGTAGCGAGAGTAATTGGTTTACGTCCTGGTCAAGTTTGTCATATTATAAGACCTAGTAAAACAGCTATTCAATCCAATTATTATAGAATTTGTGTTTAAAAATAGGAAATTAAACATATTTGGTTATAAAATAGGGAAAAAATATAAATATATAAAAATTTTTTTATATATTTATATATTTTTTTTATATATTTATATTTTATTAAATGGAATTAGAATCGAAAGAATTTACCGTTTATAGTATAAAAAAATGTGGTGGATGTATTGCATTAAAAAAATTATTAGAAGAAAAAAAATTAATTCATACTATAATTTATTGTGATGATTTTATTAATGAAGATAGAGAAGGATTTAGGGAATTTATGAATAAAATAAGTAATAATAATGAAGAAAATATGAAAACTTTTCCCATTGTTTTTTATGATGAAAAATTTATAGGTAGCCTTAAAGAGACTATTTTATTTATTAGAAAAATGCTTTTCACTTTTGATGAAAATACAAAATTTTAGAATGTTATATTATATATTATATATTAAAGATATAAATGGATTTTGATGAAAATATTTCTAATTTTGAACAACCAAAACAATTTTTACAAAATTTAGATACTCTTCAAACTCAATTACCTGCAATTTTAGAGGATTTTAAAAAATATTATGTATTTTATAATAAAAATCCTGAATATCAAGATTACCAAACAAATTTTCAAAACATAAAAGGAAATTTAAATAATATAAATGGCCAATTATTTTCTTTATTAAATTCTATTGAAAGTAATACAGATAACTTGAATAAAAAATTATTTAGTTTAAATCAATTAATTAACAAGGAAAAAGAAATAAATTCTAAATTAAAAAAAAAACTAGGAATAGTTGTTAATAAAAATGAGGTAGCTTTTGAATTAATATCAGATTATAAAAATATATATAATTCTGAATATTTAAGAAATTGGGCCTTATGTATTGCTACTATTATAGTTGGATTTACCATTAAAATTATATATAAAAAACCTCAAACCATAAGTTTTTTTAATCCTTCGCTTAAAAAATAAATTTTTAATATATTTTTATTTTAATATGTTTCGATTTCCAATGGTAAAACCTGCCTATTTTAATCAACAATTATATGATTATTGTTTTAAATTAACCAAGGAATCTTTTAATAAATATGTGAAAAAAATAGAAGAAACAAATTTGGATAAAAACAATAATTTAAAAATTAAATTAAATAATAATTTTTCTAATCCTCCACCTAATAATAATCCATATATTTTTATAGGTGTTGGATTTGGATTATTTACTTTTGCAGTAATATTTCTATTTAAAAATCAAAAAAGTAAATAAGTTTTCTATTTATTAATATATATATGAATTTATTAAATAATGAAGATAATGAAAGTAAATCAATAATTATAGATTTAGAAAGTTTAAGTGCTAAATATAAAAATTTGCTTATTCAATATAAGCAAGCTGTATTAAATTATGTTAATTATTTAAAACAAGAAGCTAATACTCCTTGTGGAAAATACTCATCAACAAGTACAAATATAGATCAACAATGTTATAATGAAATTTGGAAAAAAGGAGGTTGTACAACACCTGCTAGAAAACTTTCTACTATGCCTGGTTCATCCTCTACTACTTTATATGATTGGATTAAAGATACATTTATCTGGGCTACTAATAAAGATTCAACCCATCGTCTGGGTTGTTATGGAGATATGGAAACTCCGTATACTATTATTGGAGTTGGAAAATATGATGGAAATTTATATTCAAGAGATGGATTAAATGGAAAATGGGCAAAAATAAATGATAATTCAAATGGTAATCTAATTTCTATTTGTACTGGAAGTGATGGTAAATCATTACTAGGAATTAATAAAAATAATCAAATTATTACAAAACCTTCTTGGAATTCCCCTACTTGGAGTTCCCCAATAAGTTGTACTATTGGAGCACCTTTATATACGGAGGTAAAATTTTTGTCTATAGCTCAAGCCCTAGATGGGACTTTAGTTGGAGTAGGAATGGACCATCAATTATGGACAGCTCCAGCTCTTTATAACAGTCAATGGAATAATGTTGGAACTAGTGAATGGGAAACCTCTGTTTGTATAGGTCCAAATGGAAGACTAATTGTAGGAAATGGGACAGATATTTATTATAAAGATAGTTATAAAAATTTACAAAGTCAAACTTGGAAATATGGTTGTCCGGGATGTTGTCAAGATATTACGGTAGCACAAGATGGAACCTTTATTGATGCAGGAGCATGTAATGATTATCAAATATGGACAATGGATAGTTATTTAAATTTAAATGGTCAATGGAAAGGTCCTTATCCTAGTAGTTGCTGTATTATAGGTATAACTACTATAACAAATAATAATTATTCTCCCTCAAAATATAAAACAGATTCTCAACCAAATTTCAATGTAGATAGTCAACCTCTGATTTCTTTAAAAGGACAAGCTTTTTGGGGAACAGGCTCCATTGGAGATAAAAATCCTTATACTAATATTAAAACTCTAAATGAGTGTAAGGCATTATGTTCTAGTACAGGAAAATGTTCAGGTGCTACTTTTAATGAAACTGACCATGGACAGCCAATGTGTTGGTTAAGAACTGGTGAAACCAACCCAATTACATCTTTACCAAATGATTATGCAATTATTCCTCAAGGTAAACAATTATTAATTATTGTTCAAGATATTAATTCTAAATTAGCTGCAGTTAATGAAGAAATCCAAAAACAAACTAATAATGGCCAACCATTATATAAAAACCAGTCCATTCAACGTAAATTTAAAACAACAGAATTAATAAACCAATTTGTTCAATTAACAAAAGAGAGAACTAAAATAGAAGAAATGATATCAAAATATCAAACTTTAGACCAAAAAGAAAAAACTGGAAATTTAATTATTAATCAAAATTTTTATTCTTTTTTGTTATTAAAAGCATTAGTTATTATTATAATTTTATTTATATTATATAAATTTTTTATTCAATCCAATACCACAAGTTTTGTGCCCGTTATTGAAAATGAAGGAAAATTAGGATTTTTTACTTACTATATTATTTTTGGTATAGTTTGTTTAATTCTTTTCTTTTATTATTATAAAATAAATAACTTATTCTAGTCTATTTACACCCTTGAAGATTTAAAACCGCACCTTTAATTATTTTTTTATATTTTTCTCAAAATAATATAGATGACTAAACATAAGACAGAAGATTATAAAATTTCTGCTGTTAAATATTACTTAAATAATGATAGAGGAGATGGGTATAAGAAAACTTGTAAAATATTTGATTGTAAAAAATCCACTTTACGAGATTGGATTAAAAGATATAATACTTCCAAAAATCTTACAAGAAGAAATAGAAAACCAATTTCTTATAAGATTACTAAACCACAAGTAAAAACTGCGTTAGAATTATTGAAGAAAAACGAACAACTTACTATGAATGAATTAGCATTTGATATGAAACAAAAATATCCTACTTTTGATATTACACCTCAACATTTAGGAGAGGTTATTCGGGATAATAACCAAACACGAAAAAGAACAAGACACGAACATTTCCCAAAAGAAAGATACAAAAAACCAATAGATAAACAAACTGAAATAAACACTTTTTACCAAAAAATAAAACATTATCCATTAAACAAAATTATTTGTTTAGATGAAACAAGCGTAGGTTCTGCATTGCATCCTACTTATAGTAGGTGTTATTTAGGAAGAAGGTGTAGAATAAAAACAAGTAATCAATTTGTATTTCGTAAATTTACTTTATTAGTAGCAATAAGTAATTCAAAAATGGTAGGAAAGGAAATGTATGAAAAAGGTGGAATGACTGCTGAACGATTTGTAGAATTTTTACAGAAACATATTTTTCCAAATTATAAAGGGTATTTGATAGTATTGGATAATGCGAAAAGTCATAATAACGAATTGATTAAAAATGCGATTACCAAAAGTGGTAATGAATATTTATTTGCGATACCTTATACACCAAATACAAATCTTCCTATAGAGGCATACTTTAATCAAATCAAAACCTATATGAAAAAGAATAGAAATGTTGAAAATTACGAACAATTAGAGAAAAATGTAGAAAATGCAATAGAAAAAGTAAAACCTGAAAATTATAAAAATTATTTTCAACACGCATACGGAATGAATGAAAATATAGAATTTATAAGAAAACCATCTACAAGAAAAAGAAAATTAAAAATTTATAAATAATATACTTAAAATTTATTTGTTATTTTAAGTATATTTAGGATGCCTATGAGATTAAAGAGTGAGTTATATAAAAAGGAACAGGAAGAAATAATAGAAAAAATTATAAAGATATTAGATTTAAAAAATAAGAATACATATACACTTTATGAATTAGACAAAAATGAAGAAATACAAAATAAAATCATGGAATTAATACCTGAAATAAGAAAATGGTTTTCATTTAATGGAATAAAGGCAGTAGGTTTCCCTAATAAAATTAAAAGACCTTGGTTGTCTGTTATTAAGCATTTAACAAAAGAAAGATATAATTTAGAAAGTAAAGAATATCGTTTTTTTAATGAAAAGGAAAAGAAATATGAAAGAACACAGAAATATATTTTTACAAAAATAAAATAATATATATATATAATGCCGTTTGACATTCAAGTTGCTACATCAGCAGATTCTTTAAATCAATTATTTCAAGCATATAAAAATGGATGGAACGGTCGTTATTCTATGAAAAAATTATTTAATTTATGGTATTATACTAATACATTTGACTCTACAATTGTTATTTGTAGAGCATATTATGAATACACGGGTGTAGAAAGCGGTTATTGGTGTGACTATATGAATTATGATACTTCATCTGGACTTTATATCTATGATGGAAAGGTTGGAGTGGGTAATATAGCAAGTTCAACATCAAATGGTTTGAGTCCTGGTGAATTACAGCAATTAACATTATATTATACAAATATGGCTTGTTTCAAAGAAGACACTAAAATTCTTACAGACAAAGGATACATTCCTATCCAAGATTTAAGAAAAGGAGATTTAGTCAAAACTTTGGAACACGATTACAAAGCAATTGATATGGTTGGTAAAAGAGAAATCTATCATTCTGCTTCACAAACAAGAATAAAAGACCAATTATACAAATGTTCTCAAAGTGAATATAAAGAAATATTTGAAACTCTTGTAATTACAGGTTGTCACTCCATTTTAGTAGATAAGTTTATAAGTGAAGAACAAAAGGAAAAAGTGATAGAAGTAAATGGTGACACTTATGTAACCGATAATAAATTCCGCCTTCCCGCATGTGCTGATCCACGTGCTTCTGTTTATGAAACGCATGGAACATATAACATTTATCATTTGTCTCTTGATAATGATGATTATTATATGAATTATGGTATTTATGCGAATGGATTATTAGTAGAAACCTGTTCCAAACGAAACTTGAAGGAATTGTCTAATATGACTTTAATTGAATAAATCAAACATTTGTAATTTTATAATAAATTGATTTATTGGAAAATTACTTAAAAATAAAATATTTAGGAATATTATAAAAGATGTCTATAAAAGAAAAACCACCTGATGACTTTTTCAAAGGAATTAAACTTTCCTTGAAAAGTGTATTGAAACATCCTGATATAAATACACCGAAAATTACAAATGCAGTTATTCTTTGTAATAAAATAGTAATTAATGTTTTACTTTTTATAAAATTATATTTATTGAATTACTATGAAACAAATAATACTTTACCAGTTATAGATAAGATATTTGTGAATTCGTGTATGAAAATTATGTGTAATGAAAAACCACAAGGAAGACCAGCAAAGAAAGAAATTAAGGAACTAAAAGATAATTTAACCGCATTTTACAAAACTGATTTTGAACCACTTATCCAAAAGGATACACTTGAATATACACATATGAATACCATTTTGGATTATTTAACTATTGATATTCTTACCATGTATGAAAATAACATTAAAAATCATTTTGTGGAATATGTGGAACGATATGTAAATGTGGTTTGGAAAAAGAAATTTATTGTAAGTAAAATAAGGAAATTGAATATTACTAAAAAAGAGAAAGACACAAAAATAAACAAATTATGTAATCAGTTAAGAAAAATCAAAAATGATATACTGAATATTGAAACAACACAATATAAATCTCATATTTCTTATCATCAATGGATAAATCAACAAAAACTAAATATTATTCCTATTAAAACATTCAAGAAAAATTTATATTATGATTTGATGTGTAGTCCTATGGATTATTTCCCTTGTATGATTAAAATGATGAAACAAGTAGAAAGAGAAGAACAAACAATTTGTAATGTATTTCCTATGCGTAATGAAATTATACCAAAACACATAAGATTAGATACAACTACATTAGTGCATCTTCTTATGACTAAAAAACAAGGAAATAAAAGTGATTATTTAACAGAAGGAAATTTGAAACGAAATGAAAATAAAATTTGGGAATTCTTTTTTAGAACAGAACGCAAATGTTTCCATAAAAAACATTATGAATTTCATCATATGATAGAAACCGATGGAATTAGTTGTTCTTTGTTATTATTACAAAAAGATTTAATAGGAAAGAAATTACCGATGATGAAAAAAGGAATAAATAATGAAGAATATATTGATGAACTGAAAGATTATTCACAACTACAAAATAAAAAGATTGTATCCATAGACCCTGGAAAATGTGATTTAATTTACTGCGTAGATGCCGATAATAAAGAGACAAATAAGTTTAGATATTCACAAGACCAAAGAAGAAAAGAAACAAAGAAAAAGAAGTATTCCAAAATACAATTAGAATTGAAAAAGGAGAAAATAAATGGTAAAACGATTATAGAATGGGAAACTGAATTATCAAAATTAAACAGAAAATCACTTACTATAACAAAATTTAAAGAATATATCCAAAAGAAGAGTGAAATAAATAGTTTGTTATTCAAGTTTTATGAAAAATATATTTTTAGAAAATTAAGATTACAAAGTTATAGAAATACAAAGAAAAGCGAACAGAAAATGTTAAATAATTTCAAACGCATTTTTGGTAATGAAAAAGAAGTTGTAGTTTGTTTTGGTGATTACGAACAAAAACAACAAATGAAATATAAGGAAGCAACCAAAGGAAAAGGTATGAGAACCTTATTTAGAAAAGCAGGTTTTCAAACTTATTTGGTTGATGAATTTAGAACCAGTTGTAAATGTTCCAAATGTGAAATAGGTATTTGTGCGAAGAATATGGTAATGGAAAATCCAAGACCATACAAAACAGGAAACATTCTCGTCCATGGACTGATTTGTTGTAAGAACGGATGCGGTTATTGGAATAGAGATGTGAATGGTGCAACAAATATTTATAAAATTGCTTATAATGCGATAAATAATAAAGAAAGACCAAATTATTTATCAAGAAATAATAATTCATCAGGGTTTTTAGAAGAATTCCCAAAATCAAAATTTACACTCCTTGAAATAGGCAAACCTTGAAGTTTCCTTTCATTTTATATAGAAAGGTGCGGTTTTAAATCTTCAAGGGTGTAAAATGTTTTCTTTTTCTTTTATTAATATATATTATAAAATGTCTAACCAATTACAAAATTTAAGTATTCAATATAATAATGTTTTGACTTTTTATACAGATACCTATAAAAAATATATAAGTTCTTTAAATTCTAATACAAATAATTTAATTACTATTCCAGATACCTCGTTTGTTGGAAAAAGTAATTTTCAAGTTATAAATAATTCAAGTTTAGATAATTGTAAAAATTCTTGTATTACCAATATAAATTGTTCTGGAGCTTCTTTTAATAATAATGCAAATAGTTGTACTTTAAGTAATGGATTAGGCGAAATTATTTTTACACCCCAATCTTCTTCCATAGTTCAAGAATCTTTATATTACAGCTTTTTATTAAAATATTTAAATGCAGAATTGATATCCATTAATAATGAAATGATGGTAATAGCAAAAAATAGTTATAATGAATTTTCCTCTACCCAAGAACTAAATCAACAAAAAGAACAAATATTAAATAATAATTATCAAACATTAACCCAAGAGAGAGAGGAAATTGATGAAATGGTAAGAAAATTTGAAACTTTAAATGCAGCATATGAAAATGGAAATCTTATTGTTACATCCAATTATTATTTTTATATTTTATTATTAATTGTTACCATAATATTAATTATATTTTTCTTTAAATTTTCTCTCTTAAATAGAAATACCAATGGAGAAATAAATTGGTTACCATTATTTATAATAATAATAATTTTAATATATTTAGTTTATCTTATTAGAAGAAGTTAGAATATCATATAGGATTAAAAAATTAATAAATAATTAATATAATTTATTTTAGTATAACATTATATTAATATGACAAGTGTTTTAAATCTATTTTCAAATTTTGATGATTTAAGTAAAAAAAAAACAATTAATGATTACGCAGCTGATTTTAAAGAAGTAAAAACTAGTTATACCCCTGCATTAACTCAAGGAGAGAAATTTAAAAAATATCAAGGTAAAATAAAAAAGAATTTAGAAAAAAAAATACGAAAAAGAAAAGAAATGGAAGGTTTTGATAATTTTACTGAAAATAATAATAATGGATTATTAGTACAAACTAAAGATGTAATCCAAAATAATGATTATTCCTCTAAACAACAAACCATTGATAATTTAAAAAAAGAATATGAAGGTACATTAATAGAATATAAAAATTTAATATATAATTTAACGGGTTCTACAACTAAATATATTAATCGTGTAAATACAAATAATCCTTATTTAGGAAAAACAATTCAATTTACTACAGGTCATATTTGTTATGTTACTCAACAAGGGGTTGCAAAATGGTATCCGAATGCAGATATTTGGGCAAAAACCGCTGGCAAAAATGGCTGTCCATCTCCAACAATTGATTTTCAAGTAGGTTTACCTTGGTTAGATAGTTATAATGTTCCAGGAACAATTATTCCAACTACTCCAACCTTAATTTCTGGAACAAATATGGTTGCTGGTCAAAGTTGTGGAAATGAAGGAAAAAATATTTTTGTCAGTTCATTAGTTAATAATCCCAATAGTTCTTTTATTGGATGTTATAACAATATTCCCCCATCTACTGATATGATTTTTGTACCTAAAATGAATTCAAGTAATTCAATTAATAATTTTAATAGTAGTGCAACGAGTGTGTATTTGGGTTTAAATTATGAGTGTGGTCCATGGGCAGCTTTTGATAGAAATCCAAATACTTATTGGCATTCAGCAGTTAGTAATACTAATAATTATAGTTCTTCTACAGGAATTTATGAAGGAATTCATTATATGAATTATAAAAATTTTACTGGTCAACCTGATACTGCTAAAGGGGAATATATTAAAATGGATTTACCAGGAGTAAATAATGATAATGGTTCTAAAATTCCTCTTATAAAATATGATATTCAAGGACGTCAAGGTTGTTGTGGTAATCCATCAGGAAGAAGTCCAAATAGTTGGGTTATATTAGGATATAGTAAAGGAATTTGGAATTTGGTAGATGAAAGAAATAATGAAGCTCTTAATTTTGAATTAAGAACCTATTCTATTACTAATCCTAAACCTTATGAATCTTATATATTTTTAACAACCAACTGTGGTAATCCTGGTGATAAATCAGGTAATAGATATTGTGTACAAATTGCTCAATGGAATTTATATACAAGTTCCAATTATGTTTTAAATCCTACTCCAGCCATGACAACAGTTGGAAATATGAATTTTAATCAATGTCAAACATATGCTCTTTCATCCGGAAATCAATATTTTGGTGTACAAAATACGGACTCAAATGGTATAGGAGCTTGTTTGATAAGTAATGAATTATCTGGTGCTCAAAGATATGGGGAAGGTTCTATTTTTACTAGTGTAGCATTATGGTCTTCTAATACAGTTGGAAATGGTACTATTTCATCTTTATCTAAATATGGTTCTTTAATTGTTTTAAATTCTGCAGGTCAAACTGTTTTTAGTTCAGATAATAAAACAGCTAATCCAAGTAATTATGTTGGATGTTATAATGATTGTTATTCTGGAAGAGGTTTACCGGTTGCAATTACTATTGGTTCTAATGCCGGGTCTACCTATGATTCCTGTAGTAAAGCAGCAAGTGAAGGTAATTGGAAATATTTTGGATTGCAATTTACTCAACCAAATGGAACTAGTGAATGTTGGGTTGGAAATGATATAACTTCAGCTAGGTCAATGGGTAAAGCTAATAATTGTACAACAAATAAAAATTCCATTGTTGGAGGTGGTTGTTCCAATGCTGTATATTCTAGTAGTTCAAGTGAAGGAAGTTTTTATTTTCTTATTCTTCAAGATGATGGAAATATGTGTATTTATAGAGGGAAAGACCCAAATGATAATCAAGGAACAATTTGGTGTACCATGACGAATAATAAACAAAAATCACCAAATCCAAATTTTGAAGCTAATAAAGGCAAAACTGGTAAAAATTGGATTTCAAGTGGTACCTCTTTAGCACCAGGAGAATTTATTGGTTCAAATAATGGAAGTATTTATTTAATAATGCAAAGTGATGGTAATTTAGTATTATATACTAATTCAAAAGTTTCCGGTTGTAATGTAACTCCAAATAGTAATAATAAAATAGTTGGAGGACAAAATATGAATGCATTGTATAAAATGGATAAAATGGGTATAAAGAATAATATAGGGTCTTTAGCTTATATTGACCAAAATTCTGATTTACATGCTTATTCATCTAATAATAAACAAGGAAATACTAGTTATTCGTTAATTGCCAATGGAATTGATTCAGCCGGAAATGATATTCCTGGAGCAGCTTATGGGAACGCAACACTTGAAAAATGTGAAACAACTTGTAATAAAAATGAAAACTGTACAGGATTTGTTATGAATTCAGCCAATAATATTTGTTGGCCAAAAACTAATAATTTTTATCCTAATGGAAATATTTTTAATAATCCAGATAGAAAAATTTTTCTTCGAGATAAATCTCCTATTAGTACTCCTTTAGGTGTACCTAAAACAACCTTAAATATAGATTCAATTACATTTCAAAATTATGTTAATGGTGGCGCTTTATCTAATGAATATGGGTTAGCAAAAGCAACTAGTGTTCAAAAGCAACAATTAGAAAGCTTACAATCAAAAATGAATTTATTATCCAATCAAATTTCGAATTTAACAGGTAAATATGGTAATAGTTCAGATATAACCGAAGAACAATCACAAACGAATGTGGATGGAATTGAAGAATATTTAAAGGGTTATAAAAATACAAATGAAAAAATACAAAATTTTTCAACCAATATACAAAATATTTTAAGTGATAGTGATATTGTGGTTTTACAAAAGAATTATGATTATTTATTTTGGAGTATATTAGCAGCTGGAGCTGTTTTAGTTTCCATGAATATAGTAAAAAATAAAATTTAATTATATTTTATAATTATCTTCTTATAATTTATATAATATGTCTGGTCAACCAAATGTCGCACAAAATAATGAGCAAATACTAAATGATATTCAATCATTACAACAAATGGAACAACAACTGTTTAATAATTTAGAAACAAATACTAATTTAACTTCACAAGAACAACAAAGAATAGTTGAAAAAATGAATCAATTATCCAATATGCGTATTAATTTATATCAAACATTAAGCGGAGTTAATAATTTTTTTGAAAATGCATTATCTTCTTCCATTGGTACATTGAAAGAACAAACTGTTGCAATAGAAATTGTGGAAAATGAATTGAATCGTGCTAAAAAACGACTAGAAGCTTTAGAAATGGAAAAAAATAATAAAATTCGTCTGGTAGAAATTAATGATTATTACGGTGAAAAATATGCTGAACATACTCAATTAATGAAAATAATTATATTTACTCTAATACCTATTATAATTTTAGCATTATTAAATAATAAAGGTTTTTTACCTAATACAATCTATTATATTTTATTAATAATAGTAACAGTTATAGGAGCTTATTTCTTTTGGTATAGATTTGGTTCAATCATTATGAGAGATAATATGAACTATCAAGAATATGATTGGAATTTTAATCCAAAAGTTGCTCCATCAGATAAATTTATTAGTAGTAAAGACCCTTGGTTAGGTGTTGGTATACCAGGAACATGTATTGGTCAATATTGTTGTTCAGATGGTCAAACTTATGATTCTTCATTAAATCAATGTGTTGGTACATCTAAAGTACAAAAATCCCAATCTTTGATAAATAAAGTTTTAACCAAAAAACAACCAAATAAATATAAAGAAGATTTTAATATGTCTTCCTTTATACAAGCGCCTATGTCCAAGAGTTTCATAAATAATTCCAGTTTATAATAATTAGATAATGTAGAAATATTAAATAAAATTTAAATATTAAATAAAATTTAAATATTAAATAAAATTTAAATATTATATAATATTTTACAAATCTTATAATATTATATATTAGTAATGTCTGAAACATTTAATTTTAATTATTTTAATGAACTTATGAGTAAAGCTTCTGAAGCAATATTATGTAATACAGAATGTCAAAAAAATAAACAGGAAGAACTACTTAAACAACAATATTTAAATGCAAAAACAAATTTAGTAACTGCATCCAATAAAGAAAATATTGCTGAAAAAAATTATATTATATTTTCTAAAGGAGAATCTGCTTATAATGATTTTTTAGATAATAAATTACAAGAAAAAGCAGAGTTAATTAGTAAAAAATTTTTAAATAATTTTAATGAAGAATCTAAAAAAATAAAATCAAATATTTCTTCTTATGAAGGTATTCTAATTAATTTTAGAAATATAGTAGATTTATATTTAAATTACAAAAAAGAAAATATTGAATTATTTAAAGAATTAAAAGAGGAAACTAATGATATTCTTACAAATGAGAGAAAGACTTATTATGAAGACCAAAATATTGACCGTTTAAAATCCTTTTATTCTTATTTTTTTATTATAATTTATATCCTTTTTGTTGTTTGTTTTGTTAGTTTTTCTTTTATTTTTCCATCTATTTACACTTGGCAAACTAGATTAATGTTAATAATATTTTTTATTATATTACCTTTTATATCAACGTGGATTATTGGAATAATAATTTATTTTTTATATGAAATTTATAATTTTTTACCTAAAAATGTTTATTTAAACCCTTAAAAAAAATATATATAAATTAATTATAATTTTATATATATTTAAATTTTTTTATTTATATCTCATTTATTATGTCATCTTCTTCCTCTTCAGGATACATTATTTTTACTCCATGCCAACCAGTAGATTTACATTGACCAAATTTTTTATTCATATATTCAAATAATTCTTCTCCTTTAGGACTTCTTCTTGTACCTTGTGATTCTTCAAACCATTTCTTAAATTCAGAGGTTAATTCAGTCTTCTTAATTCTATCTTTATTTATTCCTGTTTTTATAACTTTATCAGATACAAATGCAGCAATATGGTCTTGTCCTTTACGATATTTATTAGATGCATTTAACACAGTTTCACAATCTTCTACTATTCCATCAGTTTCAAAAACACGTTTTACTAAAAGACTAGCAAAAACGGGAGCAAAAGAAGGTAATTTATCTTTTAAACTTTTATCTTTTAAATATAAATAAGGTGTTTCATCATTATAAGTTTCTCCTTCATCAATAAATTTAGCCAAGAAATCACATTTTCTAATTCTTCTCCATGTACCATCATCATTACTTTCAATATCAAATAAATTATTAGTACAAACTACTAAACTAAACTGTGGTTCAAATATTTCTGATTCTGAATATAAACCTCTTGCTTGGATTGGGTCACCACCAGTTAATTCTTTCATAATACCTTCATTTAATTTAACACCTTTAGATGGTTCTTGCATAACAGCATATCTAACTCCTTTTAATTTAAGGACTTCATCAGATGTACCACCTATTTTACCTCTTACATCTGTTACAAGAGTAATAGGAACTGTTCCTTTATATTCACCTAATGTTACAGACATTAAATCAGCAATAATTGATTTTCCGTTACTACCACTTCCATGATAAACATTAAATGTTTGGTTTTTATTTGTTCCTATTAAACAAGAAGCTAAATGGTCACGCATATATTTATTTAAATCAGGTATTGGAAATAATTTATTCATAAAATCATCAATTTGTTTGGATATATTTTTAAATTCTTCATTATTTTCTTCAAAGGGAACATAATTAATTTTAGTAGATTTAGTAATATAATCTTCAGGATAACCATCTCTAAATATTTTATTTGCAAAATCAACTACACCATTATTAAAACACATTAAGTATTTATTTGTATCCATATTTCTAACAAATTCTCCATCATAAAATATTTCTGCAGCTTCACGCATAATATTATTTTTATCATTTGTTCTTTTTAATCTTATACTTAATTCTCCAATAATTTTTAGCTTTTTTTGTAGAAATGATTTTCTTTCATCATCTTCTTGATATTCAAACATTTCCTTTGTTAAATTTTCTTCTTTGGAAGATAATAAATTATATAATTCTTCTGATATTTTAGACCGTAAACTTAATCCTTTATCACAGACCCATCTATGATTTTTAAATTGATGCCATATTCCTTTTTTATCATAACTAACACAAACATATCTATCTTTATACATTTGTTTTAATACCATTGCTGCATCATATTCCGTACCTGTTTCAAAATATTTTTCTATATAATAATCAATTGTATTTTGTTTAATTTTCTCATATTCTTCAAAATTATCTTTTCGTACCCAATACATAATTGATTTACGCGTTACTTTAACACCATCATGATTCGATTTATGAAATTTTTTCCATAATGCATATAATTCAGGTATACAATTATAATCAAAATCAGATGCTTTACTTCTTAATTGAACCCATGATAAGAATAATCTTTCATCTGTATGTTTTAATGCAAATGCAACTTGACGGTTTAATAAATGAGAACCAGGCTCATAATATTTACTAGATAATGCTTGTGTAAAAGAATGTATTTCGGATATTTCATATTCATTTGTTTTCAAACTTTTTAACATATAATTTACTGCTTTTTCTAAGCTTTGTTTATCTGTAATATTATTTATAGAAATATATTCTTCTTGGTCTTCCATATCTTCATCTTCCATAATTAAATTCATTTTAATTTTACTAGAAGCTTTTTTTATTTTTTGAATTTTGTTATCACAATGTTTATTATATTCATCTACTATTTTTGGATTTATTTCAAATTTAGGAAATTTATCATATTGTACAGATAATTTTGCAAAATTATTTTTTAAATCAAATTTACAAACATCAAATTCATCCATTTTATATTGGCCATCTGCTGGGTCAATTGTCATTACATAATGATGAGTTAATTCATATGCTTCATTTCCTGGTTTTCGTGAACCAAATAACTGCCAATTTGTTTTACCTTTACTAATTCCTTCATCTAAAACAGAATCCCATGTATTTATAAGTGGTAAATCCCATATTTCCGGCATTTTTTTCATCATTTTTTCACGAATTAATGTCTGCATAGTATGGTCTACTTGAACACCAATTATCATATGAATTCCATCTTTTGTTAAAGTACCGTCTCCTAACCTATTAACATTTGGTTTTTCAAAAATAAATACATCAAATGGTATATCTGGCTTTACCAAATAACATTCCTTAATTAGTTCAGAATATTCACAAACCATATCAGAAATATGTTCACTTGTATGTTGTCTAGAATTTATATCATAATTATATCTAAAGTCAAAGTCAACTGCCATTGGACTACCAATATCTAATTGTTTTTCTGTTAAATATTCTTTACGTTTTTTTACAAATATACTATCATAATACAAACCATAAAAGGTAGGTAATTCTTCTTTTGGAATAATATATGAACCTGCATATATATTTAAATCTTTATCTGGTATTCGAGTATGGGTACAACATGACGAGTCTCCTATTTTTTTACCTTCATTATTCTTAACACTATGCTTTGCTAAAAATTCATTTAAATCTTTAAATTGACTAGAAACTGACATAATTATACTCATTTATTGATATAATATATAGACATTATTCTATTTCATTTTTTTTAAATTTTTAAATTTTATTCTATAATTCTATAATTTTATAATCTATAATTTTATCATTATGTTTTTTATATATAATAAAATTTGTTTTTTATAAAAATATATTAATTTATAAATCAGTTTAAACATTTTAATTTATAATTTATAGTACATGACACAATTTATTTCCAAAGAATGTATGAATCGTCTGTTAAAAGATGTAAAACAAATTATTAAAAATCCTCTTACAGAAAATGGTATTTTTTATATTCATGATGATACTGATATGTTGAAAGGGTATGCACTTATCATTGGTCCATCTGAAACACCATATTTTGGAGGTAATTATTTTTTTGAATTTAATTATCCAACAGACTATCCACATAGTCCTCCAAAAGTCAAGTATTGGACAAATGGAAATGGAATTCGATTTAATCCTAATTTATATACATCAGGAAAGGTTTGTATATCTCTCTTAAATACATGGAGAGGAGACCAATGGACATCATGTCAAACTATATCTACTGTTCTTTTAACCTTATGTACATTACTTTGTGAAAATCCTTTATTAAATGAACCAGGAGTTGCAAAAAATAATATAGATATGAAAGGATATGATGAAATTATTTATTTTGCAAATATAGATGTTGCTATTTGTGATATACTTGAACAGAAAAAAAGTGTTTTCATGCCTTTTTTTGATAATTTTTTTCCTTTTATAAAGGAAAAATTTCTTCAAAATTATGAAAAACTATTAATTTTCGCAGAAAACAAAAATATAGAATTTAATGGTGAGGGAAAAAATGTTAGAATAAATTTTTATAGTATGAATATTTTAGTTGATTATAATTATATTATTAAAAGATTAAAAGAAACCAAAGAATTATTAGAAAAAAAAGAAAAATGTTAATTTAAATAAATTATTTATTTAAAGAAAATTGAAATAAATAAATAATTTAAAGGTATAGTATATATCAAAAGATGCACTTCTGTTCTAATTGTTCAAATATGTATTATATAAGAATTAATAGCGATGACCCTAATAAATTAGTATATTATTGTCGCAAATGTGGCAATGAAGATAAATTATTAGCAATAGAAAATGTCTGTGTATCTAAAACTCAAATTAAAAAATCTGACCAAACCTTTAGTCATATTATTAATAAATATACCAAATTAGACCCTACTTTACCGCGTATAAATACAATATTATGTCCTAATGTTGATTGTCCTACTAATAAAGATGGAGCTTCTAGAGAAATAATTTATATACGATATGATGATATAAATATGAAATATGTTTATTTATGTTCGGATTGTGATACCGTTTGGCAAACAAATGAAACCGCTTGAATGTAAAATTATATTAAAAAATTTATAAAATAAATTTAAGTAAAAGCAAAAAGAAATTTTTTTTATCAATTATTTAAAATAAAATTGATTTTATTTATTTAAAAGTATCTTTAGTTAATATAATAATAATAATGAGTGACGATGAACATTTTTCTGATAATGAATCTGATAATGATGAAATTGAATTATCTTCTAATAAAAAACCTTTATTTAAACCAACAACTACCATTAAAGCTTTTAATACAAATTTAGAGGAAAATATAGAAGAAGATGATTCAGAATTAGATGATGCAGATATTGATGATATTGAAGAAGAAGATGAGGAACAAGATGGTGGAGCTGTATCAGAAGAAGGAGAAGTATTAGAAAATGAAGAAGAGGATGAAATTGAAGAAGAAGAAGCGTCTGATTCTGATAATGAAGATAGTGATATTGAATTAGATGAAAATGGCGAACCTATAGAAGAAAATAAAAATACAAAATTATCAAAAACATTAAAAACAAAAAAAACGCCATTTATTTTACAAGATGAAGAAGAAGAGGAAGATGAATATGATGAAAATTATTTACAAAAATTTGATAATGAATTGATTAAAAATTATGTAACTGATTTTCATCCAGAATGTTTAAATCATAATTATGATGAAATTTCTCAATTATCTATTGTCATTAAAAATTCTAATGGAATAATTATTGACCCACTACATAAAACTATTCCTTATCTAACAAAATACGAAAAAGCAAGAATATTAGGTCAAAGAAGTAAACAAATTGAAAATGGTGCAAAACCACTAGTTAAAGTACCTGAAAATATAATTGATGCATATATTATTGCTGAATTAGAATTAAAAGAAAAAAAAATTCCTTTTATTATAAGAAGACCAATTCCAGGTGGTGGATGTGAATACTGGAAATTAAATGATTTGGAAATAATTTCCTTTTAACAAGTAATAGTTTTATAATGGGATAAAATTTATACTTTCCATAGTATATTAGTTTTTATTATATATTTTAATTGTTTTTTTTCTTTAATTTCCAGAGGTATAATTGCTATGACATGACAAGACGAATTATTATTTGCATGAAACCATAAATCATTTGGATTACCTTTATCAATTACATCAAAATTTTCCACTTTAGATTTCCCAATATAAAAATTTATTTTTCTATTTAATTCTTTTATAAATATGGTTTCAAGTTTCATAATTTTACTTTTTATTTTTAAATTAATTTACTTAATCAATTTAAAAAATAAGTTATTTTTTCTATAAATTATTTACCCTTGAATATCTATATCTATTAGAAATCATTATCTAATTTTATTTTTTAATAAATATTTTATCTAAATATTTTTTATTTTTTTTTGCATCATAATATCCATCATCAAATAAGTCTAAAAAATTATTTTTAGAAATGGAAAATAAATCTATAAATTTTTGTAATTTATTTAATTTATTTAATTTAATATTTATTGTATTATTTTCTTCTCTTTCTTGATTAATCCACATACTAGGGGTTATATGAATTAACCTATCCATATTTAAATAGGGATACTTACTAAACCCTCCATCAAATGTAAACCTATTATTATATTTATTAAATAAACCTCCTGTTATGAAAGGTATATGAGAACTGGCTACACAACAGTTAATTGCGTCTTCTATAGTAACAAAATCGGAAAATATATTTGTTTGAGGAGTTAAATTTTGAATAGTAGTTACACCAATAAATAATCTGTTTAAATCAAAATCATTTTCATTATAATTTTTTAAGATATTAAATTTTAAATAATATTCTAATTCTAAAATGGATTTGGATTTTTTTATATTTAAATCTAATAAATTATAAACAAATGGTAATGTAGAACCTTTATAACACATAAATAAACTATTCCAGGCTCCGGCTGATGCACCTGAATATATTAAATCTGATATATCATAGTTTTCTTTTATAAAAGCTAATACACCTAATAAATAAAACCCTTTAAATCCACCAGGAGAAATAGTAATTAGTTTTTTATTTGATAAAAATTTATTTTCTTTAATAAATAATTTTGCTTCATTATTAGAATAAATATTATTATTTTTACAAGAAATAATATATTGTTTTGTATATTTATTATTATTATTCACAGTACTAATCTTATTTATCATAAAAATATTACCCCATAATGGAGTATTTTTTTTTATAATAAATAAAAAATAAAATTTTAACATATTAAATAAATTCATTTTATATTTATATTATATTTTTTTTAAAGTTTAAAAATTAATTTTAAAAAATAGGTATGAAAGCTGCATTATGTTTTATTATTAGTTATGAACATACTTTAAATAAGGAAGAAATATGGAAAGAATGGATTGAACCAAACAAAGATATAATTAATGTTTATTTTTATTATAAAGATTATAAAAAAATTAAATCGCCTTGGATAATTAAACATTCCCTTCCCCAATCATATATATATGAAACTAGTTATTTTCATGTTATTCCAGCATATTTATCTGTTTTACAATTTGCAGCTATTCATGATAAAACAAATTTATGGTTTTGTATGCTTACAGATTCTTGTTGTCCTATAATCTCACCTAAAAGATTCAGATATTTATTTTTTAATTTTTATCAAAATAGTATTATGAGTTGGAAAAAAGCATGGTGGAATGTTGATTATCACAAAAGAGCTAATTTAAATCAATTACCAAATGAATTACATTTGGCAAATGACCCGTGGTTTATATTAAAGAGAGAAAATGTTATGCAAATATTAAATTTTGTTAATGTTAAACAAGATTTAACTAATGTTATTTGTACTGGAGGATTAGCTAATGAAAGTTTATTTGCAATTATTTTATATTTATGTAAACAATTAGAAAAAACCAAAAATTCTGTAATATCTGGAGTAACTCATATGACGGATTGGTCTAGAATGGTTACAGCAACTAGTCCCCACTTATTTAAAGATGGTAATGATAGAGATATAAAATTTATAGAAACAGAACTAGAAAAAAATAAATATATTATTTTTATACGAAAAATGGATAAAGATTTTTCAAATGATTTATTAAGAAAATATATTTTTCAATATAATAAAAAAAAAGATGATTTATTAATTATAAATGTTCCTTTTCTATATATATATAATAAATATTCTGGTATCTTATTTAAAATTTCTCCTTATTTAATAATTATTTTTTTTATATATTTTTACTTTTATTTTTTTTATTAACTAAATTTTAACATTTCCATCTTGATGAACACAATAAACATGTTACAAATGTTGTCATCGGCTCATCAGCAGACCTTGTTTGCATTTGATAATATGTACATTGGTTCCCTTTACATTTTCTACAAGTAAAAACATCCGTAGCAGCAGCTATATTTGTTTCAAATTTATTTTTATCTCTCTTTGATTTAGTTTCAATTAATTGTTTCCATTTTTCAGGAGAGAGTTCTTGATGAGTCATAAAAGCAACGATATGTGGTTTTATCAAACCATCATCTATTTGCATTTTAATTTCGGGCTTTAAATTAAATAAAATACTACGTAAATGGTCTAAATAAATTTGTACAAAATATTTATTATCCCATTTTTTTACAATTTTATGTCTGTCTGCTTCTTTTAAAGTATAATTGAATATTCCCTTTTCTAAATTTAAACTATTTTTTTCATTATTTAATATCTTATCAATTTTTTTCCTAATATTAATACGAAATAAATCTGCATTTTCAATTTTTATCGCAGGCATTTTTATTGATTTAATTATATAAAATATTTTTAAATCAATATCAATTTTATTTATTGTGAATTAAATTTTTAATCCTTAATATGGTACATCTCCTGGAATTTTTACATATTTTCCTTTTCTATGGAAAACTTTATCTCCATATTTTGTAGTAAAATCTAAATCGCCTTTATGAGTTCTTGATTTTAATCCCTTTTTACCAGTAAAATCTAAATCGCCTTTATGAGTTCTTGATTTTAATCCCTTTTTACCAGTAAAATCTAAATCGCCTTTGTGAGTTCTTGATTTTAATCCCTTTTTACCAGTAAAATCTAATACACCTTTATGAGTTTTTGATGGAGAACCTTTATGAAATCTAGTTCCACCATGTCTTCTGTGACGTCTTGTTTTAGACATATTATATATTATAAAAATAAAAAAATTTTTCTTTTATTCTAAAATATATTATTCATTTTTTTCCGAATCATAATCATAACTTTCTTCACTTAATTCCGAACCCAAGTCTTCTATAATAATTTCACTTTCCACTGTGTTTGGTTCATCCGTTTCTTCTTCCGAATCATCTAATTCTTTATCAAAAATATCACTATCTGTTTCAGAACTATTTTCCTCCGCATCACTACTATCTACTACAAATCCATCTTTCAGATAACCTTGTTTTGTTTTCTTCTCTTTAGGAACATTGGCTAATTCATCCATTTCTTCTTCATCTTCAATAGCAGTAGTTACTAAATCTTCAAATCCACCAAATAATTTTTCATAAATTTTTTTCCATAAATTTAAGGATAAATCTATATAGACTTTAGAATCATTTTCTTTTTTTATATAGGCAAGAATTGCACAACTACCAAAAAATAATTTTTTATCTAGAGGAGGAGGAAAATCATATTTATTTTCTGAATTTGCTCTACCTTCTGTCTTTGCAAAAACTTCAATATAATATTTATTTCCTTCATATTTTGCATTCCATTCTACTTGTTTTAAAAAATCGTCTCCTTTTTTAAAACCACATTTTTTGTAAAGGTCATCTAATTTAAATTCTTTAATAGTTAATATTTTTAATATTCCTACTTTTTCAACAATTATTATACTTAAAGGTTGACTCATTAAATATTATAATTTGAATAGGTTTAAATAGTTTATGAATAATATCTATTATACAAATCTATGAAAATTTATATAAATAATTTTAATATAGATATTTTATATAATTTATTAGATTTATTTAATGATAAATATGTGGATTCGGAAACTTTTATAGAAATTTATTCTATTGATGGAATTTATAAAATAAATGATAAATACATAAAAAAACTAAATATTATAGATGAAGAAATAAAATTATTTCATCATTATTATAAAAATTTTACATTAATCGTAGATAAATCCTATTTTATAGAAGAAAATGTTCATTCTATTAATCCAGAACATATTTTTCAAAAAATAAAAAAATGTTACTTTAAAAATAATAATCAGTCTAATATTCAATTAGTTATAGAAAGTTTAATAATGGAAGAAAATAACCAAAAAAAAAATTTAATACAACCAAAAGATATATATTTTGAGACAACCAAAAATATTGATATTAATGATGATTTTATTAAAAAAGAAATAATTGTGTTTTTATCTCTATTAAACTAATATAATAATATATTATGTTATCTTGGGTTATTAAAATTACTGTTATTTCTATTATTTTAATTTTTTTAGTACATCATCTATTAAACTTTTTTAAATCAACATTAACTGTACCAAAAATAAAAGATTTAGTAAATACATCAACTCAAAAATATGAAAATATTTTTAATATTATTCAAAAAAATTCTCATTCAATTCCAGATAATGATTATTCTTTAATTGATTTACTTCCTAAAAAAGAAGAGATATCAATGAAAAATGAATTAAAAAACTTTTTAAAAAAGCAACTTCATTCTTCTAATGAAGTTGGAACATCTATAGGTTCACTCGATTCAATGTCAAAAATGAATTCTTATACTTTGTTATAAGTTGAGTATAAAAATAATTTAAAGATATCATGAAAAATATATATTATATAATAAAATATGTTAAATCATATAGATAAAGAAAATATAATAAATGAATTTCCAAATATAAAACTTTCTTATGAAACCAATATTTATAAGATGGTTTATAATAGTGATTATATAGTAGTTATACCTGAAGGTAAAAAATATTTTGCTTGGTTTACAACATTTAATGAAAAAAATATTTGTTTTATTATGGAATTAACTTATAACAAACAAATTGTTGATATTAAAATTGCTAATTCATGTTTTACGAATGAATTGGCATATGGTACAATTCTTTATGGTACAATACTTTCTCATTCAAATAATAACTTTTTTTATATAGAAGATATTTTTTTTAATAAAGGCCAAGAGGTAACAAGAATTTGTTGGGGAGAAAAATTGATTAATATAAATAAAATGTTAAGGGAAGATTTAAAACAAATTGCTTTTAATAATTCATTTATAATTTTTGGATTACCATTCATTTGTCAAAATTATAATGAATTTGAAAATAAAATCAAGAATATTTCTTATAAAATTAGTAATATTCAATTTAAATTATTTAAAAAAGTAAATACCTATTTATATTTAAATTATAATAATATTAATAATTCATTAAATTTATTATCTAGAAATTTAAGTATGATTAATAATAAAAGTAAGGAAGAAAATTTGGTTAGTAAAGAAAAAACAATTACTAGTAAAATGAAAGAAAATATTAATATGAAAGAAAATATTAAAATGAAAATAAATAATGAAAATAATTATAATTTTAATAAAATTATAAATAAAGAAAATTTAATAAATAAAGAAATAATATTTCTCATTCGTCCGGATATTCAAGTGGATATTTATTTATTATATTGTATGAATAATCAATTAAAAGAAGAATATTATGGAATTGCTCATATTCCTGATTATAAAACTAGTGTTATGATGAATAAATTATTTAGAAATATCAAGGAAAATGATAAATTAGATGCATTAGAGGAAAGTGATGATGAAGAAGAATTTGAAAATGAAGATTTAAATAAATATGTATATTTAGACAAATATTATAAAATGAATTGTAAATATAATCATAAATTTAAAAAATGGACTCCTATACATTTAGTAATGGATAATAAAAATATTATAACTTTAAATGAGTTAAAAGAAATAAATAATTTTTATGATGTAAAATATAATAATAATAATAAAAAATATAATAATAATAATAATAATAATAATAATAATAATAATAATAATAATAATAATAATAATAATAATAATTTTTTTAAAGATATATGAAATCTAAATCTTAATAAATTTATCTTTATATAATATATGTCTAGTGGCTCGAATGCGTCCAATATTGGATATGGTAATATATCTCCGTTAAGTAATATAAATGGAAAATATGTAAATGTTGATAATTCTAATAGTGCTGCTACCTTTGGAAGTAATGAAATTTCTGGTTCACCTCCAGGAATATTTGGTACTGGATTAGCAGGTGCGAAAAGCAATATAGATGCAGCTATTGGTAGAGACCCTGGAATATGTTTATTTAAGGGAGGTAAAAATCTTAAAAGAAAAATAAAAAATATATCTAAAAAGTATAAGAGGATGAAAGCAGGAAGTAGAAAAATGAAAAGTTTAAAAAAAAAACTTAAAAGTAAAGTTTATTACCGAAATTTAGCTAAAAATTTATCCTATGAAGGAGGGAGACGTAAATTTACTAAAAATAAAAGTAAAAGTAAAAGAAGTAAAAGTCGCAAATCAAGACAAAGTGGAGGATATGCACAATATCAAAATAATTTACCAATGACGGAAACTTATAAAGTAGCTGGAGTTTATTTACCAGCTAGTGAATCAGCTTTAGCTGCACCTCCTCCTGTTACTGTTTTACCAAATTGTGTAAACTGTGTAGATAATTATAATCATTATACTAATATGGGATTTCCTAGTAGAGGACATTAATTTTTTATATAACTTTAATAAATTATATAAAGATTAATTGAAAAATTATCATTATGATTGATTTACGTAGTGATACGGTTACTAAACCTACTTATGAAATGAGAAAAGCAATGTCGGAAGCTATAGTTGGCGATGATGTTTTAGGAGAAGATTTAACTATAAAAGAATTAGAAAATAAAGTAGCAAAAATGTTTTATAAAGATGCTGCTTTATTTTTTCCTACTGGTACTATGAGTAACTTAACTGCATTACTAACTTGGTGTCCATCTAGAGGTTCGGAATATATAGTAGGAGATAAAAATCATCTTTTCCTTTTTGAACAAGCAGGTGCTTCTCAATTTGGTGGAATTTCACCCAGAACCATTCCAAGTTTATCTGATGGAACAAATGATTTAAATCAAATTCAATTATCCATTCGTGAAAATGATATTCATGAACCAATTACAAAATTAATTTGTATAGAAAATACTCATAATGCTTGTGGAGGGAAAATACTTCCCATTACTTTCTTAAAAAATCTCAAAAAATTAGCAGATTTATATAATATTCCTATTCATTTAGATGGTGCACGAATATGGAATGCTATTACTGCAATGGGTTGTAAACCAAAGGATTTAGCAATCTTTTCCAATTCAATTTCTGTTTGTTTATCTAAAGGTTTAGGTGCTCCTATTGGGTCTTTATTAATTGGTCCAGAAGATTTTATAAATAGAGCAAGAAGAATTAGAAAAGCATTGGGAGGTGGAATGCGACAAGTTGGTATTTTAGGTGCAGCTGGATTAAAAGCTATTGATGATTTTAATAATGATATTTTAATTTTTGACCATTATCATAGTCAACAGTTAGCTCAATCATTAAAAAATCTTATTTCATTTAAAATAAGAAATGTTCAAACTAATATTATATTTATGGAAATTATTTTATATGATAAAACTTGGAATCCTAATTTAATTTCAACTATTGTAAGCAATTTATTAAAAGAAAAAGAAATTTTAGTATCTATATGGGAACCACTTTTAATTCGACTAGTTGTTCATAGAGATATAAATGAAAAGGATATTGAAAAAACTATAAAAATTTTTAATGAAGTTGATGCCTATTTATCCACTATTTAACTATAAATTGCTAAAATTGTACGACTTTCTTTTGTACGTGCATAATTACTTTTTTCATAATTATAGGTTCCAAAAGCTCTTACTAAAATTCGGTCATTTCCATCATATTTTGGAAAAAATGCAGACCTTCCATGTATTGCTCTATTATTATCAATTAATATTATTTCCCCTGGTTGTAAATTATGTTGAATTCGATTTTGATAATAAATATCTGTTATTTTTGTTACCATTTTATTTGATTCTTCTGTTAGTCCAAACATTAAGTCTTGGTCAAAAATTAAGGATGGGTCTTTATGATAACCATTCAATATAGAAAGTGGACCTCTAATATCGCCTTCAATAAATTCATGTCCATTTATTTTAAAAGATAAATCAACACCTGTTTTCCATAAAGGTTTAAACATATTTTGGTATTCTTCTATATTTACATTTTTAATAATTTTTTTAACTGGTAATATATAAGTTAAAGCATCTTTATCTCCTTTTAAACATCCTAAACTAATTATATCAGGTCTTAATTTTGAAAAAGCTTGTTCAACATGAACTTCTAATTCTATATTACTTCCCACACTTGTTTGTTGAGTTTCCATTGATTTAACAGGAACTATATCTTGAAATAATCGTCCATAACCTTCCGCTTCATAAGCAATCATTTCAGAAATATATTGCATAAATAAACTTTGTATTTTAGCTAGAAGTGTTTTCTCTCCTATTTTTGAATTATTTGTTTCAGGCGTCTTTCCAAGTTTAATATTATTTTCGTAAATTGGTATATTTTTAAATAATAAAAATCCAGTTTCTGGTGAACCATATTTAGCAAAATTAATTAGTTTTATTTTTATATTGTCTGGAATTAATTTAGAAATTTCTTTTGATTCTATACAAAATAAATTTGGATTTTCAGAAGGGTCGTTTTTAATTTGGGAGGCTAAATTAATTAATATATTAATTTCAAATTTATTTAATTCAATAATATAACTATTCTCCATATAAAATAATAAATAATATTATTCATTAAAATTAACAAGAATAATATTTTACAATTTTATTTTTTTCCAAATAATAAACATTGACCACATAAATATTTATCTTTTGGTTTTAAATCTTCTTCCTCTTCTTCTGAATCAGAATCTATAGTTATACTTTTATCTGTAGAACTATGACTTTTTGTTGAAATATTTTTTTTTCTTGTAAGTTTTGATTCATTATTATTTTGATTTTGATTTTGATTTTGATTTTGATTTTGATTTTGATTTTTGGGTTCATTTATTATTTTCCATGTTGTAAATTCTGTATTATAATCTATACTATTGGAGCCAATAATTTTATAATTTTGCTTTTTATAATAAGATTTTCTTTTTTGCCATTGTCTTTGAAATACATCATGATAATCTATAAAGTCATAAATAATTGGGTGTGAAAAATTATGTTTTGCTCTTAAAATTCTTCCAACGGATTGAACAATATCTGTCTTTGGAGTAATTAAAAATTCTGTATTTAGGGTTGGAATATCTAATCCTTCTTGTGACATTGAATAGGAAGCCAAAATAATTTGTTTTGTTTCTGAACGTTTCAAATCTAATTCACTCATTCCACCTATATAATATCCTACGCTAGCTAAATTTTTACATACTATTTTTTTATAAATATAATGTAAGATATTTAAATTATGTGCCATTACAATTATATGAGATTGGATTAGTGATTTAACATAAGGATTTTCAATATAATTTTGTTCATATTTTAAAACTTTATTACAATTCGGACATTTAGTTCTTTCTCTCTTTTTACCATTATTTATCTTTTCCAAAATTTCCATACAAGGCATGCAATATTTGACTGAATCACAACATGTATTTCGAATTAAATAATTATTATTTTTATTACATATTTCACAATTTGGTACTTCATTATCCATTTTATTTTTATTTTGATAAACAACTGTCTTATCTACATTGTCTATACAAATAAAATCACATAATGTTTTAATAATAAATTCAGTTCTATGATTATATTCACATAATTTACTAATCATTGAACTATTTTGAACTTGTCCTCTATAATCTAAAATAGTATCATTAAATTCTTCATCATTAACTTTATATGTAATAGCTCTTACTTCAACAAATCTCTCATTATTATTTTCAGCTTTATAAATTACTTCTCCTAAAAACATTTTAAAAACATTAGTAGTTCCATCTTTTCTTTCCATAGTTGCAGATAATCCTAACATATATTTTGTTACAACTTTAAAGAGAGAATTTGAAAATGATTGACTTGAAATGTGATGAACTTCATCAATAATAGTAAATCCAAATTGTTCAAATATACATAAATCATACTCTTTTGAAATTAAACTTTGTAACATACATAATACAATGTCTTTGTCTTTTATATCAATAATTGGACCTTGGATTTTACCAATTCGAGCGTTTGGTAAGAATTGTTGAATTCTCTCTATCCACTGATTCATTAAAAATTCTTTATGAACAATTACTAATGTTTTTTTACAAAGTTTAGATAAAATATAGAGAGAACCGGATGTTTTACCCCATGCACAAGGCAACTCTAGTAAACCTCCTCCACAAAAATTATTGAAACAATGTTGTAAAAATTTGGTAACAACTGGTTCTTGATAATCACGTAATATTCCTTTAAATTCCAAATTTATATTTTCTCCTTCACTTATTTTATATTTTTTAGGTTGACCAAAATTCTCTATTCCATAATAATGCGGAACATAGAATTTATTATCTGATTCTCGATACGCAGGATAATTTGTTTGCTCTGAAGATGGTGCATAATCTCTTGGTGAAAATGGTTTTATAGTTAAATTATTTCTTATTTGCTTTTGTTCTTCAATAGATAATTCATTTTTAGGTATTGTATAACCTTTTTGTCCTAAATAAGTATTTTTACTATTTTCTTTCATATTGATAATTTTATTATATTATTTAGAACTATATATTTAATATCCTTTTGATATAGATTTTATTGGCTTAACTAAATAAAAATCTATTAATATGATATATGGAAACTTTTGCTAGTTTATTAAAAAAAGAACATATAGGTGAACTTGTATTGATAATACTACTAATTATTTATTTAATTTTAGGTTTAAAAACTCCTGAACCAATTTCAGATTTAATTAATACTTTAGTAGGAAAAATTATTATTTTTATTATTGTAATTTATTTATTTTATAATTCTAATCCAATTTTAGCTATTTTAGCTTTAATTACTGCTTTTGACCTAATTTACCGTTCTTCAAGTGATTCTAATTCTAATTCTTCCTATACAGGTTTAGGACCTCTTCAAAAATATGCTCCTAATGAATTGAAAGAAAACTCTCCATTTTCTGCTCATAACCAATTTCCTTATACTTTAGAGCAAGAAGTTGTTGCAAAAATGGCACCTATGGTTAAAACAGGTTGTTCCTTAAATCAATCTTCTTATAAACCAATTTTAGATAATACACATGATGCATATGCACTTATAAATAATAACCATAATTAATTTTTGATTAAAAATGTTTTTCTAAATAGAAATTTATCTTATTAATTTTGAAATAGTTGGTAACTTAGTAGCACCTGTTGTCAAATAGGTATATAAATAACTTATAATAGAGAATACTAAAATTGTAAGAAAAAGGCCAATAATGATTTGAAAAATAATTTTAAAAATAGGATTATAAAATAAATTTGATAAATTATAGGTAGTTGTATTTTTTGAATACTCAACTCCTACTTCTTCTTCTGATTGACCAGTGGGGCTACAAGAAATATATATTCCTTCTCCAATATTTCCAGTTGAATTAGGACCGGAAGAATTATAAAATAAAGAACCTCCTGTTGTATTTATTGGAAAAGGTTTAATAATTTGACTTAATTTTTTTAGTGTATTAGAATTTAATGTTATGGCATCTAAATTTCCAAATACAATATAATCATTATTTTTATTATTTGTATAACTAAAAAAAGGTTTTATAGGAACTATTTTTTGTAAATTAAAATCAGATAAATTTAAATTGGAAGATTCACCTTCAACAGGTGCATTTGTGGCAACATGATTAATTATTTCATTTAATAAAATACTTGCATTGGATGATTCTGATGAAGAAACTATTGGAACACATACATATAAATTTGGACCACCTTTAATAGGATTATGTTCAATTGTTATTTCTCCTGCAACTTGTTGTCCATTAAAATAATGCAGTGATGGGCAATTTATAACTATATTTGAAACTATATATGGTTGATTATTATATAAAACAGGAGGTTCACTTGTTTTATCATAGGAAAGAGAAATATTTACCCCATTATTTTTAGCATTTGAATTACTTGGCGAATATTTAAAATTATACGCACATTTTAAATCACATTTTCCTATAACATTTTTTCTAGATATATCTATATTTTGTGTACTCATTAATATAACTATATAAATAAAAATATTAATTTATTTATATAGAAATGAAATTAACTAAAGGAAAAATATCTAAATTATACCAAAAGAAAAAGCAAACTCTTAAAAAGAAAATAAATAAAAGAAAATCTTCGAGTAGAAGAAGAACATTTAGAAATAAAAAAATAATTAATTTATCTAAAAAATCTTTAAAAAACCTAATTTATAAAAAGGGGGCTGGTAAAAAGGCTGAAAAATTGTCTAAAGAAGATAATTCTTTTATAAATGAAGAAAAAGGCGAACCAACTAATATTATAGAAAAAAAAGAAGAGGAAATAAAGGAAGAACCTACTACAACAGAAAAGAAACAAGAGGAAAATAAAGAACCTTTTGTAGAAAAAAAAGAAGAAATGAAGGAAGAACCTATTGTAGAAGAGCCAATTCAAGAAGAGCCTATTAAAGAAGAGCCTATTGAAGAAATAAAGGAAGAACCTATTGAAGAACAACCTATTGAAGAAATAAAGGAAGAGCCTTTTGAAGAAGAAAAGGAAGAACCTATTGAAGAACCACCTATTGAAGAAATAAAGGAAGTACCTATTGAAGAAATAAAGGAAGAACCTATTGAAGAAGAAAAGGAAGAACCTATTGAAGAAGAAAAGGAAGAACCTATTGAAGAAATAAAGGAAGAACCTATTAAAGAAGTACCTATAGAAGAAATAAAGGAAGAACCTATTATAACTAATAATAAAGACGAAGAAGTTAACCTAAAGAATGAAATTGAAACTTCTTCTAAAAATGATGTTGATAATGCAATAGATACTTTATTTAATTATATAACAGATGAGGTAACTAAAAAAGTAAATTTAAATATTAATGGAGATATTATTCAAGATGGGTTTACTTCTGTAAACAACGCTGCTGAAACCATGGCAAATAGTGGAGGGAGAAAAAAAAAGAAAACACATAAATTTAAATTAACTGGTAAAAATAAAAAAAGTTTAAACAAAATGGTTTAAAAAAATAAAAATAAATATATTATCATAAATGAAATTTTTAATAAATATATTATTTAATTTATTAAATCTATTAATTTTATCCCAATGTTTACATTTAACTAAATATCAATTTAATTTAATTAATAATTTAATTAAAAACAATAATTTATCTATAACAAAGAGAGAAATAATAAATAAAATTTTATTTTGTGCATTTGAAAAATTATCTATAAAAAAAGCAATAGAATTTAAAAAATATCATTATTACAAGTGTAAAGATATAAATATAAATGATTTAATAATTTCTAGTAAATTTGGTTTATTTAAATCTATAAAAAAATATAATGGAAATTCAAATTTTATTTATTTTTCTAATATTTATATTCAAAGTGAATTATTACAAACTTTAACTAAACATTTTTCATTAAGTTTAATACCAAAAAAATTAAGAATTAAAAATAAAACTAATTATTCTCCATTAGAAATTAAAAATTACAAAAAATTATTAAATACTAGATTAGTTAGTAATTCAAATCAATGGCAATTTGATAAATTAAAAACTATTAATATAGATTTAAACAATATAAATTCTTTAGATAAACTAGCATTATATGAATATAATGTTGAATTTTGGAATAAAATTAATTCTTTATCGCCATTTCATAAAAAAATTTTACATTTAAAATATGATTTTGAATTTAATAAAATAAGAACAAATAAATTAATTAGTGAATTAATGTGTTGTTCCGAAGAAAATATTAGATTTAATTTAATAAAAGCTATTTTTTTACTTAAAGCAACTGAATTTAATTATTTATAAATTAATTTTAATTTTATTTTAGAAAGTGATAATTTTTTATCTTTTCCATAAATTTCCAATATATAGAAATCTATTGGGCTTTTTTTTATTAAATGATTATTAATATCCTCTAAAGAAGAAAAAATTTCACAATTATAATTATTAGATAATTTATTATTGGATAAATTATTATTGGATGAATTATTATTGGATAAATTATTATTGGATAAATTATTATTGGATAATTTATTATT
>Ga0114966_10000232_pt1 | contig 53043 bp, 56 predicted proteins | sample M_130207_XF_Meta_FD_87029 | JGI IMG/M metagenome (GOLD analysis project Ga0114966, IMG submission 87029) | Freshwater microbial communities from Lake Montjoie, Canada to study carbon cycling - M_130207_XF_MetaG | ecosystem: Environmental > Aquatic > Freshwater > Lake | place: Lake Montjoie... | reverse complement strand
CCGAATCGGGCCTGCGCCGGCATGCCCTCCGACGTTCGGAGCTGCGGGTTGGCCAGCGTGCGCGTGTTCGTGTCGGTCTTGAGCAGCCGGTAGTAGAGCGACGGCAGGTTGGCCAGCAGCACGTCCGACTGCGTGAGGCTCCGCAGGGCGCGCAGGTTGAGCGTCCCGCTCTTGTCGGCCGCGACGCTTGCCGAGCCGTTGATGCCGGGCGATCCCGATGATGCGATCTGCAGTCCGTATTCCTGCAGCCGCGTGCGATCCACCTCGAGCAGTTCGACGTCGATGATCACCTCGGGCCGAGCCTTGTCGATTGCCGAGATGACCCGCGCCGCCGCCGCAATGCGCTCCGGCGTGTCCTTCACGGTGATGGCGTTGGTGGCCGTGACCGGCGAGACGCGACGCGCATCGAGGACCATGCGCAGCAGGTCCATCGTTTCCTTGAGATCGGCGTTGCTCAAGTAGAAGGTGCGGACCACTTCTTCCTCGAACTCGCGCCGCTTGGTCGGCGTGTCGGGAATGATGAGGACACTGCGCGCGCCGGTGACGCGGTAGAAGCTCTGCGTCGTTTCGGACACCGTGCGCAGCGCGGCCTCGAGCGTGTTGTTACGGAGGTCGATGGTCAGCGGCGCGGCGCGGAACGTCGGATCGAAGCTCAGGCTGATGTTCGCAAATCGCGCAATCGCAAGATAGACGTCGCGGCTGCTGGCATCACGGAACACGAGCGACGTGGGTAGCCGGACATCACTGGGAAGTTCGAGGCCGACCGGCGGTGTGTCGCGCGCACGCTCGATGAGGGTCTGCAGTTCTGTCTTGCCCTCGCGTGCTACGGCCACCTTCGTCCGGAGCTGCGAGCGCACATCGCGGAGAGCCGTGTCGATCTCGCTGTTAGTGGGGTTCAGTTCCAGCGCCAGTTCGTACTCGACTAGCGCCTGATCGAGCTTGCCGGTGGCCGCAAGACGACGAGCCGCCTGGAGATGATCACTCGAGGCCCTCAGCTTGGCGCGCTCGAGCGCCTGCCTCGCGCCCGCATCGTCGGGATGCTGGCGAAGTACGTGGGTGTACTCCGCGACGGCAATGTCGTAATCCTGACGCTGTTCTGCGGCTGCGGCGCGGCGCAGGCCGGAAGAGGTGGCACAGCCGGTTGCCAGCAGGGCAACGGCGACGAGGCCGAGGACGCGAGGGCGGTTAACGCCCGCCACCATCAGTAATGACATCAACACCGCGCGGCATCCTGAACATGAATTCCTTGTCGGCGAGCCCAACGTTCTCCTTGAGGTTCGAGAAGGAGAAGACCGACGTTCCACCCTGGGCGTCCGCCGTCGCCATCCCCCGCAGCGTCAGGGAGCCTGGATCGACGAGCAGGACGAGCCAATCGTAGTCTGGTTGGGCCTTGCGCGGCACAAGCTTCAGCGCTCGAGTGCCTGGAGCGCTTCCGGACGGCACGTCGCCGGCCGATGCGGTGAAGTCGCGGGTCAGGTCGCCCTTACCCGTGAGGAACAGTGCCGGCGTGCTGGCGGCGTCGTCCTGCGGCACGGTGCCGACGACGACCTGTTTGTCGGCCGGGATGTACGAGTAGAGCTTCGCGCCGTCGGACACGAACTGTTTCACCTCCGGCGAGGTGTAGTCCCAGCGCATCATTCCTGGCTTCTTGATGAGGAGGTGCCCCTTCTCGGTGGTCGACTTCTTCAGGACACCGCCACGGTAGGTGTGGGCGAAGTCGGTGGAGAAGTCGCGGATGGCCGCGTACCGTTTTTGGAGCGCCTTGGCCAGCTCCGTCGGCGTCTGGGTTTGCGCGCCGAGCGGCATCAGGGCCGAACAGGCGAGCAGGAGTCCGGCGAGCACGCGGTGCCGCATGGCCATCAACCTTTCAGGGCGCCGGGTTCAGGCGTCGCCTGTTTCGGGGCGTCCTTGGTGTCGACGGGCAGGTTGCCAGCGAGCCACCCCACGATGCCGTCTGTGAGGGCGGCGGCGCGGACACCGGCACGAATGAAGCGTGCGGCGACGTGCGAACTGGCCAGTTCGTTGGGATCGGAATCGTAGACGACGACTTCCACTCCGTCCGGGATGGGCGGCAACGGGTCGTCGCCGATGACGCGAAGTGCGCCGGGCAACCGAACGCTGCTGTGCTCGTAGGGATACTTCAGACGCGCGTCCACCAGGACGATGGCCGCGCCGGCGTCGAGCCGCTGCTTCAGGTCGTCTCTCGTGATGCGCGGAACTGCCACGCCGCTATTGTGGAAGCCGCGTACGAGGCGTGTCAATGCGAGGGGCCGGTGGTGGGCCTACTTGTCGACGTCGCGTTGCAACGTCAGTAGCAGGGCGACGGCCAGTGCCGAAAGCGGGGCTGGCTTGGGCTGCGGCGCCGACGGCGGGGTTTCCCAGAAGAGTGCCATGGCAGGCTCAGGGGCAAGCCCGATGCCCGCGCCATGGTGTGAATCGGTGTGGCGCCGCGCTCAACCTGGCGCCAGCGCCTCGTCGCTCGCTTACAGATTTAGTGGGTGGGGACCCGTGAGTGACGCGCCAGCCAGACTGGTAACATCACAGACATGGACGACTCCGAGATCTTCCAATCCATCGGTGAAGACGGGTTCGAGCGCCTTGTCGCGGCGTTCTACCGGCAGATTCCAGGCGACGACCTCCTAGGCCCCATGTACCCACCGGACGACTTGGATGGGGCCGAGCAACGGTTTCGCGACTTCCTGGTTGGCCGGTTCGGCGGCCCCTCTCGCTACATCGAGCAGCGCGGGCACCCGCGGCTTCGCATGCGCCACGCACCCTTTGTCATCGATGCCGCCGCACGGAACCGCTGGGTGGAGTTGATGTCGCGAGCGCTCGAGGAAACGCAGTTGCCGCGAGAGGTGGAACTGGCGCTGCGCCCCTTCTTTGAGGGCGTGGCCACCATGATGTTGAACGCACCGAGCTGACGCTCCGTCGTCGTCAGTCGCAGTTCGTCAGGCGGCAGTCCGCCGCTTAGTGGCCATCATGCGACCGGGTGTCGCGCCGTACAGGCCAGGGGCGCGTCGCCAGCCACCGCTGATGGCAGATCGAGCACACGAACGACTGCACTACCGCATCGCGTCGCATCAACATCACGTCCGTCGTCCCGCAGAGCGGGCAGGTGTCCCGGTTCAGTGGGTCCTGCTGATTCGGAGCCAGCGGCTGGTGGGGATGGGCCATCGCCGCGTGATGCGCCACTGTCCCGGCGACGTCCCCCTCATTCCAGAACTCGCAGACCACGCACTCGGCCTCACTGACCCTTTGCGCCGGCCCCGGCGGACGGGTGCAGACGGGTAGCGTGTCGTTCCAGGCGATCCAGCGGCAGTTGAGCGGCGAGACTCCAGCGGCGACTACGCTCATCGCGGCACTCCGCCAAGTCCAGTTACCAGAATCGTGCCGCTCCGCGCATGCCTGAATTGGGACGCGATTTGCCGGGTGACCGTGCCACACTCGGAATTCCGGCGGCGGCGCGGCGGCACAGCCGCGTCATCCCGTGGGTTAGAAGCGCGCAGTCAGGCCAATGCGCGCCGTCCGCGGCGCACCCGGCGAGATGTTGGTGTTGCTGTCCGCGTTGATGACGTAGCGCACATTGCCCAGGTTCTCGATGTTGGCCTGCAGGCGAAGGCCCCCAGACAGATTGATGAAGAGCGCGCCGTCCACCCGCGTGTAGCCAGGCAGGCGAACGCTGTTGTCGATGGTGGCGAACATGCGCGCACGTGACAGCAGACCGAGCCCGGCGCCGACCCGCGGCGTGAACTGGTAGTTGTTCCACAGCGACAGCGTTTGGTGCGGCACCTGTGCGACCTTCGCGCCAGCGGCGGCCGCCGTTGTGGCGCTCGTGACGAACGCGTCCTGATAGCCGTAGCCGCCCGCGATACTCCAGCGCGACGAGAGGCGCCCATTCAGCCCGAGTTCGTAGCCGTTCGTGCGCTGCGCGCCGGTCTGGACGATGCGAGTCGCGTCGTTGGGATCGGTCGCACGCGTGTTGAAGCGGTTCAGTCTGTAGAGCGCGGTCGTGACGCTGAAGCCGGGACCCGCGTCCCACTTCGCGCCGATCTCGTAGTTGCGGAACTGCTCAGGCTTCAGCTGCTCGGTGATCGTCGTCAGCGACGAGAACTGGTCGCCCGAACTCGGCAGGTACGAAATGCTGTAGCTGGCATAGATCGACGCTGACGCCGCGGGCTTGTAGACGACGCCGGCACGAGGCGATACGAGCGTGTCTGGGCGCGACAGGACGTCACCAGTGCGGTTGTTGAGGTAGGTGAGGGTGAAGCGATCGACGCGCACGCCGCCCACCACCTGCAGGTGACGTGACAACGCCGCCTGGTCCTGCACATACACAGCGGCGACCGTCGTCGTCAGGTGATTGTCGGCATCGGTGGCACTCTGACGGAATGTGATTGGTGCCGAGAGCGTCGGGCTCGAGAACGGGACGAGGAGTGAGGTCGTGGTGTTGTTGAAGTATCCCGTGTGGCGGAGGTTGTCGGTGAGTTGCCGGCCGAACTCGGCGCCAGCAAGCATGGTGTGCATCACACGGCCGGTCCTCGCCGCGACGGTGAGGTCGGTCTGGTTGAAGACGTTGGTTCTGTTGGTGGCGTTGTTGTACGCCGTGAGCGCCACGCGCGTCCCGTCGGCCGTGGCGGCGCCAGGCACGAAGTTCTGGTAGGAGCGGTCGTAGTTGGCCACCAGCGTGTGGTTGCGCAGTGTCGCGGCACCGAATCGGTGTTCGACCGTGCCGGAACTGACGTGCACTGCAGCCGTGACGTAGCTGGCGTTGGGGTCGCCGTAGAACGTGGAGAAGTCAACGTCGGCGGGTACACCCTGGAACGAGGTGATGCCGCGGTCAGCCGTGCGGTGGTCGTAGAGGTATTCGTGGCGAACGGTCACCTTGGTCCGTTCGGTCGCGCTGTAGGTGAGGGTCGGCGTCACGCCGCGTCGTGTGAGGCCGACGGAGTCGCGGAAGCTGCCGGAGTCTTCGAACATGCCGTCGAGCCGCAGGGCCACCTTCTCGCCGAGCGGCTGGTTGATGCCGGCGCTCGCGCGCTTATTCCCGAACATGCCACCCTGGACCGCGATCTCGCGCGTGGGCCGGACGCCCGCCGACTTTGGCACACGGTTGACGACGCCGCCGGCACCGCCGCGACCGAAGATCAAGGCGTTGGGGCCCTTGAGCGTCTCGACCCGCTCGAGGTTGTACAGGTCGCGGTAGTACTGGACGTCGTCGCGGACACCGTCCACGAAGAAGTCGGCCGAGGAACTGTTCCCGCGGATGATCACCTGGTCGCGGTTGTTCTCGCCCTGATGCACCATCACACCGGGCACGTAGCGCAGGACGTCGCCCATGCTCAACATCATCTGGTCCTTGATGAGCGCCTCCGTCACGACCGTCACTGATTGCGGCACATCGCGCAGCAGCGTGGGCGTCTTGGTGGCCGTTCGTCCTCCCGCCGTCTGATAGCCGGTGTGGGCCACGACGTCGACCACCTCACGCACGATGGCAAGTTGCAGGACGAAATCGACTCTGGAATTTTTCGCCGGTCCCGGGGTGACGGACTGGACCGCTTCCTCGAATCCACTCAGCCAGGCGCGTAGTTCATGGTGGCCCGCCGGCACGGTCAGGGCAAACTCACCATCCTGATTCGTGACCGTCGGTGTGGACACGGGCGAACCCGGCGTGGCGCTGACCGCCACTCCCGCGAGCGGCGCTCCGGACGCGTCCCGCACCGAACCGCGGACAACCGTGGGGGCTGGGCCTGGCGATTGTGCGTTCGCGACAGTGGGCAGGAGGGCGATGGCGAGGGCGCAGCCGACGGACAAGAGCACGCGAGACATGGGACGACTCCTTAGAAATAAAGTGATACTGAGTCTCACAATCGTATCGTGGAGTCTATCTCCGACCTATAAGGTCGGTCAAGAGGTCGCGCGCCAGCTCTGAGGCGAGGAGTCGCCTGGACACATCAGCGACGGAGGGGGGAGCGCGCGGAACGAGCGAAGGTGGGTGGCGGAAGGCAGGAAATCAAAACGCCGTCTCCGATGACTCGAAGACGGCGCTTGAAGTGAAGCCTTACTTGGAAATTTTGGTGGACGGCAGGAGGATCGAACTCCTGACCTCCGCATTGCGAACGCGGCGCTCTCCCAGCTGAGCTAGCCGCCCACTCTGACGCAGTTGAACTCCACCGCGACCTGCCGATTGTAGCACGGGGTTTTCCGCCGCAGCAACGCCACGGTTAGGCCCATTTGTTATAGTCGGTGCCGTGTCATCCATTAAACGAATCGGCGTGCTCACTGGAGGCGGAGACGCGCCTGGCCTGAATGCCGTCATCCGCGCGGTCGTCAAGTCCGCCTGCAACAGTGGCATCGAAGTGGTCGGTCTCGAAGACAGCTTCGACGGCCTGATCGAAGCTGGACGTTCGAGAATCCTGACCCCGCACGACGTGCGCGGCATCATGCGGCTCGGCGGCACCATTCTGGGGACCGTTAATCGCGGCGACCCGTTCGCCTATCCGATCGAGACATCCGACGGCATCCGCGACTATTCGGACCGCGTCATCGAGATGTTTGGCAAGATGGGGCTCGACGCCCTCGTCTGCATCGGCGGCGACGGCACCCTCGGGATTTCCTACAAGTTCTACCAGAAGGGCATTCCGCTCGTCGGCGTTCCCAAGACCATCGACAACGACATCGTCGGCACCACGAACTGCTTCGGCTTCGACACCGCGGTCGCCTTCGCGACCGATGCCATCGATCGGCTGCACACGACCGCCGCGGCGCACCGGCGCATCATCGTCGTCGAAGTAATGGGGCGATATGCCGGCTGGATTGCGCTGCACGCTGGCGTGGCAGGCGGCGCCGACGCCATTCTCATCCCGGAGATGCCGTTCGACCTCAACCTCGTCGCCGAGAAGCTGCGTGAACGCGACCGCTGGGGCTCGCACTTCAGCATCGTCGTTGTCGCGGAAGGGGCCATTCCGAAGGGCGGAAAGATTGCGCTGGTCGAGGAAGCCACGGAAGGCCGCGCGGAGCGGCTCGGCGGCATTGGTGCGAAGGTGGCCGATGCCCTCGGCCGCATGACCGGGAAGGAAACCCGGTCGGTGGTGCTCGGACACCTGCAGCGCGGTGGCGCGCCGACAAGTTTCGACCGCATCCTGGCGACGCGCTTCGGCGCCAAGGCCGTGGATCTGATCCGGCAGGGCGACTTCGGCAAGATGGTGGCGTTCGCGCCGCCAGACATTGTCGGCCGCCCTCTCGAAGACGTCGTCGGCAGGCAGCGACTGGTGCCGCTCGACTCCGATACGCTGCTCACGGCCAAGGCCCTTGGCATCGCCTTCGGAGACTGAGGCGTTTCGACGTGAGAACGCGGCCGTCAGAAGTCGGAAGGTAATCCTCAACGTACCGCACAGACAAAAAGGGCAGGAGCGCTTGCGCGCATCCTGCCCTTTGTCGTTGTTGCCGTCGTTCTGACTTCTGAGCGCTGACCGCTCGCTTCGCTACGTCAGTGTCCCAGGAGATCGGTGTCTTTCTTCTTCTGCAGTTCGTCGATCTTGCTGATGAAGCTGTCGGTCAGCTTCTGGACCTCGTCGAGCCCCTTCTTCTCGTCGTCTTCAGAAATCGACGAGTCCTTCAGGAACTTCTTGAGGCGATCGTTGGCGTCGCGCCGGACCTGGCGCACCTGATTGCGCCCTTCCTCCGACAGCCGGTGCACGAGCCGCGACATCTCCTTGCGGCGCTCCTCGGTGAGCGCTGGCAGCGGGATGCGGACCACCTTGCCGTCGTTCGCGGGGTTCAGCCCGAGGTCGGACGAGCGGATGGCCTTCTCGATGGCTCCGAGCAGCGACGGGTCGAACGGCTGCGCGACGATGAGCGTCGGCTCCGGAATCGACAGGCCGGCCACCTGGTTCAGCGGCATGCGCGAGCCGTAGGCTTCGATGTACACGTTGTCGAGGATGGTGACCGAGGCGCGGCCCGTGCGCACACCAGCCAGTTCGTGGCGCACGTGCTCGAGGGTCGCGGTCATCCGCTTGTTCACTTCCGCGAAGAGAGTCTTGAGGTCGGCGGCGTCCATTAGAGCGATGTCTCCGTTCGGGCTACGCCATGACGAGCGAACCGATCGGTTCGCCGCTGACGGCGCGCTTGATGTTGCCGGGAGTGCGTAGGTTGAAAACCACGATGGGCAGCTTGTTGTCCATGCACAGCGAGATGGCGGTGGCGTCCATCACCTTGAGCCCCTGCTCGAGCACCTGCAGGTATGAGATGCGGTCGTAGCGCGAGGCATCGGGATGGTGCATCGGGTCGGCGTTGTAGATGCCGTCCACCTTGGTGCCCTTCAGGATGACGTCGGCCTTGATCTCCATGGCGCGGAGTGCGGCGGCCGTGTCGGTGCTGAAGTAGGGGTTGCCGGTGCCGGCGCCGAAGACGACGACGCGGCCCTTTTCGAGATGGCGAATGGCGCGACGCCTGACGAACGGCTCGGCGACGGCGCGCATCTCGATGGCGGTGACCACTCGTGTCACCACACCCTGTTGTTCGAGGGCGTCCTGCAGCGCCAGCGCGTTGATCACCGTCGCCAGCATGCCCATGTAGTCGGCGGTCGCGCGGTCCATGCCGCGCGCACTGGCGGCAACACCGCGGAAGATGTTGCCACCGCCGATGACGATGGCGGTTTCGATGCCCATCCCCTGGATTTCGCCGACGTCCTTGGCGATCTGCGTCGCGACGGCGGGGTCGATGCCATAGCTCTGCGAGCCCATCAGGGCTTCACCGGACAGTTTGAGAAGGACGCGTTTGTAAGCGGGAACAGCCGGGCGAGTCACGGAGGAGATTATAGCGCGCTACGGCGGGGCGAAACGCGCGGAGGTCGGACAGTCGTCAGTCGCAAGGCACCAGTTTCACGCGCGTGGACCGATGGCTTGCGACTGATCGACGTGCAACTGCTAGGCCTGTGCCGTCTCGCCAACCTTGAGACGGGCGAAGCGCGTGACGGCGATGCTGGCGCCAAACGACTTGTTGGCGGCCGCGATGACGTCGGCAACCGACAACTTCGGCTCGCGGATGGACGGCTGGTCGACCAGCACCACCTGCGAGTAGAAGCTTCCGAGCTTGCCCTCGACAATCTTGTCGATCACGTTCGCGGGCTTGCCCGTGCCTTCCATCTGGCCGCGGTAGATCGCCTTTTCCTTCTCGAGCAGGTCGGCCGGCACTTCCGTGCGGGCGGCGTAGGCAGGGCTCGCGGCAGCAATCTGCATCGCGACTTCCTTCACCAGCGCGCCGAATTCGTCCTTCGCCGCGATCTCCGGCGTTACGCCGGAAAACTCGACCTGGACGCCGAGCTTACCGCCGAGGTGGATGTACTGACCGACGTAGCCCTGTCCCGCGTAGCGCACGAAGCGCGGCACGGCCATGTTCTCGCCGAGCTTGGCGATGGCGGCAGCCACGAGCGGGTACACCGGCCCATTCGGGTCCTGGAGCCACGCAACGTCCGCCGCATCACCCTTCGCGTTGATCTCCGTGATGATGTCCTTGAGCAACTGCTGGAAGTCGTCGGTGCGTGCGACGAAGTCCGACTCGCAGTTCACTTCGACGAGGACGCCGCCGGAGTTGTCGGCGGTGACGGCATGGCCGATCAGCCCTTCCGACGTGGCGCGGCCGGCCTTTTTTGCGGCGCTGGCGAGCCCCTTCTTGCGGAGAATCGTGTTGGCTTCCTCGACGTTGCCGTTGGCTTCCTCGAGGGCCGCCTTGCAGTCCATCATGCCCGCGCCGGTCTGGTCGCGGAGCTTCTTCACTTCTGCTGCACTGATTGCCATGGTGACTCTCGTACGAAAAAAAACGCCGGCCCCCCTGGTACGAAAGGCCGGCGTCGATAGGGGATAGTCGAAACGCCAGACTACGCGGTTGCCGGGGCCGCCTCACGGCGACGGGTCGGACGTGCCGCGCGTTCGCTGCCTGCGTCATCCGAGCCGTCGCGGGAGGCGTCGGCTTCGACCGACTGCTTCATGTCGCGACCGGAGATGATCGCGTCAGCGATGGCGCCGGCGAACAGGCGGATGGAGCGCAGCGCGTCGTCGTTGCCAGGGATGACGAAGTCGACCTGGTCGGGGTCAGCGTTGGTGTCCACGATACCGATGATCGGAATCTTCAGCTTGCGCGCCTCATCGACGGCAATCTGTTCCTTCTTGGTGTCCACGATGAAGATGGCGTCGGGCAGGCGCGACATACCGCGGATGCCTTCGAGATTCTTCGTGAGCTTGCGGCGCTCCTTCTCGTTGCGCGCAATCTCCTTCTTGGACAGCGTGTCGTAGCGGCCGTCCGTGACCATCGCTTCGAGATCTCGCAGGCGGCCGAGGCTCTTCTGGATCGTCGCGAAGTTGGTGAGGAGGCCACCGAGCCACCGCTCGTTCACGTAGAACATGCCGCAGCGCTGCGATTCCTCAGCGATGACGTCCTGTGCCTGACGCTTGGTGCCGACGAACAGAATCGTGCGGCCATCCGATGCCAGGTTCGTGACGAACGCCTCGGCGGCGTGGAACAACTTGACCGTCTTGCCCAGGTCAAGGATGTAGATGCCGTTCCGTTCGCCGAAGATGTACTCCTTCATCTTCGGGTTCCAGCGCTTCGTCTGGTGGCCAAAGTGAACGCCGGCCTCCAGCAGATCCTTCATCGCGATCGAGCTCAAATTGTCTCCATCCTCTCGGTGATTTCAGATGAACACCAAAGCGACGGCAGGCCGGATGCGGACCATGGTCCGCACTCTGAAATCTGGGGCCTGCCGCCTCGTGGAATAGCGCCCGCCCTCGCAGTGGCTCCGGCGGGACCGCCGAAGCGCATTGCGTCGGCGGAAACTAGCGCTTGCTGAACTGGAAGCGCTTACGCGCGCCAGCCATGCCGTACTTCTTGCGTTCCTTCGCTCGCGCGTCGCGCGTGAGCATGCCTTCGTCCTTCAGCGCCCTGCGCAGTTCGAGGTTGTACTCGACCAGCGCGCGGGAGATGCCGAGACGAACCGCACCAGCCTGGCCCGACACGCCGCCGCCCTCAACCGTGGCGAGAATATCGAACTTCTCGGTGTTCTCGGTGATGACGAGGGGACGCCGGATCTGCATGCGGAGTGCTTCGGTGGGGAAGAAGCCTTCGAACGTGCGGTAGTTGATGGTGATAGCCCCGGTGCCGGGACGAAGGAATACGCGGGCCGTCGATGTCTTCCGGCGCCCGGTGCCGTAATACTGAACTGCTGCCACGTTACGCGACCTCGAGCTTGGTGGGTTTCTGCGCCGCGTGCGGGTGATCCGGACCGGCGTACACTTTCAGCTTCCGATACATCGCCTCGCCCATCTTGGTCTTCGGGAGCATGCCACGCACGGCTTCCTCGACCAGACGTTCGGGACGCTTCGCGCGCACGACGCGCGCACGCTCCTCGCGCAAACCACCCTCATAGCCCGAGTGCTGGCGATAGATCTTCTGATCTTCCTTGCGGCCGGTCAGTTTCACGGTCTTGGCATTGACCACGACGATGTGATCGCCGGTGTCGATGAAAGGCGTGTAGATCCCCTTGTGCTTGCCCTGCAGCAGGCGGGCGGCGACGGTGGCGATGCGGCCGAGCACCTGGCCATTGGCGTCGATGACGTGCCACTTGCTGTTCTCAAGGGCCAGCTGCGCGTTAGCGATAAACGTAGACATCCTTCAGTTTCCCGCGGGCATGACAGCACACTGCAGTTTCTCAGCCCGAATACGACCGATGTTGTGGGAAGTCCCGCCCGTGGAGCACTTCACTTCGCTGACTTGCACCTGTTCGGCGGGTCCAGGCAACGGCAAACCCAAATTCTACGAGCCGTTTGTAGCGGTGTCAACACTCAACTGCGTACAAACACACGGGTTAGACGTCCATTATGCCCGCACCTGCATCTCCCGATAAGACCGGGTGAGTGACCGGGACCCGAAAACAGAGGCCTACCCACCGATGGAAATTGTAACTGGCAGACGGTTTTGTAATCGGACGGCAGCGGGCGGAGCGGCAGTGGGTCGCAGAACTTGCGGCTTCGCTCCAATAAGTACGGGTAATCCCCAAGAAATCGAGTGGTACCCCGTTTGCGATCAGCAGATGCGTCGCCACTGAACGAGAGCTGAACACCATGCTTGGTTTTGGAAAACCCAAATCGGTCGTCGGGCTGGACATCGGGTCGAGCGCCGTTAAGGCTGTTGAACTCCGGGCCTCAGGGAAGGGCTGGCGCATCGCCGCCATCGCCTCAGAGCCGGTGCCGCCGGACAGCATCGTCGACGGCGCCATCATCGACGGTGGCGCCGTGGCCGACGCCATCAAGCGCCTGTTCGGCAACAAGGCGTTCAAGACGAAGGAGGTCGCTGCGTCCCTCTCGGGCAACGCGGTCATCGTCAAGAAGATCAGCCTGCCGGTTATGACCGAGCAGGAACTGGCTGAGTCGATCTACTGGGAAGCGGAACAGTACATCCCGTTCGACATCCAGGACGTCAACCTCGACTACCAGGTGCTCGACCCCGGCAACGGGGCCGACGCGCGCGGCACGATGGACGTACTGCTGGTCGCCGCCAAAAAGGAAAAAATCGCCGACTACACGAACGTCATCACGCAGGCCGGACGGCAAGCGGTGGTGGTGGACGTGGACGCCTTCGCGCTGCAGAACGCCTACGAGGCCAACTACGGCCTGGAGAACGGCATCGTGGTGCTGCTGAACTGCGGCGCCAGCGCCACCAACGTCAACATCATCGCGAACGGTCAGTCGCTCTTCACCCGCGACGTGTCGCTTGGAGGCAACGCCTACACCGAGGCCGTGCAGCGTGAACTGAACCTGCCGTTCGACGCGGCCGAGCAGGCCAAAAAGGGGTTCCCCATAGAAGGGCACACCTACGACGACGTGAAGCCGGTGCTGCACGCCGTCACCGAAAACCTGCTCCTCGAAATCCAGAAGACCTTCGACTTCTTCCGCGCTACCGCGCTGTCGGAGCGCATCGACCGTGTGGTGCTGAGCGGCGGCGGTTCCGCAGTCGACGGCTTCCCGGAGGCGCTGGCCGAGCGCTTCAGCCTGCCGGTCGAGCACTTCGACCCGTTCCGCCAGGTGGCGTTCGACACGCCGCCGGCCGGCGGCGTTGGTGACCTGGCGGCGACCGCCGCGGTCGCTGTGGGCCTGGCGCTCAGAAGGGTGGGCGACCGATGATCAAGATCAACCTCCTCGCGACCGAGCGCAAGATCGCCAAGAAGAATGTCGCCTTCGACCCGTCGAGTCAGATCACCGCGGTCTGCGGTGGCATTCTCGTGCTGGCCTGCGTCGCCATCGGCTGGCGCTTCTGGCTCGTGAGCCGCGCTTCGGCGGCGGTCGATGCCCAGATCGCGACGGCCCAGACGGAAACCCAGCGCCTGCACGGCGTCATCACCCAGGTGCAGCAGTTCGAGCAGCGAAAGGCGCAGCTACAGCAGCGCGTCACGCTCATCGAGCAGCTCCGCAAGGAACAGATCGGGCCGGTGCACATGCTTGACCAGATCAGCCTCGCACTGCCGTCGTCGCTGTGGCTCACCGAGATGAAGCAGACCGCGACGTCGAACGAGGTACTCATCGACGGCCGCTCGCTCTCGCTGACCGGCCTGTCGGACTTCGTCGGCAACCTCGAACGCTCCGGGTACTTTCAGAAGTCGGTCGAGATCGTGAACAGCACGACCGACACCAGCGGCGGACCGCAGGGCGAAGTGATCAAGTTCCAGATCAAGGCGGTGTTCAAGGGACCGGGCGACGTGGAAGTTGCCAAGACTGCCGATGCGACTGGCCCCAAGGGCCAGCAGCTAAAGCCGAAGAGCTAAGCCCCCGATACCGCAGGTAGCGCAGGCACCCAATGGATATCAGTCTCACCAAACTCCCGTGGTACGCGCAGGTCGGCGCCTTCATCGCACTCAGCGTCGTTGGTGTCGGGATGTTCTACTACTACTACGAGATGCCCGCCCGGGCGGACGTCGCCGGCCGAGAGGCCACGCTCAAGGCGCTCCGGGCCGATGTCGCCAAAGGCCAGGCCACCGAGAAGAAGCTGCCGCAGTTCCGCGCGCAGGTCGAGGAGCTCGAAGATCGGCTCGCGAGCCTGAGTGAAGTGCTGCCGGAGGAAAAGGACGGCGCCGAACTGCTTCGGCAGATGCAGGCGACCGCGGTGCAGTCCAACCTCGTCATCAAGTCGTTCAAGCCGTCGGCGCCCGTCACCAAGCAACTGCATTCCGAGTGGCCGATCAGCCTCGAGCTGGACGGCACCTATCACAACCTCGCGCAGTTCTTCGACCGGCTCGGCAAGTTCGCGCGCATCGTGAACGTCACCAACCTGTCGGTGAAGGGGCGTGAGAAGGGCGACGGCCGCGCGACGATTACCGCGAGCTGCGTGGCCACGACGTTCGTGCTGCTCGACAAGCCGGCCCCCAAGAACGGCAAGGCCGCACCCGCACCCGCACCCGCACCCGCAGCCAAGCCCGCCGGCAAGAAGGTGGCCTGACATGCGCCCCCTGATTGCAGCTGCTCTCGCGCTGGCGACGACCGCCTGGTGGTCTGCGCCTCCCGCGTCGGCGCAGGCGGCGCCGAAGGCTGACGCGCAGCCGGCCGCCCCGTACCACTACAACGTCGAAGGGCGTCGCGACCCGTTCCAGAGCCTCACCGGCGGTGGAACCGGCACCGACACCAAGGCACTCCCGAAGCCAACCGCCGCAGGCATTGCCGGCATTCGGGTCGATGAACTGTCGGTACGCGGAATCATGCAGAGCCGGGAGCGGCTCGTGGCCATGGTTCAGGGGCCCGACAACCGGACGTATCTCATTCACCAGGGTGACAAGCTCGCGGATGGCGTGGTGAAAAGCATCACGCCGCAGGGACTTGTGCTGGTTCAGGACGTCAGCGATCCGCGCGCGAAGGAAAGAACGCGCGACGTGCGGAAGTTGCTGCGGTCGCCTGAGGACGAGAAGGAGTGACTGTGACGAGGGGCGTGGCTCTCTCCCTGGTCGTGATGCTGGCGACCTCCGCGAGTTCGCTATCGCGGGCGGCAGGCACAACGACAACCATCCCGGGCGCGAAGCTTACGACGATTACGTCGCGAGGGGATGCGCGCAGCGCGACGTTGGTCATCGAAGCGACCGAGCCGGTGCCGTACGTGGCAACGCGCCCGGACCCGCTCACGGTGGTCGTCGACTTCCGTAACGTGGCTCCGGGCAACCTGCCCGCCTCCAGCGCGCGCCTTACTGGCCCCATCGCGTCCGTGGACATCGAGTCCGTCGAGTCGATGGGTGCTCCCGTCTCGCGGGTCCGCATCAGCCTGACACAGCCCGTCGCCCACCATGTGCGGGCCGACCGGAACCGGGTCCTGATCGACTTCGATCGCATGGCCGACCCTGGCGTGCCCGCCGTGGCGCCGCCCGTCTCGCGCCAGACGGCGCAGCCCATCGTGCAGTCGGGTGTCGACCCGGTCGCCGCACTCGGCCTCACCACTGCGCCTCGTGCGCAGAAGCCCGGCGCGCAGCAACTGCTCGCCTCCGGACCACAGGCCGTACAGGCGCCCGCGTCTGCCACACCGCTGTCGAACGGCCAGCGTCCTGGTCGTTCCTATAGCGGGAACCCCGTCAGCCTCGACTTCCAGCAGGCCGACCTGCGGGCCGTCCTTCGGGTCTTCGCGGAAATCAGCGGCCTGAACATCGTCATCGACCCGGCGGTGAAGGGGACCGTGGACGTCGCGCTGCGCGACGTGCCGTGGGACCAGGCGCTCGACATCATCCTCCGATCCAACAAGCTCGGGTACATGGTCGATGGCACGGTCGTGCGCATCGCCCCGCTCTCGACGCTGTCCGACGAAGAGAACCAGCGGCGTAAGCTCGCCGACGAGCAGGCGCTGGCCGGCGATCTGAAGGTGCTGACGCGCATGCTCAGCTACGCACGCGCCGAGGACCTGCAGACGCTGCTGACCAAGAGCGTGCTGTCGAAGCGCGGGAGCGTGCAGGTCGATCAGCGCACGAACACCATCATCATCAGCGACCTGCCGGAACAGCTCGACGCGGCCAGCGCGCTCATTACGACGCTCGACACGGCGCAGCCGCAGGTGGAGATCGAGGCGCGCATCATCCAGACGACCAAGACGTTCGCGCGCGCGCTTGGCGTGCAGTGGGGCTCCACGGGGCGGGTCGACCCGGTCCTGGGTAACACGACGAACCTCGCGTTCCCCAATAACGGCAGCCTGACCAGCAAGGCCAACCTCGCCGTCGGCGCGGCCACCAGCGGCCTCGGCCTGGCGCTCGGCTCTGTGAACGGCGCCTTCAACCTCGACGTCGCGCTTAGTGCGCTCGAGTCGTCCGGCAACGGGCGGATCCTCTCGACGCCGAAGGTCACGACCCTGAACAACGTCGAGGCCGAGGTCACGCAGGGCATTCAGATCCCGCTGCAGACCATCGCGAACAACACGGTTACCGTGACGTTCAAGGATGCCGCGCTCACGCTGAAGGTCACGCCGCAAATCACTGCGGCCGGCACCGTCATCATGAAGGTGTCCCTCGAGAACGCCACGCCGGACTTCGCCAAGGCCTCCGGCCCCGCGGCCATTCCGCCCATCAACACGCAGCGCGCGCTGACCACGCTTCTAGTGAACGACAACCAGACCAGCGTGATCGGCGGCATCTACACGAGCTCACTGCAAAATTCCTCGGATCGTACCCCGGGGCTTGGCCAGATCCCGCTGCTGAACTGGCTGTTCAAACGCGAGCGCATCGATGACGAGAGCCGCGAACTGCTCATCTTCATCACGCCGCGCATCATCAAGGGTTGACGCGACATGAACGCCATGCGCTACTTCAAGAACCTCGCTGTCCTCGCGGCGCTCGGCGCCGCCACCGCGTCGTGCGGCGACGTCGCCCGCAGCGGTCGCGCTCCCGTGTTCCTGGTCATCGATTCGTTGGGGGCCACCTCGGGCGGCGCCACCAGTGGGACGGCGACCGGCTTCCTGCAGTCCGACGTGCAGCGCCTCGTCACCACGCCGGCGCCCTGCACGGTCACCGAGCCCTGCCAGACGACCTTCAGCGACAACGGGACCGTGGTGTTCCACCTCGCGCTGAAGGACATCGGCAGTGTCGATAGCCCGACGTCGCCGAGCAGCAACAACCAGGTCACCATCACGCGCTACCGCGTCACCTACCGCCGCGCTGATGGCCGCAACACTCCGGGTGTCGACGTGCCCTACGGCTTCGACGGGGCCGGGACGGTCACGGTGCCCGCATCTGGCACCGTCTCGCTCGGGTTCGAACTCGTGCGCCATGCGGCGAAGGCCGAGGCCCCTCTGGTGCAACTCATCAACAACCCCACCATCATCACCACCATCGCGGCGGTGACGTTCTACGGGCAGGACCTCGTCGGCAACGAGATCCAGGCCACCGGGAACATCCAGGTGGATTTCGGCAACTTCGCAGATCGGTAACGACCATGAAGGGGATCACGCTCTCGCTTGCCTGTCTGGCCGCGGTCCTCGTGTCCGGGTGCACCGTGCACCAGACCGAGGCGCCCGGTCTGACTGGCCCATCCGAATTCGCCCTGGCGGTGAACATGGCGGCCACGCCGGACACGCTGTTCTCCGGAGGCCAGCAGCAGGCTTCGGTCTCGCTGCAGGCGCGCGACGTGAACGGCACTCCCAAGGCGGGGCAGACGTTTCGCCTGTCGACGGTCGTCAGTGGCGCGAATGTCGCCTACGGCACACTGTCGACCCAGACGGTAGTCACCGGCGCCGACGGCCGCGCGGTGGCGATCTACACGATGCCCGAATTCACGCCGTTCGACGCCGGCACGCCGGCCCGAACCGTGTCGGTTGTGGCCGTGCCGATCGGTACCGACTACTCCGGCGCTGTGCCGCACAGTGTCGAACTGCTGGTGGTGCCGCCGCCGGTGCCTACGAGCGTGAAGGGCAGTCCGACTGCCGCCGTCCTGGCATCGACGATGAACACGAAGGTGGGGCAGCTTGTCACCTTCGACGCCTCCGGCAGTGCCGCCGAACCCGGGCACTCCATCGTGCTGTTCTACTGGAACTACGGCGACACCCTCTTCAATGAAGAGCACGGCTCCGATTCGTCGCACGTCTTTGCGTCACCGGGGACCTACACGGTCGTCCTCGGTGTGCAGGACGACCTCGGCCGCGTCGGCAGCACCTACAAGACGATTGTCGTAACCAACTGATTCGCGCACAATCGGGTGCAGATGCCCGACGCGTCCCGCATCGACGAGCTTCGGCGCAGGGTCGGCAAAGATCCTGCGTCGATTGCCTTCGCCCAACTCGGTGAGGAATATCGCCGCGCCGGCCAACTGGCCGACGCGGTGGACACCTGCCGCACCGGTCTCACCACTCATCCAGAATACGTCTCGGCTCGCGTCACCCTGGGCCGCGCGCTGCTCGCCCTCGGCCGTCTCGACGAGGCGGTCGTAGAACTGCGCCAGGTGCTGGCGACGGCGCCAGAGAACCTCGCCGCGACCCGCAACCTGGCCGACGCGCTCCGCCAGCAGGGGCGGCTCACCGAGGCGCTGCCGCACTACGTCGACGCCCTGGCGCTCGCGACGAACGACCCCGATCTCGAACGGAGCATTACCGATACCCGCCAGGCGCTGGCGGCCGCCGCCACGCCGAGCGCCGAGCGCGCCCGCGATCGGGCAACCGTCAGCGCACTCGAGCGCTGGCTCGAGGCCATCCATGCCGCACGCACCGACCGATCTGCTTAGCCGCCGCCACGCGTCCATCCGGACCGCGATGGCCGGCGCCGGGCTCGACGCCCTGGTGGTCTTCGCCCTGCCGAACATCACCTGGCTCACCAACTTCGTCGGCAGCGCCGCAACGGTGGTGGTCACCCCCGACCGCGTCCTGTTCATCACCGACTCCCGCTACGTGACGGCCGTGTTCGACATGGCGGGGACAGCCCACGAATGCCCGGGTCTCGATCTGGTCGTGGTCGACGGCTCCTACGACCCGACGCTGGCCTCGGTGGTGGCGGGCCGCGGGTTTGGCCGCCTCGGCTTCGAGGCGGCGCACCTGACCGTCAGCCGCTTCCAGTGGCTCGAACAGACCCTGGCCGCGGTAGCGTCGGCGCCCGAACTCGTCCCTGTCGGCACGTTGGTCGAAGCGGCGCGCAGCGTCAAGGACGCCTACGAGATCGCGCTCTTCCGGACCGCTGGCGCGATGCTGTCCGAGGTGACCAGGGCGGTGCTGGCTGGCGTACCGCGCGCCGGCATGACCGAGCGGGAGGTGGCCTTCGCGATCGATGCGCTCATCCGGCACACCGGTTTTGAGAAGCCAGCGTTCGAGACCATCGTCGCCTCGGGGCCGAATGCTGCACTTCCTCACGCGCGCCCATCGAATCGAAAGTTGGGCGAAGGCGACCTGGTGGTGCTGGACTTCGGAGGCGTCTACGACTCATACTGCGTTGACCTCACTCGGACGGTCGTGGTTGGCTCAGCCTCGGCTCGTGCACGCGCTGTGCACGACACCGTGCGCAAAGCCCACGATCAGGCGATCGAGGCGGTGGCTCCAGGCGTATCGCGCTTTGCGATCGACGCGGCCGCTCGCGATGTGCTGGCGGCCGCCGGCATGGGAGCGGCCTTCTGTCACGGCACGGGACATGGTCTCGGGATCGACATCCACGAGGAACCCCGCATCGCGAAGCGGGGGCCGAACGTGGAGACGAGTCGCGAGGCGGTGACGCCAGGGATGGTCTTCACCATCGAACCTGGCGCCTACTTTCCGGGCTGGGGCGGTGTTCGAATCGAGGACGATGTGCTGGTGACGGAGAGCGGGGTGGAGAGGCTCACCCAGGCGCCGACGGAACTGATCACGGTCTGACCCGGAAACGGCGCGATTCTGACGTCTGATAATTCTGATTCTTAATTTCTGACCTCGATTTTTCCTTTTCTTCCCGATGGATTTCGACCAGCTCAAACAGATTCTCGATCTCGTGCGTGAGCACGAGTTGTCGGAGTTCGAAGTCGAACAGGACGGCCTCCGGCTCAAGATCCGGAAGGACTCGTCCGGCGCCTTCGTCCAGGTCCCGGTGCAGCACGTGCACGCACCTGCCGCCCATGCGCTCGCCGCTCCGCCGGCGCCAGCAGGAGCGTCCGCGCCAGCCGGCAACACGGAGGTCGACGTCGAACTCGCCGTCGTGAAGTCTCCGATTGTCGGCACCTTCTACCGCTCGGCCGAACCGGGCAGCGCGGCGTTTGCCGAGGTCGGCACCACCGTCAAGAAGGGACAGGTTCTCTGCATCATCGAGGCGATGAAGCTGATGAACGAAATCGACTCCGACTACGAAGGCGAAATCGTCAACGTCTACGTCGAGAACGGGCAGCCGGTGCAGTACGGCGAGCGCCTGTTCGCCATCCGCACAAAGTAGATGTTCAAGAAGATCCTGATAGCCAACCGGGGCGAAGTGGCGATGCGTATCATCTACGCGTGCCGCGAACTCGGTATCAAAACTGTGGCGGTCTACTCCGAGGCCGATGAGAACTCGCTCCACGTGCGGTTTGCCGATGAAGACGTCTGCATCGGCCCAGCCCGCAGCGCCGACAGCTACCTGAATGTGCCGGCGGTCATCAGTGCAGCCGAAGTGACCGGCGCCGACGCCATTCACCCCGGCTACGGGTTCCTCTCGGAAAGCGCCTACCTCGCGGAAGTCTGCGAAGCCTGCCATATCAAGTTCATCGGTCCCGACCCGCAGGTCATTCGCCTGATGGGCGACAAGGCCCGCGCACGTCGCGTGATGAAGAAGGCGGGCGTGCCGATTCTGCCTGGTAGCGACGGCCCGATCGAGAGCGAGGAGAAGGCCCTCAAGATCGCCAAGGAGATCGGCTATCCGGTCATCGTCAAGGCCACCGCCGGCGGCGGCGGTCGCGGTATGCGCGTGGTGCGCGTGCCGGGCGAACTGGTGCAGGCGGTCAAGACCGCGCAGCGCGAGGCCGAGGCCGCCTTCGGTGTCGGCGACGTCTACATCGAGAAGTACGTCGAGTCGCCACGCCACATCGAGTTCCAGATCCTCGGCGATAGCTACGGCAACGTCGTCCACCTCGGCGAGCGCGAGTGCTCCATCCAGCGACGCCACCAGAAACTGCTCGAGGAGTCGCCGTCGCTGGCGCTCACCGAGAAGATGCGCCGCAAGATGGGCGGCATCGTCATCGACGCGGCGCGCGCGGTGCACTACACGAACGCCGGCACATTCGAGTTCCTGATGGACCCGCAGGGGAATTTCTACTTCATGGAGGCGAATACGCGTCTCCAGGTTGAGCACCCCGTCACCGAAATGGTGACCGGCATCGACATCGTCAAGGAACAGATTCGCATAGCGGCAGGCGCCAGGCTCGGATTCAAGCAGAGCGAGGTGGTCTTCACCGGTCACTCGATCGAGTGCCGCATCAATGCCGAAGACCCTGACACGTTCGTGCCCTCGCCCGGCCTCATCCGCGTCTTCCAGGTACCGGGTGGTCCCGGCGTGCGCGTCGAGACCTTCGCGCACAACGATTGCACCATCACGCCGTATTACGACTCGATGATCGCCAAGCTCATCGTGCACGGCCGCGACCGCACCGAAGCGATCGCGCGCATGAAGCGCACCCTGGAGATGACGGTCATCGAAGGGATCAAGACCAGCATTCCGCTGCACCTCAAGGTGCTGAGCGACCCGGACTTCATCGCCGGCAAGGTGAGCACGTCGTTCATGGAGCGCTACATGGTGGCGCGTCCCGCTGGCCGGCTCGCCGAGGCGGTCTGATCGCACCGGTGTTTCCCCGGCTGTACGCGGTCTGCGACGCGGACGTCTGCGCGCAGGCCGGATGGACGCTTCCCGATTATGCCGCCGCCCTCATGGACGGCGGCGTCACCCTTCTTCAGCTTCGAGCCAAGCACGCCGCCTCTCGCGAGTTCCTCGCCGCCACCGAGGCGGTGATGGCGCGCGCGCTGCCGCATGGCGCGACGGTCGTCGTCAACGACCGCGCCGACATCGCGCAGCTCGCCGGCGCGTCAGGTGTGCATGTGGGGCAGGACGACCTCGCGGCCGCTGACGTGCGCCGCGTCATCGGCGGGCAGGCGGTGCTGGGGCTGTCGACGCACTCCACCGCGCAACTCGAGGCGGCGGTGCGAGAGCCGGTCACCTACGTCGCCATCGGTCCGGTCTTCGGCACGACGACGAAGGACACCGGTTACGACGCCGTCGGGCTCGATTTCGTCCGCCAGGCCTGTGCCATTGCGGCGCCTGCTGGACTGCCGGTTGTGGCGATTGGCGGCATCACGTTAGAACGTGCATCCGACGTTATTGTCGCGGGTGCCGCCTCCGTGGCGGTCATCACCGACCTTCTTGTCGACGGCAATCCCGAGGCGCGCGCGCGCGCCTTTCTCGACCGACTCTCGCGCGTATAATCGCCAGGAATCCAAGCGCATTTCGCGGCTGGTAGGAAGGCACCACGTGGCAGGTTCATTGTTCCGGACGAAGTCCATCGATCGGCTGATGGCCGATCACGATGGCGGCGAGATCCAGTTGAAGCGGACGCTCGGGCCACTGGCGCTGGTGGCGCTCGGCATCGGTGCCATCATCGGCGCGGGCCTGTTCGTGCGGACGGCGGCGGCGATCGCTGAGCGCTCCGGCGCGTCCGTCACGCTGGCGTTCATGGTCGCCGGCCTCGGCTGTGCCCTCGCGGGACTGTGCTACGCCGAATTCGCGTCGATGATCCCGATCGCCGGCAGCGCCTACACCTACTCGTACGCGACGATGGGGGAACTGGTGGCCTGGATTATCGGCTGGGACCTGTGCCTCGAATACGCAGTCGGCGCCGCAACGGTCGCCATTGCCTGGAGTGAGTATTTCAACGAGGTGCTCAGTTACGTCGGGCTCGGGGTTCCGTATCAGTGGAGCCACTCACCGTTTCAGGTGGCCGCCGCCACCGGTGCCCACGGGATCGTGAACATCCCGGCCCTGGTGATCCTGCTCGTCATGTCGCTGTTGCTGGCGCGCGGCATCGCGGAATCGGCATTCGTAAACACCATTATCGTGATCACCAAGGTCGCGATCGTGGTGATGGTGATTCTCCTGGGCTGGGGCTTCATCAACCCCGCCAACCACACGCCGTATATTCCCGAGGCCAGTACCTTCACGACGCCAGAAGGGGTCACGCATGCGTACGGCGGCATCATGGGCATCCTCGGCGCTGCAGGCGTCGTGTTCTTTGCCTTTATCGGCTTCGATGCCGTCTCCACTGCCGCCCAGGAAGCCAAGGACCCGAAGCGCGACATGCCGATCGGCATCCTCGGCTCGCTGGTGATCTGCACGATTCTCTATGTGCTGTTCGCGCACGTGCTGAGCGGGCTGGCGCCGGTCGAGTTCTTCCGCACCGCCGGCAAGGAAGCCTCGGTGAGCCAGGCGATCCACGACTTCATGCCCGGGTATCAGTGGCTGGCAAAGTTCGTCACCGTGGCGATTCTGGCGGGCTTCTCGTCGGTCATCCTCGTGATGCTCCTCGGCCAGTCGCGGGTGTTCTACTCCATGAGCAAGGACGGCCTTGTGCCGAAGGTGTTCTCCGAGCTGCACCCGGTCTACCGCACGCCCTACAAGGCCAACATGCTGTTCTTCGGGCTGACCGGCATCTTTGGCGGCTTCGTGCCGGGTGACATCGTCGGCGAGATGACGAGCATCGGGACGCTCTTCGCCTTCATGTTGGTATGCGCCGGTGTGTGGATCATGCGGGTGCGCCGCCCCGACCTGACGCGCGGCTTCACGGTGCCGGCCCTGCCGTTCGTCGCGATTGCAGGCATGGTGGTCTGCGGCGCGATGATCTACGGTCTCGGCTGGACCAACTGGCTGCGGCTCATCGCCTGGCTCGCCATTGGCCTGGTGTTCTACTTCGGCTACGGCAGGCGCCACAGCCGTCTCGAAGGCGTCGCCTAAACGGGCGCCGCGCGCCAGCCCGCCGACGTGCCAGACATCAAGATAGACCGTTCGCCAACCTTCCGCGCGCAGGGCCCGGTGTTCGCCGTGGCCCTGCTCGCGGCCGTCGTGCTCTTCGGCACCCTCGGCTACATGGTGATTGAGGGGTGGAGCGCGTGGGACGCGTTCTACATGTCGGCCATCACCATCACCACCGTCGGCTACCGTGAGGTTCACGAGCTGTCCTTCTACGGGCAGGTGTGGACCGTGCTGCTGCTTTTCAGCGGCGTCGGCTCGACCCTCTATGTGTTCACCCTCCTCGCCACTGTCGTGGTCGAAGGCGGCTTACCCCTGCGCCTCCAGAAACGCCGCCAGGCCAAGATGCTTACCCTAATCAAGGACCACTTCATCGTCTGCGGCTACGGACGCATCGGCAGCATCATCGCCGCGCAGCTCCAGCAGCAGAATGTGCCATTCGTTGTCATCGAGCGCGATCCGGCTCGTCTGCAGGTGGCGATGATGGATGGGCTGCTCGCCGTGCAAGCCGACGCCAGCCACGAGGACGTGCTCAAGCGCGTCGGCATCGACAACGCGCGCGGACTCATCGCAGCGGTCGGCACGGACGCCGAGAATGTCTACACCGTGCTCAGTGCCCGCGTCCTCAGGCCAGACCTGTTCATCGTCGGCCGCGCCGAAAGCGAGGACGCGACCCGCAAGCTGATGCGCGCCGGGGCGAACCGCGTCGTATCGCCGTACCAGATTGGCGCGGTGCATATGGCGCAGACGGCCATCCGTCCAGCCGTCGTCGACTTCATGACCCTCGCCACCAGCTCGGATAACCTCGAACTGGCGATGGAAGAGATCACCGTCCTGCCGACGTCGTCGCTGGTCAGCAAGTCGCTACTCGAGGCCAACTTGCGCCAGCGCTTCGGCGTCATCGTCGTGGCGATCCAACGCCAGGATCGCCGCATGGATTTCAACCCCGAGCCGGACACCGCTATCCTTACCGGGGACAAACTCGTCGTGCTCGGCCGGCCGCACTCGCTGCGCCGGCTCGAGGTGGAGGCAGCTGAGTAATGTCTGCTCGTGTACTGGATGGAACCGCGGTCGCTCAGGCCATTCGTGCTGACGTCCGTCCCGACGTCGAGGCCTTTACGCGCGAGGCGGGCCGCCCGCCAGGCATCGCGCTCGTGCTGGTCGGTAACGATGGCGGGTCGGAACTCTATGTCGGCAGCAAGCTGAAGTCGGCGAGCGAAAGCGGCATTCGCGCCGACCTCGAGCGCCTGCCTGCCACCGCGAGCATCGACGACCTGCTGCAACTGGTCGAGCGGCTGAATGCCAGCGAGGTGCACGACGGCATCCTGGTGCAGTCGCCCTTGCCGAAGGCGATGGGGCCCGACGCCGAGCGCCGCGTGTTCGACGCGATCGATCCATCCAAGGACGTCGACGGCTTCCACCCGGTGAACGTCGGCCGCCTCGTGCAGGGGCGTGCGTCGCTCGTCGCCTGCACACCGTCCGGTGTCATCGAGATGCTCGACCGGGCCGGTATCGAGATCGCCGGCAAGCACGCCGTCGTCATCGGCCGCAGCGACATCGTCGGCAAGCCGATGGCGCTGCTGCTGCTGAACCGGCACGCCACCGTCACCATCTGCCACTCGCGCACGCGCGACCTCGCCGCCGTGTGCCGCGAGGCGGATATCCTCGTGGCAGCGCTGGGCCGGCCCGCCTTCGTGACTCAGGCGTTCGTGAAGCCTGGCGCGACGGTCATCGATGTCGGCACGACTCCGGTCTCCGATCGCGCGGTCATCGAGGCGCTGTTCGCACCAGGGCATCGGCGTCACACCGCGTTCGAGAAGCGGGGCACCCTGGTGCTCGGCGATGTGCATCCGTCGGTCGAGGAAACGGCCGGTGCGCTGACGCCCGTGCCGGGCGGCGTCGGACCGCTGACCATCGCCATGCTGCTGAAGAACACCGTGCGCGCCGCGCAGGAGCGGCTGCGCGCCCGCCAGGGCTAGCATGTTGAGGGTGGCGCTCACCGGCGGCATCGCGACCGGCAAGAGCTACGTCCTCGACCGGATCCGCAGGCACGGCATCCCGTGTCTCGATGCCGATGCACTCGCGCACGGCGTCACCGCAGCCGGCACGGAGGCCACGGCGGCGATCGTCGAGCGGTTCGGTGACGTGCTGGCGACCGACGGATCGGTCGATCGACACAAGCTCGGGCCGAGCGTCTTCGCTGACGCGGCAGCGCGGCGCGACCTCGAGGCCATCGTCCACCCCGCGGTCTTTCGCGCCATTGCGGCCGGCCTGCGCGGCTTCGAGCGGATCGGCGATGCTCCGCTCGTGGTGGTCGACATCCCGCTGCTCTATGAGACGGGGCATGCCGCGGAGTTTGCGAAGGTGATGGCCACCGTCTGCCCGAAGGATATGCAGATGGCGCGGCTGGAAGCCCGTGGGCTGTCGCGAGAGGAGGCCGCACAGCGGCTCGCCGCGCAATTGCCGGCGGAGGAGAAGGCCGCTCGTGCCGATTACGCCATCCGGACGGACGGCAGCTTCGACGACACGGATGCTCGCGTGAGGCAGCTCCTCTCGGAGTTGCTGGCTCTGGCGCCTGGCTGACGACGGACGCTGAACCGGGCCGACCTGAAGGTCGCCAGCGACACACCGCTGGAAGATGGTTTAGTTCGCCGTGTCCTGTGCGGGCGCGATGCGCTCCTCGACGAACGTGTTCCAGTCGTGGCAATGCGGGCACTGCCACAGCAACTCCGTGCTGCGGTAGCGGCAGCGCATGCAGACGTGCGGGTCGAGGTAGAAGACCGCGTGCTGCGTCAGGTCGCTGTAGCGGTCGACGAGTGTCTGTGGATGACCGAGCTGGCCGAGCGTCTGCCAGATCGCCTGGTGGACGCTCAGCGAGTGCGGGTTCTGCACCAGCGCCGCGAAGAGCAGTTCGAGCGCCTGGGCCGGCTGGCCAGCGGCCACGAAGTGTTTGGAGAGCGCCAGCCGCGCGCGCCAGTCCTGCGGGTTCTCCTCGATCAGCCGCCGGCACAGATCGGTGAACCGCTCCGGCTTGCTGGCGCGTGCCGCGTGCGCCTCGAGCCGCGCAAACGCCAGGTAGGCGCGGTCTGGCGCCACCTGCACCAGCGTGTTCCAGATCTGCGCGGCGTCGTCTTCACGCCCCTGCGACAGACGGAGGTCGCCCAGGTTCAAGTAGGCCGGCACCGCGCGGACGTCGAGTTCGATTGCCGACTGGAACCGGCGCACCGCCTCGGGGAAGTCTTTGCGCCGCGTCGCCTCCAGCCCGATTTCGTTCTCGAGGAACGCCAGAATCGACTCGCTCTGTGGGCGTGAATCGATGGCGGCGAGGTTGGTGAGGCGCTGGCGCGTGTCGTAGGCCTCGGTCCACTGATGCTGCTCTTCGTGCAGCTTCTGGATGTTCTCGAGGGCGTACTCGTTCTCGGGATCCAGGCGGAGCACCTCGTTGAAGGCGTCGAGCGCGCGGTCGACGAAGCCGCCGCGGCGGTAGTCGATGCCAAGGCAGAGCAGCACGTAGGCATGCTCGATGCGGCTCAGCTTCTGGCGCTGCAGCAGCGTCTGGTGGATGGTGATTGCCTTCCCGACCTGTCCCTTTTCCCGGTACAGGTTGCCGAGGATCATGTGCACCTCGAGCGCGTTCGCATCGAGGCTGGCGGCGTGCGTGAGTTCGGCGATGGCCAGGTCGATCTGGTTCGCGACGAGGAAGTTCAGGCCGAGGATGTAGTGCGGCGACTCGCGCACGCGGCGACGGTCGATCCACGTGCCGTCACGCAGTTTGTAGCGCTCCCAGGCCTTGCCGATCGTCAGGCCGGCCAGCAACGCGACAAGCGCGGCCAGCAGCGGCGCATAGGCGTTCATCTGGCGGACGCGCTGTCCGAAGGCTCGTTCAGGTAGGCGTTGACGACACCGTCCCAGAGCCCCTGTACGCGCAGGATGCGTTCGACCAGCTCGCGCGCCGCGCCGGCACCGCCGGCGTTGGCGGTCACCCAGTGCACGCGCGTCCGCACCTCGTCCACACAATCGGCCGGTGCCGTTGCCAGCCCAACGCGGTTGAGCACTGCCAGATCGACGACGTCGTCGCCCATGTAGGCGACGTCGGCATCGGTGAGGCCGTGGTCGGCGAGGATGCGCTCATAGGTGGCGAGCTTGCTCGAGACGCCGTGATAGACCAGCGTGATGCCGAGCTGCGCGGCGCGGTGCGGCGTGGTGGGGGAGAGGCGCGCCGACAGGAATCCGACCGTAATGCCGGCGCGCTGCGCCCAGACCAGCGCAATGCCGTCGCGGATGAAGAACACCTTGCTCTCGCTGCCGTCGCCGTTCACCGTGACCCGGCCATCGGTGAGGACGCCGTCGACGTCGAACAGGATCATGCGGACGGCTGCGGCGCGGCGGTCGAGCTCGTCGTGGCTGAGGCTCATACCAGCTCCGTTCGCCACAGGTCGTGCAGGTGCACGACACCGACGGCGCGTTTGGGGTTTCCCTCGGCGACGACCAGTGATGTGATCTTGCGCTGCTCGAGGATGTTCAGGGCCTGCGCGGCGAGCATGCGCGGCTCCACGGTCGCCGGGTCGCCGGTCATCACGTCTGCGGCGGTCAGCGTGAGCGTATCCGCGGCGCGACCCATCAGCCGTCGAAGGTCGCCGTCGGTGATAATGCCGAGCAGTTCGCCCTCGTTGCCGGCGACGCAGGTCATCCCGAGCCCCTTCCGCGACATTTCATAGATGACGTCGCGCATGGTCGTGTGCGCCTCGACCTGCGGCAAATATTTCCCAGCGTGCATCAGTGTTTCGACCCGCATCAACTGCTTTCCGAGCTTGCCGCCCGGATGCAGATTCGCGAAGTCCTCCGGCCGAAACCCCTTCGCCACCAGCAGCGTCATCGCCAGGGCGTCACCCATGGCGAGTGCGGCGGTCGTGGAGGCGGTCGGGGCCAGGTTCAGCGGGCACGCTTCCTCGGAAATGCTGCAGTCGAGCGTGACGTCAGCGGCTTCGCCCAACGTCGAGGTCACCACGCCGGTCATCGCAATCAGCTTCGCGCCGACGCGACGGATGGTCTCGAGCAGTCGCAGTACTTCCGTCTCGCCGCTCGACGACAAGGCGATGACCACGTCGTCGCCCTGAATGGCGCCGAGGTCGCCGTGGATCGCTTCTGCCGGGTGAAGGAAGAAGGACGGTGTGCCCGTGCTCGTCAGCGTGGCGGCAATCTTCCGGCAGATGATGCCGGACTTGCCCATCCCGGTGAGGATGACGCGTCCGCGGCACTGCAGCAGCAGCGTGATGGCCCGTTCGAAGCGCTCGTCGATGCGCGGCGCCAGCGCGAGAATGGCCGCCGCCTCGGTCTCGAGCACCTTGCGCGCGAGAGCCAGGTCGATCACGAACGCGCCGCGCTCCCGGCCGGCAGGGTGGCACCCTTGACGATGGCATCGATGGCCATCAGCCGGCGCAGCAGGGGCTCCAGGAGATCGAGGCGCAAGGCGTTCTGGGCGTCGCTCTTCGCACGCAACGGTTCCTCGTGCACCTCGAGAAACAGACCGTCAACGCCAGCCGCCACGCCGGCCGAGGCCAGCGGCGTGATGTACTGCGCGAGTCCGGCGGTGACGCCGTTGCCGCCGCCCGGCAATTGCAGGCTATGGGTAACGTCGAAGATCACCGGCAGCCCCTGCTCGCGCATCATCGGGAAGCCACGCATATCGACGATGAGGTTGTTGTAGCCGAAGCTCGTGCCGCGCTCAGTCACGAGGACGTTGGGGTTCCCCTCGGCCGTGACCTTCGCCACCGCATGCTTCATGTCGTTGGGCGCGAGGAACTGCCCCTTCTTGATGTTCACCACGCGTCCGGTGCGGGCGGCCGCGACGATCAGGTCAGTCTGCCGCGACAGAAACGCCGGAATCTGGAGGACGTCGGCCACCTCCGCCGCGCCGGCCGCCTCGTGCACCTCATGGATGTCGGTGACGATTGGCACGCCGAAGCGCTGCTTGATTGCCGCGAGCACGCGCAGACCCTCGGTGATGCCGGGGCCGCGGTACGACGTGTTCGACGTGCGATTTGCCTTGTCGTACGACGCCTTGAAGATGAACGGAATGCCGACGCGCGTCGTGATGTCGACGAGCGCCTCGGCAAGGCTCATCGCGTGCACCTCGCTCTCGACGACGCACGGACCGGCCATCAGGATGATCGGGCGGCCCTCGCCGATCACCATGTCGCGAAGCGTGGCCACCACGGCTTACGCCACCGTGCCGGTCGTCACCGGCTGCGCGTGCGCCACCACGGCCTTGTGCTGGTAGCTCGCCTTGACGAACGCCGCGAACAGCGGATGCGGCTGGGTCGGCTTCGACTTGAACTCCGGGTGGAACTGCACCGCGAGGAACCAGGGATGCCCGGGCACTTCCGCGACCTCGACGAACTTGCCGTCTGGCGATCGTCCTGAGATGCGCATGCCGGTGTCGGTCAGGTTCTTCTCGTAGAGGCAGTTGAACTCGTAGCGGTGGCGATGACGCTCGTGAATGAGCGGCTGCCCGTAGATCTCGCGGGCGAGCGAGCCAGGCGCCAACTCGCAGGCATAGCTGCCGAGGCGCATCGTGCCGCCGAGTTCGTCGACGCCGAGCAGGTCGCGCAGCTTGTAGATCACCTTCGTCGGCGCGTCGGGCGCGCATTCGGTGGTGTCGGCGTCCGCCAGTCCCGCGACGTTGCGCGCGTACTCGACCGTCGCCATCTGGAAGCCGTAGCAGATGCCGAAGTAGGGGATGCGGTGCTCGCGCGCGTAGCGCGAGGCTACCATCATGCCGCGCGTGCCGCGGTCGCCGAAGCCGCCCGGCACCAGGATGCCGTCCGCGCCCTCAAGTAGGGAGGCGCCGCCGTCTTCCTCGAGCGCCTCAGCCTCGATCCACTTGATGTTGACCCTCAGTTGGTGCTGGAATCCGCCGTGGTAGAGCGCTTCGTTCAGGCTCTTGTACGAATCCTCGTAGCCGACGTACTTGCCGACGACATGGATGGTGAGTTCGTCGGTCGGGTGCTTGATGCGCTCGACCAGGTCCTCCCACGCCGTCATGTCGGGCTGCGACTCGGGCAGGTGCAGGTACTTGAGCACGATGCGGTCGAGCCCCTCGGCCTTAAGGACCAGCGGCACCTCGTAGATGCTCGCCACGTCCTTCGCCGTGATCACCGCCTCGTCGCTGACGTCGCAGAACAGCGCGATCTTCCGCTTCAGGTCCGGGTCGAGGAAGCGGTCGGTGCGGCAGAGCAGGATGTCGGGCTGGATGCCGATGGAGCGGAGGTCGCGCACGCTGTGCTGCGTCGGTTTGGTCTTCAGTTCGCCGGCTGCGCCGATGAATGGCACGAGCGTCAGGTGCACGTAGAGCGTGTTGTCGCGGCCGACGTCCTGGCGGAACTGGCGGATCGCCTCGAGGAACGGCAGGCTCTCGATGTCGCCGACCGTGCCGCCGATCTCGATGAGCGCGATGTCGACGTCCTGCGCCGCCGTGCGGATGGCGTCCTTGATCTCGTTCGTGATGTGCGGGATGACCTGCACCGTGCGACCGAGGTAGTCGCCGCGCCGTTCCTTGTTGATGACGCTCTGGTAGATCTTGCCGGTCGTCCAGTTCGAGTTCTTCGACGGCACCGCGTGCGTGAAGCGTTCGTAGTGGCCGAGGTCGAGGTCGGTCTCGCCGCCATCGTCGGTGACGTAGACTTCGCCGTGCTGGTACGGGCTCATCGTGCCGGGGTCGACGTTGATGTAGGGGTCGAACTTCTGCATCGAGATCTTGTAGCCGTGACCTTCGAGCAGTGCGCCGATCGAGGCGGCCGCGAGTCCCTTGCCGAGCGACGATACGACGCCGCCAGTCACGAAGATGTACTTGGTTACCTTCATCTGCGAGTTCCGGGGCATCTGGTCACGATGCCGGTCAATTCGGACGTCCCGCCCGCAGCAGCCGACGTACCTGCTCCAGGTCATCAGGGGTATCGACCCCAATCGAGTCGTACGACGTTTCTACAGCCTTGATGCGGATACCGTGTTCAAGGGCACGCAACTGTTCGAGCGATTCCGACCGCTCGAGCGGCGTCGGCTCGAGCGACGCCAGTACCATCAGTGCGGTGCGCCTGTAGGCGTACACACCGACGTGCCGGAAGAACGGCGGGTAGCCGCCGCGCGGGTCGCGCGTATAGGGAATGGGCGCGCGTGAAAAGTACAAGGCGAAGCCGGACCGATCGGTCACCAGCTTCACGATGTTTGGGTTGAAGAGTTCGGATTCGTCGGTGATGCGTCGGTAGAGCGTCGACATCGAGACGCTCTTGTCGGCGAACGGCGCGACCAGCTCAGTGATGGCGCGTGGGTCGAGCAGCGGTTCGTCCCCCTGCACGTTCACGATGACGTCGCAGTCGAGCGTCGTGGCGACTTCGGCCAGGCGGTCGGTTCCGGTCGGGTGGTCCGTGCGGGTCATCTGCACGTTGCCGCCGAACTCGGCCACCCGCGTCGCAATCCGCATATCGTCGGTCGCGACGATGACACGCGAGACCACTGGCGACGCCGAGGCCCGCCGATAGACGTGCTCGATCATCGGGCGACCATCGATGTCGGCGAGCGGCTTTCCGGGGAATCGAGTAGAGGCGAATCGAGCGGGAATGACGGCGACGACCTGCAGCGGAGCGTGGGAATCGACCGCAGGAACAGTCGATGCAGGGTGCACGACGAATCGTAACACAGGCGCTAGAGGGCCGTGCTACCATCCGCGGCATCAGTATGAACCTCCGGCGCGTCGTCTGGCTCGGCGTTTCCGTACTCGCGCTGGCGAGTTGGATGGCCTCCGCGTCGACCTCGGGTATTCGCCCGCCGGTGGCGCCGCTGCCGCCCGTGAAACCCGGTGCGGTCGATCGCTCGATGGCCAGCCTGCAGACCGAAATCGGCCGGCTCCACGAACGTCTTGGCCCCACCGCCGCACCGACCCGGTCGCGCGATCTGTTCCGCTTCACCACGCGCGCACGCCGGCGTCCGATCGTCGCACCGGCCGCTGCCGTCGCCGCGGCCAGCACCGTCGTTCCGCCACCACCGGTCCGGCCGTCGCTCACCCTCATCGGCGTCGCCGAAGACGTCACGCCAGACGGGGTGGTGCGCACGGCGATTGTGTCCGGGCTTGGCGACGTCTTCCTCGTGAAGGTCGGCGACACCATCCGCCTGCAGTTCCGCATCGAGCAGGTGTCCGGCGATGCCGTGCAGATCGTCGATACGGCCACGGCCACGACGACCACCCTCGCACTCCGGTAGTTCGTCGCGCGACGCGACGCATGGTCTCCCTCATCATCAATCCGGTCTCTGGCGGCATCGCGCCTGCCGTGGCGGCGGCGCGGGCGCAACACGCCGCGTCGGTGCTTGCGGCGCGGGGCGATGCCGGCGAGGTCTGCGTCTCGCAGTGTCGCGGGCATGCGCACGACCTGGCCGCGGCGGCCGTGCGGAGAGGCGACCGCCTGGTGCTGGCGTGGGGCGGCGACGGCACGGTGAACGAGGTGGCGTCGGCGCTCGTCGGCAGTGCGACGGCGCTCGGCATCGTTCCAGGCGGGTCGGGCAACGGCCTGGCGCGCGGGCTACGCCTCCCGTTGAACGCCGAGGCGGCACTGCACGCCGCGCTGACGGCGGCACCGCGCGTGATTGATGCGGGGCAACTCGCCGGCCGCTGGTTCTTCTCGCTGGCCGGCATCGGCTTCGATGCGCACGTGGCCGCCGCCTTCGATCGCCACGCGGGCGCGCGCGGGTTTGCCAACTACGCGCGCATCACCGTCCGCGAACTGCGGCGATACACCTGCGCCAGCTACCGTGTGAACGGCGGGGCGGCGGTGCGCGCGCTGCTGGTCACGGTCGCGAACTCGGGGCAGTTCGGCAACGGCGCGCGCATCGCACCCGATGCGCGGGTCGACGACGGACAGCTCGACCTCGTGGTGTTCAGGGAGCGGTCGCGCCTGTCCACGCTGCTGGCGTTGCCGCGGTTGTTCACGGGAAGCGCGGCGTCGGTGCCGGGCCTGACGATCGAGCGGGTCGAGACGGTGGTGATCGAGAGCGACGCCCCGATGGGGTTTCACGTGGACGGTGAACCGTGCGCCGGAGGCACCCGCCTCGAGGCACGCATCCATCCGGGCGTGTTGCGGATCGCGGCTGGGGTCTAGAAAGCAAGCAGGCGGAACGCGATGGCCGAAGCCGGTCGCATCCCGCCTGGTCGAGCGGTATCTGGAGCTGGCGCCGGACGCCCAGCGCCCAGAGCCTGAATTCTAGAGTCGAACCAGCCAGACGTCCTTCACGGCGGAGATCTTGCGGATGGCATCAACCGATGCCGCCAGCGCTGTCCCCTGCGTCGATTCCTCGTCGACGTTCACTACGCCAATCGCGCCCGACTCGTTGCGGCCGAGGGCGAAGTTCGCGATGTTCACGCCGTGCTTGCCGAGGATCGAGCCGACTTCGCCAATCACACCGGGCTGGTCCTCGTTCGCGATGATCAGCAGCGTGCCGGCCAGCGGCGCTTCGACGTTCACGCCACGCACTGAAACGAGGCGCGGGTTGTTCGGCTCGAAGACCGTCCCTTCGGCCCAGCGTTCGCCGTCGCTCGTGTGGAGCTTGAGCGACACGAGGCTGGCGAAGTCGCGCGTGCGCGAGCTGCGCGTTTCAGTGATTTCGATGCCGCGTTCCTTGGCCGCCGCGCGGGCGTTGACCACGGAGACGCCGCCCGACAGGATCGGGCGCAGCACGCCGGCGGCGGCGCTCGAGGCGAGCAGCGACGCGGCCGAGTTGTCGGCCAGCGCACCGTAGTAGCGCAGCGCGATCTGCTCGACGCGCGCCGGACCCATCTGCGACACGACCGAGGCGAGCCCTTCGGCCAGCTTCAGCCAGGGCTGCAGGCGCTGCAGTTCGTCGGCCGGAACGGCGGCGGGGAAGTTCACCGCGTTGCGAACCGCGCCGCTGGCGAGGAAGTCGCGAACGGCGCCGGCCGTATCGAGGCCCACCTGTTCCTGCGCTTCTTCGGTCGAGGCGGCGAGATGCGGTGTGGCCACCACCTTGGCGAGCTGCGGCAGCGTCCAGTCGACCGGCGGTTCCTTCTGGAACACGTCGATGCCGGCGCCGCCGACGATGCCAGCCTCGATGGCGCGGCAGAGGGCGGCTTCGTCGATCAGTTCACCGCGGGCGGTGTTGATCAGGCGGATGCCCTTCTTGCAGGTGGCGAAGCGCGCGTCGTTGAAGAGGTTCTTCGTCTCGGGGGTCGACGGCATGTGCAGCGTCAGGTAGTCCGACTCGGCGCACAGTTCGTCGAGCGTCTTCAGCGCGACACCCATCGAGGCCGCCACGTCCGCCGAGATGAACGGGTCGTAGGCGATGATCGTCATGCCGAACGAGCGGGCACGCGCCGCAACTTCCTGGCCGATGCGGCCGAGGCCGGCGATCCCGAGCACCTTGTTGCGGAGTTCGGTGCCCATAAACTTCTTCTTCTCCCACTTGCCAGCCTTCATGGCCTGGTCAGCAGCGGGAACCGAGCGGGCGAGCGACAGCATCAGCGCCAGCGCCTGTTCGGCGACAGCAATGCTGTTGGCGCCGGGGGCGTTGACGACGAGCACGCCCTTGCCGCTGGCCGCGGGCATGTCGATGTTGTCGACGCCGCTGCCGGCGCGGCCGATGATGCGCAGCTTCGGCGCCGCGGCGAGGAGGTCCTTGGTGACCTTCGTCGCGCTGCGGACGATCAGGGCATCGGCGTCGGCGAGGTCGGCGGCGAGTTCTTCGGGCTTGCGACCGGAACGGGCGTCGACAGTCCAGCCTTCAGAGCGCAGGATGGCGAGGGCAGATTCCGGCAGTTCGTCGGAGACTACAATTTTCATTTTTTGGCCGTTGTGGGAGCGAGCGTTCTCAGATAGTTGACGACATTCCAGATGTCATCGGGTTTCATTCGCCGGCCGTAGGCGCGCATGCTGGTGCCCGTGGCGCCGTCACTGATGACGGTGAAGAGTTCGCCGTCGGCGGCGCCGTGTTTCCAACTGGCGTCTGTGAGGTCGGATGGCTTCGGTGGGTTGATGGCGGAAGCCATGCTGCCGTCGCCCTTGCCCGACGGTCCGTGGCAGGTCGAACACTGGGTAGTGTACAGCCTCTTGCCAGCGTCGACCGACGCCGGCAACGGCTTCACCGGATTCTTCAGTTTCGCGGCACCCTCATGATGATGGGCGCCAGACTCGTGCTGGCCTCCTGCGGCCGCACCCTGCGCAGACACACCGATCGTCCAGGCAGATAGCGCGGCAACACCGATAGACCATGCGAGTAGTGATCGCATCGTTCGACCCTCCGTGCCTACAGTATAATCCTGAGGTTTTGTTCGGTCGCTACGTCCGGCGCCTGTGCGCTCGCCCTGCTGTGGTGCAATTCGCTAAAACGCTCGAAATGAGCTGTCACAGCGGCGTAAACGCCGCCCTTTTCCACAGAGTTTTCCACAGAAACTGTGTGAAACGCGCGGCGCCAACGGGGGAACTGACCTAAAGGCAGCATTCACCAATATGTCCAATACGCCCAGCCTCACTCCGCCGGCAGACGGTGCCGCCATCACCCGAGAGAATGGCCATCTTGTCGTTCCGGACAACCCGATCATCCCGTTCATCGAAGGCGACGGCACCGGCGCCGATATCTGGCGCTCGAGTGTCCGCGTCCTCGACGCGGCCGTCGCGAAGGCGTACGGCGGCAAGAAGAAGATCGCCTGGATGGAGGTCTTTGCCGGCGAGAAGAGCTTCACGCAGTTCAATAGCTGGCTGCCGGACGAGACCGTCGAAGCGTTCAACACGTACCTGGTCGGCATCAAGGGACCGCTCACCACGCCGGTTGGTGGCGGCATCCGCTCGCTGAACGTCGCGCTGCGCCAGATGCTCGACCTCTACGTGTGCCTCCGCCCCGTCCGCTGGTACAAGGGCGTCCCCTCGCCGGTGAAGAACCCGGCGAAGGTCGACATGGTGATCTTCCGTGAGAACACCGAAGACATCTACGCCGGCATCGAGTACGCGGCCGGCACGCCTGAGGCGCAGAAGATCCTCGACTTCTTCGCCAAGGAGTTCCCGCAGGACTTCAAGAAGATCCGCTTCGGCACCGACGCCGCCTCGAAGGGGTGGCAGACGCAGCTCGAAGGGGTCGGCATGGCCAAGCGCGAGGTCAACGTGCAGGTGGGCGTCGGCCTGAAGGCTGTCAGCTCGCTCGGCACCGAGCGCCTTGTGCACAGCGCCATCAGCTACGCGATTGCGGCGAAGCGCAAGAGCGTCACGCTGGTCCACAAGGGCAACATCATGAAGTACACCGAAGGCGCCTTCCGCGACTGGGGATACCAGGTGGCGAAGGAGCAGTTCGGGGCCGTCGAGATCGACGGTGGTCCGTGGTGCCGCATCCCCGAGGGGAAGCCGGGCGCCGGCCTCGTCATCAAGGACGCGATTGCGGACATCACGCTGCAGCAGGTGCTGACGCGCCCTGACGAGTTCGACGTCATCGCGACGCTGAACCTGAATGGCGACTACCTGTCCGACGCGCTGGCGGCGCAGGTGGGCGGCATCGGCATCGCGCCGGGCGGCAACATCAACTACGTCACCGGTCACGCCATCTTCGAGGCGACCCACGGCACCGCGCCGAAGTACGCGAACCTCGACAAGGTGAATCCAGGCTCGGTCATCCTCTCGGGCGAGATGATGCTGCGTCACATGGGTTGGAACGAAGCGGCGGACCTCGTGGTGAAGGGCATGGACGGCGCGATCGGGTCGAAGCGCGTCACCTACGACTTCGCGCGGCAGATGGACGGCGCCACCGAGCTCAAGTGCTCGGAGTTCGGCGACGAAATTATCAGGCATATGTAGCTGGCGATTGGCGACAGGCGATTGGCCATAGGCATGGTCGCGTCACAACCCCCACAGGGTGTGCACGCCGCCATGCCCATCGCCCACCGTCTGTCGCCCACCGCCGTCAAGGAGCACGCAGATGAATCGTAAAGTCACCGTGGTGGGCGGCGCCGGCAATGTCGGCGCAACCGTCGCCCGCTGTATCGCCGACAAGCAACTGGCTGATGTCGTCATCGTCGACATCGCCGATCAGAAAGCCGCAGGCATCGCGCTCGACATCCTCGAGGCGTGCCCGATCACCGGCTCCGACAGCCGCGTCATCGGCGGCTCGGACTACGCACAGACGGCCAACTCGGACGTCGTCGTCATCACCTCTGGCGTGCCGCGCAAGCCGGGCATGAGCCGCGACGATCTGCTGAACGTCAACTTCGGCATCATGAAAGCGGTCACCGAGCAGGTGATCAAGTACTCGCCGAACGCGATCATCATCCCGGTGGCGAACCCGCTCGACGCGATGTGCCAGGCGGTCTACCGCCTGAGTGGCTTCCCGCGTGAGCGCGTCATCGGCATGGCCGGTGTGCTCGACTCCGCACGCATGCGCACGTTCATCGCGATGGAACTGAACGTGTCGGTCGACAGCGTGCACGCGTTCGTCCTCGGTGGTCACGGCGACACGATGGTGCCGCTGCCGCGCTATTCGACGGTGGCTGGCATCCCGATCACCGAACTGCTCTCCGCGGAGCGCATCACGGCGATCTGCGAGCGCACCGCCAACGGCGGTGCCGAGATCACGAAGCTCGTCGGTACCAGCGCGTGGTACGCGCCGGGCGCCGCCGCGGCCGAGATGGTCGAGATCATCCTGAAGGACACCAAGAAGATCGTCCCGTGCTCGGTGTTCCTGCAGGGTGAATACGGCATCACGGACCTCTTCGTCGGTGTGCCGGTGAAGCTCGGCGCCCGCGGCGTCGAGCAGATCATCGAGATCAAGCTGACCGCCGACGAGCAGGCGGCGCTGAACAAGTCGGCCGGCGCCGTGAAGGAACTCACGGACGTCATCGGCGTCTAGGCGCACTCGAGACTCAGACACGCGAAGGCAGGACACACGGCATGCACGCCATGTGCGTCCTGTCTTCGCGCTGCCGCTGCTCGCCAGTCGGGCCATCGCTCGCATCGCCGTCCGCGCCTGGCGGCGGTCGCGTCACTTGCATCGACCGCGAGGTCGCCTTCACGCCGGATCACTGGAATCTCTTGTTCATCAACTCGAATCGGTTCAACGTCGGACCGTGGATGGCGAACAAACCGCTGCGTCACCGACACGCCGTTGTTCTGGTGGCCGTGCCAATCGAGCAGGAGCCGCGAAGGAACTCACGGACGAGCACACGCTCACGTGCCCTGCCCCTTTCTCCTTCCCGCCCCGCTTCTTCGCGCTGATTCCAGACAACTCGGTTGGCTCCAGCTGCCGTCGCGAACGAAGGCGCAAACGCGTGGCATACGACAGCTACAATGAGGCGCAACGACGAGCCATGCCCAGAGCCATCGAACGTCGCCAGTTTCTGAGAGCCGCCGGAGCCGTCGCCGCACGCGCGGCCGTCAACGCGTGCCGTACCATCTCGACCTCCATCGCGACTCCGCATGCCCCCGCGCTGCAGTTGACGCCCGTGCGCATGGCCCGCGTCACAGGCCTTACCGTCTGCACCCGTTCGTTGCGTCCGCTCGGGCCACGGCTCGAGACGGAGAAGATCGGGGAGAAGACCGTCGTGCACTACGGCGTCAGCTACAAGGACGTGTCGTTCCTGCCGCGCCGCGACGGCGTCGTCATCCAGATCGTGGGGGATAGCGACTACGACGGGTACCGCATCGAGGCCGCCGTGGCTGACCGGGCCGAAGCCGAGCACGGCGTGACGACGACCGCCTCGCGCTACCCGGCGGAGGCCTAGCGCTCTCGTGCCTGTGCCCATGACGCGTGTGCTGCTCCCGGTGTGCCTCGTCGCTGCCGTGCTCGTCGGGCGTGCCGCACAAGCGCCACCGCTCGATCCGGCTGCCGTGCCGATCGAGCAAGAGCCGCGACATCGGCTCGTCTTCGCCAACGAGTTCGTGCGCATCATCGATGCGCTACTGCCGCCGCTCTACGTCTCGCAGAAACACACCCACGCGCTGGACAACGTCTCGGTCTCGATCCTGTCTGGCGTCGACGGCGCGCAGGGCCAGGCGCGCGTCGGCTTCGCCGGGTTCTCGCGCGGCGGCTACTCGCACATCATCACGAACCCGAACACGGCGCCGATGCGATTCATCGCGGTGGAACTGCGGGCACCAGACGCCAGTGGCGTCGGCGAAGCGATGCCACAGCCGAATCACACCTCGGTGCTCGCCAACGCGCGCGTGCGTGTGTCGCGTGTGAAACTCGACGCGGGGCAGAGCATCGCCGATCACACGCATCAGGCGGGATTCGTCAGCGTCGTGGTCCGCGGACGCGAGGGGGCAGGCACGTGGAAGTGGCACAGCGGCGCTGAGGCGGCCGGCGTCCTGGCTGCCGGCGCGCAGCCGCTCGAGATGGTCGAGATCGAACCGAGATAGTAGAACACGCGGGACGTGTGCGGGTTACTGCTGTTGCTGCGTGTTGCTGCGCGGCTTCATGCCGTTGGTGACCCCTTCGCCGGACGTCGCGACGCGCTCGGCGTACTCGGCATCACTGAGGTAGACGACGTTCATCCAGGCGTGCGCCATCCCGTCGACCGTGCGGTCACCTTGATGATGGTGCCCTTCGGGAAGGCCGGCGCCGCATCCTCCGCGTAGATGTAATTGGTCATCCAGTTGAAGGTGAAGTCCTTCACGTAGCTGATCGGCTGGGTGCGCCCATCCGGGAAGATCGCCTCGACCTGCATCGCCGCTGAGCGACATGTCGTTCTTGAACGTATTCACGCCGACGCTGCGGTCGATGTGCCACGGCGGCATCTGGCGCGACTCGACACGTTGCTTGATCGAGCGGGCCCACGGACCTGCGTCCTGGTAGGTCACCAGCGACATCGGCCCGATCGAGCCGGGCGCATGGCACGACTGACACTTGGTCTGAAGAATGGGGGAGACGTCCTTGGCGAACGTCACCTGTCGCTACTGCGCGGAGGCCGCGCCAGGAAGGGCGAGCACGGTACCCGGCACCAGAGCACTTGCACCGAACTGTACTTTCGAACCTGTCATCATTCGCTCCCTTCGGGGAACAGCAGTAGTGGGATGAGAACGCGGGCGGTGACCCTGGCGGCACCGACGAACCGCTGCCTGCCGATTCCAGCGTCCGCGCAATGTCGACGAGCTGGCCTGCGCGGCACCGCTATAATCTCGCGGTGCGATTGGGTTACTACATCGGCGTCTGCGTGCTCCTCGCGGCAGCGCTGCCTGCCGCGGCGTGTGCGCGGAACGACGCCAGGCGAGACCCTCGCCGCACCGACGACATCGGGCTGCCGGTTGAGCACCAGGTCGTGCGGGCCCGTGTGGCGCCAGGCCTGACGCTGTCGTCGCTGCTGCAGGCCCAGCACCTTGCCGAGCGCGAGATTGCGGCCCTCATCGGGCGCGCCGCCGGAGTGTTCGACGTCCGCCGGCTCCGCGCCGATCGCCCCTATCGGCTGACCCGCGCGCTCGACGGCACGCTCAGCAGCTTCGAGTACGAGATCGACGCCGACCGTGTCCTACGGGTCAGCCGGACCGACACCGAGGACGCGTTCGTCGCCCGCATCGATCCGATCGACACGTTCACGCGCCAGGCCGTGGTGCGCGGTGCAATCAGCCGCGAGGCGTCGTCGCTGTTCGCGGCGATGTCACGGGCGGGTGAGCGCATCGACCTGTCTGTGGCGCTCGCCGAGGTGCTGTCGAGCGAGGTCGACTTCAACACCGAACTGCAACCGGGCGACCAGTTCACGCTGCTGGTGGACAAGGCCTACCGCACCGCCGACGCGGCCGAGGGTGGCGTGGACGATGTCTTTGCCAGCTACGGCGCCGTCCAGGCGGTCACGTTCGAGAATGCCGGCCGCACCATCCAGGCCGTGCGCTTCACGCCACGCGACGGCACGCCGTCCTACTACGACGGCACCGGGCGCTCGATCCGGCGTCTCTTCCTGAAGTCGCCGCTCAAGTTCGACCCGGTCATCACCTCGCCGTTCTCGACGCAGCGGATGCACCCGGTCCTCGGCGAACGCCGCGCGCATCCTGGCGTCGATTACCGCGCACCGATTGGCGCGCCCGTCGTGGCGGTGGCGGATGGAACGGTGCTGTCGGCGGGGCCGGCAGGCGATGCCGGACGGATGATTCACCTGCGGCACGCCAACGGCTACGAGACGGAGTACCTGCACCTGTCCGTCATCGACGTGCGAGCCGGAACGTCCGTACGCCAGGGCGACGTCATCGGCAAGGTTGGAGCCACCGGACTGGTCACGGGTCCGCACCTCGACTTCCGCGTCCGTCAGGCGGGCTCGTTCGTGAACCCGACGACGGTGCGCCAGTCGATGCCGCCGGGCGAGCCGGTCGCCGCCGCCGACATGCCGGCCTTCGAAGCAACGCGCGACCGCGCGTTCGCCGCCCTTGCTCGTGCCGCATCACGGCCGAGCGGAAGCGACGCCGCCAACTAGAAACGTCTGTGCTGAACGGGGGGCCGCGGTCACACGGTCTGTGGTGACGCGGGCCGGGCGTGGGCGAGTGGTGGAGCTGACGGTGGGCACCCGTTCGCGGCGTGCCCACCGTCAGCGGCTTACTGCTACCCCGCGTCGGTCAGGTAGACGACGTTCATCCAGGCGTGCGCCATCTCGTCGACCGAGCGGTCGCCGTAGCCGACCCACTGTTCCGGGTCGGGGTTGTTCTTGTTGGCCTTCGTGTTGTCGTCGTAGGCAGTCACGTGGATGACCGTGCCCGTCGGGAACACCGGCGCCGCTTCATCCGTGAAGATGCAATTGCTCATCCAGTTGAAGTTGAAGTCCTTCACGTAGCTGATGACCTGCGTCCGCCCGTCAGGGAAAATCGCCTCGACCTGCATCGCCTTGCCGCGCAGGTGGAAGTGCGGCTGGAAGTTCGTGATGACCGTGTTCTGACGCAGCACGTTGACGCCTTCGGTCTGCGCGACCGAGTTCGGCGGAATGGCGAGACCGGCCGTGCCGTTCTTCAGGCCGCTGAACGGGATCAGGTAGCTGCGCTGCTTCCGCTCCTGACCGTTCGGGTAGAGCCACCTGCCGATTTCAGCGCCGCCGGTGATCGCTTCGCCGGCGGCGTGGATGTGCTAGGCGATCGAGTGGTGCAGGATCTTGCGCGAGGCGATGTTCGAGGGACGAATCTCGACCATCCGCACCCCGCGCGGCTCGGTCACCGGGGTCTCGGTGACCGGGCGCCATCACACGTCCTGGTGGACCGCCGGCATGGTCTGCTCCGGCGCGCGGACGACGATGTCCAGCCGACCGTAGCCGTCGCGTTCACCCTGCGAGTAGAGTTCCTTGGCCACCGGCTTCGCCTTGAAGTCGGCCGGGTTGCCGTCGAGCGTGGCCACGGACGCGCGTCCTGATAGGTCACCAGCGACATCGGTCCGATCGAGCCGGGTTCATGGCACGACTGGCACGTGGACTGGAGAATGGGCGAGACGTCCTTGCTGAACGTGACCTGACGGGGTTGCTGAGCGGAGGCAGCAGAGGGGAGTAGAAACGCTCCGATGGCGAGGACTCCCACGCCGAGATTCGGCTTCGAACCGAACGTGTACGTCTCCTTCACGGATCTCGATCGGGCAGAGGGCGACCGTCGTCGCTGGATTCGTAACGACCAAGGGCACGAAGGATCGCCTTCGTGCCCTCTGGTCGTGTGTGCGGGTCCCGTTGAACGGGGCGACGGCTACTTCGGCTGCTCGAGATTGACCGACTTCACCGGTCCCATACCGGCGATGCGAACGACCGCGTCCTCTTCATGGGCGCCGTCGTAGTGATGGCCGAACGCCGGGTGGTAGACGAAGCTGCCGGCCTTCATCGCCGTCATCTTCTCCGGGGCATAGGTGTCCGACTCCGGGCCGAGGTGCACGTACCACGTGCCCTTCACCACAGTGACGAGCCGATCCTGGTCGTGGAAGTGCGGCCGGCTGCCCGTGCCAGCCTTGAACGTGATCTGCACCACGTAGAGCCCCGCCTTGGTCGGGTCGCCGAAGAGCACGACCTGGTTACCACGACCCTCGGGCTTCATGTCCTCGAGCTGGGTCGCCTTGAACGCACTCAAGGGGATGCTCTGCGTCTGGCTCGACGCCGTAGTGCCGGCCAGCAGGGCCACAACGGCGCTGCACAGCAGCCACCGGCCAATCAGGAAACGTCCGCTCATGTCAGTCTCTCCGTTCACGGGAAGGGCCAGACGCTGTGCGTCGCACCGGTTCGGACCATGTGTCCGCGAGCGGCGACGAACGTGTCCGGCGCGCGATTATACCGACAGGGTGGTGCGTTGGCGAGTCTGGAAGAGGGAAACCCCGCCCGAGAACCGGGCGGGGCGTCGATGCGGGCGCGTCGATTCAGTTCGACGCGGCGGCCGCTGGCGATTCCTCGTTCACGAAGATCTCGGCGATGATGCCGACGTAGGCCTCGAACCAGTGGCCACCGTGGATGGTGCCGTCCTGGTAGGCCACCGACCCGTGCGCGTGGACGTTGAGGCGTCCCTGTGCGTCACGTTCGATGCTGCCGACGAGCGATACGACTTCGGCTTCCTGGTTCAGCTCGATTTTCTTCATGGCGTTGCCGCGATCGGTGTCGGCCCAGCTGAAGAGCCCCTTGGACAGGGCGCCGATGCCGGTGAAGTGCGCGTTCTTGATGTTGTTCTTCTCGGCGAACTGCGTCAGCGCCGTCATCACCTCATCGCCCTTCGAGAGATTGATGCGGTAGGTGCGGCCGGTGGTGCCGAGGTCCGCGACCTTCATGCCAGGTGCCGACGACTGGCCGACGCGGGTGCCGCGCGGCACGTAGCCATCGGGGAGCGGCGCCGGCGCGGCGGCCGCCTGGGGCGAGCCCGCCGCCTGCGGGGTCGCGGCCAGCGCCGCCGGAATCGGCAGCGTCACGTTACCCGTGGCGGCCCACTCGGCGCCTCGCGTGAACGTGGTCGTGAACGCCAGCGTCTGCACCTGATCGACATCGTGACCAAGCGCCGTCGTGAAGACGCGCCCCTTGCCGTAGTCGCTGACCCAGAGCATCGGCTCGTCTGCGCCCGTGCCGACCAGCGGTTGCGGTGCGCGCGCGTCGGTGCGGCTGGCCGCGTACAGCGCGTGGTCGTCATACGCCGTCGCCAGGATCTTGTACGGGCCGGCCGGCTGCCACTTCAGGTTCGCGTAGAGCTCGTCCTTCTGCTGGTCGAACTTGAGCTTCAGCCCTTTGGTGATCGGGTGCTGCGGATCCTTCACGTCGACCGTGAAGTCGTGGGGCGCCGAGTGATGGCCAAAGTTCGGCCGCCAGTTCGCGCCCGCGATCGTCTCGAACTCCGTCCAGCCTTCGAACGACTGCATCGTGAAGTGATAGACGACCAGGCCTTTGCCGGCGTTGACGAAATCGAGCAGGGCGGCATCGGCGCGCGGACCCCAGCGCATCTCCGGACGGTTGCCGCCGGAGTAGTTCAGCACGACGAGGTCGTAGGGGGCGAGCGTTTCCGGTCCGCCACCGCGGAACTCCTCGGTGACGCGCACCTCGAACTTACCCGTGTCCTCCAGCGCCTTGCGCAAGAGCGGCGTCGTCCCCTTCCAGTTATGCGCCACCTGCTGACCGGAGATGATCAGTACCTGGATCTTCTTGGGTGCAGCGGGTGCGGCCGGTGCACCCGCCGGCGCCTGCGCGAAGGCGCCCGTGGCAATCGATGTCAGCAGCGCGAGGCTGGCCAGAACACGTCTCATGGGTAGCACCTCTCCTGAAGCAAGGAACCGGTTACTTCGCGGGCGCCGGAGTGGTGACCGGCTTGCCCTTTTCGATGACGTAGGTGGCGACGACCTTGGCCGTGCCGCCAGCGGCCGGGTGGCCGTTGTGGATGACGCCAGCAGGCACGAAGAACGGCTCGCCGGTCTTCAGGGTCTTCGCCGGCTGTCCATCGACCTCGAGGACGAACGGGCCGACTTCGACGAAGGAGATTTCCTCGCCCGGATGGGTGTGGCGGCCGGTCTCGCTGCCGGCGGGGAACTCCACCGCGGCCATCACCGCCTCGCGACCGGGGGCTGACAGGTCGACCTGCTGGAGGATGGTGCGCTTGATGGCCGGGGCCTGCGCCCCGAGCACGCCGAGCGCCGTTACTACGAGAGCCGCCGTGAGGCCGGCGCCGAGGGTGGTTCGTGTCGTCATCAATGTCTCCTGTACGGCGGACCTGAGGGTCCGCGGTTAATTTCTACCAGCGCACGCCTACTTCGCGGCCAGCACGGCCTTGACGTACTCGCGCGTCATAAGTGCGATGTTCGAGATCGGAATTTCCTTCGGGCAGACCGCCTCGCATTCGCCCTCGTTCGAGCAACTGCCGAAGCCTTCGGCGTCGGCCTGTTCGATCATGCTGAGGACCCGCCGCTGACGTTCGACCTGTCCCTGCGGGAGCAGGGCCAGTTGCGAGATCTTGGCGCTCATGAACAGGTGTGCCGACGCGTTCTTGCAGGCGGCGACGCAGGCGCCGCAGCCGATGCACTGCGCCGAGTCCATCGCCGCATCGGCGATGTCCTTCGGAATCGGAATCGCATTGCCGTCCTGGGCGCCGCCGCAGTTCACCGACACGTAGCCGCCGGCGGCGATGATGCGGTCGAACGCGCTGCGGTCGACGATCAGGTCCTTCAGCACCGGGAACGCACGGGCGCGCCACGGCTCGATGGTGACGGTCTCGCCATCCTTGAAGCGCCGCATGTGGAGCTGGCACGCCGTGGTGCCGCGGTCCGGACCGTGCGGGATGCCGTTGATCACCAGGCTGCACGTACCGCAGATCCCCTCGCGGCAGTCCGAGTCGAAGGCGATGGATTCCTCGCCCTTCTTGGTGAGGTCTTCGTTCACGACATCCAGCATCTCGAGGAACGACATGTCGGTCGAGACGCGGTCGGCGACGTAGTCAACAAGCCGGCCGGCCGAGTTCGGCCCCGCCTGACGCCAGATCTTCAGATTGAGTCTCACGATGAATCCCTCACAGGCTCTAGGCCCTGGGCTCTAGGCTCTGAGGCTTGTCGGCTCTGCCTGCGGGTCGGCTGCGGCAAGCCCGCAGCCCGCCGCGCCTGAAGTCCGAAGCCCGGAGCCGGAAGCCGATTACTTGTAGCTCCGCTGCGATGGATGAACCTCGTCGAACACCAGGGCTTCCTTGTGCAGCGTCGGGCGCTTGCCGACGCCCTGGAACTCCCAGGCCGCCACGTACGAGTAGTGCTCGTCGTCGCGGAGCGCCTCGCCCTCCGGCGTCTGGCTCTCCTCGCGGAAGTGACCACCGCACGACTCCCTGCGTTCGAGCGCGTCGAGCGCGAGGAGTTCGGCGAACTCGAGGTAGTCGGCGACGCGGCCGGCGTACTCGAGGCTCTGATTGAGGTTGTCCGATGAGCCGGGCACGGAGACGTCGTGCCAGAACTCCTCGCGAAGCTTCGGGATCCGTGCCAGGGCGCGCGTGAGGCTCTCCTCGGTGCGGGCCATGCCGACGTCGTCCCACATGATGCGTCCGAGTTCGCGGTGGATCTCGCGGATGCCACGGCCACCCTTCACCGCCAGCAGGGCGTTGATGCGCTGCTGGACGTTGTCGGCGGCTTCCTTGAACGCGTCGTGGTCGGTGGTGACCTTTGGCAGCGGCGTGCTCGCCAGGTAGTGACCGATGGTGTAGGGAATGACGAAGTAGCCGTCGGCCAGCCCCTGCATCAGCGCACTGGCGCCGAGACGGTTCGCACCGTGGTCCGAGAAGTTCGCCTCACCGAGGACGTGCAGCCCGGGCACGGTGCTCATCAGGTTGTAGTCGACCCAGAGCCCGCCCATCGTGTAGTGGATCGCCGGGTAGATCCGCATCGGCTTCTCGTACGGATTCTCGTCGGTGATCTTTTCGTACATCTGGAAGAGGTTGCCGTACTTCTCCTTGATGACGTCCTGACCGATCCGCTTGATGGCGTCCTTGAAGTCGAGGTAGACCGCCAGGCCGCTGTCGCCGACGCCCTGTCCGGCGTCGCACGCCTGCTTGGCGTTGCGCGAGGCGACGTCGCGGGGGACGAGGTTGCCGAAGCTCGGGTACTTCCGTTCGAGGTAGTAGTCGCGCTCCTCTTCCGGAATCTGTTCCGGCGAGCGCGTATCGCCCTGCTTCTTCGGCACCCACACGCGGCCATCGTTGCGCAAGCTCTCGCTCATGAGCGTCAGCTTGCTCTGATGGTCGCCCGACACCGGGATGCAGGTGGGGTGAATCTGCGTGAAGCACGGGTTGGCGAAGAGCGCGCCGCGCTTGTGGGCGCGCCACGCCGCCGTGACGTTCGAGTTCACCGCATTGGTGGAGAGGTAGTAGACCGTGCCGTAGCCGCCGGTGGCGAGGCAGACCGCATCGGCCGCGTACTTCTCGATCTCGCCGGTCACCAGGTTGCGGACGATGATGCCGCGCGCCTTGCCGTCGACGAGGACGAGGTCGAGCATCTCGCGGCGGGCGAACATCTTCACCGACTTCTCGTGCACCTGGCGCATCAGCGACTGGTAGGCGCCGAGCAGCAGTTGCTGGCCCGTCTGGCCGCGGGCGTAGAAGGTGCGCGAGACCTGCGCGCCGCCGAACGACCGGTTGTCGAGCAGCCCGCCGTACTCGCGCGCGAACGGCACGCCCTGCGCCACGCACTGGTCGATGATGTTGACGCTGACCTGCGCCAGTCGGTGCACGTTGGCTTCACGCGACCGGTAGTCGCCGCCCTTCACCGTGTCGTAGAACAGCCGGTAGATGCTGTCGCCGTCGTTCTGGTAATTCTTGGCCGCGTTGATGCCGCCCTGCGCCGCGATGCTGTGCGCGCGCCGCGGGCTGTCCTGAATGCAGAAGCTCAGGACGTTGTAGCCCAGTTCCCCGAGCGAGGCGGCCGCCGATGCCCCGGCCAGGCCGGTGCCGACCACGATGATCGTGAACTTCCGCTTGTTGGCCGGATTGACCAACTTCATGTCGAACTTGTGCCGGTCCCACTTCTCGGCAATCGGGCCGGCGGGAATCTTTGCGTCGAGTGTCATTGCCCCACCTGCCCGGCGAAGAGGTGCACGTAAACGATGATCACGATGAACCCGCCGGCAATCACGGTCGCGAGCACCTTGCCCAGGGCCAGGATGCGCGGCGTCCACCGCGGGTGATCGAGGCCGAGCGACTGGAAGGTGCTCGACGCGCCGTGCCACAGGTGGGAACCGACCACCAGCATGCTGACGATGTAGAAGCCGACCTGCACCGGGCTGCGGAAGATGTCGAACACCACCCGGTAGATGTCGCGGACGCCCTCTTCCTCCGACGCGTAATACGGACCGTACTTGAAGCCCTTCACGTGCAGCACGACGAACAGCACCAGCCAGAGGCCGCTGAAGATCATCGTCGTGGACGAGAACGACTTGCGGCTCGGCGCGCCCTGGCTCTTCTTGACCTGGTAGGCGACCGGGCGTGCCTGCTGATTCCCGAGGTACATCGTCACAGCTTTGTAGATGTGCAGCAGGAAGATGAGCCCAAGGCCGATCTCGATGACCGGGATCAGCGGGTTGCTCGTGAGCGCGTGCGAGTAGTGATTGAAGACCGTTGGGCCGAGGAGGATAAGGGCGTTTCCGGCTATGTGTGTTATGAGGAACAGGAACAGTGCGAGGCCGGTCATGCCGATTAGCAACTTCGTGCCGACGGACGTGGTGAAGACGCGGATGCGTGAAGACATCAAAGCGCAGATTACCCCAAAAGTGCCCGAACCGTGTCGGGACCGCACGGATGGCAACAGCGCCGGGGGCGTGCGAGTTCCCTTGATTCAGTCCGGACCAGGAGAATCGTCGCCGAACGCGGAATTCCGCACGTGTGCCATTGACGAAAGACAAGCGTGGCGCGTAGCATCAAGTGCCTTCTTTACACGTCCAAATGAAAATCCACGAGTATCAAGCCAAAGCCATCCTTGCGCGGCACGGTGTGCCGGTCCCGCGCGGTGAAGTTGCCTCCAACGCTGCCGAAGCCGGCGAAATCGCCCGGCGCCTCGGTGGCCACATCGTCGTCGTCAAGGCGCAGATTCACGCCGGCGGCCGCGGAAAGGGCGGCGGCGTCAAGCTCGCCAAGTCGCCCGACGAAGCGGAGTCGATCGCCAAGCAGATGATCGGTATGACGCTCGTTACCCACCAGACCGGTCCCGAGGGGCGCGTTGTCGGACGCGTGCTCGTCGAGGAAGGGCTGCAGATGACGCGCGAACTTTATTTGAGCGTCGTGCTGGACCGCCAGTCGGGCAAGGCCGTGTTCATGGCCAGTTCCGAGGGCGGCATGGACATCGAGGAGGTTGCGGCAGCAACTCCCGAGAAGCTTCACCGCATTTACGTCGAACCGGGTGTCGGCCTCGTGCCGTTCCAGGCGCGCCAGCTCGGATTCGCGATGGGGCTCGAAGGGCCCCAGGTGAACAAGCTCGTCAAGCTGATGGGCTCGCTCTACGAGGCGTTCATCGCCACCGACTCGGCGATGATCGAAATCAACCCGCTCGTCGTCACCGGCCAGGGCGACCTGCTCGCGCTCGACGCGAAGGTGAGCTTCGACGACAACGCCCTCTATCGCCATCAGGACCTGCGCGACCTGCGCGACCTCGGCGAAGAGGATCACCTCGAGATCGAGGCGTCCAAGTTCGCGCTCAACTACATCCACCTCGATGGCAACATCGGCTGCATGGTGAACGGCGCGGGCCTCGCCATGGCGACAATGGACATCATCAAGCTGGCCGGTGGTGAGCCGGCGAACTTCCTCGACGTCGGCGGCGGCGCCAACGCCGAGCAGATTCGCAACGCCTTCAAGATCCTGATGTCGGACAAGAACGTCAAGGCGGTCCTCATCAACATCTTCGGCGGCATCCTGCGCTGCGACGTGCTCGCACAGGGCGTCATCGCGGCGGTGAAGGAACTCGGCGTGCCGGTCCCGATCGTCATTCGCATGGAAGGCACCAACGTCGAGGAAGGGAAGCGCCTGCTCAGCGAGAGCGGCATGAACTTCGCGACGGCCGACTCGATGGGTGATGCCGCCACCACGGTTGTGCAGCTCGCGCGCTGACACGTAGAAGGCTTCAGGCTCCGGGCTTCAGGCTCTGGGCTTCAGGCACGAATCACGACGAACTTATTTCGCGTGCGGTGACTGCGCCCAGCGCCCACCGCCCAGCGCCTAGAGCCCAGAAAACATGGCAGTACTCATCGACAAGAATACGCGGCTGATCGTCCAGGGGTTGACGGGTCGCGAAGGTACGTTCCACGCCAAGTCCGCTGCGGCGTACGGCACCACGGTGGTCGGCGGCGTCACGCCCGGTAAGGGCGGGACGACGCATGAGGGCTGGCCGGTGTTCGACACGGTCGAGGAAGCAGTCGAGAAGACCGGCGCCAACGCGTCGGTCATCTTCGTGCCGCCGCCCTTTGCCGCCGACGCGGTGATGGAAGCGGCCGATGCTGATGTGCCGCTCGTGGTGTGCATCACCGAAGGCATCCCGACGCTGGACATGATGCGCGCGATGACCTTCCTGAAGACGCATCCCAAGACGCGCCTCATCGGCCCGAACTGTCCCGGTGTCATTTCCGCGGGCAAGGGCAAGGCCGGCATCATCCCGGGTCACATCTGCAAGGAAGGGACGATCGGCATCGTCTCGAAGAGCGGCACGCTCACCTACGAGGCGATTCACCAGCTCTCGCGCCTCGGCATGGGCCAGACCACCTGCATCGGTATCGGTGGCGACCCGCTCATCGGCACCAGCCACATCGACGCGCTGCAGCTCTTCGCCGACGATGCGGATACGGAAGCCGTGATCATGATCGGTGAGATCGGCGGCAGCGCGGAAGAAGAGGCGGCCGCCTGGATCAAGGCGAACTTCAAGAAGCCGGTGGTCGCGTTCATCGCCGGCCAGACCGCGCCGCCCGGACGTCGCATGGGGCACGCGGGTGCCATCATCTCCGGTGGTTCGGGTGCGGCATCCGACAAGATGGCGGCCCTCACGGCTGCCGGTGTCGCCGTCGTCAAGAGCCCGGCTGACATGGGCTCGATGATGCGGGAACGTCTCGGTCGCTAGTTCAGTTGTCACCTCGCGCGGCGGCTCACACGGGTGAGCTGCCGCACGATGTGCTCTCGAGTTCGCTCGGCCCTCTCCCCCGCGATCCTCCCCGACTCCACCCCATCGAACGGCGCTATACTCCAGCCTGGAAGGCGTGTGCCGGTAATCGGCCCGCGCATCCATCGACGCAACACCCAACTGAATAGGATTTGCCATGGCGCCTGCAGCTTCTGCGGTTCGTGGGCAATCTCTCTCGTCGGGGCAACAGCGGGTCGTCAACGACCTCAGTATTCAGGTTGCGACCGCCAACGGTTCCGGCAGTCAGTCTGCGAATCTCGTCCTCCTGCGTTCGCTCCTCCTCATGGGGATCCCGGCTTCCGGGAAGAACATGTTCCCCTCCAACATCTCCGGCCTTCCGACGTGGTACACGATTCGCGCAAGCCAGCGCGGATACATCGCGCGCAAGAAGGAAGTCGACGTGCTCGTCGCGATGAACCCGGAGACGGCGCGCGACGACGTCGCGGCCCTCGAGCCGGGCATGGTCGTCGTCTACGACGAGCCACTGAAACTGAACGAAGTGCGGTCGGACCTCGTGTTCTATCCGGTGCCGTTCGACAAGCTCGTGGCGCCGGTCTGCCCGGATGCGAAGCTGCGGCGGCTTGTGAAGAACATGGTCTACGACGGCATTCTGGCCAAGCTCCTTGGCATCGAGCCGGCGGTGATGGAGCAGGCGCTCACCAAGCAGCTCGGGAAGAAGGCGAAGGCGGTAGCCCTGAACTCCGCCGCGTTGAAGGCCGGCTGGGACTACGCCGAGGCCAACCTGCCCAAGCAGGACCCGTTCTGGTTCGAGCCGATGAACGAGACCGCGGGGAAGATCCTGATTGACGGCAACGCCGCGTCGGCGATCGGCTGCATGATGGCCGGCGTCACCGTGGTGGCGTGGTACCCGATCACCCCCTCGTCGACGCTCTGCGAGTCGCTCATCGGCTACATGAAGAAGCACCGCGTCGACCAGGCGACCGGCAAGCACACGTTCGCCATCGTCCAGGCCGAGGACGAGATCGCCTCACTCGGCATGGTGCTCGGCGCGAGCTGGGCCGGCGCCAGGG
>Ga0114966_10000230_pt1 | contig 53109 bp, 67 predicted proteins | sample M_130207_XF_Meta_FD_87029 | JGI IMG/M metagenome (GOLD analysis project Ga0114966, IMG submission 87029) | Freshwater microbial communities from Lake Montjoie, Canada to study carbon cycling - M_130207_XF_MetaG | ecosystem: Environmental > Aquatic > Freshwater > Lake | place: Lake Montjoie... | reverse complement strand
TTATATTTTTTTTTTTTTTTCAATTTAATCTTTCGTTTCTTTCGAAAAAAAAAAGTCGGCTTAAACACTTGGTTTTTTTCCCTTTTTGTCATAGGAGGGCGCTGTCCATCGTCAAACTTCTCACGGTCGAACTCACGCTTGAACGGATGCTTGAACTCAAGCTTGAACGAGGCGATAGACTACGCATACCAAAAAGTGGGGTATGCAACGCGCTATCCATTGTAATACTACTTTGAGGGGACCCATGCATCGCGTGTAACGACGATATCATGTCTTCAAATTTCGTAATTTCCTCCTCAAAATACCCTGCGTCTAGAAGGAATTGTTTTTCTTCCGGTTTGTATTTCCAACAACGTAAACTAACTTGTGTCAGGGGAGGCATTCTTTCCTGACAGATAAAATCCGAAAGAGGGACTCGACTCTTGGGGAACGATAAGGTGGTTAAAGAAGAGCGTTTTCCTACACTCGTCGTTGCCCCCATGGAATCATCCTCCACACCTTCCTCCCATGAACGAGCGCGTGGTATATCCAGTGATTGGACACGCCGTCGTTTTGAAAGTGGTCCTATGTCTCTTTATAATCTTTCTTTTTTCATCGAATCAAGAACCTCTTGGTACGTACGAGCCGTTCGAATTCCTCCACCGCCACCGCCAGCGTCCCGACCACCAGCAAGGGACGCATCCGAAAGGGTTCGTCGTCGTTGTAGAGAGTATTTTTTTTCAAGTTGGGCTCTTATTTTCGTTTTGATTTCTGTTTCTCTTTGAAAAATTTCTTCTCGTCTTCTTGCCATTGCTAGTAGCAGTCGCCGCAAGACCCTCTGTCACGACAAAGACACCTCCTAACACAAGGGAAGCGCCGATACAATCTTGGACAAGAGTCTTTTTCTTTTCGAGACCACCATGGGTTATTTTTTATAAAAAAATAATATTTTCAGAAAAGGTGTTTTAAATGTTGGTATACTATTAAATAAACAAACCCATGGGAATCAAGAATCTTCATAATTTACTTCGCAAGGTGTGCCCTCATGTGTACAACACGGTACCCCTTACCAAGTATGCGTTCAAGAAGATTGCGATTGATTTATCCTTATTCATGTGCAAATACAAAACATCGTACGGCATCCACTGGCTGGACGGATTCCTCCAGATGATTACGGTGTTGCGGCACAACGACATCCATTTTGTGATTGTCTACGATTCCAAAGCCCCTCCTGAAAAGGACAATGAGCGGAAACAACGTAGCGAGGCGAGGGCCAAGAGTCGTCTCCGCGTCGACAAGCTACAAGAGGCGTGGGAAGGGTATCGGAAAAGCCACGACGACAAGGACGTGGTACTCCTCGAAGATTTCAAGGAGCAAGACGAGGTCCTCTACACGTTTCTTCAAAAATTTATGGAGGGTCACGACGAAGGCGTGTCCCCCACCAAGATTGAAAACGAGCTCGCGCGTATGCAACAGAGCCTCTTGAGCATCAAGGCCGAGGATTTTGAGCTCACCAAGGAGCTTTTTGCCATGTGTGGGGTGCCCATACACATCGCGACAGGGGAAGCCGAAAGGAGTTGTTCGGCCCTCAACTGCCAGGGGTTTGTCTCGGCGGTGCTGACCGACGACACCGACGTGCTCGCGTACAGTGCACCGACAATGCTCTGCAAGATTGATTTCCAAACCAACACGTGCATCGAGCTCGATTACCAGGAGATTCTGGGGGAGCTCAAACTCACGTCCTTGGAATTTTTAGACCTGTGCATCATGTGCGGGACCGACTACAATACGAATTTGCCCAAGGTGGGATGCGACAAGTCCTTCAAGCTCATCCAGCAATACCGGAGACTGGAAAATATCGAAGAGGCGTTTCCTCATTTTAATTACGACGTGCTGAATTATCGTCGCGTCCGTGAACTGTTCCTTGACCCGCTCGTGTTTGAACCCAACACCGTCCCCTTTTGTGATTTCCCCGATCAGTCCAGGCTTTTTGAATTCTGCTTTACGCATAACTGCCGGACCGATCTAAACACCGTCATCAAAGCGTGTTGTACCAGCCAGTTCCACGAATTTGAATTCGATTCCGAACAAGACCAAAAACAAGAAAATAAAAAAAATCTTCTCCTCTTTCATAAATAAAATTTTAAAATCATGGACCCCCTGAAACAAACCGTCCTCGTTTTTTCCATCCTCATCTTTCTCCTCTTTCTCACCATTACGATTATCGCTTCGGTTCAATACTCCAAGTACAAAATTGTGGACGGGACCGCCATCTGCGAAGAATTCTTCAACCGCTGTCTCTTGTCGTTTAACTACGAAAATACCCAGGGACAGGTCCGCACCAAAACATCTCCCATCGCCTACAATGAAATCAACCAGTCCGGTGTGTTTAATGTCAAGGTGGCCTTCCAGCCACCGGTAGGCGATGAGGCTCCCTCCAATTTTTTCGTCATCGGGTCTCCTTACCACGTCTTTCTCGGCACCAAGAGCATGGTGGTCATCTACACCATTCTGACGTTTTTGGCCCTTCTCATCTCCGTATCGTTCCTGCCGGCATTTTCTTCTTCCGAAAAGACCACGTCCAAAAAATAATAAACCCATTTAAGCACACGTTTCAAAGAAGAACAAAAAAAACATGTACAAGAATTACGGTGATTATAACCAGAGCTACCCGATGCCTCCTTCCGACGAACCCACCGTCAAACATTCGTTCGACCTCATGTCGGGAGACGATTTAAAGGCGGTACTCGGCAACGTGGAGATTATCATCGTGGACGCCTGGGCCCCGTGGTGTCAGCCCTGCAAAAAGGCGGGTCAGAAATTCGAGGCCCTGGGAGAAAAGTTCCAGCGGTTCATCCGGGAAAAGAGGCTCCTTCTCCTCAAGGACAACATCGACCAAGAGGAAACGAGCTTTCACCGGAATCTCGTCGAAGTGGTCCCCACCTTTTTTCTGTATGTCCAGGGACAGCTCAAGGAGGTGATTACGGGTGTTGATTTTGACCACCTGGAAACTTTTCTCATCGAGTACTTCCAGCACACGCCTCCTCCCCCTGCGCCTGTCGCACCCCACCCCGATGAGTTTCACCGTTCCATGCCCCAGATTAAACAAAAAACATCGTATCCTCCCAAAAACATGTAAATGTTATTTTCTCTTTTTTTATTTGGCCTCCCAAAAACATGTAGTTTGTGACGCTACAATGAAAAAATCTAATTTTTATTTGGCCTACCAAAATAAAAAAAGTCAATTTACGACGACGTCAATAATGAATGTTTCAGAAACTTGTCAAACTCGTGATTAAAATCCTGGGTCCACATCGCAAAGAGGTCCATGGTGGGGGAAAGGCGTTCGGGAAACAGTCGTGTCGCCAGATACAAAAGTTGGGAGACGATAGCCATGCTGTAGGGCTTGGACGGTACCGATGACTTCTCGATACAATCGGGACACAGGTGGGTCGACAAGAGGGGAAGAGGAAAAGGAACGCCGCGTGGAGAAGAGGTGGAGACGGCCAGCCATTTCTTCCACTCGTTGTGGATCTCTTCCTTGGGCAAGTAGATGGGAAAACCCATAAGGTCTTCCCACACATGATGTTCCCAAATCTTGCACCGGAGGACGCTTTCAAAATGCTCAAAACGCTGGCGAATCCGTTGCAAAATCTCCCTTCGCACAAGCAGACCATACCAGCTAGAAATCTTGTGGCTGTCTCCGGCCACCACATTCTTCTCGGTCGCAAGCCAGTACCGACGAAGGGTCATTTTCTTTTCCTCCACCGACACGGTCGTAGACGTCACGTAGACCTTTTCCAGCATTTCCAGTTCCATCTCTACCACGTCCAAGGCGAGTGGTTTCACCACCACATCAAATCGGGGAGGATGCGAGAGGGTCTGATGAGGAAAGTGAGAGTTCACCATACGCCGGAAAAAATCGAGGGGCCCCTTGGTTTCGAGGCCGGTCTTGGGCTCGTACATCATCCGCGAGAATTTCTTGTGCTTCCGGAGGAACAGCTTGACGTGGGACAAAGAGTGAAAACGGTGGTTGTTGGTATAGGGGGAAGAAAAAAAGTTCATCGCCTGGAGGACCCGAAACGTGTCCTGTTCCGTGAGTGTCACCCCCAAGTCCAAAAAGATGGAGAGAGAACTAAACACCAAAGAAATCACGTCCTGGAGCCTGCAGTACCGAAACGGGGACGTGTTGTACACATGCAATCCCCGGTGCACGAAATGACTCTTCTCAAAGTCAATCATCACGGGGACGAGACTCGTCGACACCCGGAGGCTCGATTGGGAGTCGATAGGATAGGTGATGACCCGGGGTTTCTTTTCTTGCACGATAATCACGTTCCATGGATACAGGTCCATGTGAAGAAAGCCCATCGACTGTTGTGCCGCGTGAAGCGCCAGACAAAGGAACAACCAGATGCGGACAAGTTCCTCAAAGCTCGGCTTCGATTCTTTCAGAAACGTTTCCAGCGTGGGACCTTCGATGTGCTGGAGCAGGGTGAGCCATTCCTTTCCTCGTTCCTCCGTGTGGTAGGTATACATGAAATGAGGCACCGACTCCGAAAGATGGTTGAGGCCCGCAATGGCGGCGTAAAACGACGGGAGCTGGTTGTTCTTTGGCCTCTTTTTGCACGTCTTGACCACAATGTCCGAATGATGGAAGAAAAGACGCTTCACCGTGGTGTTCCTTGTCTCCGTCATCATGGTCTGTTCCTTCTTGTCAAAGAAAGACGCGTCCTTGTGTAGCTGGAAGCGGATGTATTGGCCGAGGAGCCTGTTGGAGAATAGCGAGTCCGTCGAAAAATGGGAAAAAAGATGGTCAAAAAGAGGATTCGAAAGCATCCCCTGTTGGCGCGTGTTCCACTGTGTCACCCACAGTTTGATCTCCTGGTGAAGCATGTCGTCCAGGTGCCGTGGCGCGTATCGAATCTCCCCGTAGCTCTTCACCATGGACCACAACAGGGTTTCGAGATAATCAAGGATGGCGTCCCTGGACAGCGACGTCTTGGCAAACAATTGGGCGTTGGCCGCGATCCGGTAACACTGGTCATCATTTTCTTTGCACCAGCGTATCTTGTTGTAGACGTCTCCCGGTATCTCGGGGTCGATCGGTACATAATGTTCCCAAGGAACGAGGCGGTCCGAGTACCACATCTTGTACTCGCAGGGATATAAAAGAATCACGGACCCAGAGTACAGTTCCAGCGAGAGGCGGTAGGCACATGAATGTCCCGGAAGGTGCAAAAGGTACTTGTAGCGCGCCTGTTCCAAGGGAGTCAGCGGGTCCACCAAGGTGAAGGGCATCTGCGGGACGGAAATGGTCTCGAGGAATTTGGAGTCCGGGTGCTTCCTGGGACGGAGATTCCATTTGGTGATCCCGGCATCGAGGAACAAGACGCCGTCGACATCACGGCGTTCCTTGGCGGATTCGGCGGCAAAAAAAAGTCGTGGATTATCGTTCACGGTGGTCCCCAGCCCGGTGGAGGCGCCACGGAACACCGCCGTGGGCTTTCTTTGGTCCCAGGGGATGGCGTCAAACTCTTCGGGCAAAGGATAGGTGGTAAACTCTTTAGGGAACATCCGCTTGTCATGCCAGTAGCTTACTCGGCACCAGTCCTCCCACGTCGGAATAGGAATGTCGGCGTGGCGGTCCGTGGTCGTCATGCCCAGAATCGTCGCGTACCGGTCATAGGCATGGGAAACGAGGGGAACACGGGGACCAAAAAAGCTCTCGTACGACTCGAACCCGTCTCTCGTGAGCAACGGAAAATCCCTCTTGTTGAGAAAAAACGTCGCATTGGGAACTCGACGCTCCTTGACCAGCGTATCGAGCATATCCCGGAGCATACAACACCCCGAATCGCCTTCCGAGATGGGAAACTCGAGGCGAACCAGACCATTGTTCCCGTACCACGACTTGATATCCTTGTGCACCCTCGATTCGACAAACACCTTGTCTTCCTGCTCGGCCACGCTACGCATCATGTCCACCACGGACGCAAACCTCTTCTTGTTGACCTGAATGAACGAGGACCATTCATTGCTGAAACTGACCTTGCTAAACGGGAGAAAGACCTTGAGACCCTCGGTACCCTCCGTACCCTTGACCAGCCGTACAAAGATACCCTTTTTGAACTTTTCGGCAATGTACATAAACGTGTGAAACACGTCGTGGACACACGCCTCCTTGTACTTTGGCCATAGACCCTTCATATCCGGTATGTCCGCCATATCACGAGGCGGCTTTCCCAACGGTGGAGACGGGGACGATTCCCAGGCTTCGAGAAACTGCTTGTAGTCTCCCGCGGTAAAATGGTTTTGTCGAAAAAACTTGTACAGGGGGTTTGTATTCTGCTTGACAAGCATAGTTTCGGGGCGTGTATAAAAATAATCGGGATGCGTGGGCACCGTCGTCATCGTTTCCATTCCTGTTTTATTTTCCGCAATAAAAAAGTTATTTCGTTGTTGTTTCATCAAGAATAAAAGATTGGATAGATTGATTATCGACGAATTTATTTTTTTTGGAAACTCCTCACTTTTTTTTTAGAGTTCCAAAACATCGCATCAGCAACAACACCATGATGGCAAGCAGGATAACGGGGATGACAACAGACACCCATTCTAAACCACGGCACATGGTGAGAAAAGATACCGTGATACCGACCTGGTCCATGGCCTTGACGTAGAGTGCCGGTCCGACTTCCTGGAAGCTAACCATGGGAAAGACGGCGTATTTCCGGAAATGGGGAATCAGCTGGAAAATCTTGTCAAAGTGGTGTTGCTGGTTTCCTGGTTCCTCGAGGAACATGAGCATCTTCTCCATCCCGCTACGGTTCAGCACGTACGCGTGCGCGCATACCGGGGTAAACACACGCACCACGTCTCGTGTCACCATGAACGACGAGAGGATAGGCCATGGACAATAGCCCATGAAAAAAATGTCCCACTTGGGGCTATTCGACAGCATCCATTCTTTCACTCTGTTTTCCTTTTCTTTCGACAACGGTGTGAAAAGGGCATCGTCTTCCAAGAAGAGCACATTATCATACCCCTGGGTATGAGCCTCTCGTATCATGGCCGTGTGATTCTTTGTAATGTCGAGCGCAGTGGCATCGACCTCGTGGTGTCGCATAATATTCAACACGCTTGACCCAATCTCACCGCCGTTGGCGTTCTTGGGAGTCCCCTCTACCTCAAACAGCTTGTACCGGGAAGGAAAGAGAGCGTCGTAGCGTTCGCGAAGCGCGTCGTGGGGTTTGTTTTTGAGCGTTAGCACATACACGTGATTCAAAAAATCAAGCATTGTTTGAGGCTTTACACCCGTACTCCTTAAACTAGAATGTTACGTTTTGCGACAAGTTTTTTGGTACACGTGACCACAGTTGGTGGCCACGACCGTTTGGGTCTTTCCGTCTTTTGAAATAGAAGTCGACGTCCACTCGTTCTGGGGAAGCGATTTATTCACTGTCCACGTCGCACCAAAATCGGTGGACTGGTACACGTATCCCGACGACACCGCCTCGGGGTCCTGTAGGTACGAAAGTGCACACTGGTACTGTCCGTCCCCGGACATGGCCACACCCAGCCAATTGTCCGTGTCCGTATTGCGAATAAGCCAGTTGATACCACCGTCCGACGACGTGTACAACGGCTTGGGAATGGCGGGGGCGTAAAAGCAGTTCTGGGCACCGACCGTGAGGTACGTGCCATCCGAGGACATGGCCACACATGTAAAAAAGTCCGAGAGGTTGGGAACGGGGAACCATGTCTGTCCATAGTCTTTCGACAGGTATACGGCACCAGCGAGCGCCTCGTCACTGCTTCTTGTGATAAAGGTTTCTCGGTGGAAAAAACTGGGTAGTACAGGGGAAGGGACTGTTCCTTCTTCTTGTGCAGACGTGGTTTTGGTGTTTGTGTCCGGCAGGGTTCCAAAGACCACGGCAGCCATCACCTGTCCGGATGCGCTGATCGCTGCATTGAGCCACAGCTGTTCTCCAGGGCCTGTTTGGGGACTCCACGTCTCGCCGTAATCCGAGGAAATATACAGAAAACCATTGTCTGGCGCGCTCTTGTACGAATTGGGGAGCGCGAGTTGGTATTTACCGTTCCCGGAAACCGCGACGCCGTACCATCCATTGGAGGGGGCGCTCGTATTCTTTGTCCACGTGTGGCCGTTATCCGACGACGTGTAGATGTACCCCTCCTGCACAGGCGATGTGGTGGAGTTCCCTTGCACGACGGCAGTCTGGTACTTGCCCGTCGAGGACATGGCCACCCCGGTTAGATTGAGATTTTCGAGACGTTTCACAAAACTGTTGCCGAAATTCCACGACACGTAGAGGTTACCCTGTGCACAAGTGGCGTCCGGTTGTCTTCTCTGGACGATGGTCTGGAACTTTCCGTTGTTGGACATGGCCACAGAATTGTAGTATCCCTCGGGCATCGATGGATTGACGGTGAATATCTTGGGAAATTTTGGCATTTTTTTTTTGTCTTCTATCTATCGAAAAGTTTTTCAAAAAAAAAAATTATTTCGGAATTTTCACAGCAACTTGAAAGTTTCTGTTTAAATTTAAATCTCCATGCTTTGCAAGCTCTCATCGTCGAGCTGGCGCTTGCTCTTGATGAAAATGCTCATGTCACCCAAAATACCCACCTTGGAGTGGATTTGCAACGGCATATTCTTTTTTGATTTAATGATGAGACCCGAGTGAAGTCCCGCAATCTTGAGAATCCGTGAGAGCTGTTCCGTGTCATAGTCTTCGGTAAAGGAGGCATACGACTCGGCATCACTGGCGGATTGAAGGTTCGTTTCTCCAAGGATGATTTCACGGCTGTACACCGAGCCCACATTACACAAAAATCCGATGCAATACTTTTGGGTCGTGATGGATATGGAGGTGGACATGCTGAACATGTCCTTGCACATCTTGCTAAACTCGTTCGAGGCCACGAGAATAGAATGGTCGTACGCCTCCGGAAGCGCAATCTCGAGGTTCTGGATGTTTTGGATCTTGACAAACGCCTTGGTCACCCTGGACTGGTCCCTTGGAACGATGTGGATACCCAGGTCGCTGACATTATTTTCCTGGATAAAGAGAAACAGCTGGTCCCTTTTCTTGATGGATTTGAGCATTTTATAAAAATGATTCAGATTGAGACCAATGTTGAGAACACCGTTCTCGATATGAGGAGAAAAATGGTACAGATTAAAGTTGTCGGCATGAAGGGTCAGGTCGATGAGGGTTCGACGATTCGAATCCATCATGCGTAAAATTATTTTCTTGGCCGATATTTCAAAACACGCCGTCTTGATAATATTGTGTAAAAGTTCGGTGAGAATTTTGAAAATGTACGCGTCCGTCGTTTTACACCGAAAAAGATACTCCGACTCTTCATTCATTATTGTAACAAATTTTTTTTTTTTTGAATAATCTACACCACAATCCTTAAATAATAACATAAAAGAAATGAATAATTTTTTTTTTTGACAATACGATTTAAACGAAAAAAAAATTATCCCGTATATAAAATGGTTCCGATACTCTACTGGGCACAGGTTTATTCGGTAGACGATACCCTCATTCCCGTGTTTTTCTTTCATCCCACCATGGACATCTTGTCGTATCTGCGACAGCGTGGCAACTACAACATTCCGATACGTGTCGAGGGCACCAACGGTCTGTATGACGGTCTTCACTATATTACGGTGGACAATCCCACCACGTTGGGCCGGTGCCCCCCCAACTACAATCATGAAAAGCCCGTGCTCGCCGCGTTCTTGGACGTGCCATTTACCATCTATCCCACCGGAAAAACAAGTTTTTTTTCCATTGCGTCTTGAAATTTTTTTCTCCGTTACCAACAAAAAAAAAAACAAACATGTCCACCGAAACAGAAATACCTATTCTTCATCAAAAGATGTCGTTTCCTGTACAGAGTCCCGTCTACCTCGCCGCCTCGTCCAATGTCATTGTAGCCTCCCGTACATGCTGTACGACACTCTTTAATGTCGTGCCCAGCAACCTCCCCGACGGATCCTTTTTTATCAGCACCGACGACCAGCGCTATCTCGATACCGTCTTCATCGACCTGAAAGGACCCGCGTCGTTCTATTCTGTCCAGCTCGTCCCCTACCAGGGCGTCAAGAGGGGTTGGCTAATGGAAACAACCAATAACCGAAACTACCGATTTTCTCAATTGCTCGATACGGGAAAGGTGTTTCTCGGCCTTTCTCTTGACCAGCGAACCGTACAAGGATTCGACCCCGACCGTGGTATTTACGCCTCCCTCGACCTTGTGTTGTCCGTTTAAAAAAAAAATGATGTGTGCGGTACTTTGTGAGGAGAAAGAAAAAAACATGTCCTTGTCGTCCTTTACGAATGCCGAGCTCCGTGGTTGGCAACAACAATTTATGACGTGGCTCGACACCAAAAACCAAAAAAAAAATAGTCAATCTGTGTGGCGGTAGCTGGGGAAAGACATGGATGGTGAATTACCTGCGTTCGCTTCACCCCTCTCGATTTTCCGTCTATCATTCCATCCTGGACGACGACCAGGATGCCGACGAGATGGATGACTTTCTCACGAATACCGCCAAGGTGGCGTTGGACTTTGAGGCGCAGAAAACCGTCGTACTCGTTACCCTTGAGCCACTCAAAACACACGAGTACAGGAACGACATTGTGTACTATGCCCTCCGCCACCTTGAACCTGAAGCTGATGTGTTTTATTCTTAAATTTAAAGGATTTTATTTATAAAAAAAAATAAAATGGCACTTCTCGTGACGTCGTATTATCCTCTGGGGGAATCGTTTCATACGAGCGAAGACAGGGATTGGGACAGCCGTCTGGAACATTTTTTACGGATGGCACGTCTCGAGGATGTGAATGTGCTTGTTTTTACGGATGTAACGCACGGACACCTTATCCGTGCGCGTGTAGAGGAAGAAAATTTACACAGGGTCGATGTTAATTCGACTCGTTTCCCGGATTTCAGGACGACAACCACCGCCAAGGTCCTCCTCGGAAAATGTTTGCATCTACCTGTTTGTCGCCACCCCGAAAAAGATTCCATCGACTATATGGTTCTCCAGATCTGCAAGACGGAATTTGTGGCGGCTGCGCTCGACCTTGAAAAGTATCGTTCTGTGAATAGGTTGGCGTGGTTCGATTTTAGCTTGGCCCGACTGTTTCCCCCGAATGATTGTCTCCTGTCGCGTTTGGACGCAAGGTTCTGCACCAACTTTCCCGGAAGAATCACCCTCCCCGGTTGCTGGGATGTTTCTCATATCATCGACGACAAAGACCTTTTCCTACGCGTGTGCTGGCGGTTTTGTGGAGGTTTTTTCTGTGGGGACCGTCAGGCGATTGCCCATTTTTACGAGGCGGTGACAACGTCGTTGCTCCCCTTTGTGTGGGCGAGCCATGGCGTTCTCGCATGGGAAGTGAATGTGTGGGCGTGGATGGAAAAACATGGTCACCCCACTCTGTTTCAATGGTACCCCGGGGACCACAACGACACTATTCTATAAGAAAAAAAAAATGAAAAATAAAAAGGCCACCATGGACAAGGGCTACATGAAATGTTTTGTGGCGATCAACAGAGAATCGCGCAGTACGCGACCACGGACTTGAAAAAAATCATGGAAGACTGGTGTGTGCTTAATGACGGGGAGTTTACAGGCGGAAAGATGCGAGAATGTCGAGGAACGGGTATCGAAGACCTTGTCATTAAAATCATTCAAAGAATCGCCTCCCGGTTACAAATCGACTTGGTCGCGAAAAAGGGCAAGTTTGACAAAAAACAATTGGTGGTACCGGAGAACCATCTTATTTACAAGCTTCATCAAGTGGATGTTCATGTGTACCGGAACGAGTCCCTTGTCGCGGTGATCGAGTGCAAGTCGTACCTCGACAGTTGTTACTACGTAAGAGCGTGTGAAGATTTTGAATTGTTCAAAAAGTTTGGTTATCCCGTCAAGACCGTCATCTTTTCATTGGAAGATTCCATGGACGAGAAAACAAAACAGTTTACCGATTTCTGGAAAAACAATGTCTGCGACGAGGTCTTTTACATGCTCGACGGGAAACGGTCCTCGAGTAAACCCATCTATCGGAGACAATACACCAAGGAGCCCCGACAAGAAAAGATGCTGCGGTTTGTTTCTTTTATTGTTGACCTCGTCGGTCAGTCTTAAATATTATATTTTTCCGACCGCCGTCGACAGGTACCCCGAAACCGGAGGACGTGTAAAAAAAACTGATATTATTCCTCGTTATTACCTGGGCGTTATTGAACATGTTTTTGTAACGCTCGACACTTATTCTCCATTTTTTTTCTTCATGAAAGATGTGCACAACACGTACTTCATGGCAGAGGCAGATGGACGCACGTTATGGAGACGATGCCGCCGTAGACCGGGATTACATGAAAAAATACGGGCACCCGTTTGAGAAGCCCTATCGTGAGGAAGACGTGGGCGCATATGTCTTTCCCGAGCGTGATAATCTCTGTGGATATGGGATAATGCTCTACAAACGCTACCAGGCCTCGAAGGACAAGACTCACTGTTGGATGTCATTTTGCAGTTGCAACCCCTATGATGGACAGCTGTGTACAAAATGCCAGGAACTCAACACGAGCGACTTTTACGGGTTGAAGGTTCCTCTGTGCCCAGAGGACATGACGGCTCTTCACGGGATGTTGGCCAAGGAAGGGTGGAAAGTACCCCAAGTCTATCAATGGCTTCATTTCTGGATCCGGGAGTATGGCAAGTACGTGGACTCTCGCATTAAAAAATTTGTTTTTTGGCACTACATGGACCAGTCCGTCCACAAATTTTTCCGGTACCTTTTCGACTTTGTCAAGGCGGTCACGAATCACTATAGGGGCCCCTACGTTTCCTACAATTGGGATATAAAGCCGAATTTTATAGTGGACGGTCCTTGTTCCGCCAAGGTCAAGACGCCGGACGCTGCATTCAAGTTGAGCATGGAGGTTTATGGTCGCGGCGAGGAATTCCACGAGATGGAGTCTGTAGTGGTAGCAAGGAAACGTTTGAAATACACCAGGGTGTCGTGGGGTCCGATGAGCTCCTTGTACGAGGAGAGGCTTGAACAAGAGAGTCGAAAAACTTTCCAAAGGGTATTGGATGACATTGAGAACGAGGTGGCGTTCCGTCCCGGTAGGGTGGGCATGGAGGAGGCGTGTGAGGATTTTTTACTACATTGTGGCTAGAACGAAAAGAAAGAACCCTCCCTCCAAGTCATGTTAAACATTATATTTTTCCGACAGACGGAAAGACCCGTCGGACCGAGGCAACAAGCCCATGGCCACCAAGGAAGCCTTGCGTGTAAATCCGATGGACGCACCGGAATGATACTTGTGGAGCGTGTCCCGCACATCCTGAACCGTTTTAAAAGGTCGCGCCAAAGCCACGCGCTTCGCCTGGACAGGGAACGGTTTGGACCTGGACGCCATGTTCTTCTTTTTTTTATTCTCAAGGGATAAAAAAAAAATATTGTTGAAAGGGTTGCTAAAAACAGCCACAAAGGGTATCAAACCCCGTTCTTTATTCGTTCCGTGGCAATATCAAAATAGTGTTTCTCCAGTTCCATCCCAATAAAATTCCGGTGGGTATTCTTGCATGCGACACCCGTCGACCCGACCCCCATACAGTTATCAAGCACGGTCTCCCCTTTGTTGGTGTACGTTTTAATGAGCCATTCCAATAAATCCACCGGCTTTTGGGTAGGGTGCTGGGGCCGTTCGATACGATTGAATTTCAGCACGGTCGTGGGTAAGCGTTTTCCATCCTCGCTTTCTACATAGTTTTCTTTATGACTACCGTAATTCGTCTGCTTGTCCACCGCTTTTTGCGTGTTCCATCGGGTGTAGGGTGTCGAGTACCAGTATTGTGGATTATACGTCGGCTGTTTCTTGTAGAAAATAACAATGTCTTCGTTGGTTTTCATGGGTTTCCGTTTTGCATTCAAAAAGTCGGAAAACTTGTTCTTCTCCCACACGAGGGCGTACCGGAACATGCCCATATTGCTCGTCACCATCAACGAGGTAAACGGTTGCGACCCGAACAACACAATCGCCCCGTTCTCTTTGACTACCCGTTTATACTCTTTCCACAACGCGTCAAACGGTATCACAACGTCCCACGAATTTCTGGTCACCCCATACGGCAAGTCGCACAGCACCATATCGATGCATGCGTCCGATAGATGGGCCATCTCCACTAAACAATCGCCGTGAATAAGCTTGAGTTGTGGTTCTTGTGAGAGTACCGTACTACCTACATTGTTGGCAACGTCCTTTTCCCCAGCCGTATCGAGTTGTAATTTTACTTCGGGTGCCTTGCAAGGACGTTTCCTATTTTTGTGCTTCTCCAACCCTTTTTGTGTAAACAATTTATGACAGATTTCGCAACTCATCCAGTTTCTTTTTTATGAAATATTTTAAAAGGCTGAAAATCATTTTTTAAAAGACTGTCTATACAATAAAATAAATAGAATGATGATATTCTGGGTCGTCATTGGAGGCTTTTACCTCACGGGTATCATCTCCGCTACCGTGTACGCCCGTCGATACTGCAAGCACAACCATGACGAGTCCGTAAAGCATGAGTCCGTAAAGCATACCGAGTCCGTAAAGCATGAGTCCGTAAGGCCTTGTCGATGGGTCACAAACGCCGGCTAACAGTCTACATTTTTTTTTAATAAAAAAAAAATAAGCATGCTTACGACGCCTGGTCGGTAGCTACGAAACGTATCGCCTGGTCTTTGTGAAAGCACAGCGTCTTTCCACTAGCCATGTTAAAAATCAGTAGTTGGGAGCCGAGGTCTGCCGGGGTATACGTTTTTCCGTGCCAGTCCTCTAGTGGTCCGAGGTACGGAAGCACAGCCGAGGTCACGTCGTTGTCGCCCTCGTCAATTACCTGCAGTACCTGTTTGCACCGAGGACCTTTATGGGTATGGACACGGACCTTGTACAACCGGTTTCCGAGCATATAGTGCACGTCGTACTCGTTTTTTCCCTTTTTCTCCAGGTTCTTGGCGATTTTCTGGTACGCCACGAGGTACGCCATCCATGCCACCGTGGACGCCGTCTTCTGGAGGCTCCGTACCACGCTCTTCTCCTGGGCGTAATGATAGGCATACAGCATCGATAGTCCCTCGTATTGAACTGCAACGATGGCCAAGGCACCCAACGACATCATCCCCACAACGCCGTAATAGAACCACATTATTTTGATACACTCCTGCAACTCTTTAAATCACTCCTAGAGATTTCAGTTGGTCGTAGAGAAATCCAGGGATCTTGTCCTCCGACACTGTATAGGGCACCAGGACGAGACGAATGCCGTGTTGTTCGCACAGCTGTTTCTTGATAAGGTCCCGGTACTGCTGGTTCTGGAAACGGTCTTTATTATTATTATGCATCATGGCGTTGAAATGGTAGTGTTGCGACCCGTTGTACTCGACCGCGAGACGGAGCTCCTCGTTGTACAAGTCGAGTTCGAGGGGATGCCCTGTGACCGGATTTTTGAGAAATTCGGGCCGGACCTTGTCGAACCGTTTTCCCGTGATGAATTCGACAAATTCTTTGCATTTTTTCTCCCCTTTGGACATGTTCTTCTCCCCGCTTGGATATGTCACCGTCTGCGCTGGTCTCGGTGCAGGTACAGAAGAAGAAGTAGGAGGCGGTGTCCGGTACCACGGTTTAAAGACGGTTTCCAGGATATGTTCCATGGTGGCATTCGACGTTCCCGTTTCGCGGTGCCTGGAATAAAAGAACCACAAAAAAAAGAGAATAACAAGACTTCCAAAGAAAATAAGTCCCCATCCTTGCCGGTCCCACCATTGCTTGACGTGATAAAAAAACATTTTTTTTTTCTTGATTTTTATTTCAGTTATATAATTTTCAGGAGAAAAAAAAAATCTTGATAATAGGTAGACGTAGTTATTCAATGTACGAAATCAAGAGTTACTCTGTCCCCTCTCTCGATGAAAACACCCTTGTCCCTGTAAACCAGCAAACCTGGTACGGGTATGCCAGGAACGCCTCTCCTCTGTTGCTGGGTGTGTCTGCCCTAAATTACCAAACTTACTGGAACGCCAATTTGACGCTCGTAAACTATATTGCGTATTTTACGCTTGGTACGGGGAAAACATCGTTCCAGATTGATTACGGTCTAGACGGTACCTTCACCTTTGCAGCGTCTTCCTTGGACACGTATGAAACCAACATCCTGTTGGGGTCCGTGAACGCCGTTCAGGCGCCCTATGATTACGCCGTGACGTTTTCTTTCGAAACGGCGCGTGGGCATTCTCTCGCTCTCATTGTCACCAGTGCATCAACAGGGGGTAATATCCTTGTGATCCGGACAAGGACGGACCCTGAACGCCACTACGACCACCATCATGTTCTCCACGATACCTCCCGACATGCTCATGGTCATGGTCATGGTCATGGTCATGGTCATGGTCATCATTCCGCACATTAAAAGAACTACCGGTCGACCACGGTTTCTTCGTACACCGTGGTCCCGAAACCTTCCAAGAAGAGTTGTCGCGCCCGAACAATATCAAAATCAGCGCAACAAAATATGTCGAGGCAAACCCTTTTTTCTTCCCAAAAGGTATGGGCCGAGCAGTGTGATTCCGACAGCAGGTACAATCGCGTCGCACCAAACGGCAGAAACTGGTGGTCACACGTCCCCACGACATTAAATCCCATAGTGTCTACCACCTTATCCATGACCTCTCGCAGTATTTCCACATGCTTGAGGGCCTCCACATGAGTTACCTCTTCCAATCGCAAGATAAGGTGTTTCATCGCTTCTTTCTATAATATATAGAAAGAAAATATTTATTCATTAAACCAATTTTTTCAAGGCCGGTAAAAAAAAAGTGATGCCATGGACTTTTTTTTCCCCTTTCCCAACAATGAATTCCTGGGAGCCGTTCTGTATGTACTCACTCCTTTTGTCCCTACAGAACCCATACCCACATACCCACCATGCAAACCGCACAGGCTAGAGTCGTGACCACGATTGTCCCCCGCTTCCCAGGCTACGTTCAGACCCAAGATGGCATCGTGGTAGGATGGGCCCCCATCCCACGACTCTATTCTCCCCCTGTCCTGCACCTCGGGGTGCGGGTGGCGATGCTAGACATTGGACATCTTTCTCCCGCGGTCATTGCCCTCGTCATTGGGGGTCGTGGCTTTTTCTTCAAGAACATTACCGAGAGGAGCGGGGCGCTCTACCTGTTTGTGCGCGGGTCCGTCGTCGAGGTGTGGGGCGTCGGATTTTCCGTCGAAAAGGCCTTGTATTTTCTGAATGCACGCATCGAGGCGGTCCTCCATTACCATCACCCCGACCGTGCCCTTGTTGTGACCGAAGAAGTTGCCACGGCCACAGGAATGCCGGTAATGGCGTAAAAATTATTTGGAGTTGTAGTGTTTCCTAGGTCTTTCTCGTGTTGACAAAAAGAAAGGAATTGTCGGTAAGAAGAAATCATAATCGTTTGACCCGGCGCTTGACGAGCTGTTGTTGAACTCCCATCTCTTTATACAGCATTAACTGGTACTGCATGCGAGAGAGGGGTTGGAGGATTTCGTGGTGGACGCGCTCCTTGGTTTCAAGGTAGAAGGCTTCCTCCTTTTCGAGGCGCTGGAATTTTTTGGAAAATGCAGACCACACGTTTTTTGTCGTCGCCGGGATATCGAGGTTGATCTTGTAAAGATGCTCGATGCGTTTTTCTATGGTTTTTTCCGTGGTCGAAAGGATAGAGGCGTCCAATTCCATGGGGTGAAGGCGCACCGTCCTCTTGTACGTTTCCACCACTTTCTTACCGTGGTGGAAGGTAGAAAGCAAGGTTTTCCATTGTTGAACAACGAATTCACGGAGCTCGTCCAGAGGTTTTTGGGTCCGGAGCTCTAGGTCCGTCATTGCATTGACGCGGTGTATCCACCCGCTGTAGGAATGGATGGGAGGCATGTTCTTGTTCTTGGGATTTTTTTTCTACAAGCGAGAAAAAAAAGAGGGTATTGAAATAATTTTCATACAAGTTACATGCCCGACGTCTTGCGCATGGACTGGGCCTGCATGGCGTGCTGGACCGCCTGCATCTTGCGGTTCTGTTGGTTGGCGACCGCGTCCTCCTGGCGCATGGCGCGGTTGTAGGGCTGGCTCCCGCAACGCGGGTACACCTCGGCACCCGAGGGGACCGTCCCAAAGTTACCGGTGATGGTGTTGAGCTGGCCGAGTCCGACGGTGCGGACACCGGCGTTGTAGCAGTCCATGTTGGTGTTGGCATTGGTGCAACTCTCAAAGCCCTCGACCGACTTGCCCATCTTTAAGTCCTCGTTGTAACGGAAACCCTCGGCATCCAGGTTAATGTACTCCATGTACTGGGGGCGGAGAAAGTTCTCGACCTGGACACGGTCGAGGGGGCTGTTGCACCCGGGAGACTTGGTGTAGAAGGAATCCATGCACACGGGGCGGTTGGCGAGGTCAAATCCGCTCCACACGGGGCAGACAAGGAGGTCGGGGTTTTCAAAGCGGTCGGATTGGATGCGGTTCGCCCATCCCTGGTCGACCTTGCATGTACGGAGAGACCCATTCAGACTAATGGTGTTGGACATTTTTTTATTATGTTTATTGAATGGGGTGAAAAAAAAAATAATTTTTTTTTTGAAAAAAAACCTGTTGTATTCTTTTAAATCGTTTAAAAAGTGAAATGGAGATTTTTTGCAGCGCTCCATAGACATGGATAGTATGAAAAACAACTGGAGCAAACTTCCTGTTTCTTTGGTCGGGTACATTTTTGAGCTGGACCCGACGTACCGTGACGTCTATTCCAGAGTCGTCATGCAACAGTTTCATTATGTAGACATGGGTCACTTTCGTGTGAACGAGAGTACCGGGCATCACCAACTATGGCACGAAAACGGCGGTCTCTGGGACTTTACGATTCGGGATGGTCGTTACGAGGGAAAAGAAAGGGTATACACAAGGGAAGGCCTCATGTATATGGAAAAAAATTACAAGAATGGTAAATTGGACGGATGGTTCCGCGAATTCTATGACAACGGCAATCCCAAGTCGGAGAAATGGTTTGTAAAAGGCAAAGAAGAAGGGGTGGTCACCTACTGGTTCCCAGAGGGGACGCTTTTCCAGAAATGTTTCTACCGAAATGGCCTGAAGCACGGTCCTTTCTTGCAATTCGGGATTTTCGGTGAACTGAAAAGCGTCCGCGAGTACCGCAACGGGAAAGTCGTCAAGCAACACATGTAGCTTGTTTAAAGATGTGAGTCCTAGAACTAAAATGATTGGTTTTGTTGTGGACGACCCCGAGAATTGGCTCTCCAAATCACAGAAAGAAAAGGTCAAGCTTTGGTTCCGTGAACACTTCACTATAGACCGTGATGACTATAGCGACGTGTTGGACCGTATTCATTATCGAGAGCCTACGCATAAATACAAGGGCATCACGGTAACAAAAGTAGAAAACAACGAGGACCTTTATCGTGTGGCGTTTTCCACGACGCCTCCTGTCGACACCGTGTCCACAGAAAACCTTCGGGACCGTCTTCGTGCCAAGTTGCGACAAAAAGTGTCGGGTCGTACATCCTTGCAAACGATGGGGGAGGACTGGAAGATGTACCAAAAGCTCTTGCAGTCCCCTGCCGTAAAGATGATACCGGCGGAACGACTCGACCTCGTGCTTCCCAATCCGGACGGTGTGAGGAAACAGCGGAGCGAATACGAACAATTCCAAAAGGTCTGCCCGGACCCTACCCTCAAGGAATACTTTGAATTGTGTCTACAGAACTAGACGGATTGGATTTTTTTTTTTTGCCACAAAAATAAAAATAAATTATTGGTACGGATAAATGAGATTTTATACCAAGATATTCCTTATCGTCACATCCATTCTCGGTCAGGCGTTTGGTCAGGGTCAGACCCAGAACGTGTCCCACGTGTGGAAGACGGTAAATAACGCCATTTACCTTAACCAGAAAGAGGTGGCGCTACGCGGGGTATCGTGGTTCGGATTCGAAACCCAAGATTTTGTCGTGAATGGGTTATGGTCCCACCCCATGGACTGGTACTTTGATACGCTGGTGGAACTGAACATCAATAGTATCCGTGTCCCCTTTTCTTCCGAATGGATTTACTATAATTTTGACCTGTACCCGGACGACCAGATGGTCACCGCGGACCCCGGGTCCCAGCACAAGAAATCCATCGAGATCCTCGACCTGTTTTTTGAAAAGGCTCGGAAGCGGAACATTGCGATTATGCTCGACCTTCACCGTCTTCACAAGGAATATATTTCCGAGCTGTGGTACTCCCCCACCGACCGTGAATTTACGACCGACACGTTTTTTGCAACGTGGTTTGCCATCCTCGACCGGTACAAGGACGCCCCGAACCTCATGGCGGTCGACCTGCTCAACGAACCCCACGGACAGGCGACATGGGGAAGCGGGGATGCCTCCAACGACTGGAAAATGTTTGTGGAAACCGCGCTTCCCCAACTCGTGGCACGATATCCCGATAAGCATTGGCTCTTTTTCATCGAGGGAATCGAATGGGGACACACCTTTCGCGACTACCGTGCACACCCTCTCGACCTTCCTACGGAAATTATGGAGAGGGTGGTGTTTAGCCCTCACGTGTACGGCAAGAGCGTTGTCATTTCCACTTCGACGGACCCTAACATTCTGCACGGAACCTGGAACAATGACTTTGGGTTTTTGTTGGAGAGCGGTAAAACCTTTGTCCCGGGAGAATGGGGTGGACAGACGTACCTGGACGGCGAGTGGATGAATATTTTTGTGGATTATTTGGTGGACAATGATTCACCGAGCAATTTCTTGTGGTCCCTGGGACCAAATTCGGGAGACGTCGCAGGGCTCTTCTTGGACAACTGGACGGACCTCGACAACTTCAAGGTGGACCTCTTGCAGAGATTGGTGCCCAATCCGACACGCTTTTCTTTCTAAATTGATTTTTTTTCCCTTCTTTCTTGACAAAAAAAATCAGTCTCTGGAATGCAGGAACGCAGGAAACGCACCAATGTTAAAATAAAAGTAAAAAATAATATTGGTATTCTTTTAAATGGTGAAACCCACATTTTTATGCATTGGTGTCCAAAAATCCGGGACGACGTCTCTAAAACATTATTTGAATCAACATCCGGACATTTTTATTCAGAACAGAGAATTACATTTTTTTGACGACCATGAACTTACGGAAGCGGAAATTGTAAAATACGAAAATACCTTTATGACCCATAAATCAATCGTAGGAGAAAAGTCGCCTTCGTACAGCTATTTACAATTTGCTATCGATAGAATATACCAGTACAATCCAAACATAAAATTAATTTTGATCTTGAGAGAGCCCATCGCAAGAGCGTTTAGTCAGTACAATATGTATAACAACATCCAACACAAAACGGAAAAAGAAATCATGTTGGATTTTGAAAGAGAACAAGATATACAACTGTCGCAAGTCAAAAGGAACGGAAAGTATTACATTCTTCGAGGAAAATATGACGAGATTATTTCCTACATTCTTTTGAAATTTCCCAGAGAAAATCTCTATATAGGGATTTCGGAAGAAATTCGTGCCAATAAAAAAAAAGAGTATAATAAAATCATCGAGTTTTTGGGAGGCGACGCGTTGAAGGAAATAAATGAACGTGTGGACACGGCCATAGGAAAGTATAAAAAATCCATCCCCAAAATACTAGAAAAAAAATTATACGATATTTACAAACCGCATAATGAACGGTTATACGAAATATTAGGAAGAAGAATACCGAGTTGGGAAACATATTATGACAAACTAGAATCCACATGGTACGCTATACAGCATTGATGCATGGACTCTTTACACGAATTGGAAGCTCCAAAAAATCGTAAACATCTTTTGCGCTCATATGGTGACACGTCAGGATATCTTGCGTACGAATTCTGTCGGCGCAACAACGATACGTACCCCCGTAACACAACCCTCTGTAATTACACGAGAAAAAACCAGTGTCATGCGTGATAATCTCGAGGTCGTCCACGTGGTTTTGAAGAGCATACGAGAGGGCCACATCACAGGCTTCCTTCTCGACACCTTCCATTTCTCTCCATTGAGAAGCGAGGTTGGCCAGGTGGGGATAGAGGGTCGCGAGACACCGTCGTGACAGGACAAAGCCGGCACCGCCCGAATGGAAATAATACTCCCGACTACCGATGTTATGGGACGCGCCATGACCGCCAATATACAACGGAAGGTTGTCGTCAAAGCGGTCTAAAAACTCCAACAGGCGAACCACGTGGACACACGTATCGGCGCCTGCACAAACAAAATACGAATCCGGGGTTGAACGTATCCAGGGCGTAACGGAGCCCTAGGTTCTGCTTTTCGTGCACCGAGAGATAATCGTCCGCCACGGATATACGGATGGTCCTGTCCAGTGTACCGTAATGGGGGAGAGGCGTATGAGGGTCACGACCACCGACAAAATAAAGGACGGGGACTCCCATGGACTCTGCTGTTTTTCCCCATGTTTCCTGGACCGTGTTCATCTCGGCCGCATATTTTGGTTGGCTATCGCATGCCAAAAGACAAATGACGAGATTCGACCGTAGCGGTGCAACAAGGTCGTCAAGGTGGTGACGGAGCGCCGGCGTCGCGACCAATGCGTCTTGTATCCATAAAGGTGTGGGAACGGCCACATGTCGGTACCGTAACAACCCGGTGTACATTGCGGTCTCTACGCCCAGATGCCCACTCTCGATTTCGGTAAGAAGTGCCGTCGACGCGTCATAGAGCTCGCGGTGGTAGCCCAACTCGGCGTACCGAGCAAGGATGGTGTAGTAGATGTACCCAATGTTTTTTCGCGGACGAATAAAATTATTAATCATCTGGCCGTAATCCCCATACGAGCGGTAGATATCGTCATAAAACTCGTCCAGCACCTCAAGATAGAGCATCTCCTCGCCATGTCCGTATCCCGTCATGGTGGTATCCACAAAAATCTCCTTTAGCCTCGTAAGGATTCGTAGCCCAACCTCTCGACCACACGTCATGAATCCACCACAGACGACATATCGGTACTGACGGTAATAGTCTCGTTTATTCTCGGAAAGCTTGTATTTCTTGTCTACCACGTTAAGGACCTGGATATGAAACTTGTCGGTGATGTTATAGAGCGCGTACAACAACTTGTGCACGGAATAATTTTCGCATATCCGAAGCTTGTTGTCGATACCGAGGTACGAATCGAGCCACCCAAACCGTGACGTTCCAAAGGGGTTCTTGTCGATGACTTGTAATACAAAATCAAACTTGTTACACGTGAGAATATGCGATTCGGCGCAGGTACGGTGATCACGTGTTGGCCAATAGACGACACGGTTCTGACGTACTTTATCAAGGTACTGGTACACCCAGAGGTCTTCGAGCTCCAGCTCGATGAATTGGGTGAGGTGGTGATACCCGTGAATCGCACGGCGTTGTCGAAGCGTCGGCATCGTAGTCTTGTTTCCAAATATTACAAGGTAGACGGGGAGGGAGAGCACGGGGTCGACCTTTTCAAGACATTCAGATACGGTTCGAACACCCGATGAATAGGCAGAAAGATCAAAACATGCGGTGACCAGCGTACAATCAGGGATTTTCATGTGTTTAATAAAATAAAATCGATTTTATTAAATACAGCACTTGACCGGTGGATGAAATGAAATTAACGGGTAGGCATATGCTGTTGGAGAAGCGCAACGGCCACCTTGACCTCCCGTTCCGAGGTGCCCCATATCTCAAACTGTCCTTCACGAAAACAAAGGTAGCGGGTCTTGGACTGCCGAGTGATTTTTTTTAGATGCCCAAACACCGTACACAATTTATCTTCGGACACAGGAAGAGAACGTACCCTCATGGGTTTTTCCAGCAGGGGAGGAGAGTACACCCCGGGGATGGGTTTCCATTCCAACACGTACTGCTGAATATCCTTATGAAAAACCCACGTGTACCCGGGATACTCCTTCAAAACATGCTGTGGATGATGGGTTTTCATTTGATTTTTTTTTTGTGGGATAAAAGTACATCAAGCTCTCAATTTTTTTTCATAGGAAGGTTCCCGTCACAGGGCCTCTTGAGGAATTTGTACCCACACACCTTGATGTATTCGTTATTGTAGGCGTCGGTAGCAGAAAAATATCCCGAGCCCGGGGAGGGAACGTTATGGGTAAGTGCGCCGTACCCCTGGTCCGGGGTCACGGGAACGACCTGGGTGTACATGGTCGGAACACCCTGGGGTTGCCAATCGGGGCCTGTTTGGCTCACGGTAAGGTATGTTTGTCGGGGTTTTACGGTTTCTGTCATTTATTGTCCACGGACAAAAAAAAAAATTGTTTTTTTTTTTTGAATTCCCTCGAGAGATAAACAAAATGGATTTTTACAAATTTTACGACGCGGGTGCAAAGGTAATTCTACCACAGGATATGTCACGGTCATCCATACTCGCTCGCCTCTTTAAAGAAACGGGTAAAAAAACACCATGGAATGTCCTTCAAGTCCTCGCACTAAAGCATTGTTATTTACAATTATTTCCCTATCCCCAGGAAAAACCCATACACTGTGTCAATGACACGCTCCTCGATTTTGATTCGGTCAGCGACTACACCGTAGAAAATTTAATTGTGGTGGAATCAAGACGGGGGTCCACGTTCTGTTTCAGTCTGCAGGAGATTTTGTCTATTTTTCATAGCGACCTGTCACGGTCCGTTCTTGAATACGAACCCCAGTACCACATCCTCACACTCACGAAGGCGTTCCGGCTCCCTACGCACCCGTACCTCCAAGAAACGTTTACGGCGGAGGACATTCGCCAAATCATCCAGCAAATGGTTCTCAAGTTTGACACGTTGCCGTTGCAATACCCCGAGGTGTACGTCTTTTTACGCAACGCGTTTTCGGTGCTTGAACAATGCCAAAAAAAATCCAACTATGACATCACCACGTGCTTGGAAACGTATTTCGAGTCGCAAAAATCCACGTTTAAACAAAAATATACGGTCAAAACACGAGAAAATCAATCCTACTGGGACACCCAGTTTCCCAAGCAAGTAAAAGACGAGAAACAAGTCTACCTCTGGTTTCTACAAACCATGTTCCCATCTTCCTCCTGAAAGTGGTTTAACAACAATGGATAAAAAATAAAAAAAGAAATGAAAGACGATTCATCCTCGGTTGTCATGACGCTCAAGGCATGGCAATCGTTGCCGAAAGACGCGTCCCCCATGATTGTTCAAGCGTCTTCGATCAATGGGAGAGACGATTGGCAGTCCTTCCCGATTGGTATGTCGTGGCAATTTGCCCAAATCTACAACAACAACGAGTACCAACCTATAGGACCGCATGATAAAACCGTGTTGTGCGCTATAAAACCCCACACCGATAGTTACCGACGCCAGAGGACCGGGAGACCCCGATTTCTCCAGATTCTCGCGTCGAACGGTATTCATAATCAACACCTTGACCCCAAGAGTTATTACGATGCGCTTCCGCGCTACAAATTTGTCATCTCGCCCGAAGGGAACGGTTTGGATTGTCACCGTCATTACGAGGCGTTCCTGGCCGGTTGTATTCCCATCATGGAAGAGAATGAAAAGATACGACAAAAATACGAGGGATGTCCCATCCTCTGGACAAGAGATTACAGCGAGATCACCGAAAACTACCTGCTCCAAAAGTACAAGGACATGCAAGACGAGGTGTACAATTTCGAACGTCTTTTTCTTGATTTCTACACTCCTGAACAGGTGCAGGAGATAAAGACTTGTGGAAATTTTTGGATACAAAAAATGGTGGGCTTCCCGTGGTACCGATGATCCATACTATTATCATCTACATCAGGTAGGCCGTGCTAAACACCAAGAAATCAAGAACAAACGTGTGCAGAAACAGGTAGAGGGCACCGGTCAGTGCGACCCCATACCATGCCTCGTACCGCGGGTCTTGGAGGTCGCGGACGGCCAGTACGATCCACAGCGCGAAGCACGCAATCGCAAAGAGCGTGAGTACCATAAACGCCTTGAGCGATGGACTGGACGGATGTTGCAGGGAGAGGTACATGAACGGCATCCACAGCATAGAAAAGAAGAGAAAGCCACAAAAGGCGGTGAACAAGGAAGCCGACATGTGATTCCACGAGTAGGCCAGTACCAGAAGATACGATAGGGCACACAACCACATGGACACGAAATATACCCATCGGAGATGTTTTTCCTGGACTCCACCCCACAGGTCCGAAAGAGGTGTACCCGAAAAAAACAGGGGAATGATAAAGTAGGAGACAAAAAGCATCAATGAAAACAGCGCGAGAATCCAAAATTGCCACATTTGATTTTTTTTTTTATTTCTCTCTGGAATAAATAAAAAAATGCAACAACATATCATCGCCGGAATCGTACTTTCGGTCGTTTTTGTTATTCTGCTTGGCCTGTACCTCTCTTCGTATCAACGAGTGTCCAAGGACACGCTTATTTTCCTTTTGTCGATCCTCCAGGTCATTTCCATTTTCTTTGTCTTTTTCTCGACACCCACCATGCCCCCCCATCAAGAAGGCTTCTTCTTCGAGGTGTCCCCGGAACGTAAAAAATGCCTCGTCGAACAGGTCTCCCTGGACACGAGCCGTCGAAGCTGTTCCTGCTGCCAAAAGGGTACCGTCGGCGGTATCCTCCCATACGTTGCGGATTGGTCGCAACCCGAGGGGAGGAATGAGCTGTGGAAGAGGACAGACAATTGGACGACCGACCCCAGCAACGTGGCCTACGAAACCCAGTTTCCGGCGACGGAATTGGTAAAGCAAATGAAAAAAAAATAAAATATTGCGTACCCATAGGGTATCATTCACAATCATGACCAAGAGGCTTTTCCCAAAATGTTTCAAATCGAATATCGACGCCATTTCATTCCACGACATGATTACGGAAAAGTATCCACAATATCAACAAACAAAAGATTTCCAACAGCTATGCAAGCATTATACGTCGTTGCTCTGTGGGATACATTTCTTACAAAATGGGGGAGACAAGGAAAAAATACGGATTCGGTTCCAACGATTCTTACTCTTGCACTACTATCCCGAATGTCGATGGGAGCTCATCTTTCAGACGTACTTGCGTGCCATGAAACAATTTTCTCTTGCTCTGTGGAATAACATGTCGGAGGAAGACCAACTTGCGTGCCAGGCACACCAAAACAAGCTAGAGGAAGAAATTCTCCAATATTTTGAGAGTGTTTTAAGTACAGAAACAGAAAAATTGAAACTGGTTTAAAGAATGCTGGATAGTATACAAAAAACAAACAGATAACCATGGCACCTACTAAACAGCGCATTTCATCGAGCGTCGCTCCTCTTCAAACCGCCGTCCCCGTTCAGATTGTAAAGTCCGAGTTCCCCACACCCACTGCGGTCTCCCCCGCCCCTGTCGAGCCCGTGGCTCCTCCCAAGCGCACCACGACAAACAGGAGGAAGAAGACCGAGACCACTACCCCCGCTACGCCTGTCGTCCCCCCGGTCATTCCTTCCGCAGAGGTCCCGGTCATGCTGACGGAGAGTGTGGTGGAGGACAACGTGGAGGATATTACCGAGGAGATGGTGGAGATGGAGGAGACCGGGGAGAGCCCAGAGGTTCCTGTCGAGGGCACAGAGAAGAAGCGTACGCGCCGTGTGGCGACCAAGGACACCCTGCGCACCGATTTTGACAACCTGTGGACCGAGTACGCCGAGGAGCTCTCCGTCAAGAAAAAGTCGGGGAAGAAACTCAGTCTTGAGAAGTATCTGCACAAGCTCCAAACCGACGTGTACAAGCTCCTCAAGATTCGCCCCCTCGGGGATGAGAAGAAGCCCAGGGCCGAGAACAACTCGGGATTCATGAAGCCCGTGAACATCAGCCCCGAGCTTGCTAATTTCATCAAGGTGGATTCGAATGTGCCCATTACGCGTGTCACCATCACCAAGAAGATTTGCGAGTACATCAAGGAGAAGGACCTCCAGAATCCCAAGGACAGGCGCGAGATTGTCCCCGACGCCAGCCTGAAGAGCATCTTCAAGCTGACCGAGGCGGATAAGGAGCCACCCCTGACCTACTACAGTATGCAGAAGAAGATTCAGTCCCACATCTTCAAGGTCTAAATGTCCCTTTACAATAAATTCTTCCTCTTTTCCTCTTCTACCCATTTTTATTTTATAAAAAATGAAAACACGGGGTGTAGGCCAACTTTCGGTACCCCTCGCAAAAACTCTCATGGACCTAAAAAAAAAGTGAGAAAAATAAAATATTGGTGCAACGTAGCAAGTCATAAGAATGAAAGTGTGGGAAGAAAACGGTGTGTTGTACCGCCTCGGGCGAAACGCTATGGAGAATAGCAGGCTACTGGAGGACGCAGACCCTGGGGATTGGTGGTTCCACGTAGATGGGTTTCCTTCCGGACACTGCATCGTGGAATCCGTAGAACTCGATGACAGCATGGTGCAGTTCGCTGCCAAGGTGGTGAAAGACCATTCTTCTCAAAAAAATAAGAAACGGTGCCGTGTGGTCTACTGTCGCGTGAACAATGTTCAACGGACCAAAATACCGGGCAAGGTTGTGTTGAGTAACACCACCATCCCTCACGTCTATGTCTAGACTTTTTATTTTATATTGTGTGCAAACAATATAAATATAAACAATACTGGATTTAAAAAAAAAATGTCGACGCACATTGACAAGGTCGTCTACATCAATCTAGACGAACACATTGAAAAAAAAAATGGTCATGGAGAACCAATTACGCTCTTTTGGTTTACCGTTTGAACGATTTTCAGCCATCCACCATGTCGAAGAAAATTGGCTCGGTTGTACCCAATCGCATTTATCGGTGTTGAAAATGGCTCGTGAAAAAAAGTACAAGAATATTCTGATACTGGAAGACGATTTTTTATTCACCACCACAAGGGAAACATTCGAGGACGCGTTGTCCACTCTTTTCACCAACGTTCCGGATTTTGACGTCTGTATGCTGGCGTACAATCTTCGACAGTATGAAATCCATAAAGAGCACCCCTTTTTGCTGACCAATGTACAAGCCCAAACCTCCTCGGCGTATATTGTTCAAGAAAGCCTATACAATGAGCTTATCCTTTTACTGGAACATGCAGTCTTTCTCCTCGAGAAAACCAAACAACACTGGATATACACCATTGACCAGGTGTGGAAACCGATGCAGTTGGTCAAGAAATGGTATTGTATCCATCCCCGATTGGGAAAACAAAGCATAATTTTAAAATATTAAATTATTATTATAGGGTAGAGGCCGAATAGAACAATTTAAAAATATCCTTACAGAAAAAAAAAGGTACAATGAATCGTTATTCTTTCACGGCCCTCGGCCTGGTTTATTTTATCGGCCCGTTTTTCTTCTTCCGACGATTTGTGTCGGCGGACGCGTACCGTCTACAGAGCGTGTGTTCCCTTATCGCCTCGTTGTGTTTGTCGGGGACGGCCGTCCGTGAAGCATGGGCAGGTGATACCGTAAGTGGGTCGCTTCAAAAGCGTTGCACCGAATTGTATGTCGTGTACGCCGTCATGGACATGGTTCTTGGAACGTTTTATTATCCCCGAAACATGAAAAGGGTCGACGGATATTTCCACCACGTTTTGTCCGGCGCGTTTGGTGTATACTGCCTGTACACCGACCGTTGTTTTCTCATGTCGCAAGCGCTGGTGGTAGAGGCGTCCACCATTTTTCTGGCACTGCCACGTGTCTTTCCCTCTATGTTTAACAACCATCTTGTAAAGAAATATGTGTTTCCCGGCACCTTTCTTGTTTGTCGGTTGATACTGTTGCCCTACGTCGTGTTCCAGAACCGACACCGCCTGTACGTGGGTGAAACTTGTTTCGCCCTCGGATTCACGTGTATCAATATTCGGTGGTTCCTCGAATCCCTCTCCAAACAATGGAAGAATTAATTAAAGAAGAGGGTGGGGAGGAGGAGGTTTCCACAAAATGGCATCCGGCATGCCAATTGTGGCAGATGGGGTAACCCATAAGGTCTTGGTAATCGTGCTTGGGTCGTTGCCGTATCGACGGACCGAGTCGCTGTACAAAAACAACGGGTCCAGCTGGAGCATCCAATGACGACGGGTATCTCCCAGGTAGGCAAACACGACCGAGGCCACTTTTTTTTCCAAGACGCAAAACTGCGGATAGGTCATGACCTCGGCATAAGGGCTCTGCTGAAATGTGGTGTGGTGGTGCTCGCGCAGGCTCAACGGGTGCTCGCTTGTCCTCGCTCGTTTGTCTATTTCTGTTCCGGGGTCGGGAAGCTGGGCAATGGCGAGGAGGGGTATATGGATCACCTTGTTGTCTTCTTCTCCTGGATGTGGCGCGGAAAAGTCCACCACGTTCCATTCTTCCTTCTCGTCAATGTAGGCGGAGAGCGCCTTTGTAAGTCCCGTATAGGGAAAGGGAAGTGGAGGAGACACAATGTGCTGTTTGTGCTCCATCATCATCGAGGTGGAGGGTGTTTTGAGATATAGACTCCACAGAGGCGCTGCAAAGAAAAGAAGAGATTTCATTCGTTTCGTAGTATAATAAAAAAATTATTTTTTTTCTCGCGTAAGGATAGAACAGTTACAGTTTGTACTTATGGTTTGCATTTCGTCTTCTTGCGGTTGCGGATGTGGATATAGTTGTTGTGAAACCAACTTGGCACTTTCGTGCAAAAACCCTTATTCGGTATGCCCATGCCCGTCCACGTCGGTAGTATATTGCTTGTTTGTGACCGGTGGTACACCGTCGAATCCAACAATACCGTGTCCGGTGCGATTATGCCTCACCTTGAGCGATTCGACGACCACGTCCATCATTATTCCCGGGTCGGATACGAGCGGTGTTCAAGTCGGACCCTTTACTTCCGGTGCGGGAGTCGCTCTCACCATTACTTTTATGGAGGCGAGTGTCTACCCCGTTTGTGGAAAACTTTGTCCCCTCTACAACAACACGCTTCCGCAAACGTTTTCAGGAACTGGGTTAGAGATGTCCATTTCTTCCACAGGTATTATTTCCTTTCCTGGAGGGTATACGTGTGTATAATCCGTGGTCAAGAATTTTTTCTTTAAAAAAAAATCTTGATATACAGGAAGGGAGCCGTATGAAAACCCGAAAATTATGTTTTGTGAGTCTTCTTTCGGAACCATGTGCCGGAATGACCCTACGCCTCTCTTACAATAATAATAAGGATATAAAAATAATCAGACTCTGGACGGGTCAATGTCGCAACGTCTCCTTGGAAGACGGTGGAGCGCTCCATCTCACCATCACAGGGGACGATGGTCGTCCATATTTTCAAGGTCTTGTTTTGGACGACAAGAGTGTACTGATTGTGGTACACAACAAAGGAATCGACATGCGAAAGAATCCATTGCTTCATGGAGAAGAATGAAAAAACAAAAAGTGACCTTGTTTTTTCATTCTCCTGTACCAGAGAAAACGATGAGAAAAAATTTTCTGTACGCAGGATTCCTCTTGTCGGACCGTGCGTTTTACTACGGGGAGTGGAGCGTATGGTACTCCAATCTCCCCAAATTTACGGGTCCTAATAAACTGATGGTGAATCTGTTCCCGCACGACGAGGTCCAGATTTCTCAAAAGAAATATTTCGGACCCTTTTTATACGAAAAGAAATGGAGCGGGAATTACACCCTCTCCGAGCCTTTTGCGCCTCCACTGGTTACCGTACTTGAACCTCCGCCTATTTCGACGGTCGAGGGAAAGACCGTCTGCGAGAACATTGTCGATATCGAGTTTTCCGAGATTTCTCATTTTCTCGTTTCCTTTTTCGGTATCGGGGTGGACGAACTTGCCCCTCTCACCGTCACTAAATCACAATCTTCTCAAGTGCGAATGGAACTGAACATTGTCGGAAGCAACGATATTTTTTTGACGGTTCAAAACCAGCAGTTGCACCCTTTTCTACGTCGTCCTTTACCCCGAAATAAGACTACGTCGTACCACCTCGTCCGTTCCATCCAGAACGACCAACCCAAGGTCAACGTTCCCATTTCGACGTTTATCGTGACCCAGCTCCTTGGCACGCTGATAGGATATGTTCTTCATGAGAATATGTGTCGCTACTAGGTTTAGTTCAATCTTATTTTTTTTCAGACTAAAAAAAAAAATAAGAATTTTTTAAAAAGGTTTATTCCAAATCCTGGACTGTCATTTTTTCTAATAATTCACATGGATCCAATGCCAAGTACGATTGTCGGATAGCTTTTTTCTGTTGTGCCGACTCTAGTCCACGAACGAGGTCCCGGTGCGTCCGGATGAGATGCTGGTACGATACGGTGACCTGGTCACACACCAGTTGGATAGAAAGCGCTTTCTGGAAAAAAGCGACCAGGAGCGGGTAGCGCTCTTCTTTCCTTCCTGGTATCGGGAGTTCCTGAACCGTTCCGGTGGAAAGGAGCCTTTTCATGAATTCAATCTGCAGGTAAAGGCTCCAGGACTGGCAGAACACGTCTCTTTTTCCTTTCTGACACGCCGAACTCGTAGGGGCAAACGCGGTGGACCATCCGTGTCTTTGGAAAAACGGTATGACCACGTCCTCCGAGATGTACGCGAAATAGACGCCTTTGCCCGTAGGCGTTCGCGCCGGGTCAATCACCCATACTTTTTTATCGCGGTAATCCACGATATAGGTCTGATAATGCGTTTCCCGGCTCGTCTTGTCCGGAAGGTTCTGCGCCGTGAACAAGAGGTAGTGGAGCCCTGTTTTTACGACGATGGTTTCGAGGTATTTTTCCAATTGTTTCAGGGTAAAACCGTATTCAAACGTCTTGCCAAACTCGATGCCTCTATGTGTTCCTAGGTCGTGCTCCAGAATGGCGGTACGAACCACGGGGTCGCCCATCGCCTCACGGAGTGCCAAGAGGAGCCATCCAAACACTACCGGGTCTTGTTGGTGGTGGTGTTGTTGTGCTAACCGTCGTGTGGTGGTGGACATGTACCCTGTGATGATGTTCTTTTCTTTCTAGTGCGTATAAAAAAAAAATTAAAGCGCACCTTCACTTTTCATTCTTTTAACCCTTGAAAAAATTAATTTCATTGAATAATTTATTTTCTTTGTCTATAAAAAAAAAGAGAGATGCAAATATTCGTTGGGAGTGTCGGACGAGAAAAGCAGCACACCTGTCGCGTAAGCTCGGGGTAAATGTTGGAGTCCTTTTTTTTTGGGGGTCCTACTACCTTGACCCTTTTTTTTGAGGACGAGCTTGCTAGTCGGTAAAGATAGATATAGCCGGCAAAACACCTTATAATGTTCAGGAACGCCGTAAAGCCTGTGGTACCAAGTCCTCGTTGGAAACGACGAGGATGGCCGAGTTAATTGCCCTGGGTATGGTAAGAATCCACAGGATAGACAGACACCAAAAAAAATCGGTAACCTGCGGGTAAAGAACCTACACCTCGCTACGATGAGAGGCACGGTTCTCCCTCAACGACTGCACGGGTGTTGGTCATGAACGACGGCCTCATCCGCCCGACATGGCTTAAGACACAGTCTATTCCCCGAGTCACCGAAAGGCGGGGTAGTCAAAGAAAACACTCACCGGGAAGACCATTACCCTGGAAGTTGAACCAACGGATACGATTGACAACGTCAAACAAAAGATCCAGGATAAAGAAGGGATCCCCCCTGACCAACAAAGGTTGGGTATTCCACCGGACCAACAATAAAAAGTAAAAAATGAAGAAAATCAAATTTTCCGTGGCCGGAACGATAACTTTACCGACAAGACAAGATGAGCGAGACAACAAAAACATGTATCGGATGCGGGGAGGTGAAAGACGCCACCACCGATTTCCAGAAACAAAAGAATACGTGCAAGGCGTGCACCAAGAAACGATACGAAGCCCGTCGTCAAGCGGAGCTGGAAAGCACCGAAGAAAAGACGTGTATTCATTGCACGAAAAGGGGCAAATCGACGGAGTTCATCTCGTTGAAAAATATCTGCAAGGAATGTGACGCAAAGAAAAAGAAGGAACGGAGCGAGAAATACAAGGAGGACCATCAGGAGAAGACGTGTTCTCACTGTGGAGAAAAAAAGGGGGTGGACCAGTTCAAGAACGGTATTTTCATCTGCAAGGTGTGTTGCAATGCCATGGAACATAAGCGACGTTCGCAGTGGACGGAGGAAAGGCGTGTGGAAGAAAATAAAAAAGGGAGAGAGTACTATCAAAAACTTGCCCAAGATCCGGTTCTCGATAAATCCCAACTGGAGACGGAAAAAAAGTGCACAATCTGTTTGGAGGTCCACCTTATCGACCAGTTCTATGAGCACAAGAAGAAGGGAACAATGCGTGCGGCGTGCAAGGAGTGTACCATGGAGATCAAGAGGCAATACTACGAGAAAAATAAAAAAGAGTACATTAAAAAAACCGATGCGTACAAAAAAAATAGAATCAAAACGGACCCTGCCTTTCATTTAGAAAGGCGTATGAGATGTCGTGTGTATAGCGCCCTGAAATGCAGTAGTCTTACGAAGGAGAAGCGTGTGTTGGAATACCTGGGGTGCACCGCAGACTTTTTCCAGAAATGGATGGCGTTCCAGTTGTACGACGGCATGACCTTGGAGAATTACGGGGAGGTGTGGCACGTCGACCACACCAAACCTATCGCGTCCTTTGACCTGACGAAAGAAGACGAACAGCGCGCGTGTTTTTCCTGGCAGAATTGTCGACCGTTTCTCGCCCATAAAAATATACAAAAGAGCGTTACCTATGATCCGTTCGAATCCGTCTTGCAAGAACTAAAAGCCAAACATTTTGTAACACTACATTCTCGATACACCCGGCCACGGTGAATTAATATACAATCATTTTTAAAACTTGTTGGAAAGAAAGGAAACAAACCTAGACCAGAAAAACGGCATGCCTCCCCAAAAGAAAGACGGCAAGGAGGGTAAACATTAGAGACGGTCTTTTTTGAAACAAACGTCCAGCCGTTAGTCTCATGTTCGCAGGAATATGGGGCAAAACACCTCAACAATCGGGAAACCCCTGATAGCCTGAACTACTCCTTGTCTCGGGGAAACCCTTGGCAATAGGCACGGTAATGACGTCGCTCATAGTAACAACGTTCAGGATTGGGCAATCCGTAGGTAAAGCGTCTACGTCCGGTTGCGACAATGCAATGCGAGTGCAATGCGAGTGCAATGACAAGGATACGACGCTCCTTCAACGACGCCTCGCAAGAGGGGTTCTAAAGCTGTATAGCCGGCAGTTTTGGGACCGCACGGGTGTTGGTTCACAAGGATGGTCTAGTCAACCGGAGTGGGCTTAAGGTACAGTCTGGCCCATGGTGAAAATCAGGGGAGCGAAACGAATCTTCGCTGGCAAACAGCTCCATCTTTGGGCTTGAAAAGTCGTCGGGACTCGAAAAAAAAAGGATAATCGAGTCATAAACCAGTAAGTGGACCTTTATCAAAAACAAATCCACTGCGGCTAATCCAATAAAAAAAACATGAATTGGGTAAGATGACCAAATTGCTGGAATCTCCTAAAGCTTTCCTTACCAAGCCATTCTTGAAAAAGGGTGGTGGCCAAGAGAAAACTTGGGTACGGTGAAAATAGGAAAAGATGAGAGGCATCGCATCGTGAACACCTCGAAATGGACAATCAGCAGCCAAGGTCCTACGTTCTTTGGAAGAAGAATAGGGACAAGGTTCAGAGACTTGACGGTTGTCGGCTCGCTCGTTGTGTACCAATGTGGTTCACATGGAGGGGGCTTAAGGTAAAGTCCGGCTCTTATTGAAAGGTAAGAGAAGTCGTGAAGACGGCAGAACACTGTCCGATTATTCAATATCAAAGGAGTCGACGATACATCTAGTGTTAAGGCTTCGAGGTGGTTAAGATAAAAACATCTTACTTAATAATAAAAGTATTTATTATTAAATGTCACATGGATATATTTATAAAATTACATCTCCGAGTGGTAAGTGTTATATAGGACAGGTCGTCGAATTTTTGTCAGACGGGTCAAAGAAAGGGATTGATGGGAGATGGAAACAACATATAAACGCAAGTAAAAGAATGGATAACAAAGGATGTAGACGATTAAATAATGAAATGAACAAATATGGTTATGAAAATTTTCAAATAACCACGTTAATGAAATGTCGTGTTGAAGTTTTAAATTTATTTGAGGAATTTTATATCAAAACACATAATACCCTAGTACCTTATGGACTGAATTTACAATCAGGAGGAAAAAAATCCATAGTAGTATCAGAGGAGACTAAAAAACGAATGAGTGATAAGATGAAGTTGTTATTACAGGACCCATCCTATAAAAAAATATGGTCCGACGCCAAGAAAAATAAGGTACAAGTGAACAAAAGAAAATGTAAATTAGACTTCAATCAACATCTCCCTAAATATATATACTTCAGGGAAAATGGTAAATACAAAGGATATACCGTCGATCATCCTTTGTGTTGTAAACGATTTTCAAAAAGTAGTTACACATTGGAAAAAAATTTGCAATTAGCTATGCATTATGTTGAATATTTAGATACTTGGTTATCTTTTTTACGGATAGAATTATCATGTTAAGTCCTCCACCGAATCGCTACCGTTACCATCATCTCTTTTGTACTTTTCCTATCCTTATAAGAACTAGGTGCGTCGGAGTGCGGTGAACAAAGGAAATCTTGAAAACCCACCTATTCTATTCAAAGCAAAGGAGTTCTATTGTACTAGGAATACATAACATAACAACCTCATTTTTCATCTCTTGAATAAATAAATAGTATGTGTATCTGGACCACTCATATCTATTACTACGGTTCCATTCAGGTAACCGCTTAAAAGTCCCGTTGCGGTGGTAATGGCAAAAATAATGGATTTATTGGTTTTTGTATTAAGCTTTTGAAAAAAGTTGAAAAAACTAATCGAGCCGATATTATTCGATTCTCCATCGGTGATGATGATGGTAGCTTGATAATTTACCTGCAAGGTCGTCAAATAAGTTTCATTAGAGATTATGTACGCTTCGATGGGGTCTTCAAAAAAATTAGAGGTTAACGTACGAAAAGTTTGACCGGTTCTTACCACATTCGCGGATTGATTTGTCAATTGATAATCCGCGTTGGCGAGTACATTCGATACTTGGTAAGTAAATAGTAACGTCATAATAGTCTATTATTCGTCAACAAAAAAAAAATTGTTACTTTTTTTTCTGAATGAACCATCCATCATCTTTTAAATAAATAAACGGTACGTTGGTTAGCGTCGGTATAATCTATAACAACAGACCCATTCAAATAATCGCTTAAAATACCAGTGGCAGTAGGGACACCATAGGTAAGTGATTTATTGAGAGTTTTTGTAGTAATGACGGGGTCTAAAGGCTGTCGATAAAAACTATAAAATGTTATGGAGCCAATATTGTTGGACTGTTCATCGGTGATAATAATAAAGCCTGGTTCATTGTATTCAAGAGTCTGTAACACGGTATCACTAAATGATATGTACGCTTTGATAGGGTCTTGAAAAAAATTAGAGGCCATCTCACGAAAAGATTGTCCGGGGTTTCCACCATCAAGAATATTTCTGGATTGATTGGTCAATTCATATTCCGCATTGGCGAGTACATCTAATCGTTGGTAAGTAAACGTTAGTGTCATCTTTACCATTAGTCAACAATAAAAAAAATTATTTAAAGGATTTTCAGCTACATTTCAAAAAACTGATAATTCCATTCTTTTTATTGACACAGTATATCGAATGTCAACAAAACATGGTATTTTGTTTTCTTACACTCTTTTTTTCTTTTCCCAACATCACAGAGCCAATCCAAACCAACTCCAACAACAAATAACAAATATCCGCCATCATGATGACCATCGAGTCCCAATCGCCTCCGTCTGCGTTCTCCATGCCCGTTACAATGCCTAGTTCGCCCATCACACCCGTTGGACCCATCACACGCCCCCACCCGGAAACCATGAAAGACCTCGACCCATCTCGTGTCGAAGATGCCTCGGACACGTTTTCTGTTTCGGTGGATACGACCACAACGATTCGCGCGACCATGGAAATACCCGTGATGCGGGGTCTTCCCAAGCACTATGGTAGCGGTACCGCGGTTTACGCCAGTCCCTCGGGGGACACAGTTTTGGGAGAGTACGGCCAGGACCACGTGCTGGCACACAAAATAACGGGTGCCTTGCAGGACAAGCCTTTTTCTGTCCAAGTCTTGGCGTGTGCGGATGGGCACGGTGCACGAGGAGAGTTTGCCAGTCGTGACGTTATGGAGTATCTCGTGGCGAACTTGACCTCTGAATTCCTCCAAGAGGTGCTGGAGGGTGTTGGTGAAGGACAAGAAGCCAAAGTCCGCCAGTGTCTCGAGGCCTTTTATACGGCAATGGACGCATCCACGACCGCGTACGTCTCCGAGGGAACCACCTTGAGCCTGCTTTTTGTGATGGAGTATGATGGGCGTGTGTTTCTCGTGGCCTCCAACGTGGGTGACAGCCCCGTCCTTTTGGTCGATAACGAGACGGGCAAGGTCACACGTCTCCACGCCGAGCACAACTGGGACAGCGTCAAGGAACGAAGGGTGCATCTTGAGGCGTCGCGTAAAGCGGGACGCGACGACGCCGTCGTCATCTACAGCCGGTTCAACTGCGACAACGGTACGGCGTTCCGGGACCACCGTGGGGGACGGGACATTATCCCCATGTTTCGGGAGGGCACCGACGAGGTCGTGGAGGAGACGCGTGAGCATATCATGCTCATGTCCAAGATGAGGAATTGCGTCGGAGGGACCCAGAGCCTGCGCAAGATGAAGACGCTCTGCTGGAATGCCACCACCGAGGAATGGGAAGAAGAGGCACTCGAGGAGTATGGCCACGACAATTTCGGGTCCACACCGCTTCTCCTGGGACCCGGTACGGACGACGACGGAGTTCCCATCAAGCACGGGGGGTGCCAGATGACCCGAGGGATCGGGGACCATGAATACAAGGGCGAGGCGAGCGGACCCCACGTACCCCTCGTGCTCTGCACGCCGTCGGTCACGGCGAAGGAGCTCTTTGTGAGGGACGGTGTTGACTACAGCGTGGTGGTGTGCTCGGATGGCGTAGGGGATGCCTTTTACTGGCACCAGATAGGGGACGTGTTTCGGGAGGCGTACACCACGAGTCTGTCAATGACGAGCGAGACGGTCACCACAGCGCTGTTTCAGCAGACGCTGAAGAATGGGAGAGCGTTTCGGGTACAGAATTCCGTGAGGGCCTGGGATGATTTAAGCATGGTGGTGGGGCGGTTGAAACTCCAAGATTTTTAAGGACCTAGTCATGTTTTGTAAGAAGTTTGGAAAGAATCTGGTACTTGGACGACACGGGGGTTTTCCAGTCCCATTCCAAAAATCCCTGGACGTCTTTGGACGACGGGTTCCATGCCCAAAACATCCATCCCCACCCGGGATGTCTTTCCAAATAATCCACAAAGAAAGAAAGCCATAGCATGTCGTCACTGGAATACTGGTTGGCCCCAAATTCGCCGATCACCATTGTCCATCCCTGTTGAGCCAAGTACCCGAAATAAACGTTCCACCGGTATTCGAGGATGGCGGGGTCTGTCTTCCATCCGTCGTCGCCCGGGATGGACGTGAGCGTCGGTCCGTACACGTGCGGTGCCATGACGATGCGTGAGTTTTGTGGGAGAAAAGAATAATTGCGCATGTCTTGACCCCAGTGAATGCCCGTCACAAAAAACAGGGGTGACCATTCATCGAGTTCAAAAACCGCTCGTTCCACGTACCTCTGAAAATCGGTGCTCGTATTTCCCGTGTGGAACGTGACATCGCCGTGGGGCTCGTTATATAAATCGATACCCAAAAGGCTTCGGTACCCCTGGAAATAGGACAGAAAATTTTTGAGCCCTGTAAGCACGTTCGTCTCGCTCATGATAACCGTGGTGCCTGTGGCGTCTTGGACGGGCACGGACACGGACGAGTGCCACAGCGGGCTGGTGGTGTAGAAAAACAGGCGGTGCAGGTCGAGCACGATGGACATGTTTTGAAATTCACATTCCGCAAAAAGGGTGTGTAATGTGTCGTACGCGCCGTTATATCGGTACTCTTCCGAGAGGACGCCTTCCATAGCAAACGGAATACGTAGCGTGTTGAATCCAAACGATTTCATCCTTTGGACGTGAACAGGAAGAGGAAAGACATCGAGGCCCTCGAGCGTTTTTTGAGTGGTTTCGAAACCGAACCAATTGATGCCACGGATGGTTTCTTGTCTCGTTAAGGGGAAACACAGGGTAGTGCTGAAAAGAAAGGACACAACAAACCATCGATACCACCACGAGCATAAAAACATGATGTTTTTTATCATAGATACATATTTTTGGAAATCAACACCATTTCGCTTCCATGACTAGTGGTGCATCTTTCCAGGAGGGTACATCTTTCCCAGAGGGTACTTCTTTCCCAGAGGGTGCGTCTTTCCAGGAGGGTACATCTTTCCCGGAGGGTACATCTTTCCCGGAGGGTACTTCTTTACAGCACCTGTTGGAATCAGAGGGACTCGTATGTTCCCGGATGGCTTTTTGATAATTCTTGAGGTCGTGCAACCCATAACTTTCCTGGGGTCCCAACGGGTCGATGTACAGCCCGCAAATCATGCTCGTCACAATATCAAGGCTCTGGTCCGCGGTTTGGTATTGTTCCGAGGTGGCATCCCGCCGACTGGGGTCGTTTTGGTCGACCACTTCCATCAATTGAACCGGGAACGTGTTCACCAGAGGACGTTGGATGACCTCGGTGTATTCCTCGTCCCCGATAAAGGTTCCTGCAAAGGCGTACACCCCCTGGGGAACGATACGGAAATCGTAATAGAGGGACGCTGCCATAAACAGCGAAAACGACCCTCCCAAAGAGTGTCCCGTCACATACAGGGGTTGTTTTGCCGTCGCAAGGGTGGAAAGAATGGAATCACAGGAATGGACCATGTCGAGGTAAGCCTGTTGGAAACGGTAGTGCACACGTCCCTGGTTCGTTTTGTGTTGTAGAAAATCCGCGGGGGACACGTGACGGTCGACGTGGATATCTCCACCCTGGGAAGTTTGTTGGGTGGGACGAAAAACAATGACCGTGGTATCCTCCGATGCATACACCCGCATCCTCGTGTCGTAGAGTGGCGAATCACACGTTTGCAGGACGCGGTACGCCCCCACAGGGGCTTCTGGTTGCGATACCGTATCGGCCAATAGGACAAGGTCCGACATTATCGGGTCGTGAAGAATGCACCGCGGGAGTATTTCCAAACAAGAAACGAGCAAGAGGTGGCCAATGAAAAAGAAAATTGTTCTTCTCCACATTCTTTTTATTGGTTTGGAAACATATTTTTTTTTTTCAATCTCATCCTTTTTGGGACGGTCGAAACAATGTCATTCCACCGTCCCATTGGACCACACTACGAATGGAAACCGAAAAAAATTTCTTTCTTTCCATGAAAAAAAGAAAAAAACAAGAATGACACTGGAGGACACGGTCAATCTGGGTCGTGCTCTTTCCTTTTCTCTATTGGCGCCCCTGCAATTTTTCTACGGATTATGGGTAGGTAGATTCCAGACCCCGTACCTCTTCCTCCTGATGCTCTTGTCCGGTTATATCTTTGCCGTGATTTCCTCGTACCTCGGTCATTCTACTACCATTTTCTCACTCTATGTCATGGCCCTGTTCTTTATTGTGGTGATGCTTCTCTGCAAGATATTTTTTCATTATTGGCAAAAGACGAGAAAGTAAAAGAATTTTTTTTTAATCTTGGAAATAATAGAGAAAAAAAAAAGTTAGATATGCGCCTTGAATTTGTTCACATTCCTAAAACCGCCGGTCGGTCACTCATCGACACCTTTCCTGAATGCGGGTGGAATAGCAAAAAAACCTTATCCAAGATAAAGGGTAAAATTCCTCACTATTTTGAGAAGAAGTGTCCCTGCAACTTTTGGCATAACCACGAACTCATTCCTGCAATGTATGGGGGCGACGCCAAGACATTCTGTGTCATCAGGGACCCCGTCGACCGTCTTGTCAGTGAGTACAAGCACCATAACCTCCCCGACGATGCGGACTTTTTCAATCACGTGATCAACATATGGAGAAAAGAGGTGGACAAAAATCCTTTTATGCTCGACAACCACTTGAGGCCCCAGCACCTATTCGCCGAGCAATGTGACCATGTCTTGTTGCTCGACAAGACCTTTGAAAAAAACCTCCACAACCTTCTGAAACAGTACGGCATCGAACCCAAGCCGTTGCACCATATCGGGTCCCTACCCTACCAACATGTGAATCGACAATGCCTGTCCAAAAAGAATCTGGCGTGGGTCCACTCGTACTACAAAAAAGATTTTGAATGGTGCGAAAGTCTGTAAACACAAACCTTATTTTTTTTCTTGAAAATAAGGTTCTCGTGAGGATGGATAGAACTACAATAAAGCCGTGAAACAATTTTCGTTGACAGAAAAAGGCGCCTTGTTTCTCTCATGCCATCCTTCATCGCTCACAGAAAAAAAACGACAGGTATATTCCTGTACCTGTTTCAATGGTAAAGGGTCAATGATATTGCCAAAAGGTTCCTTGACTACGTACAGCATATCCTTGCCGTAGTCGACAACACGTCGCATGACGGCCCTGGCCGTGGGTGCCGTGGGAAAGCGCTCGACGTCCAACACCGAGGAATAATCGATTTGTGGTTTTTGTAGGCAGAGTTCGACCTCGACTTTTTTTGTCTCGTCACTTTCGAGGTGTCCACAGAATACGGTGCGTCCGACTACGGGAACAGGAAGCGAGCGTCCCCAGGCGTCACGAAACGAGCTGAAATACGGATGGAGTGGATAATATCCCAGAAGGACGATACCGTCCTCGGGGTCGATCGGTTCATCGACTTCTTCGATAGCGAGGGGTGTATCGTCAAGGCTTTGAAGGCTTTGAAGGCTTTGATGGCTGGGATGGCTGTGAAGACTATAAAGGCTTTTGGAATCGTCCTCTTCCTCTAGTTCGATGCATTCAACGCTTTCAACGTTTTCAACAATTTCAACGTGTTCGTCGTTGTCCATATTATTTTCAATCACGGGAATCACTTCCATGGTAAATTGGTATCGTTGGGAATGTTTTCAATGTGTACAGAAAGCATTTCAATTTTTTTTTTTACAAGGTGATATAATAGAAACGCTCCTACAAAAAAAAATTAATCATAGTATGGAGACCCTCCGCAAATATTATACCGACCTTCTTTCTGGACCCCCCTCCTTTTTATGGGCGAAAAAAGAGGCGACAACGTTTCGTCAGCAACATTTATCGATGTGTTTCCCCGGCCTTTCATTGGGGGAAACCCGTTCTTTGTTTGTCGCTCCTCTGCTGTACCGTTTCCCGGAAGAAATGGAAACCGTGCAAGAGGTAAAGGACACGGCCCGTACCCTTGTCCTCGCCGTGCTCACCTCGAATCACGATGTAGACCAGAAAATACGCGAATTCTTGCAAGTGTTTCATGACTTTCGAGAAAAAGAGGCTAGAGAGTTGCGCAAGAGTCTTTTCACGAATCGTTACGAGCTTTCACGCGTGGTCGAGACAGAACCCTCTGTCGCCCCAACCCTCGAGAAGGTAGTATCGTACATCAAGACACTGGGTTGGGAAGCCGAGTACAACGCGTTTGAACAGACAAAAAACGAGCAATCCCTTGACCGACTCACCACGACCATGGACCGTGCGTTCTGGGACATTCTCCGTGAATCGTTGGTAGAAAACGATTTTGGAATGCTCACATCTTCCCTAGAAGAAATCCACGGCCTCGTCCGAGAGGTCCATCATCCCACCTTGTCGGACCGTGGGACCTCGTACGTGGACGACCTGTTTTCGTTTTCCTCCTCATGGTCGGAGATTCCGATGGACGCCATCAAAACATGGTTTATTTCTGTTTTGAAATACCTCGAAGAATGTGACGCCCCCGCCATGGAATCCGCCTACAAGAGAGCGACGGAGAACGTTTTATCTTGCACCGAAAACCGCGTGGACGTCGTGGTCGACGGACTGGAAACCGTGTACGCATTGTTGCTTCCTCTCCGTGCCAAGATCCACGCGGTCCTGGAGGCGTCGGCGAATGTAACAACGTGAAGGCTTCCGCAAAAGCGAGACACTGACACTCGTCCAGGTGGGTGTAAAAGTCTAGACGTGGGTCGCCACGGGGATGTCGACCTATGGTACTCCTGAACCTCGTCGGTGTTTCATTCCCATGTTTTGAGCAGTATCGATAAGGTAGAAAGAAAAAAAAACTGACATGATTTTTCATGGATAGACAATGACCCGTTAAACACCATGGAGGAATACAAGAAATGGAAGAGGGGGCAAGAAAAAATTGCCATGTCCCAGGACGAAAAAAAAAAGATGGAAAAAGAGTTTGGTACGTACGGTCGATTCTACCGGTACAAGGACGGGACTTTGGGGGGATGGATTGAGCATACCGCCTATGTATCATTGTTTGCGATTGTTGGGGACGATTCCATGGTGTTGGAGTACGGACGAATCGAAGACCATGCCATCCTCCGTCACTTTGCGGTAGTCAAGGGTAACGCAAGGATTACGGGTCGAGCAAGAATACAGGGTACGGCGACTGTGCTTGGAAATGCCAGGGTAGGCGGAGGGACCCTACTTGGGGAGGACGCCACTGTCCAGGGAAATGCGCGAATTTCTGGTAATGCCCATGTCGTGGGAAAGAGCGTCGTGGAAGGGTGTGCCTCCATCTCGGAGAATGCTACGCTGGCGGGGGGTACCCGTGTTGACGGGGACGCCCGTATCTACGGAGAGGCAATCCTCCACAACGCCAAGGTCTCCCACTGTGCCCGGGTGTACGGTCAGTCGGTAATTCGGAGGTGGGGTACGGTGGAGGAATACGCACGGGTCTATGGCAACGCGGTCGTGGAAAAACGTGCGGTGGCCGGTGGTGCAACACATGTGTTTGAAAACGCGTTTCTCACAGGCGAGGCGGTGGTGGAACAAGACGCGAAAATATACGGGAATGCCGAAATCGGTGAAAATGCACGTGTGTACGGGAACGCCAGCGTTTATGGGAACGCCATCCTCTCTGGCAACGCCCGCGTTTCTGGAAACGCTGTCATCTGTAGGAACGCCCGTGTCTCGGGATGGTCTCAAGTCTCCGGAAATGTGGTGGTGGTGGGCGCGATTGCAGACAAGGAGGTGAGCCCATTGGAAAGGGAAAGGATGCGGGACGTCCTCTCCCTCCACGGGTTTCTAGAGAATACAAGGATGGATGTCACCATAAACGACGTGTCCGAAGAATCCTTGCGCCACGTTCTCGAAAAACAAGGAATGCCGACGGAAAACAAGTCCAAACAAGAGATGTGGGAGGACCTTGTGGCAAAGAAAGAGGAGCGATTAGAAACATTGCGTCGTCCACAGTGCCCTGAAGAAAAAAAAGACGCCAAGGAAGATGCCTTTGGGAATACGATTGAAAATCCAGTCATGGGGGATGACGGGATTGTGTACGATAAAAAGAGCATGGAAACATGGTTCGAGAAGAAAGACAACGGCGATTACCGGTGGATCCCCTACACGTACGTCGACGGCGTGTCCGTCCCCGTATATAAACCCGTGGGTGGGGAAAAGGCGCTGACACGGTATTTTACACCCACGAACGAAGACGTAGGATGAATTGGATAATGGAAAAGAAAATTATTGAACACGTTCCCATCCCTGGACATATCCAAACGACTTGTGGTATTTGTAGGCGATGGTGATGAAGAGGTCCATCCATTTCCAGATAATGTCACGGTCGTTGTCATCGAGCTGGTTGGACAGCCACAAATCCTTGAAATGATTTACCTTGTCATTGGCAAGGCTGGCGCCGGTATACAATATCGAGTTCTGCAGAAAAAAGTCCTGGTTCTTGGCCTTGACCTGTTCGCGCAGGGGCAAGAGGTCGCGAATAAAACGGCCAATGACATCGCACACGGGGATCTGGTCCTTGATAAAGATGCGGATAATCACAAAATCTCCCTCTTGCGGGAACTGTTCGATGAGCTCGTCCAGAAAGGTCACCAGCTGGTTCCTGAACTCCATCATAATCTGAAGCTTTTTTTCCTCCATATTTTATTGTTGGGTCGTCAGTGCTTTAAACCTTTTTTTTTGTCGGTTCAAAAAAAAAAAGTGATGCTGTTCGCACTTTTGATGAGAGCGAGGGCGTACACGTGAGGGAATGGTTGTTGGTGATGGAGTGGTACGAATAGTTTTTTTCCCACTCTACCGAGATTGGGAAATGTCTGTCAACGTGTCAACGATTCACCGAGCCTCTTGAACTAATGTTGTTCTTTTTTTTTTAATCCTTTTCCAACACCAGGTCCAAACCAAACCACCAAACCAATATGTTCCTCACCGCGTGCCACTACGTCCTCAAGTGGACGCCCGTGATGATTACCGTGCCAAAGCCTAGCACGACGACCACGACGACCACGATCACGACGTCCACGACATCTACCAGGATGTTTGACCCCCGGGACGCTGCAACAAAGGGACGTTTTTGGATTGCCCGGAAGCAATTCGTCATCGACCGCAACCGTCATACCGACGGGATGGAACGCTCTTTTTACCTCCTCTTCTCGGCGGTCTTGTCGAGGAAGGAGAGACAAGCGCGTCGCACGTTTTCGACCGGTGTGTTACCCGCCCTCCACGACCAGGCCCTTCACTTTGAGACACGTCGTAACCGTCAAACGATGAGGTCTACCGTTTTACCCGTGGTGAGAACCGAGGGAGGTGACCGGTCTCACCAGCGTTTGGCCCACGCCAAGAACCTTCCGCTTCTTCGAACGGAGGGAGGCGCCCGGTCTCTCCACAGGATGCGTTCCCGTCACGTGCTTTTGGTCGACCTTCCCGTGGCTCTGGAGGAAATGGAACGTCGTGTGTACTGTCGACACGCGTTCCAAGGTGTGCTTCCCAATATCAGGGAAAAAGTGGCGGAGAAACAGAGAATGAAAGTCCTTCTTTCTCTCGCAGGGCGCCACGAGAAGGTCATGGCGAGCCTCCGTGCGTACCGTAGGTACCGAACCAATCGTACCTATCCGCGCGTTACAAAAACGGCCAAGCCCATGGGTACTGTGGGTACTACGGACACGCAAGACCAGGCGATTTTTTTCCTTCTTTTCTTTGTTTTCGCCTTGTTTTGGGTCGCGGTGTTCTTTATTTTTCGACAGGTGGCCATCAAGACAAACAAAGTCGTCACCGACTTTGTGAAAGAGACGGAGAGGGTCTTGTCCATCCTGGAGAAAAAACACGACGTGACCAGGTCACGCAGTCGACGACGACGGGCGACGGCGCATCAAGAAAAAAAGAGGAGCAAGCGTTTTGCGACCCCGCATTACGTCTTTCTGAAACATTAAAACACACGCTTACTCTCGTTTTTATAATTTTGTTACGGTCAGTGAGTAGAGAAAAAGTGAAGATTTATTTTCTAGCGCTCACTTACTCTACTCCAATGCGAACCTTCTTTACTCTTACGTTGACAAAAAAAAAAAAAATCATGTCCAGGTGCATTTCTACCAAATGCCCCTTCTACGGAACCATGGAGCAACAACACAAGTGTAGCCAGTGCTATGCGGACGCCAATGGCAATGGGACTGTCGCCAGACGAACGAGTCACCTCACGGAAGCCGAGGCGTTGGAAGCCTTGGGATGGAATCCTTTGGAAGTGTTCCCGTCGACCGAAGAATTTGAGGAGCGTTTGCTTTGGATGCGGACCACACGACAATCACTCCCGTACCTAGGAAGCGACAATGGTGTCTCCGTGGACCTGGCGATCCAATTTTTGGGAATCCAAACATCCAAACGTTTGTCGGTAGACATGGCGCTCCGCATCTGGAACGAGGTGGTTGTGGCTCGTAGCCTCCCCGGCCTGGCGTTCCAGAAAGCCCTCGTCCGGCTCACGTTAGCCAGCTGGCTTCTTCCCTCGTACGACTTTGGGGTGGGGAAGTGCTACTGCGGGTATTTTGACGACGGTCCTACGGAAGCACGTTTTGTCCGCAATTTTGTACAGCGTTTTTCTCCGTTGGAAAAAAATATACCACACGGAAAGTACAAATAAAAAAAATTATATTTTAATTCCATTAAAAAAAACAAGAAAATGCTTTTGAAATCATCCGCCATGCTGACCATTGGTCTCGCATGGGTTGCCTACGCCTTTGTGTTTCTCATTACGCTGTACAAGAGCTTTGACTTTTTCAAACAGATTGAACCCCTCGAGGAATTCAAGGAGGTGCGTGCCGTCGCCCCCCTCAAGAATCTATACCTGGCGTCCTTTATCTTGCAAGTGATTGCCCTGGCGACCACGTTTTTCCTGCTCATGTTTTTGAGCAAGTAAAAAAATATATTTTTAATTAGGAGTGGATTGCTCCCACGTAAAAAAAAAAAGTGATTTTTTTCTTACCATGATTATTCCAACAAGAAAGAAAACAAACATGTCGTCTTCGGAGGCACTTGTCAGTATCACGAGCCCTCCCGTTCCCATCGATTCCGAAACGGAATTGTTGGGGCGCGGTGGTTTCGGTAAGGTGTACCGCGTGTACAATAGATTGGATGCGCAGTATTACGCCGTCAAGAAAGTGTTGATTACGGAAGATAGTCTGAAGCATGCCTTGCACGAGATCCGTATCCTCGCCTCCATCTCGCATCCCTGTATCATCCGTTACTTTCATTCGTGGATCGAATCCTGTGAGAAGAGTAGACCCATTACGGACGAAACCGACCAGGAACGTTTAGAGGAGGAAACATTACTGGTATACCAGGACCGCTATTTTTTCTTTTTTTTGCAGATGGAATGCTGTGAGATGAATCTCCGACATTATATGGAACGCGTTCCCGCGCGTTTACACGATGTCCAGACCATTTTTATACAGACCCTCGAAGGCCTCGACTACCTCCATAAGAACGGGGTTGTCCATCGCGACCTGAAACCCGACAATCTCTTGATTCGTTCCGTTGTTCCTCTGCGCGTCAAGATTAGCGATTTTGGACTTGCCAGGGTATTTTACAATGGCACCGACAATAACAATAGGAACAATATGATGACTTCCTTGACGACCTATGCCGGAACGTTTCCGTACGCTCCACCGGAACAGTTTGAGGGAAAACAGTGTTCTTCCGCCTGTGATGTGTACAGCCTCGGCATTGTTCTTTACGAGCTCCAGACAAGGTTCTCGACCGCGATGGAACGCATCCACAAGATGACACGATTGCGTGAACATCACGAAGTACAAGAAGACCTTCCCTATCGCCACCTGGTCTTATGGATGACGCAAGGGGATGCGGAGATACGACCGACCGTCGAACACCTTCGTTTCTTGATGGATGGCGGTTTTCATAATGCGACCTTGTGGTGTCGAGATATTGTATGGGAGATTGTCATGAGAACCTATTTTTTATTGCCATAATTTTTTTTTTTTGCATAGAGTATAGATAAACAAACTTTTTTTACTCGAATGCGGTTGCTTATTTATGGAAGCCGTGGGTGGATTGGTAAACAATTTGTGGCGTTGGTCGAGAAGACCGGTCTTGACTTTCATCGAGGAGATGCCCGTACCGACAATGAAACCGATGTGGTCCACGAACTTGAAAACATACAACCCACCCACGTCGTCTCTTTTATTGGTCGTACCCACGGAACCATTGGGGACAAGGTATACACCACTATCGATTATCTGGAGGAGCCCGGAAAATTGGTAGAGAATGTACGGGACAATCTGTTCTCTCCGGTCGTTCTTGCCATGCTCTGCAAGGAACGGGGAATCCACTATACGTATCTGGGGACGGGCTGTATTTTTGCCTATGATGAATCCCATGCCTTTGGAAAAGCCGAGAATGGATTCAACGAAGATTCCCTCCCCAATTTTTTCGGGAGTTCTTATTCCGTGGTCAAGGGGTATACCGACCGCTTGTTGCATTTTTTTGACGACAGCGTCCTCAATTTGAGGATACGAATGCCCATCACGGGGGAAAAGAATCCGAGGAATTTCATCACGAAAATCGCCACCTATCCCAAGGTGTGTTCCGTACCGAATAGTATGTCGGTGCTCCCCGACCTCTTACCACGTGTCCTCGACATGATGCAACACAAGGTCACGGGTACTATGAACCTCACCAATCCGGGCCTCATCTCGCATAACGAGATCCTCGAAATGTACCGGGACATCGTAGACCCGTTGTTTACGTGGAAGAACTTTAGTGTGGAGGAGCAACGAAAGGTATTGGCAGCCGACCGTTCCAATAATTATTTGGAAACCACCCGTCTACAAGACATGTTTCCCGACGTGCCTCCCATTCGCGAGGCCGTGAGACAGTGCTTGGTGTCCTACCGAACCCTCCTTGACCTCGAGAGAGGGTGTCCCTCGTGCAACCTCTTGGTCACGGGAGGGTGTGGTTTTATCGGAAGCAATTTTATCAACCACTATTTTCACAAGCAAACGTTCCACACGTTGGTAAATGTAGACGCCATGTATTATTGCGCCAATGAAACCAACGTGGACGAGACGATTCGAAACGACCCCCGATACGTGCTGGTCAAGGGAAACCTGTGCAACGCGGACCTCGTGAAACAAGTGGTGGAGCACTACAAGATTACCCACGTCATTCATTTCGCGGCGCAGAGCCATGTACAGAAATCGTTTGAGGACTCGATGCATTTCACCCACGATAATATTGTGGGCACGCATACGCTGTTGGAAGCATGCCGGAAGTATGGCAAGCTCCAAAAGTTTATCCACGTGTCCACGGACGAGGTGTACGGGGAATCGATGAATTCCGTCGACGAGAAGCATAAAACCGAGCATTCGATTCTTTGTCCCACCAACCCGTACGCGGCCACCAAGGCCGGGGCGGAGCTCATCGCGCAGTCGTACAACCACTCATACAAGATGCCGATTATCATCACGAGGGGTAACAACGTGTACGGGAAAAACCAGTACCCGGAGAAACTCATCCCACGATTCATCCAGCTTCTCCAGCAGAATAAAAAGGTGACGATTCAAGGGGACGGGAGCGCCGTCCGCGCCTTTTTGCACGCCTCCGACACGGCGAGCGCGTTTGAAGTGATTCTAGAGCGGGGCGTCATCGGAGAGATTTATAATATCGGCTGTGACGATGGGATGGAATATTCGGTGATGGACATTGCTACTATCCTCATTAAACTCGTCAAGGGACCTTCTGCGAGTATCGATGACTGGATCGAGTTTGTCGAGGACAGGCCTTTTAATGACCAGCGCTACTACATTTCCAACCAAAAGGTGAGAGACCTGGGATGGAGCATCAAGGTCGACCTCATGACGGGACTCCGAGAACTCGTCTAATGTTTTATTTTTTTTTCTTGTCAAAAAAAATAATGTAATGTAACCTACTTTATGCATTGTTGTTTATAATTTTCCATAATTTCTTTTTTTCATGGACCAAATGGACCGCATCTTTCAAGGATGCCCTTTGTAATTTTTCCATTTCCTGTCTCTTGTATTCGTTTCGTCGCCGTTCCGTTTTCAAATGTTTGTTTTCTTTTTCCGTTTCCTTTAATCGTTCGGTGACTCTTTTTAGCTCTGCTTCCATACAATTTATTTTAGAACGATACACTCGGTTCTGTTCCGCTGCACCCATGCACGCTTTAATGTGTCCTTGCATATTTTCATATTCTATTTTAATGTCCTCCAGGATTCCGGGAACTATACTATGCATTCCCTGTATTCTCTTTAATTTTTCAATGATTTCAAGAAGATTCATGTTTTATAATCCAAATTTCGTTTTCGTTCGAGAGTTTCATTTTTTTTTTTCAAAATAGAATAAATAAAAAAAAGAAAAGACAATGGAGCGTATCCAAAAGCTCAAACAATTGTACGATTCCACCGACGCCCAGGCCCTTAAACCCTCTTGTTTCAATAGTTTTGTCAATCAGAAACAACAAAGTGTACAGCGTGGAGACTCTTCCACCTATCAACCGGGAACAAGACCCGAATGTCCGTTATCCCTAGAAAAAATCAATCGTAAAGACCTGTATGTGGCCGACTGTCTTCACTGTTTCAACAAGGAAAGCATCCGGCAGTGGGTCGAGGCGCAAAAGAAACTCACATGTCCTCTCTGTAAAAAACATACCGTCGGGTTCGAGGTCGACGGAAACTACTATCTTGGAAACCGCCATCTCAACTATTTCTCGTCGTCTCGTGAAAAGGAGTTTGGGGGTTGGGTGGCCCATACGGCACGTGTAGGTGCACAAGTCGTGGTCCACCGGGATGCCATGGTGTATGAAAATGCCAGAGTAGGTGGAAACGCCTTGATTATGGACCGGTCGAGAATCTACGGGAATGCAAAGGTCGGGGGGTCCGCCAACACGTATGATGATGCCCGCATCTTTGATAATGCCACTCTCAAAGGAACCGCCCAAATTACGGATAAGGCGAAAGTATACGGTACCGCGGTCGTTTCCTCCTCGTCACTCTTTGACAATGCAGAGGTAGGTGGACACGCCTCCGTCGAAGGGGATTCTGAAATCCAGGATAACGCCAAAGTCTATGGAAACGCCCGTGTGTCGTTGGGAAGTGTGGTCAAGGGAAACGCCAAAGTCTTTGGCCATGCACACATTCGGAGGGGTGCTGAAGTTATGGGAAACGCGAAAGTGGGCGGGGATGCAAAAATCTTTGGGCAGTTTGAAGTGGGTGGGGACATTTCCATTTCTCAAGATGTAAAGCTAAAAAACTTTGGCAACGTCATTAAAATTTTGACACCGGCGCAGAGGCGACAGGCCTTGTCCACGATTTCGTAATTCTTTCTTCTTTTAAAAAAAAAAGTTAAAGCATCAGCGCAAGTTCTTGTATCAGGCTTGGGTCCATACAACAAACCACCCTTTGGAGGATGGACACCCCTTCCGATTCGTTTACCTTCTGGTCCATCTGTGCGAAAGGCTTTGCTAAAGGATCCGCTAAAGGCTTCGCTAAAGGCTTCGCTAAAGGCTGT
>Ga0114966_10000228_pt1 | contig 53578 bp, 49 predicted proteins | sample M_130207_XF_Meta_FD_87029 | JGI IMG/M metagenome (GOLD analysis project Ga0114966, IMG submission 87029) | Freshwater microbial communities from Lake Montjoie, Canada to study carbon cycling - M_130207_XF_MetaG | ecosystem: Environmental > Aquatic > Freshwater > Lake | place: Lake Montjoie... | reverse complement strand
GACCAACGACCAACGACCAACGACCAACGACCAACGACTACGTGGTCTCCCACGTGCGGTCGTTGGGCAGCGGCATCCATCGGTCCCGTCCCTCGTAGTAGCTGATCGGTTTCCGGTCGCGATTGGCCGCACGGAACGCTTCGTAGCGTGCGTGCAGCCGGCGATAGCGCGCATCGCTCATCCCGAGCTGTGCGTGCGGGAAGTCGATGAGCATCTGCTCCACCTTCCACACATTTCTTGTGGAGAAGCGCCAGTCGTAGGTGCCCATCTCGTCCGCGAGGTTCGCGAGGCCGAAGCCGAGCACGCGTCCCGTGAAATCGACGTATGGGTCGACGTAGCTCGCCGCCAGGGCGCGCGCCGACGCGAAGACCGGCAGGCGGCCGTGCAGGCCGAGGTCGCGCGAGCGGGCGATGGAGCCCCAGCGTCCGCGCTCCTTGTAGACGTAGATGACGTGATCGAGCTTGTCGATCGACTCGAAGCTGATGACCAGCGGCGGATAGCCGTGCGGCTCGAGCACGACGGCGGCGAACAGGCAGGCTTCGAGGCAGTGCGCGTTGCCGTGCCGGACGACGCCGCGAAAGCCGCGCAGCGTCTCGCCACCCTTCTCGTAGTTGTAGGGCAGCCGGTTCAGGTAGGCCTGCAGCTGCGCCGGTGTCTGCAGGCGCGACACCAGCCGCCGTTCGCGCGGCGTGAACTCAGTCAACACCAATCATCACCCGCACGTCGGCCAGCACCTGCTCGGGCGTCCAGTCGTTGCCGTTGTAGACCTGCACCAGGTTCCCCTGCCGGTCGATGATGGCGGTGCGGAGGTTGTGTGTGATGTCGCGCGGGTCGTTCGTGGCGCGCGAGATCGAGACGCCGAAGCCGGAGGCCCACTTGTCGACGTCGTCGCGGTCGCCGGTGACGAACGACCAGAGGCGCGTGTCGGCGCCGAGCGCGTCGGCGTGGGTCTTCAGGACCGCAGGGGTGTCGATCTGCGGGTCGAAGCTGACGCTGAGCAAGTGAGTCCGGAGGATGTTGCCGTTCTCCTTCAGCTTCGCCTGCATCTTCTGGAACTGCTTGTCCATCAGCGGGCAGAACTCCGGCATCGGGCAGCTGGTGTAGATGAAGGTGACCACGACCGCCTCGCCGCGGAACGACGACAGGTTCACGTGGTGGCCGTCCTGGTCGACGAACGCCGCATCCGGCACCGGCGCGCCCATCGTGAGCAGTTCGAAGCCGGATGCGGCTGGAGGCGTGCCGCCGTCGGCGACGGCCAGCGGTGCGTTGCCGACCCTGTGCACCGACACCAGGTAGGCCTTCGTCGGTTCGACGACCAGCGTGGCGTTGATGAGATCGCCGGCCACGATCCCCTCGTACTCCTTCGGGTCGAGCGCCGAGTACGGCATCGTCATCGCCGACATCAAGCCGGGAATCTCCTCGTGCCGGATGACCGCCTGCTTGTGGTCGGCCTGCACTGAGAGCACCTGACCCTGCAGTCTGTACTCCTTGCGATCGCCGGAGGCGCCGCCGCCGCACGCGGCCGAGAGCAGGGAGAGCACGAGGAAGAAAGCCATGCTGATGCGCATGGCCCTAGTCTAGCGTTGGACTGACAGGCTGTCGCGGCCGACCTGAAGATCGGCAGCGACGTCCAACTCGCGGCGAACTGTGCGAGCGGCATGCTTCGCCGCGACGAACTCGACGATCTGCGTTTCCGCCCAGTAGCCATCGTTCCCGGGTGTCGGCGCGCCGAGGAAGCCGCAGTGTCCGCCGTGCGGTGAGATGCGCAGGTCGATGTGCGGGTTCGCGGCTAGCACCGGGCTCCTGAACGGGTCTGGCGGCACGAACGGGTCGTCCTCCGCCGTGATGACCAGCGCCGGCACCGCGATACGGTCGGCGACGCGCATCGCGCTGCACTTGTAGTAGTAATCTTCGGCGTCGGCGAAGCCGAAGTGCGGCGCCGTGAACCGGTTGTCGAACTCGCGCACCGACCGGATCCGCTTCAGGTGCGTGAGGTCGAACAGGCCAGGCCTGAATCGCTCCTTCCGCTCCATCCGCTTCTTCAGTTCGCGCACGAAGTTCCACTCGTAGAGGACGTTCTCCTTCCGCTCGAGTGCGCGCGTGCAGTCGCCGATTTCGATGATCGGCGACACCGCGGCGACAGCCGTCAGCGCAGGCGGCGCCTCCGTGCCGTACTCGCCAGCCAGCTTCAGCGCCAGGTTGCCACCGAGCGAATAGCCAGCCACGGCGATCGACGTGAGGCCGTCGACGGTGGACAGTTCGTGGATGACGTGACGCGCGTCCTCGGTCAGTCCGGAGTGGAAGAGCCCTTCGGAGAGGTGCTCGGTGTTGCCGCAGTTCCGCTGATTGAGGCGCACGACGTTCATGCCGCGCGCGAACGCCTTGTCGGCCATCCCCTTCATGTAGTGGGAGTCGCTCGACCCGTTCAGGCCGTGCAGCGCCAGGATGGTGGGCCGATTCCACGGCTCGGGCTGCCAGTGACAGGCGGCCACGACGCGGGTGTTGGCCTTGATGTCGAAGTAGCGCACCGTCGGTGCCGGCAGGCGGGAAAAACGGCGCGGGTGGCCCCAGACGAATAGCGTCATGCGGTGCCCGCCACGGAGCGACGGGCGCGGAACAAACTCGTCCATTGTCTCGATGATACCGCTATCATTGCGCCCATGCCGAGGCGGCCGTTCTACACGAATCTCTATTTCCAGGTGCTGGTCGCCATTGCGATCGGCGTCGTGCTTGGCGTGGTCGACCCGGCGACGGCCGCCGCCATGAAGCCGCTCGGCGACGGGTTCATCAAGCTGGTCAAGATGCTGATCGCCCCCATCGTCTTCACCACGGTGGTGGTGGGCATCGCACACATGGGCGAGATGAAGGACGTCGGCCGCATCGGTCTGCGGGCCCTCGTCTACTTCGAGGTGGTGTCGTCGGTCGCGCTGGTGATCGGTCTGGTCGTCGTCACCGTGCTGAAGCCCGGCGTCGGCCTGAACTTCGATCCCGCCGCGGCCGATCTGTCGTCGGTGTCTGCCTACACCTCTGGCGCGCAGCATCTCAGCACCATCGACTTCATTCTCAACGTCATCCCGGACACCATCGTCGGCGGCTTCGCGCGCGGTGAGGTGCTGCAGGTGCTGCTGTTCTCGGTGCTGTTCGGCCTGGCGCTGCTGCGCCTTGGGCCGCGGGTGCACCGGCTGGTCGAGCTGATCGAGATGACGTCGGCGGCGCTCTTCGACGTGGTGGCGCTCATCATGCGACTGGCGCCGATCGGCGCGTTCGGGGCGATGGCGTTCACGGTCGGCCGTTACGGCCTCGGTTCGCTCGTGGCGCTCGGTAAGCTGATGGTCGGCGTCTACATCACCTGCGCGTTCTTCGTATTCGTCGTGCTCGGCGCCATCGCGCGCGCCACCGGCTTCAGCCTGGTCAAGTTCCTGAAGTACATCGCGGAAGAGATCCTGATCGTCCTCGGCACGTCGTCGTCGGAGTCGGCGCTGCCGCGCATCATGGCGAAGCTGGAACATCTCGGCTGCGCGAAGCCGGTGGTGGGGCTCGTGATCCCCACGGGCTACTCGTTCAACCTCGATGGCACCTCCATCTACATGACGATGGCGGCGGTCTTCGTGGCGCAGGCGAGCGGCGTGCACTTGTCGCTCGCGCAGGAGATCGGCATCCTCGGCGTGTTGCTGCTCACGTCGAAGGGCGCGGCGGCCGTGACGGGAAGTGGCTTTGTCACGCTGGCGGCGACGCTGGCGGCGTTCCCCACGATCCCGGTGGCGGGGCTGACGCTGTTGCTCGGGGTCGATCGCTTCATGTCCGAGGCGCGCGCCATCACGAACCTCATTGGCAACGCCGTCGCCACCATGGTGGTGGCGAAGTGGGACGGTGCCCTCGATCTCGAGCGCGCGAACGCCATTCTCGACGGTCGCGATCCGGCCGCTGCGGCTCCGGCAACGGTGCTGGCGGCGACACCCGCGGCGATACACGCCGACTGAGCCGGATACGGCCGTGCTGAGCAACTCCGCCCCGAACGCGCTCTGTTTCACGCCGGCTCGCGAGCTGGCCCGCCTGGTTCGGACTCGCGCCGTCTCGGCGCGGGAGGTGATGCAGGCGCACCTGGCGCAGATCGCCCGTCTCAATCCCACGCTCAATGCCATCGTCGCCCTGCTGCCTGAAGAGGCGTGCCTGGCGATGGCCGACGAAGCCGATCGCGCCCTGAGTCGCGGCGAGGCGGTTGGTCCACTGCATGGCCTGCCGATCGCGTTCAAGGATGCCGAGCCGGCCGTCGGCTTCCCGTTCACCAACGGCTCGCGCATCTTCGCGAACCGGTTCCCAACCAAAGACTCCGTGCTCGTCGAGCGCCTGCGACGCGCAGGTGTGACCCCGATCGGCAAGACGAATATCTCCGAGTTCACGATGGGGTCGCACAGCTACAACGACGTCTACGGCACCACGGTGAACCCGTGGGACCCGACGAAGAGCGCGGGTGGCTCGAGTGGCGGCGCGGCCGCGGCCGTGGCCGCCGGCATGCTGCCTCTCGCTGACGGCAGCGACCTCGGTGGCTCGCTGCGCAACCCGGCCAACTTCAACAACGTCGTCGCGCTGCGGCCGACGGTGGGGCTGGTGCCGAACGCGCCGGTGCCGTTCCCGCTCATCGAGTTCAACGCGAAGGGGCCGATCGCCCGCAGTGTGGACGATGTGGCGTTCCTGCTGTCGGTGATGGCCGGCGAGGACAGCCGCGACCCACGAACCTATCCGTCCGATCCGGCGGTGTTCATGCACCCGCTGTCGGGCGACGTCGCGGGTACACGCGTCGCCTGGTGTCCTGATCTCGGTGGCTTGCCGCTCGACCCGCGCGTCAGACAGGTGGTTGATGCACAACGCCGCGTCTTCGAGGCACTCGGCTGCCAGGTCGAGGAGGCGGCGCCAGACCTTCGCGATGCCGACGAGGTGTTCATGACACTGCGGGCGTGGATGTCGGCGAACACGCTCGGTCCGTGGCTCGCGACCCATCGCGCGCTGATGAAGCTAGAAGCGATCTGGCAGATCGAGCGGGGCCTGCGCGTGACGGCGACTGACGTCGCTGAGGCGATGCGCCGGCACGCCGGGCTGCTGGCGGAGATGCGGCGTTTCCACGAGCGGTACGACGTGCTGGTGTGCGCGGTGAACCAGGTGCCGCCCTTCGACGCCTCGCTGCACTGGCCGGACAGCGTGGACGGTGTGCCGATGGAACACTACGTGGCGTGGATGAAGAGCACGTACCGGATCAGCACCACGCTGCAGCCGGCGCTGTCGGTGCCGGCCGGATTCACTGCGGACGGGCTGCCGGTGGGCCTCCAGATCGTCGGCCGGATGCGCGATGACCTCGGTGTGCTTCGCCTCGGAGCGGCCTTCGAGGCCGCGACCGGCGTCGGCCGGCGGCATCCACCGCTCGCGGTGAATGCCCAGGTGTTGCGCTAGGATCGATGCGAACCATGACCGACTCGCCGAACGATGCTCCCGACCAGCCCGCGCTCCTGCGCCATATCGTCCCGGTCGTCGTGGGCGGTGCGGTGATCCTGATGCTGACGGTCGTCACGGACAACTGGCTCGCCTCGCGTGGCCTGCTTCCGGCGGCGGGCGTGGCACCAACCGTCGCATCGATGCTGTTGGTGACGGCGTATCGCGGGGTGTTCGCCATCGTCGGGTGCCATATGGCGGCGAGGCTGGCCCCGGCAGGGCAGCCGCGTATCCGCTACGCGCTGGCGCTTGGTGGCCTGCTGCTGCTGCTGAACGTCACCGGGGCCACCTCCAACCGGGAACTCTTCCCGACCTGGTACCTGCTGTTGAACCTGGCGCTGCCCATCCCGTGGGCGATCATCGGCGGCGGCACGGCCGCCCGCGTGATGGCGAGCGTCGACCGCTGAGCGGGCGGCGGCGTGTGCCGCCGCCGCGCGACTCGGCCTTAGTAGCCCGCCGCCTTGCCTGCCGCCGAGCGGCCGTCCGAGCCGCCCTGCAGCCAGCCGCCGTCGCTGACGATCGCCGCCGTCTGCGCCAGCACGACGCCGGCGTTGTAGTCGACGTCGTAGCCGCGAGACTTGAGCAGGTCGACCGTGTCGGGTGAGATCGCGCGCTCGAGCGACAAGCGGTCCGGCATCCACTGGTGATGGACGCGCGGCGCGTCGATCGCATCCTGGATGTTCATCCCGAAGTCGACGACGTTGAGGATGACCTGCAGGACCGCCGTGGCGATGCGCGAGCCGCCAGGGGCGCCGACGGTCATGAACAGCTGTCCGTCTTTCAGGAGAATCGTCGGGGTCATCGACGACAGCGGCCGCTTGCCCGGTGCGATGGCGTTGCGCGCGCCCTGCACGAGTCCGAACATGTTCGCCACGCCCGGCTTGGCGGTGAAGTCGTCCATCTCGTTGTTCAGCAGGAAGCCGAGGCCCGGCACCGTGATGCCGTTGCCGTAGCCGCCGTTGAGCGTGTAGGTGACGGCGACGGCATTGCCCGCCGCATCGACCACCGAGTAGTGGGTGGTTTCCAGCTTCTCGACACCGGCCGGCTGGCCCGGCTGCACCTCGACGCTCGGCGTCGCCTTCACCGGATCGATGGTGGCGCGCAGCTTCGCGAGATAGCCCGTGTCGAGCAGGCCGGCGATCGGCACCTTCACGAAGTCGGGGTCGCCGATGTACTCGTTGCGATCGGCGTAGGCGCGGCGCATGGACTCGGTGATGTAGTGGATGGCCGAGGCGCTGCCGGGGCCGCCCTTCTCGTAGCCGGTGCCGTCGAGGATGCCGAGCATCTCGAGCAGGGCGATGCCGCCCGAGCTCGAGGGCGGCGCGGTGATGACCGTGTAGTTCTTGTAGGTCGCCTGGAGCGGCGTGCGTTCGACCGCCGTGTAGTCCTTCAGGTCGGCGAGCGAGATGAGGCCGCCGTGCTTCGCCATCTCCGCAGCCAGGTGCTTCGCGGTGTCGCCGTTGTAGAACTCGTTCGGGCCGTTGGTGGCGATGCGCTGCAGGGTGCGTCCGAGTTCGGGCTGCACCAGTGTCTCGCCGACGTCGAAGAAGCGGCCGTCGCGCTGGAAGATGCGCTTCGACTCCGGGTCCGCAGCGAGGCTGCGCGACCCCTTCAGTCCTTCGGCCAGTGCATACGATACTGGGTAGCCCTTTGTCGCCAGTTCGACGGCCGGCGCGAGGTTGTCGGCCCACGTCCGCGTGCCGTACTTCGTGTGCGCCAGCTCGAAGCCGCGCACCGAGCCTGGCACGCCGCTCGACCGCCAGCCTTCGATGCTGCCTTTCGTCGGGTGGCCCTGGGCATCGAGATACATGTCGCGGGTCGACGTCTCCGGCGCGCGCTCGCGGAAGTCGATGAAGGTGGTGCGTCCGTCTGCCAGCCGGATCAGCATGTAGCCGCCGCCGCCGATGTTGCCGGCAAACGGGTGCGTCACCGCGAGGGCGAAGCCGATCGCCACGGCCGCGTCCACCGCATTGCCGCCCTTCTGGAGAACGCGCACGCCGACATCGGTGGCGATCGACTCCATGGCGACAGCCATGCCGTGCCGTGCGCGGACCGGTTGCCGTGTGGCCTCGACCGGCGCCACGGCAGGGAGGACCAGGGCGAGACAGAGCAGCAGCGGCAGCGTTCGGCGCATGACCGCAATTCTAGAGCGTGTTCCAGATGGATGTCGCTGCCAACGCGAACCTGATCGATGATGCCATCGCTTGCTTTCACCCATCCCTCGTCCGAGGAGCGTGTCGCATGTTGAATCCCGAGAAGATCCTGCAGTCCGGGTTTGCGTTCTGGCCGTCGAAGGTGCTGTTGAGCGCCATCGAGATCGGCCTCTTCACCGAACTGGCCCGCGGGCCAGAGCCGCGCGACGTGCTGGCCGGTCGCCTCGGTCTGCATCCGCGGTCCGCAGCCGACTTCCTCGACGCGCTCGTGGCGCTCGGCTTCCTGGCCCGGACTGACGGCGTGTATGCGAACACGCCGGAAACGGACCTGTTTCTCGACCGGAAGAAGCCGTCGTATGTCGGCGGCATCCTCGAGATGGCCAACCATCGCCTGTATCCGTTCTGGGGAGACCTGACTGAAGGGCTGCGAACGGGCCAGCCGCAGAACGAAGTGAAGCATGGCGGTCCCGGCCTGTTCGAGACGCTCTATGCGGACCCGGCCCGGCTGCGGGAGTTCCTGGCGGCGATGAGCGGGATCAGCCACGGCGCGAACATGACGATTGCGCACGCGTTTCCGTGGGCGGGCTACCAGACGTTCGCGGACATCGGCACGGCGCAGGGCGACCTCGCGTCGCAGGTCGGCCTGGCGAACCCGCACCTCACCGGTGTCGGCTTCGACCTGCCAGCGGTGGCGCCGATCTTCGAGGCATACACGGCGGCAGTCGGGGTGTCGGACCGCGTGCGCTTCCAGTCCGGCGATTTCTTCGCCGACCCGCTGCCTTCGGCCGACGTCATCATGATGGGGCACATCCTGCACGACTGGGATCTGCCGACCAAGCAGATGCTCATCCAGAAGGCGTATGCGGCGCTGCCGGCCGGCGGCGCGTTGATCGTCTACGAGTCGATCATCGACAACGACCGGTCGCAGAACGCATTCGGGCTGATGATGAGTCTCAACATGCTCATCGAGACGCCCGGCGGCTTCGACTACACGGGCGCCGACTGCGAAGGCTGGATGACGGCGGCCGGCTTCTCGTCGACGCGCGTGCAGCCGCTGGTCGGTCCCGATTCGATGGTCATTGGTCTCAAGTAGGATCGGACACATGACGTTCAGGATGTTGGTCGTCGCGCTGCTGCTCAGCGCCACGACGGCGCTCGCGCAGAACGCGGAGCAGCGAGTGCAGTCGATTGTCTCGAGCGCGTCGTTCCGCAACGCGCGGGCTGCGCTCGACGCCGATCACCCGCGCTTCGTGCGCGAGCTGATTACGCTCACCGAGATTCCGGCGCCGCCGTTCAAGGAAACCAAGCGCGCCGCGGCCTATCTCGAGATGCTGCGCGAGGCGAAGCTCGCCGACGTCGAGACCGACGCGGAAGGCAACGTGATGGGCATCCGCACGGGCACGGGCAGCGGGCCGATGCTGGCGGTGCTCGCGCACCTTGACACGGTGTTCCCCGAAGGGACCGACGTCAAGACGAAGCTCGAGGGCACGAAGCTGCATGCGCCCGGTGTGGGTGACGATACCGGCGCGCTGGCGCTCATGCTGAGCGTCGTTCGGGCGATGGACGCGGCGAAGGTCCAGACGCCTGGCGACATTCTGTTCGTCGGCAACGTCGGCGAAGAGGGCGAAGGCGATCTGCGCGGCGTGAAATACCTGCTCCAGAAGGGCAAGTACAAGGACCGCATCAAGAGCGTCATCTCGATCGACGGCGGCTCGCAGGACGGCATCGTGAACGGCGGCCTCGGCAGTTTGCGATACCGCGTCACCTTCAAGGGGCCAGGTGGGCACAGCTACGGGGCGTTCGGCCTGGTGAGCCCGGCCTTTGCCATGGGCGACGCGATGGCGCGCTTCTCGAAGCTCCAGGTACCGAGCCTGCCGCGGACGACGTTCAACGTCGGCGTGGTTGGCGGCGGGACCTCGGTGAACTCGATCCCGACCGACATGTTCATGCTGGTCGACATGCGCTCGGAGTCTCCGGACGAGTTGAAGAAGGTGCACGACGCCTTCCAGCGAGTGGTGCGTGAGGCGGTCGACGAGGAGAACAAGGCGCGCAGCACGGCCGAGGGGAAGATCGTCGCGGACGTGAAGCTGATCGGCGATCGCCCGTCCGGCACGACGCCGACCTCCACGTATCTCGTGCAGGCGGCCGCGTCCGTGGCGCGGGTCTACGGATTCACGCCGACGTTCGAGATTGGCAGCACCGACGCCAACGTCCCGATTGCCATGGGCATTCCGGCCATCACCATCGGCCGGGGCGCCGGCGGCCGCTCCCACTCCATGGATGAGTGGATCGACGTGACGAAGGAGAAGAACGTCCAGGCGGGTGAAGTGGTCCTGGCGACCATCCTGGCGGCCGCAGACGGACGATAGGCCGGGGAGAGGTCAGGTAGTGACGGGAAGGTCGGCAGGGAGGTCTGGCAGGTTGACAGGTCCCCTCCTGACCTTCCCGACGCTCCCAACCTCCCCGACCCTCCCGACCTTCGCGTTAGAATTACCTGTCCTTATTCCAACTCGTCTTTACCAGTCGTCAAGACCCCAGAGGTACGAACGTCGATGGACACGATCAATTTCACCCGTGGTGTGCCTGCCAACGAATCCTTCCCGCTCGACGAGGTCGCCTCCGCGGCCATCGATGCGCTCAAGGCGCGCGGCGCCGCGATGCTCCAGTACGGTCCGTCGGCCGGTTTCCAGCCGCTCCGCGAGTGGATCGCGCAGTGGCAGGGCGTCAGTGCCGACCGCGTCCTGACCGGGAACGGCTCGCTGCAGATTGTCGAGTTCCTGTGCCTCGGGCTGCTGAAGCCGGGCGACGTGGTGTTCACCGAGAACCCGACCTACGACCGCACCATCACCATGCTCCGTCGTCATGGGCTGCAGGTGGTGGGTATTCCGCTCGACGCCGATGGTCCGAACCTCGCGGCGCTCGAGGCGGCAATCCAGCAGCACAAGCCGAAGGTGTTCTACCTCATCCCGGACTTCCAGAACCCGTCGGGCACCACCTGCTCGGGCGCAAAGCGGAAGGCCGTGGCCGCGCTCGCCGAGCAGTACGACTTTCTGATCGTGGAAGACGCGCCCTACCGGCCGCTGCGCTACCGCGGTCAGGAAGAGCCGTCGATCTACTCGCTGGCGCCGGAACGGACGCTGTTCATGTGTTCGTTCACGAAGCTGATTGCGCCCGGCGTGCGCACCGGCTTCATGATCGGCCGCCCCGACATCATCCAGAAGCTGGCGAAGGTGGCTGAAGACACCTACATCTCGCCCGGCTACCTCGCCCAGGGCATCACCTACGAGTGGTGCCAGCGCGGGCTCCTGCAGCCGCAGATCGAGCGCCTGAAGCAGCTGTACCTGCCGCGCCTCGATGCGTGCCTCGCGGCGCTCGACACGTACATGCCCGGTGCGGTTGACGCGCGTCCAGACGGCGGCTTCTTCGTCTCGCTGACGCTGCCCGAGGGCGTGACCACCAGCAAGGTTCGCGTCGAAGCGGCGACGCGCGCGCTGAACCTGTCCGACGGTCTGGCGTTCTTCCCGAACGGCGGCGGCGAGCGCTTCCTGCGCCTGCCGTTCTGCGCGCTCACACCGGCGGAGATCGCAGAAGGCGTGCGCCGCCTCGCCGAGAGCGTCGCCGCCAGTCGCGCCTAGTTCCGATCGAACGCACGATGACGGAGGCCGGTACCTGTCCGGCCTCCGGCGTCTGCCCAGAAAGCGGACCCCGATGGTGAACGACGTGGCCAGTCTGCGGTCGCTGACAGTACGCGCCGGGGCCGTCCTCTGCCTCTGCGGCGCGCTGGCCGGCTCGGCCTGCCGTCGCACCGAACCCGCACCTCCCGCGCCCGCGGGGCCACAGGTCTCGGGCACCCTTCGCCTCTCCGGGCTGCGTGGTGACGTCCACGTCGACCGCGACCCCTTCGGCATTCCGCACATCACCGCCGCCAATACCGACGACCTGTTTTTCGCGCAGGGGTTCGTGCAGGCGCAGGATCGCCTGTTCCAGATGGACCTGTGGAAGCGCGCGGCACAGGGACGACTGGCCGAGGTGATGGGGGCGAACTTCATCCAGCGCGACTCGATGACCCGCCGCATCCAGTTCCGCGGCGACTTCGAACGCGAGTGGCAGAGTTACGGCCCGGACACGCGCCGCATTGCCGTCGCCTTCACCAACGGCATCAACGAGTGGGTGCGGCTGGCGCGACAGCAACGGCCCGAGGAGTTCGTGCTCGCCGGCTGGGAGCCTGAGCTCTGGAAGCCGGAAGATCTGTTGAATCGCACCGATACCTACCTCGCGAGCAGCGCCGCGCTCGACGACCTGGTCCGTGCGCGGCTCGTCGCGACGCTCGGACCCGCACGCGTCGATCAATTGCTGCCGCCGCAGCGGGGACAGCACACGACCCGCGACCTCGGTGTCGATCTCTCAGTCGTCACCTTCGCCGTGTCGGATGCGCTTCGCCGCATCGGCACGCCGCCGTTCTTCCTGACGCTCGCCGGTCCGGTCAGCGAGACGGCTCGTCCAGGCCAGCGGAAGCCCGATGTGCAGTTGACGGCCGACGCCGACTCGCCGTTCGGCGACGGTGCAGCGGCCCTGCCCTCGCGTGCACCACGCCCAGGCGCGGGCCGCACGTGGCTGGTCGATGCGGCACACAGCGCGTCGGGTAAGCCGCTTCTCGCCGTCGCCGAAAACGACCACCTCGAAAATCCGTCGCGCCGGTATCTGGTGCAGCTCACCGCTCCGGGCTGGAACGTCGCCGGGGCGACGTCGCCGTGGCTGCCAGGCGTGGCCATCGGCCACAACGACCGGATCGCCTGGGCGTACACGGCGTCAGACGATGACACGCAGGATGTGTTCGTCGAGCGAACGAACCCGGACAATCCGCATCAGGTGGCGCGTGACGGCCGGTGGGTCGACATGCAGGTCGATCGCGAGCGCCTCACGGTGAAGGGGCGCACTGCGCCGGTCGAGTACGAACGTCTCTACACCCCCAACGGTGTCGTCATTGCGCAGGACCGCGAACGCGCGCTCGTCTACACGCTGCGCTGGACCGGTACCGAATACGGCGGTGCAGCGGAACTGGCGTCGCTGGGCATTGCCCGGGCGGAGTCGTGGCCGGACTTTCGGGCGGCGTTGGCCCGCTGGGAAGCGCCGGCGGCGGAGTTCGTCTACGCCGACGTCGACGGGCGGGTGGCGCGCCAGCGCGCCGGGCTCGTGCCGATTCGTCCGGCGGGCGCCGGACTCCTGCCGTCGGCAGGGTGGCTGGCGGCGCGCGGCTGGCAGGGGTTCACCGACCTGAGCCTCGAGACCGACCGCACCGAATCGGCCGGCACCACGGAAGGGACCGTCTCGGCGGCCGACCTCCAGCGAGCCCAACTCGACATCCACTCCAGGAACGCCAGTGCGCTCATCGCCAGACTCGAGAAAATTGGGGTTGTGCCAAGAGAAATCGAGGCCGTCCGTCCTGGTCTGGTCGCATGGGACCGGATGGTCAGGGCGAACTCGAAAGAGGCGTCGCTCTATCGCGCCTGGGAGCGGGCGATTCGGCAGCGGCTTGCGGCCAGGCTGGTTCAGGCCGAGCTGGTCCAGGAATTCGCGCCCAGGCTCGACCCGGTGGCGCTGCTCAATGGCCCCCTCTCGAGCGGCGCCGGGGGCGATATCGGCCCCTGGCGCGACATATTACTGGTCGATGCCCTATCTGATGCGCTCAACGCACCGACCGGTCAGGCCGACTCTCGCGCGCACTTTACCTTGCCCCACCCGCTCGCGGTGTTCGATGATGCACGCCGTCGGTTCGATGTTCGTGGGTATCCGTTGCACGGTCATACAGATACCGTCTTTTCGACCGACGGGGTTCGCGGGCCGGTGCTGCAGGTGGTGTTCGATCTCAGCGACTGGAACCGAACGGCGGTGACGAACCCGCCAGGGCAGGCCGGCTCGCCTTCGAACCCGCACTACGACGACCTGGCTCCAAAGTGGGCGGTCGGAGAATACGTGAATCTGTTATTCGCCAAATCTGACGCGCCTTCGCTACAGACGTCAGGCTTGACGCTCCAGCCTCGCTAGCCCCGCCTCACCGCCAACGGCCGAACAAGGAGTGCGGATGCTTCACGAAGGGCCGAAGGCCACGAAGACGCCATGAGGAAACCTTGCCTTCGTGTTCTTCACGCCTTCGTGAGTTCGTTGCGCACGCGGTGGTGACACGCCTGGCGACGGCTGATGTAGGGCATAAGACCGCCGTCAATCAGAGATGCGCGGTCAGCGCGTCGTGGGTGCGGACCCCGTTCTCCAGAAACGTGAGCACGATATCTGGCGTTACAGGCGCACGTCGGAAGGCATCTGCCCCAATCGCGTCGAGAATCGCGTTCAGTACGGCGCCGTAGCCGGCACCGACCGGCGGTTCGCCCACGCCCTTGGCGCCGACCGGCGTTTCTGGGTCGGCGAGATTCATGACGTGCGTGTGCATCGTCGCCGGGATGTCGAGGATGGTGAGCGGCTTGTTCTGGTAGAAGCGCTTGGCCAGCGGCACGCCGTACTGCTTGTCGTAGACCCACTTCTGCGTGAGGGCGTGCCCAATCCCCAGGTTGAGGCCGCCGAGCAACTGTCCGTGCAGGCTGCGCGGGTTCACCACCGTGCCGACGTCGCCTACCCCGAGGAAGTCGATCAGGTGGGTCTTGCCGGTCTCGAGGTCGACCTCCACCTCCGCGAAACCAACGACGAACGACCAGGTGTCGCCGTCGTGCCGGTAGTTGTCTTTCGCGACACCCATGAGGCCGAGGCCGGCCAGCGCCGTTGCCGAGGTCCGGGTCATCGGGTGGATGTCATCCGGCAGGCTGTGTCCATCGAAGTGGCCGCCGAGCGCGATGGCGCGCGTGGCGGCCTGGGCGTAGGTGAGGCCGCGCGACGGGTTGCCGGTGCGGAAGACGCGCATGCCGCCGAGGGCGTAGTCGTCGGGTGACCCGCCGAGGTCGGCTGCGGCGATCTCCTTCAGCTTGCGTGCGGCGTCCTCGGCGCCAGCCATGTTGGCCCGCGTCATGGCGTGGGTGGTCTGGCTGCCGACCGACATGCAGCTCCACGGAATGTGCTTCGACGTATTGCCGAAGTTCACCTCGACCTTGTCCCACGGGACGGCCAGCACGTCGGCGGCAACGCGCGCCAGGTCGATGCAGGAGTGCGTGCCGAGGTTGCCGACGCCCGACTGGACGTAGAGCGTGCCGTCCGGCTGAATCGTCATCAGGCCGTCGTAGCCGATCGACCCCGAGCCGTGCGGTCCGACGGCGATGCCGATGCCGCGCACCTTGGTGCCGTTGCGCTGGCCCGAGCGCGCTTTCCGGGTGTTCCAGTCGAACAGCTCGACCCCCTTGTCGATGGCCTCCTTCACGAACGCGCTGGTGACGTAGCGCCGCGTCGTGCCAATTGCGGGGCCGTAGGACGCCTTCCCTTCGGGCGAGTTCATCCGACGGATGGCGGCCTGATCGATACCGAGCTGCTTGGCGGCCTTGGTGACGATCGGCTCCATGATGCCGTTGCCCTGCATCGGGCCGGGGGAGCGCTGCTGCGAGCGGGGCGGGGTGTTGGTCAACACCGCGGCGCCTCGCCAGCGCATCGCCTTCGGCTGCCAGATGAGCGACGTGGCGGTGCCGGCCGAGCGGAAGTCGCCCATCGGGCCGTAGGCGCCGTTGTCTTCGATGATGAAGAGGTCGATGGCGAGGATGCGGCCGTCCTTCGCAAAGCCGACCTTCGCGCGCCCGACCATGCCGGTGCGGGCTCGCCCGATGTAGTGCTCGTCTTCGCGGCTGATGCGCATCATCACCGGCGCATTAGCCTTCTTCGACAGGAGCGCCGGGATGCTCATCGACACCGCGCCGGCCCCCTTGCTGCCGAAGCCGCCACCGGTGTACTCGCTGACCAGCACCAGGTCCTTGGCCTCGATGCCGACCCAGTTGCAGATCGGGTCGACCGTGCGGGCCACGCTCTGTGTCGAGCCGTTCAGGAACAGCTTGCCGTTCTGCCAGTACGCCATCGCCGAGCGCGTTTCCATCGGCTGGTGTCCGGTCGACTGCACGACGAACGTCTCGTCGAGGACGAGGGCCGCCTCCGTGAACGCGGCGTCGAGGTCGCCGTAGCTCCACTCTTCAGGCACCGGCCCGATCGGCAGCTGTCCGTCGCCGGCGGCTGCGAACTCGGCGTCGGTCCACTTCAGCTCCGTCACCTGCGGGCGCGGCGGTGCGCCCTGGGCAGGCGCGGTGCCCGGCGCCGCCCACACGTTGCCGGTCAGCCGTGCGTTGGGGCTGCCAGGCCGCAGCGAGTCGACCGGGTCGACGACGAAGGGGAGCGGTTCCAGATCGAGTTCGATCCGTTCGATGGCGTCGGCGGCTGTTACTTCGTCGATCGCCGCGACGGCCAGAATCGGCTCGCCCTGATAGAGCGGTTCGTTGGTGAGGGCGCGTTCGGCGCCGCGGAGATCGGGGAGTTCGTCAGCGGTGAGGATGGCCTTGACGCCGGGCATGGCGAGGGCAGCCTCGAGGTTCATGCCGCGGACGCGGCAGTGCGGCATCGGGCTCAGCAGCAACTTGCAGAACAGCATGCCGTCGGCGCGGTAGTCTTCCGCGTACTTGGCGCGACCGGTGACTTTGGCGATGAGATCTGGCGGCGTGTAGTTGGTGCCGACGAGGCGGGGCTGATCAGACATGCGCACTCCCTCCGCACAGGCCCGAGAGCCCGGCGGAGGGAGGATACATCGTGTGTGCTACTTCGCGGTGCCGAAGTTCACCTTCGGCACCGCTTTCGCGGCTTCCGGCGCCTCGAAGAACGGGTAGTCCTTGAAGCTGAAGATCTTGTTCGTGACGTTGGCCGGGAACTGGCGCCGCGACGTGTTGTACGCCTGCACCGCTTCGTTGTACCGCATGCGTTCGACGGCGATGCGGTTCTCCGTGCCGGATAGTTCGTCCATCAGCCGGTTGAACTGCTCGTTCGCGCGCAGCTGCGGGTAGCTCTCCACGACGGCCAGCAGGCGGCCGAGGGCGCCGGTTTGCGCGTTGGCGGCCTGGATGGTTTCGTCGGGGGAGCGTGCGGCGAGCAGGCGCGACCGTGCGTCGGCGATGTCCTTGTAGACACCTTCTTCGTGCGCGGCGTAGCCCTTCACCGTTTCAACCAGGTTCGGGATGAGGTCGTTGCGGCGCTGCAGCTGGTTCTGCACCTGCGCCCACTGCGCCTTGATGGCTTCTTCCTGGCTGACGAACGTGTTGTAGGAGCAGCCGGTCAGCGGAAGCACCGCAAGCGCGAGGATCATCAAACGAACTGCCGTTCTGCGAGTCATGCCCATCCCTCGATTGTAGTTACCAACTGGAGCCGCCGCCGCCACCACCGCTGCGACCGCCGCCGAACCCGCCGAATCCGCCGCCGAATCCGCCGCCACCACCGCCGCCGAATCCGCCACCGAACGGCCCGACGCCGCTCGACCATCCGCTCCACCCGCCGCGTCTGATGCCGCTGCGAGGCCCGCCGCCGGTGAAGCGGCTGAGGATGATGAAGACGATGAAGACGATGAGCAGCCAGTTGGGCGAGAACGTCGGCTTGGGGCTGCGGCGCACCGCGGTCTGCGGCACCCCCTGCAACTGCACGTTGCGCCCCTGCGCGATGCGGTTGGCCAGCGCGTTGGTGCCGGCCACGAGGCCGCCGCCGTAGTCGCCACTCCGGAACGGCGGCGTGATGAGTTCACGGCTGACCTGTCCGGAGAAACCATCGGTGATGTACGGCTCGAGCCCGTAGCCCACCTCGATCCAGACGCGCCGTTCCTGCACCGCCACGAGCACCAGCAAGCCGTTGTCCTTGCCCTGCTGGCCGATACCGCGGCCGCCGTTCTGGAACATCTTCACGGCGTACTCGCGGATGTCGCCGAACGGCGCGATGGTCGGCACGGTGGCCACGACGATGACGTCGCCGCTGGCGGCCTGAAGCGCCGTAATCGTCTGCTCCAGACGCCGCGCGTTCTCGGCATCGAGAATGCCGGCGACGTCGTTCACCGGGCGCGCCAGCGTCGGCACGTCCGTCGTCTGGGCCAGAGCGCCCGTGGCGCCGAGGCACAGCCACAGCAGCAGCAGCGTCGTCCACCGCACCAGTGCGAGCGGGTGCCGGACGGTTGCGAGCATCGGTGTCACACCGCGCTCCAGCGATCGAGCGCGTCGACCAGCGCGTCCAACGCTGTGAGGTAGTCGCCGAAGAGGCGGCGCGCCTCGTCGGAGGAAATGGTGCCGTTCGGAGCGAGTTCGGCGACGCGGGCGAGCGCGGCGCCAGGGACCGGCGCCTGAGCCATGCGGCCGACGTTCTTCAGGAGAGCGGCGAGCGGTGCCGCCGAGTGGGCGACCAGGCTGGCCAGTCGTTCGTTGCGCCCTTCGGTTTCCAGGAAGCCCTCGCGCAGGTGCAGCAGGTGACTGCGCGCCTGCACTTCGCACGCGCGCCGCAGGTCGACCGGCGCGATCGACAGCCCCACGAACGGGTTCTGGCCCGACACCACCTCGTGGTCGGCCAGGATGGCGCCGAACTCGAAGGGGAAGGCATCGAGCGAGCGGCCGAACTCGTCGGCTTCGAGGATGAGCGGTGTGGCCAATCCGCGCTGCCGCCAGGCGGGCAGGCGTTCGGCGCAGTCGCGCAGGTCGGCGACCGTGACGCTGCCGACGACCACAAGCGTCGCGACCGGCCCTTCGAGTGTGCCAGTGGCGCCGTAGACGGCCAGCGACTGCAGGCGCACCCCAAAAATGGTCCGCAGGTCCGTGTCGAGGTCGTGGATCGCTTCGGCGTTACGCATCGTGTTTGATCTTAGCGGCTATCCCTACTTTCTTACATTCTTAGGGGTGGGTCTCGGCGGAGCTATCGCGCATGTTGAGCCGCCGCCGATCGTGGGTCACATCCACGGGGGAGCGCCTTCGCGGCTTTCAGGAGTGCTCAGGTGTCGGATCTGGTCGCCGGATCTCGCCGGCGACCAGGAGTGTCGTTGCAGGGATAGATGGTGCGGTCAGTTCGCGCCGGTTCTGGCGGGCCACACAACGCCCTGGTTCTGCTGCTGGACCGGCCGGAGGCCGCGGTACATAAAGCGCTGCACGCGCTTCCCCTCGTAGGTTTCAGTCGTGTAGACGTTGCCCTTCGAGTCGGTCGCAATGCTGTGCGTGCCGAAGAACTGGCCAGGCTGACGTCCGCCATCGCCGAAACTGGTGAGGACCTGCAGGGACTGGCGGTCCAGCACATACACCTTCTGATTCTGGCCGTCGGCCAGATAGATGAAGCGCTGCTGCGGGTCCTTCGAGAACGCGATGTCCCACACGGAACCGGCCCCGAGCGTGTTCTTCGCGATGAACTGCTCCTTGATGAACTTGCCCTGGGGAGTAAACACCTGAATGCGGTTGTTCACGCGGTCGCAGACATACAGCAGGTTGTCTTTCGCGAGTTCCGCGCAATGCACCGGGTTGCGGAACTGCTGCGCCGGCGGCGCCTCCGGCCTGTAGCGGCCCGGATCGTCGTCGTTCGGCGTGTTGCCGTAGGCGCCCCAGAAGCGCTTGAACTTACCCGTCTCGGTGTCGATCACCGCGACGCGGTGGTTACCGTAGCCGTCCGAGACGTACGCCTCGTTGTTCGGGGTGTCCACGGTGATCTTGGCCACCTGGTGGAACGCAAAGGTGTCGGTGCTGCCGGAGTGGGCGTAGCCAAAGCCGACCTGCAGGAGGAACTTGCCGTCCTTGGTGAACTTCAGCACCTGGCCGTCGTTCACGTCGTTCCCGCCAATCCACACGTTCTGCTTGGCGTCAACGGTCACGCCGTGGTTCGAGATCGGCCACTCGTAGCCAGCGCCAGGTCCGCCCCAGTGGCGCAGCAGGTTGCCGGCCTGGTCGAACTCGAGAATCGGTGGCGCCGCCGCGCAGCACTCGCCGGTGGGCGGCGTGAGTGAGGCTCCGCGCTCATTCGCGTTCAAGGTCGAATCGCCGCGATGCACGATCCAGACGTGGTCATCGCTGTCGACCGACACGCCGATGGCCGAGCCGAGCAGCCAATGGTTCGGAAGCGGCTTCGGCCACATCGGGTCGACCTCGAAGCGGGGCGCCTGGACAGGGGCGCCTGCTTGCGCTGCGGCTTTGCGTTCGAACGCCAGTTGCGCGACCGCGAGCGTAGCCAATCCGACGAGGAACACGACTCCAACCACCGCGTTGCGTTTTGCTCTCATAGCTGTTCTGACTCCTGTCACGTCGCCGAATTCATCCCGCTGGACTAGCAGGCCTGGCCAGTCTACGCGTCTGTCAAGTGAAAAAGCACGAAATGTTCACGCGCCTGCCCCCGGTCACCGGCGCCCTGTACAGAGGTCCATCCAGCCCTGTGCACAGGCTCGCGCACGAAGTGACGACGGTTCCCGGTCGGTGATCTGCCCCTTGCTGCCGCGCAACAGAATCGGTAGTTCCTCGTTCGATGGCAGCGCGCGAGCGATCCGGCGGTCAGGAGACAGCGAGGCGGTCGCGCCCGCCCGGTTGCCGGTTGGAGACCTCGCGTCAGCGGCATCGATCGAGTCGGCCGCGCGGCACGCCCAGGGAGAGCCCGCACGGCAATAGGTGTCGTACATCTGCGAGAGGTGCCGGCACGATCCCGTGCGACCCTCGCCGCAGGCCTGCTCCCAGAACGGCAACCACTGCCCGGGATGACGGTCGCCGACGCCCTGCACGACACTCATCAACACGAAGACCGACCCCCACACGCAGACGTACGCGAGATACCTGGGTCGTCCAACCAGCGCCGGCCACGCGCGGCCCGTCTCCAACCGCCGTATCGGCGTTGATCGGAACGCCCAATCGATCGCCGTGATGGACAGGTTCAGCAGCGGCACCTGCAGCAGTTTGTCGTAGAACGTCGGAAGCCCTGCGGCGCCGAGCCACGCGTAGAGGCCCACCGTGCTCAGCCCGTAGAGCGCGCCGAAGAGGATGCGTCCGCCCTCTGTGCGAGGCGCAGTGGACGGATCGGTGAAGAGCAGATGCATGCCGAGAAAGACGGCCACGGGAATGTACGAATCGAAGAAGTAGTACGTGCCAGTCAACGCGAAGTAGACCAGCCCAAACGCGTACGTCGTCAACACCGCCGCCATCGTCATCGTGGTGACGCCGAAGAGCAACTGGCCCGGCAGCGCAATGAGAAAGAGGAACGCGAACATGTTGGGCGGGAAGAACTGGGTGACGGCAATGTCCTGCCCCCACGTCATGTCCGACGTGCCCGTGGCCAGGAGCGCGAGTGAGCACACCGTCAGCATGAACGCCGAGGGGTTGAAGATGTGCGTCTGAAGGCCGTCCCGGTTCCAGTGAATCAGTGCCTTGGCCGAGAACCCGACGGCGAGCATCAGGAACTGCAGATAGAACCAGTCCGGCTTGAACCAGAGGAACAGGTTCGTGCTGAACACAATCGGGAATGGACCGAACCCGAGCGTGAAACGCTCTTCGCGCGACCAGGTCAGGAGGGCGTCGAAGGCGTACGCGAACAGCAACTGCGCGACGATGAGATGGGCGTAGTCGTAGACGGGCCGCCAGTACCACCCCCAGTAGACGAAGATCGATGCATGCGCACACGCCTGCACGTAGTGCTGCGGGCGGAGCACGATGTCGAGGCGGAAGGCTCGCCGCGGGCGCGACAAGGCGAGGGCCGCGGCCCACGCCGAGAGGATGGCGGCGGTTGCGAGGAGCGAGAAGGACAGTCGAGGGTTCGAACGAACAGGCGGGTATGCGGCACACGCCACGAGCGCAGCCGCGCAGGCGATCGGCACCAGCAGGGCGCGTCTCGAGCTGTTCTCGAGACGCGCCCTGCTGGTGTCATTTGCGATCGGTGTCAACACCTGGGCGGGAGAGCTCGTACGGAGCGCCCGTCCCAGACGACCCCATGAACAGCTTCTTGCCGTCGGCGAAGGTCAGGTCGCGGCCGTTCGCGCGGTGGGTACCGTCCTTGGCCTGATAGCCATCAACTCGAATCTTGGTCCCCGGCATCAACGAGGTTTTCGCGAATCCACGCCGGAAGAGCACGCTCGGAGTTCCGGCCTCGAAGCCCCAGTTTTCGGTCTTCCCGCCGGGGATTTGCACGTCCATGTGTATCCAGACATGCGGATTGATCCACTCGACCTTGGTGACGGCTCCGCTGAAGCTGACCGGCTTGTTCGCGTCGAACTCCGCGTTGAACGCGTGGTGCGCCACGAGCGGCACCGCGCTGCCAGCCAAGCCGGCGACCGCCAGGGCAACTCCAATGGCTCGTTTGATATTCATGTGCTTCCTGCTCCCTTCGTTCAGCGGCGATACCACTCGTGCAGCTTGTCGCCAGGTGGAATCTTGCGAGTGATGTCCACGATCATCGTCTCGCCTTCCCAGTGCGTGACCAGCGGTGTCTTACGAAGATTGCCGTACATGAATTCCTCCGCGAAGTCGATGCAGTTGTAGTCGAGCACCGTCGCGTTCGGCTCCAGCCGTCGATAGAGCGGCATCGAGATGGTCCACGGGCGGGTGAAGACCTTCGGGTCCTCGATCGTGACGTCGTAGCGGATGGCATCCGGGCCGAGCGGCGTGAAGCGCTCGACCAAGTGCAGGGCATCGCTGTGATGGTTCCCTGCCCTGTCGAACCAGTTCTTGCCGTTGAAGTTCCTGACGTCGACGACCAGCGTATCCCCTTCCCATCGGCCAACCGAGTGGCCCATATAGGTGTCGTCGGGAGGACCCTCGACTGCGTTCATGTGGATCACACGAGCCGCGTTGGAGAACGCGAAGGTCATGTGAATCTTGTCCGTACCCTGGACGATGGTGAACGGATAGGGCATGTACATGGCCCGGGGAATGCCGGGCAGGTAGCACTTGAGTTCGGGGTCGCGGTCGATCCAGTTCTCGCCGTTCTGCTGCTTCACGGCCAGCGCCTCCGGCGTGTAGGGGATCTGGCCGTCGCCCTGCACCACGCCGAGCGATCCGGGCACGCCGCCGGCCGCGCCGAGAGCAAGGACCGGTGCTGCCGGAACGCGGGCATAGTCGTAGTCGTAGACGCCACGCTGGGTCACGACCGCCGGGCGTGCCGCGTGCGCCTGCAGGTCCCATTGCGCCTCATTGACCGTCTGCCACACGCCACCGAAGTCAGGCTTGCCGGCGGTTGTGCGCGGCCCAGCCGGCCGCGTGGCCTGGTCGGTAGTGCGCGTCGCCCACGTGGCTGCGCCCGCGCCGAGCGCAACAGCGACGATGGCGGTGACGACGGTCGAGCCTCTGAACAAACCTGCCATGCGGTCTCCTCGGTTCACGTGCAGAACGTCTATGCCGTGTCCGGCGTCGGCACTCGCGCCTGACCGCCGTAGCCTGGGCGATGGCGGTTCAGTTCTCGCGCGCGGCGGGCAACTCGTTCACGCAGGTCGCCGTGTCGTGCGAAGCCGGGTTCGGGCCCGTACCTGCCCTGAAGGCCTTGTCGTCGAGTCGCGCGCCAACGAGCAGGGACGGCAGACCGTAGTTGCCCTCGTGGCAACGCGGCTCGTAATAGATCCGATTCTGTTCATCGTTCTGTGCGGTCAGTTCCTGCGTGACCGTCCAGGGCGCGGTCCACACCGTCGGGTCGGTCAGCGTCGCCGAGTACTCGAGCGTCTTCGCATTGAGGCGCGTGAACCGTTCGACGAGGATCAGGTTCTCGCTGGACCCGCGATAGGGGAACGTCTGGGAGAAGTTCGTGGTTTCGACCACCAGCGTCTGGCCCTCGAATCGTCCGCGCGAGTCGCCGTGCCGGAGCTGCACGGTCTTGGGCGGATGGCTTCCGCTCAAGTAGACAACGCGCTGATAGCCCTGGCCCTGGCCGGTGTCGACGCCCATGGCGACGAGGCGCGGCCCCTGCACGATGCGGCGGAATCCGTTGAAGTCCGGGGTGGTGCCCAGCATGCAGCGATCGCCCATGCTCTGATCTTCAGGGCCGTTGTGCCGGTTCATCCGTTGCGTGTTGTAGAACGGCGCCGTCTCGTCGAGACGTGGAGAGGGCGGCCCGTACTTGCCGCCACGGCATCCCGGCGCGGCATTCTTGCAGGTGGATGTATTCTGCAGCAGCGCGAGGCGGAACTCCTGGTCGATGCGGTTCCGTTCCTGCGTCTCCGGCGTCAGGCCGGGGATTCTGCCGTTGGGTGGGTCGACGACAAGTGATGTCCGTCGGCCCGTCGGCTTCGCGGATGTGAAGACGGCGTTGTACGCGCCGGCAACGTCCTGAGCGCTGCCCAGGCCGGCGCGCTCGTTGCGGCCCGCGTCGGCGATGGCCCGTTCGTCCCTGGCCGTTCGCTCCTCGTCGGTGAAGAATTCCTTGTCGGCATTCTGGGCAGGTCGCTCGAACGGCGTGTCGAACTCGTCGAGCCAGATGCCCTGCAGGTCGGGTTGGCCCCAGGGCGTCGTGGGAGCCGGCCCCGCCTTCGCCGCGTTCGCTCCGCCCGAGCCCGAAGGCACCGGAGTCTGGCCCGATGCCTCGTCCTGAAGGAAGACGGCGAGGGCCATCATCACGACCGCGACGCCAAGAGCCTCAAGAATTCGACGTGCCATCTGCTTCCCTCCAACCGACTGGGGCGAGGCGCGCCCGTCGCGAACCCTACTCGAACGGGTCGGCCGCGTCAAGCGAACGAATCGAGATCGGGGGGCCGAGGCTCGAACCCGGCCTCCATCCTCCATCCTCCATCCTCTACAATGTCCCCCCAATGCACCTGCGCGAACTGAACGTTGGCTGCTTCGGCGGCGGCACCGGGCTTCCCAGCCTGCTGGGCGGACTGAAGACCAACCCCTGGATCCACGCCGATGCCGTCGTGACGATGTTCGACAGCGGCGGCAGTTCCGGCGTGTTGCGCGACGAACTGGGGGTGCTGCCTCCGGGCGACATTCTCAAGTGCGCGCTGGCGCTGGCGCGCAACTCACGCGAGGCGCGCCGCGTGCTGCTGGCCCGCCTGCCGACCCTCGAGCACGCCAAGCTGGGCGGTCATACCGGCGGCAACCTGCTGCTGTCGATGATGCAGCGCTACAGCGGCGATTTCCTCGATGCCATCGACGGCCTCCGCGCCCTGCTCGGCTGCCGCGGCCGCGTCTGGCCGGTCAGTGTCCAGCAGGCGTCGGTCTGCGCCGAGTACAACGACGGCTCTGTGACGCGCGGGGAAGTGGAAGTGGACGCCGGGCAGACGTCGGGCTTCGCCGTGCAGCGCATCTGGCTCGAGCCGCCGGTATCGATTCATCCGGCGGTCACGCGCGCCATCGAGGGGTTCGATGCCGTGGTCATTGGCCCCGGCAGTTTCTACACGAGCCTGATGCCAATCTTTCTCGTGCGCGGCGTCGCCGACGCGCTGAAGACGACGAAGGGGCCGGTCATCCTGGTGGCGAATCTGCTGACCGAAGGGCGGGGGATGGCCGGGTTCACCGCGGCCGACGCCGTGGCCGCCATCGAACAGGCGATCGACCGTCGTGTGGATGTGGTGATCACGAACAACCACTGGCCCAGCCAGACCGTGCTCGATCGCTATGCGGTGGAGCACAAGCACCCGCTCGAGCTCGGCACGCTCCCGTCGCACGTCGAGCAGGTGAGTGCCCAACTGTGGTGCGGCGACATCGCGCGTCACGACCGCCTGCGCCTGGCGTACACCGTATGGAGCGTGTTGTCGCAGCGACTGCTCACGTAGTCGTCAGTCGCTCGTCGGCCGCTACCTACGACGTCAGTGCTTCGTCGCGCGGGGCTTGCGCGTGTATCCATCCAGCGCCGTGGCTCAACGACCAGCAGGGCTCATGCTGTGTCCGCGCGCTCGGCCTGTCGCAGTACCCGGTTGAGTCGTGGCATCAGCAGCGCGAGCAGTCCGGCGGCGCCAAGCAGCACGCCGACGACGAGGAGGAAAAAGCGGCTGTGCGGCATCGTGCCCCAGTAGGCACCGAGCGCGCCGGAGAAGTAGCCGCCTGCCGACAGGCCGACGAACCAGGCACCCATCATCATCCCGCGGCTGCGCGGGGGCGCCACGCGGTTGACCAGCGACAGGCCCATCGGGCTGAGGCAGACCTCGCCCAGCGCCATGAGCAGGTAGGCGCCGACGAGCCAGCTCATCGACACGCGGCCCGCGTCGCCCCCGGCGAGCCCGGCCACCGCCATCACGCCGAACGCCGACGCCACGAGCAGGATGCCGAACAGGATCTTCACCGGTGTGGACGGCTCGAGACCGCGCCGTCCGAGCCAGGCCCACAGCCCGACGAAGGCGCCGGAGAAGACGATCACGCCGAGCGGCTCGACCGACTGAAAGGTTTCCGGCGCGAACGGCGTGAGGGTGTTGTCGCGCGCCCAGAACGTCAGCGTGAAGCCGTTCTGGTAGAACGCCAGCCAGAAGACGGCGACGATCGCGAACATCGCCAGCAGTGTCGTGACCCGCAGACGTGCCTCGTCCGGCGAGAGCGCCGCCTGGTCGGGCGCCTCCGGCTGCACCCGATCGGCCGCGTGCCCGAGGTAGCGCCGGCCGCCGATGAAGCAGGCCAGTGACAGCGCCATGGCGAGGGCCGCCGACCCGAAGGCCATGCTCCATCCGTAGTGCGCGCGCAGCCACGCCACACTAATCGGTGAGATCAGCGCGCCAAGGTTGATCCCCATGTAGAAGAGGTTGAATCCGGCGTCGCGCAGTTCGGGACGGTCGTGATACAGGTTGCCGACGAGGGTGGAGACGTTCGGCTTGAGGAGGCCGCTGCCCGCAGCCAGCAGTACCAGCGCCGTGTAGAAGAAGGGGAGCGACTCGACAGCGAGCACCAGGTGCCCAAGCAGCATCAGCGCGCCGCCGACGAGCACGGCCCGGTAGAACCCGAGCACGCGGTCGGCCAGCAGGCCGCCGACGAGCGGCAGCAGGTAGACGCCGCCGATATAGCCGCCGTAGACGCGGCCGATGCGCGCCGCGTCGAAGTGCAGCACCTCGTCCATGTACAGCGTGAGGATGGCCATCATCGAGTAGAAGCTGTAGCGCTCCCACAACTCGGTGAAGAACAGGACGTACAGGCCCGGTGGATGGCGATGGGCGGGGGAAGCGCGTGCTGGCATGGCGCGTCTGCCGGTTCACTCTAGCAGACGTGTGCCAGAATGGCCTGATGCTGCGTGCCCTGCTCGTCTCCACCTACGACCTGGGTCACCAGCCGTTCGGCCTGGCGTCGCCCGCCGCGTGGCTGGCGCGCGAGGGGTGCGAGGTCTCGTGCCTCGATCTCTCGAAGCAGAAGCTCGATGAGACGCAGCTCGCGTCTGCGGATCTCATCGCGTTCCACCTGCCGATGCACACCGCCACGCGCATGGCGGCACCGGTGATTCGCAAGGCGCAGGCGCTGAATCCATCGGCGCGCCTCGCGGCCTACGGACTCTACGCGCCGCTGAATGCCGACTGGCTGCGCACGCTCGGCGTGCAGCACGTGTTCGGCGGCGAGTATGAGGCCGACCTGGCCGCGCTCGCACGCGCGCTGGCGACCGCGCCGGCCGGTGATCCGGTGCTGCCGGCCGCCCCGCCGGCTGTGTCACTGGCGAAGCTCACGTTCCTCACGCCGGACCGCAGCGGGCTGCCGCCGCTCGACCGCTATGCCACGTTGCGCGTCGCCGACGGCTCGACCCGCATCGCCGGCTACACGGAGGCGAGCCGCGGCTGCCGGCACCTGTGCCGGCACTGTCCGGTGGTGCCGGTGTACGGCGGGCAGTTCCGCGTCGTACAGGCCGACGTCGTGCTGGCCGACATCGACGCGCAGGTGGCGGCAGGCGCGCAGCACATCACGTTCGGCGACCCCGACTTCTTCAACGGGCCGACCCACGCGACGCGGATCGTCGAGCGGCTGCACGAGCGTCATCCATCGCTCACCTACGACGTCACCATCAAGGTCGAGCACCTGCTGAAGCAGCGAGCGCTGCTGCCGCTGTTGCGCGACACCGGCTGTCTCTTCGTCACCAGCGCGGTCGAGTCGATCGATGACCGCGTGCTGGCCATCCTCGACAAGGGGCACACGCGCGCCGACTTCGAGGAGGCGGTGGCGCTGTGCCGCACGCTCGACCTGACGCTGGTGCCGACGTTCGTCCCGTTCCATCCGTGGATGTCGCTCGACGACTACTGCGACCTGCTCGATACGCTGGTGCGCCTCGCGCTCATCGATCACATCGCGCCCATCCAGCTGGCGATTCGACTGCTCGTGCCATCGGGCTCGCGGCTGCTGGAACTGCCCGACGTGTGCGCGCTGGCCGGCGTGTTCGATCCAACGACGCTCACGCATCGCTGGGAGCATCCGGACCCGCGTGTCGACGCGCTGCAGGCCGACGTGTCGTCGCTGGTCGGCCGTCGCCTCACGTCGCATCGCCGTGAACTGTTTCAGGCGATCGCAGAGCTGGCGTTCGAGCGGGCAGGGCGTCCTGCCCCATCGCTGGCCGCGGCGCCGCCGCGCGAGGTGCCGCAGTTCGACGAGCCGTGGTACTGCTGCGCCGAACCGAACCCCGAACAGCTGACGCTGGTTTAGCGTCTCCCGCAAGGGCCATGGACCACGAACCTGTGAGACGCGTGCTGCTGGTGGCCACCACCACCGGCTATCAGACGCGGGCGTTCGGCGACGCCGCGGCTCGTGTTGGTGTGGAGCTGGTCTTCGCCACCGACCGCTGCGCCGTGCTCGACGATCCGTGGCGCGACTCCGCCATCCCCGTGCGGTTCCATGCGCCGGCTGCGGCGGTGAAAGGTATCACTGCCGCGCACCGGGTTCAGCCGTTCGCGGCGGTCATGGCTGTGGGTGATCGCCCCGCGGTACTGGCCGCACGGGCACGCGAAGCGTTGGGCCTCCCCGGGCACTCCGCCGATGCGGCCGTTGCCGCCCGCCACAAGCTCGAGACGCGGACCCGCCTGCGCCGCGCTGGCCTGCCCACCCCCGCGTTCATCGTCGAGCCCCTGACGACCGGCGTCGCCGCGCTGGCGGCTGCCGTGACCTTTCCGGCGGTGGTGAAGCCGGTGTCGCTATCTGGCAGCCGCGGCGTCATGCGCGTCGACGACGAGGCGCAGTTGTCGGCGGCGGTCGAACGCTTGCGTGCACTGATGGCGCGCCCCGACATCCGCGTCGAGCGCGATCCGGCGCACGATCTGCTCCTCGTGGAGTCGTTCATTCCCGGTCACGAGTTCGCGCTCGAAGGGGTGATGACCGACGGCGTCCTGCGGACGCTCGCCGTCTTCGACAAGCCCGACCCACTCGATGGTCCGTTCTTCGAGGAGACGATCTATCTCGCCGGGAGCGAGTCGGGTGCCGCCGAGGCGCCGCGGATCGAAGCCGCCGTGGCGGCCGCCGCCCTGGCCATGGGCCTGCGCCACGGACCTGTGCATGCCGAGTGCCGCGTCAACGCGTCTGGTGTCTTCGTGCTCGAAGTGGCGGCGCGCCCCATTGGCGGTATTTGCGCGAGGTCGCTCAGGTTCGAGCACCCCACGGCCACCGCGCCCATGTCGCTCGAGGAGCTGCTGCTGCGGCATGCCCTGGGTGAGGATGTCAGCGGCTGGCAGCGCGAGTCGCAGGCGTCGGGCGTGATGATGATTCCGATTCCACGCCGCGGCCTCTACAAAGGGGTGTCAGGCGTGGAGGCTGCGCGCGAGGTGGTCGGTGTCGACGATGTGGTGGTCACCGCAAAGGTCGGTCAGCTGCTGGTGCCGCTGCCCGAAGGGGCCAGCTACCTCGGATTCATCTTCGCGCACGGCGAGACGCCGGCAGCGGCCGACCGGGCGCTGCGCGAGGCGCACGGACGCCTGTCCTTCGCCGTAACTCCCGATTTGCCGGTGCTACAATCGACCCATGGCTGACAGCGGACGTACCGTGTTTTGCGTGAAACTCCAAAAGGAACTGCCAGGGCTCGCCTCGCAGCCGTGGCCAGGCGAACTTGGACTGCGCGTGTTCGAGAACGTCTCGGCTGAGGCGTGGAAGCTCTGGGAAGAGCGGATGAAGATGATCCTCAACGAGTACCGCCTGATGCCGTTCCAGAAAGAGGCGCAGGAGATCGTTGCCAAGCACATGGAAGACTTCTTCTTCGGTGAAGGCTCCGCACTGCCGCCCGACTACAAGCCCGAACAGACCAAGTAGCAGGCCGTAGGCCATGCCCGAGCAGGAAGATCGCCATCGCGCGTGCTGGTACGGCCGGCGAACGCCGGACATTCCCCCCAACATCGGCTTTCATACCATCGAGGACGGGCACTTGCTCTACTGTGCCCATCCGATGCTCTTTCCGGTCGTCGGTTACCAGTTCGACGTCCGCAACTGTGAAGGCTGCGACTACTATCGCCCCAGGCGCTCAACCTCTGCCAGTTAGGGCCGGGCTTCTCGCCCGCGCCTTCCGCCCATCTATTGTGAATTGAAGTCGCCGGCCGGCTGAGGCGTATGCGTGCGCCACGGCTGAGCCGCGTCGTGGATTACTACTCGCAATAAGCCCGACTGCAGTGATCCGCTGCACAGCTCGGATCGCACCTGAATTGCCCACCCGTAAGTCGTTGAATCCCATCTAGTTCCAACCAACGTGCTGCGGCTGACATGGCACATCGTTTGATACCTGAACCGGAGCAGAGGGCCCGTTGGTTGTCAGCGCCTGGTGACACGGGACCGTCGATAGAGGAGAACGAAGATGACGACTGAACAGCGCAAGGAACGCCGCGGATTCGCCTCGATGTCGCCCGAGAAGCAGCGCGAGATCGCCAGTAAGGGGGGACGCGCCGCGCACGAAAAGGGCACGGCGCATGAGTGGACCGCCGCCGAAGCGCGGAACGCCGGCCGCAAGGGCGGGCAGGTCAGCCGCGGCGGGCGCGGCCGCTTGCTGGCCGCAGCGGAGGCAGCGGCGCAAGCCACTGATTCAGGCGGTCGCGCCAAGTGACAGACGCGACCGTGGTGCCGCTCATGGCAGCACGGCAGCGGGTTCTTCGTCGGCGGGGGCGGAGCTGGAACATCCCGACGCTGGACCGCGGGAATGCAGGAAGCACCTGCGCAGGCCACGCGCATCCTCGGCACGGCCGAGTACCACCTGGTGCTCGGCGACCGTCGCGTCAACGCCAGCCATTGAACTGAGACTGGCACGGACTGTGGTGTACTTGAGCCACATGAGCCGCGCTCGTCTCCTGTCGCTCGTCGTGGTCATCGCGATAGCCTCCTCCGCCTGTAAGGAGGGCGGAACCGTGGCCGTGCATTCGCTCGAGTTCAAGGGAGCGACGCATGTGGACGTCGCCCTGTTGAAGAGCGCATTGGCCACGCGCGAGAACGCGATGGTGCCCGTCGTCGGCTGGCAGCTGCCCTGGTCGAAGAAGAACTCCTTCGACCGCGGCCGCTTTGATGCCGACCTGGAGCGCATCCAGGCCTTCTACTCCGACCACGGCTTCCCCGACGCGCGCGTCACCGACGTCGACGTCAGGTTGAACCGCAGGCAGGACGCGGTCGATGTCACGGTCACTATCGACGAAGGGCAGCCCGTCACTGTGGCGGCGGTCGAGTTCCGCGGCTTCGACGCCGTGCCCGCCGATCATCTCCAGCAACTGCAGAAACAGCACCCGCTCGTCGTCGGGCAACCGCGCGATCGGCAGGCGGTGACCGCCGCGCACGAACTGGCGGTGAACGAACTGCGCGACCACGGTTACCCGTATGCGCGCGTCGCCACGGATGAGAACGACGGCGCCGACGGCCGCGCCGCGCGGGTGATCTTCACGGCCGAGCCCGGGCCACTGGCGCACTTCGGCAGCGTCGCGATCGCCGGCAACAGCAGCGTCGGCGACCGGATCATCGAGCGGCAGCTCACCTTCAAGCCTGGCGATCTCTATCGGCGCAGCGTCGTGCAGGAGTCGCAGCGGCGGCTGTACCAAATGGAGCTGTTCCAGTTCGTCAACGTCGAGGCCGTGAACCCGGAGCAGCAGCGGACCGACGTGGAGACGCGCGTCAGCGTTGCCGAAGGACGCCATCAGCGCGTGAACTTCGGCGTCGGCTACGGCACGGAGGAGAACGCCCGTGTGGACGGCGAGTACCACCACGTGAACTTCCTGGGCGGCGCACGGTCCGCCGGCGCGCACGGACGCTGGTCGTCACTCGACCGCGGTGTCAGGCTCGATTTCAACCAGCCCTACTTCTTCGCACCACATCTCTCACTCGGTGGCGAGGCGCAGCGCTGGTACACCTATACCCCCGCCTACTACTCCATCGTCACCGGCGCCCGCACGACGCTGATGCACCGGCGCAGCCCGCGCTTCTCGTGGTCGGTGTCGATGTCGAGCGAGCGCAACAACAGCAGCATCAAGGAAGAGGTGCTCAACGATCCCGAGCTCTACTCGGACCTGATCGCGCTCGGACTCGACCCGACGACCGGCAAGCAGGAGGGGACCCTGAGCGCCCTCGGCTTCGACCTGCAGCGCAGCACCGCCGACAACGTGCTGAACGCCCGTCGCGGCTACCAACTCGCGCTGCACGCCGAAGAGGCCGGCCGCCTGCTGCCAGGCACCTTCGGCTACACCGCGATGTCGGCCGACGCCAGACACTACCTGCCATTGAGCAGACGGCTGGTCGTGGCCAACCGCCTGCAGGTCGGCGCCATCAACGCGCAGGGCGACGACCAGAAGCAGGTGCCGTTCTCGAAGAAGTACTTCCTCGGCGGCGCCACCAGCGTGCGCGGGTGGGGGCGCTACGAAGTGAGTCCGCTCGGCGGGTCGGGGCTGCCGATCGGCGGCAACAGCATGTTCGCGTTCAGCTCTGAAGCGCGCCTCTCGCTGGGCAGCAGCCTCGGCGCGGTGGCCTTCATCGATGCCGGTAACGTGTGGTCCGGCGACCTTCAGTGGAAGCTGAACGAGCTGCGCTACGCGGTCGGACCAGGGCTGCGCTACGAGACGCCGGTGGGGCCGATCCGCGTCGACCTCGGCTATCAGCTCAACGAGATTCCCGGTCTCAAGGTGAACGGGCAGCCGCAGCCTCGCCGCTGGCGCATCCACTTCAGCATCGGCCAGGCCTTCTGAGCGTGTCCCGGCATCTGTAGGGTCCGGCTGAAGCCGGACCCTACAGATGCCTATGCCGACGGCAGCGACGCCACCTGCACGCGCGCATCGTTGAAGCAGGCGCCGCCGCCGATGTCGGTGAGCGTGTCGGGCACGAGCGCGGTGCCGGTCTGGCCGTTGCGCATCGACCGGCGCCACAGCCCCTTCGCGAGGCTCACGGTGCCAGGGCGAATCGTTGGCTGCACGCTGAGCGTGCAGTGCACCTCGCCGAGCGCATTGAAGACGCGCACCCCGTCGTTGTCCTCGAGCCCGCGCACCGCCGCATCATCCGGGTGCATGAGCAGCTTCGTGTCGGCGCCTGGCAGTTCGCCCAGCGTCGAGCTGATCGTCTTCTCGCTCGCGGGCGAGATCAGTGCCAGCGGGTACTGCTCGGTACCGGGGTCGGGCTGGTAGGCGTAGAGACCAGCGGCTGCTGACGCGTCGAGGTCCACCGGGCACAGGTCGATCTTGCCGTCCGGGGTGTTCGGGAACACATCGACGAACTGGATCGGGCGCGTGCCGAAGGGCGGAGCCGGCACGCGGTCTTCCCGAATCGCGTCGGTCACCTGCGGTGGCAACCCCTCGATCACCTTCAGCATCAGGTCGAGTTCGCCGGCCGGCTCGTCGTCGTGCAGCAGGCCGAGACGGGTGCACAGTTCGCCGAAGACGTCGGCGTTCGGGCGCGCCTCGCCGTACGGTTCGATCACCGGCCGCACCAGCTCCAGGCTGATGTTGCCGTAGGACTTCGCGAAGTCGTAGTTCTCGAGGAAGGTCGTCGCCGGCAGGATGACGTCGGCGTACATCGCCGTGTCGGTCATCACCTGCTCGAACACCACCGTGAACAGGTCGTCGCGCTGAAGCCCCTCGATGATACGGCGCTGGTCGGGCACCGTGGCGGCGGGGTTGCAGTTGTAGACGAAGAGCATCTGCACCGGTGGGTCGGTGTATTCGAGCAGCGCCCGCCCGAGGTGGTTCATGTTCACCAGGCGCGTCTCCGGTTCGTCTGCCCCGATCCACGACGGCGTGATGCCCCACGACGCCGAGTTGCTCATCGAGTAGCCGCCACCGCGCACCCCGAACTTGCCGCCCACCGCGGGCAGCGCCAGGATGGCCGCGGCGGCGCTGCCACCGTTGCGGTTCCGTTCAAGTCCCCAGCCGCACCGTACCAGCGCGGGCGACGACTCGGCGTAAAGGCGCGCCACCTGTTCGAGCTGCGCGGCATCGACGCCGGCCACCTCGGCGGCGCGTGCGAAGGTCCACGGTTCGGCCCGTTCGCGCAGCGCGTCGACATGCGTCGCGTGCTCGTCGAGAAACGCCGTGTCGGCCAGTCCGTTCGCGAAAAGATAACGGTGGAGTGCCAGCGCCACCACCACGTCGGTGCCCGGCTTCACCGCCAGGTGCACATCGGCCGCCCGGGCAAGCTGGGTCGAGCGCGGGTCGATGACCACCAGCGTCGCGCCGCGGCTCTGGGCCTCGCGCACGTAGGGGATGAGATGGATGCCGGAGGCGTTCGGATTGACGCCCCACAGGATGATCAGCTTCGCGTCGGGATAGTCCTCATAGACGACCGCCGGCATCTTCCCGTAGAGGCCCATGTTGGCCGCGCCGGTCGGCGCCGCGCACACCGTCCTGGCCAGCCGTGACGTGCCGTAGCGCCGCCACAGCGTGGCGTCGAGCGTGTTCTGCGTGAGCAGGCCGTTTGAGCCGCCGTACGAGTAGGGGAGAATCGATTCCGCGCCCCACTTCGTCTTCGCCGCTTCCATCTTCTCGACAATGCGCGCCATCGCCGCGTCCCAGGTGACCGTCTCGAAGCGGCCGTCGCCCTTCCGCCCCTTGCGAATGCCAGGGCTGAGAATGCGGTCGGGCCCGTAGACGCGCTGGTCGAACTTCCGCACCTTGGCGCAGATGAAGCCGTCGGTGACCGGGTTGCGCTTCGAGCCGTCGATGGTGAGCACCTTGCCGTTCTGCACCGACACGGCGAGGCTGCAGGCATCGGGACAGTCGAGCGGACACGCGGTGTCGACGACAGAGATGGGACCGTTGAGCTGGACGTCGCGGCCGCGCGGCGGCTTCACAGAAGAGGGCATGTCGTCGGTATTATCGCCCAGGGTCCGCACCGCCTCACGTCGTCGGCGGGCTGAACGCGGAAGAACGCGTCGATGTCGGGATGAGTGCCGACCGGCTGCAGAAGAGCGCCCGACCTTCGTCTATAATCGTGGCTCACCTTCCCCTTACCCATGCGTGCCGTCGTCATCGCGCTCGCCGACCTGGGCAAAAGCGCTCGCATGCAGTACCACGCCAGGGCGCTTGCTGCCAGCGGCGTCGATGTCGATCTCGTCGGATTCGAGGGGACCGCGCTCTCGCGCGCAATCCTCGACGACCCGCGCATCGCCGTGCATCGCTTCCTGCCAGCCACCCAGCGCGTCAGCCAGACCAGCGGCACGGCCTACGCCATGGTGGCGGTGTTCGACACGCTGCGTGTCTCGCTCGATCTGTGGGGCATCCTGCGCCGGCTGGCGCGCCCGGACCTCGTGCTGATGCAGAACCCGCCGGCGTTTCCGACGCTGGCCGTGTCCTGGTTCTCGCTGCGGCACCGGAACGTCCGCTTCGTCGTCGACTGGCACAACCTCGGCTTCACCGTGCTGCGGCAACGGCTCGGACGCTGGAACCCGGTCGTCAGGCTGGCGCGGTGGTACGAGCGGCGCGACGCCAGGCGGGTCGACGCCAACATCTGCGTCTCGCGCGGCATGGCGCTGTGGCTGGAAAAGAAGTTCGACGTGGCGCCGCCCACCGTCCTCTACGACCGGCCGGCTGCCGTGTTCGCGCCGATTGAGCGCGGCGAACGCGAGCGCTTCAAGCAGACGCTGTACGGCCGCCTCGGCGTGCGCCTTGGTCGCAACGCCCTCATCGTCTGCCCGACGAGTTGGACGGAGGACGAGGACTTCGACCTCGTGATCGACGCGGTGAACCGTCTCGAGGACCGCATTCGCGGCTGGGAGGCTGCGGCACCGGGCCGCCGCTTCACCGACATCGTCATCCTCGTCACCGGCGACGGCGAGCGCCGCACGCGGTTCGAGCGGCTGTTCGCGGGCCTGCCCGCGCGACGCGTCCAGCTGCGTACCCGCTGGCTCGAACCCGAGGAGTATCCGCGCGTGGTCGGCAGCGCCGACCTTGGCCTCTGCCTGCACCGCTCGTCGTCAGGACTCGACATTCCGATGAAGGTGGCCGACCTGTTCGGCGCCGGCGTGCCGGTCTGTGCGCTCGACTACGGCGCGTGCCTCGCCGAGCGTGTGCGACACGGCGACAACGGCATGCTGTTCTCCACGGGGCGTCAGCTCGCTGACGTACTCTTCGATCTGCTCGAGACATTCCCGGCCGATCAGTCGACGCTCGAACGCCTGCGCACGGGGGCCCGCCGCTCGGCGCGTCCGACCTGGGACGAGGGGTGGATGCAGGATGCACGCCCCGTGCTCCTGCCGAGTCTGAGCGCGGCGACTCCGGCATCCGACCCCCGCTGAACCAGACGTAGCTGTGCCATGATGCCCAGGGCTCAGCTCGAGCTCAGGGCTGGCCGTCGCCAGCCTGTGTCAACTGGGGCTTCTCGTGTCCGAACGACCATCCGCTGACGATATCGCCACCTGGCAGAAGCGCTTCGCCGTGGTGTGTAACAACCGCGCATGGCAGCTTGTCGAGAACGCCGAGCGCACGCCGTCCGACATGCACGAGATGCTGCACGCCGCGCACGCATCCGCGTGGCACTGGGCGCGCGTCGGTACCGCGCTGAACAAGGCCCGCGCCAACCTGCTGCTCGGCATGGCGCACGCGCTGGCCAGCGACGGCCCGCTCGCCCTGCGCTACGCGATGTCGGCCTTCAACTACTTCAACGAGCACGAGGCGCCCGACTGGGAGCAGGCGTTCACGCACGCCGCGCTGGCGGCCGCCGCGAAGGCCGCCGGGAATCCGGGGTTGCACCGCGAGCACTACGCCGAGGCGCAGCGCCTGGGCGAGGCAATCGTCGCCCCGGAAGACCGCGCCGTCTTCCTGCGGTCGTTCAGCCAAGTGCCGCGCCCATGACCGATGCGGTGGATCTCGACGCCTACGTCGCGCGCATCGGCTATGCCGGCCCGCGCACGCCGACACTCGAGACGCTGAACGATGTGTTGACGGCACACGTCCAGAGCGTGCCGTTCGAGAACCTCGACGTCCTGCTCGGCCGCCGCATCAGTCTCGAACCGGCGGCGATCCAGCGAAAGATCATCGAGGAGCGTCGCGGCGGCTACTGCTTCGAGCAGAACGGACTGTTGCTGCTCGTGCTTACCCAGCTCGGGTTTGCCGTCACTCCGCTCAGTGCGCGGGTGCGCTATCAGCGACCGCGCGACTACACGCCGGCCCGCACCCACCTGTTCCTGCGCGTCGTGATCGACGGCGTGCCGTGGGTGGCCGACGCCGGTGTGGGTGGGCTGTCGCTCACCTCCGCCATCCGCTTCGACGTCGAGGGCGAACAGGCGACACGCCACGAACCCCGCCGTCTCATCGCCGAAGGCGGCCGCGTCTTCCACCAGGCGCGGTTCGGTACCGAGTGGCACGACGTCCTCGAATTCACCGGCGAGGCGATGCCGCCGATCGACCGCGAACTGGCCAACTGGTATACGAGCACCCATCCGCAGTCGCACTTCAAGAGCCGGCTAATGGCGGCGCGCGCCCTGCCGGAGGGCGGACGGTTGACGCTGGTGAACCGCGAGCTGAGTACCCGCCGCCGGACTGGCGAGGTCGACACGCGTGTGCTGCGCACGCCGGACGAACTGCGCGACGTGCTCGCGGCCGAGTTCGGTCTCCATTTCCCGGCGGGCACGGTGTTTCCGTGCCCCGCACTCGACTGGCCCAAGCCGTGACGGACCAGCCGTCGCACCGTGTGCCGCACGTGTTGTCGACGCATCGATGTCAGGAGGAGTGATGAAGGCTGTTGCGCTCGTTACCGGTACGTCGTCTGGGATCGGACTGTTCACCGCCGTGCAGCTGGCGCAGGCCGGTCTTGCTGTTGTGGCGACGATGAGGAACCCGGCAAAGGCCGAGGCGCTGAAGGCGGAAGCGGCTGCGGCCGGCGTCGAGCTCGACGTGCGCGCGCTCGATGTCCAGGACGCCGCGTCCATCGCGGCGTGCGTGAACGGCGTCCTCGGCGACTACGGCCGCATCGACCTGCTGGTGAACAATGCCGGCAGTGGCTTCCTCGGCACGATGGAGGAGACGACGTTCGAGCAACTGACGCAGGTGATGGACGTCAATTTCTACGGCGTGTGGCGCGTCACCGAGGCCGTCTTCCCGCACATGCGCCGCGCCGGCTCTGGCCGCATCGTCACCAACACCAGCATCGGCGGCCTGATCGGCCAGCCGTTCAACGACGCGTACTGCGCGGCGAAGTTCGCCGTTGAAGGCTTCATGGAAAGCCTGGCGCCGGTCGCGAGCCGGCTGGGTATCCACGTGTCGATCGTTGAGCCGGGGCCGGTGGCCACTGAGTTCGTGGCGACGGTGCGAGAGAAGCTCGGGCAGACCCAACCAACGGAGGCCAGCGCGGCCTACACGACGATGCGCGACAGCTACCTGGCCGCATCCACGCAGGTGTTTGCCATGGCGCAGACCGGCGCCGACGTGGCGCGGGTGATGGTGGCGGCGGCGACAGCCGAGCAGCCGCACCTGCGCTATGTCACCTCCGACCTCGTACGCGGCATTGCCGGTCGCAAGTACGTGGACCTGACTGGCGATTCGATCATCGCCATGACCGGCGCCCGCCTCGGCTAGCGCCGTTTCGGTTTTGGTGTAGTACGTAGTGTCCGGCTTCAGCCGGACACTCTGGGGTCCGCCTAAAGGCGGACACTACACCGATCTCGAAACCGCTCTAGCGCTGCCGTCCTACGGCACCAGCACCATGACGGTGCCGTTGCGCTTCGGTACCTGGCCGACCGGAATGTGCGCGGTGACCTTCAGCGTCGCGACGTCGACCACGGTCACGCTATTGTCGCCAGCGGCGGCGATGTAGGCGGTCTTGCCGTCGGGCGTGAAGGTGAACCACTCGGGATGCTGGCCGACGAACACGCGGCCCACTTCCTTGAGGTCCGACAGGTTGTAGACGTAGACGTAGCCGTTCACCTTGCTGGTGGACCACAGGTGCGTGCCGTCGGGAATGCCGAGACCATGCGCGGGCGCGGCCTGCAGGCCGTCGCTGTGCAACTCGGCGCCGGGCACGACCGCATGCTCCCACCGCGTCACTTCCTTGCGTGTCGCCCAGTCGACCACGGCCACGCCGTGATAGTCGGACAGTTGCACGAAGATCCGCTTCGTCGAGCCGTCGGCATTCGGTTCGAATGTCATCGGACGGATCCCCGAGCTCATCTTCAGCGTCCACACCACCTCGTCGGTGGTCGTGTCGACGACGCTGATGACGCCGGTCGCCACCGAGCCCGACACGGTGAACTTGCCGTCGGGTGTCACGTAGACGTTGTGCACGGCGCCGGTCACCGGGATCGTCTTCACGTTGGTCATCGTGGCCGTGTCGATGACGTTCAGCGCGCCTGGCGACTGCGCGATGCCGGCGTAGACCTTCTTGCCGTCCGGCGTGATCGTGAGGTTGTTCGGGCGTCCGGTGAGCGGGATGCGGTGATCGACACGCAGCGTGATCGGATTCACCACATCGACCGTGGACAGGTGCTCGTTGGTGATGTAGACGTGGCTGCCGTCTGGCGCGCCGGTCACCCCGTGCGGAATGACGATGTCCTGGATGCGGCCGACCACCGTGTTCGTCACCGGATCGATGACGTCGGTGGTGTCACCGGCGGCGTTCGTCTGGATGATGCGCGCGGCGGTGCGCGTGTAGACCTTTGGCTTCGCGCTGCTCACCCACGCCGCAAGCGTCTGCCACTCGGGGTCGTCCTGCGAGGCCCAGTGCTTGCCGCCGCCGTGGAAGGCGTCGCCTCCCGCCGTCCTCGCCAGCGGATGGCGGAGCAGCCGGCTGGCGCGTGGCGTGCCCGGCACGACGAACCGCGCCACCGCCTCGAAGTTCTTGCGCGATTCCGCCTCGGTCCAGGTGTAGCGCCCTTCGGGCAGCACCTGCAGGCGTAGCGCACCGGCGCCGGGCGCGTGGCAATCGATGCAGCGGGCATTGCCGTTGCGCTTCACGGTGAAGAGCGGTTCGACGAAGGTGCGATAGACCTCGAAGTCGAGCTGTGCCGCCTGGGGCGGCGGCGCGGCGGCCGTGCCCTGTGACTGGGCCGGCTGCGACGCGCGAAGCGCCGGCAGAGACGCGGTGGACGGAGCCAGCAACTGCGCCGCGAGCGCAGCCGAGAACATCGCAGGGATCATCAGGGCCTCCTAGGCTGACGGAGTATACGCCTGATGGTCGTTGGTCGTTGGTCGTTGGTCGTTGGTCGGTTGGTCGTTGGTCATTAGTCGTTGGTCATTAGTCGGTTGGTGCGTCGAACGACCAATGACTAACGACTAACGACCATCACCCAAACAGATCGTCGTAGGCGAACATCAGCGCGGCGGTGCAGATGGGGAGGGTGAGCACCAGCATGAAGCCGTAGAGCTGGGCGGAGATGAACAGCAGCATGCCGGCCGCCACGAGCAGGCCGAACGTCTGGAACCACTGCTTGTGCACGGTCGTGCGGCTCAATTCCATCGCGGACCATACCGGCATGCCGCGGTCGATGATCAGCGGAATCACGAAGGCGTAGCCGACCGCCAGGTAAATACCCGGCAGGATCAGCAGGAACAGCCCGGCGATGGTCATCGCCAGCTGCGCCATCCCCGCAAGGACGATGGCGATGGCGGACGTGCGGACGACCGTGGCGACTTCGCTGAGCGACGGACGGAAGCCGCGCATACGGGCGAGGTAGAGCACGTACACGCCCGACATCAGCAGGTTGTTCAGCAGCAGGCCGATGCCGAAGCCGACGTAGGGAATGGCGCTGATGACGATGATGAACGAGGCGACCAGCAGCGTCCAGCCGGCGAGCACCGGAAAGTCGCGCGACACCAGCTGCCACGCCCGCTTGAAGCAGGCCACCGGGTCGAGGCCTGACGCTGCGCCCTGACCGGTGCTGTCGGGCACATGGCTCTGCGTGTCTTCTGCGTGGGCGGCGGCGGTGGGATCGAATGCGACGATGAACGGCGGACGCGTGGCCTCCTCGAACTCGGGCCGTTCCCGCAGGGCCGTCCACTCGCTCTCCGTCGTCCGGCGCGCCCGCGAGTAGCGGCTGGCGCGGCCGTCGGTCAGCAGCGTGCGGACCTCGTCCTGCGAGATCGGACCGTATTGCCGGCCATCGGTGCCAATGAGGTAGTACTGCGCGTCGTCCATCTGGTCGTACGATCCTTGCCGCAATCGGGTAATTCTGCAATCCTCAGTTCAACCATGGACCTGCGGCAGCTCGAAATCCTCCAGGCGATCGCCGAGACTGGATCGTTCACGGCGTGTGGCCGCAAGCTCCATGTGTCGCAGTCGGCGATCAGCCGCCAGGTCGCGCTGCTCGAGGATGAACTCGGCGAGCCGCTCTTTCTGCGCGTCGGGCGTCACGTGCGGATGACGCCGGCCGCCGAGAGTCTGGTGCAGCTCGGCCAGCGCGTCTTTCAGGATGTGCGCGATACCGTCGGGGCCATCACCGACCACACGCGCGCGCTGCGCGGCACGCTCCGCCTCGCTGGCGGCATGACCGTGTGCCTCTACGTCTTCCCACCGCTGCTGCAGCACCTCAAACGGGTGCATCCCCAGCTCGACGTGCGCGTCACCGTCGCGACGGCCGCGCGTTCGGTCGACGAACTTCGTGCGGGACGCCATGATGCGGGCCTGCTGACGCTTCCGGTGGAGGAGTCGGACCTGGTCACCGTGCCGATCATGCGCGAGGAACTGCTGCTGCTGACGATGCCGTCGCATCGCCTGGCAAAGAAGAAGACGGTGTCGCCGCAGGACCTGGCAGGGGAGCCGTTTGTGTTGTTCGAGCCGGGCTCGGCCACCCGCCGCGTCATCGACTCGCTGTTCGTCACGGAGAAGATCGAGCCGACCGTCGTGATGGACACCGAGAACGTCGAGATCATCAAGGCGATGGTGAAGACCGGCCTCGGCATCAGCATCGTCCCCTATCAGGCCGTGGCGCGGGAAGTGCGCGAGGGGCAGTTCTTCTGCGCCCGCATCGACGGGCACGAACTGGTGCGTGAGACCGGCTGGGTCTACCCGCGCGCCAACCGGGTGCCGCGCATGGTGCTCGAGCTCCAGACGGCGTTCGAGGCGATCGCCGCGTTGCTGGAACTGGCGCCGAAGGCGGGTTTCAGTACCCTCGCCTAAGCCCGGCGAGTCGGTGCGATCAGCACGTTCTATCGTCGTCGTCGGTGCGCGGCGGGAGTAGATTGAATCGCATGAGCACAGGTCGAGATCGCGTCGTGTGCGTGCCGCTCAGTCAGGCCGAGTGGGAGGCGTTCACCGCGCGCCACTCGCAGCCGGTCGACTGGTTGCGCCAGCAGATTCTGTCGGAGGTCGATGCGGAGGCGCTGCCGAAGCCGCAGTCGGTCCTGCGCGACCCGCCGGCGAGCCCGTTCAGCACCCGTCGCGTCTGAGGGTCAGGCGCGCGGCAGCCCGCTGATCTCGAAGACGGTCTGCCCTGGCCGGCTGGTCACGCCGATTCGGGCGCCATGCCGCTCGACGATCGCCTTCACGATCGAGAGCCCGAGCCCGCTGCCGCCGGCCGCGCCCAGCTGCGCGGTCCGCGATTCATCCACCTTGTAGAACCGATCGAACACCCGCGGCAGGTGCTCCGCGGGAATGCCGGCGCCCTGGTCGGCCACCAGCAGCGCCACCGTCTCGCCGTCGTTGCGGGCGCGCAGCTCCAGCACCGACTGCTCAGGCGCGTAGCGCAGCGCATTCGCCGCGAGGTTCTGCGCGGCCTGCTCGAAGCGGGCGCGGTCCGCGACGATGACGTCCGCACCCGGCTCGATGACGACGCGCAGAGTGACCTGCCCGGCCGCCGCGACGCGCTCATGCCGCCCGACGACGCGGGCGAACAGCTCCTCCACACGCAGCGGCTCGATCTGGAGGGCGCCGCCGCCCCCTTCGAGCCGCGCCAGGTCCAGCAGGTCGCCGATGATCCGTTCGAGCCGTGCCGTCTCGTCGCCGACGATGCCGAGGTAGCGGGTGCGCGTCGCGTCATCGAGCCCCAGTTCGGGCATCGACAACGTTTCGAGGTAGCCGCGCATCGCGGTGACCGGTGTATTGAGTTCATGTGACACGTCGGCGAGAAGCTGCCGTCGCGCACGGTCGGCCGCAACCAGCGCGTCGGTGCGGGCAGAGAGGTCCGCCGCCATCGCATTGAAGGCCGACGCCACCGCGGCCACTTCATCGTTCCCGTCCGAGGGGGCGCGTGCGTCCAGGTCGCCGGCACCCAGCCGTCGCGCCGCGTCTTCCACGCCCTTCAGCCGGCGTCGCGTCGGCCCGAAGATGACGAAGGCTGCCAGCACCCCGCCGACGACCAGCGTGGCCACTGCGACTGTGAGGAGCGTCGGCGCATAGCGGGTGAGGAGGAACGAGAACGGCGGCTGCGACGGAACGAGGACGATGCCCACGAGCACGTTTGCAGCGACGATGGGGTACGGTCGTCCGGTACGGCCGTTGGGGCCGCGTCCGCCTGGGCCGCCGTCGCGTCCGCCCGGCTCTGGGCGCATGCGGTCGTCCGCAGCAGGGGCACGCTCGGGTGGAAATGGGAACGGGCCACCCAGGGGCCGCGGTCCGTCGACGTCGCTCAGGCGGCGCTCCTGACCATCGGGTGGTCCGCCGCGTTCGCCGAAGCGGAACGGGCCGCCACGCCCGAATGGACCGCCGCGGAGCAGCCGCGCCGGGTCGATCGCCCGCAGCGAGTCGAGCCGTGCCCGGGCCTCGGTCTTCATCGCGCCGGGAAAGCGCGCACCGATCTCGAGGGTCGTCCCGGACGACAGCAGCACCAGGAACGGCTGCGCGTCGCGGGCGAACTCGTCGCGGATGTACCGCTCGATGTCGAGGGAGGGGTCGCGTTCGAGCGCCTGCGAGACGTCGCCGGCAATCGTCTGCCCGAGCCGGTCAGGCGGCTGGTTCGGGACGGCCGAGCCGGCCTGCGACATCATCCACACGAACAGCATCCCCTGCACGACGAGCAGCAGGGCGAGACAGCCGATGAAGCCGAGGGCGATGCGCCAGTAGAGACTGCGATACCAGGTCACAGTCTGTTCACTCCTGGAAGTTCTCGTCCTCGTCGTCCTCGTAGCCGGTGGCGACGAAGCGGACCGTGACGTTGGTGCGTTCCAGTTGTTCGAGCTCGCGGTAGATGCGATCGAGGTAGTTGACCGAGATGTGTCGCACGTCGGTCTGCGCGGGCACCCACACGGTGATCTGGTCGCCGGAGTCGCTGGCCTGCGAGGACGACGAGAACCACCGCCGGAACTCTTCGCCGTCGATGGTGCCCTTCAACCGCTCGAGAATGGTGGTCCAGACGTTCTCGGTCATGGGGGACATTCTAGCGGGATAGGGAGGTGGTGGAGAGCGCCTGGAGTCTGGCACCTGCGCCCGCAGGGACGGGCAACGCGAACGGGTCGGGCGACGCGGAGTCGGAGAGGGACGTCCCGGCGCGCGGCCAGCCCGAAGGCCAGCCGCGACGCGGGGATACGTTCTACTCTTCGCGGCCCGTGTCGTCGCCGCCGTCGCCGGTATCTCCGGTATCGCCGCCGCTATCACCGCCGGTATCGCCGGCTGCGTCGTCAGGCTGGCTCGTCGCGAAATCGTCCAGTTCTCCCGCCGCCGCTTCATCCGCACTGTCGTCGTCCAGCGAGAACGACCGGCCGGTGAACTTCGTGGGGATTGGACCGCGAGGACGATCGGCGTCCTTCTTCTTCGCCTTCGAGCCTGGACCCTTCTGCGGCTTCGCGTCAGGACCGAAGTTCCTGGCGCGAGGCTGAGCCGGTGCGTTCGGGTCGAACGGCGGTCGCGGGCCGCCGAAGCCGCCGCCCCCGCTGAACCCTCCGCCGGGACCGGCCGGTCGCGGGCTGCTGTACCCGCCAGGACGGGGGCTGCTGAAGCCGCCCGGACCGCCGGGGCCACGATCTTCACGGGCGCGGGCTTCACTGACGGCCAGCGGCCGCCCGTTGTATGCCACGCCGTTGAAGCGCTGAATCGCCGTCTCGGCATGGCCGCGATCGAGATACTCGATGAACGCAAAACCACGCGGGCGACCTGTTTCCCGGTCTACGGGGAGCACGACCTGGGAGGGGGGAGCGACGGCACCGAAGTGGGTGCGAAGATCCGCCTCGGTCGTGCTGTACGACAGGTTACCGACGAACAACCGGACAGCCAATCAGATATCTCCTTGCTGTGTGAAAAGGATCGCGGGATCCGCGAGAAGGAATGCAGGCGAAGAATACACGGTGGGCAAGCTAGTCTTCGGCAAAAAACGTTACCTGAAGTCTGCAGCTAAGGCAAGCGACTATAGTAGGGCTGAGGCTGCAGATGTCAGGCAAACGGTTCGTGTTGATGCTGGCGCTCGTCGCCAGCCTGTCGTCCGGCGCGCTGTTCGCCGCCGGGGGCCGCGATTCGATCACCCCCACGGACCTCCGTGAGTGGCTCACCTATCTTGCCTCGGATGAGCTCGAAGGGCGAGCAGTCTATACGGAAGGCCTCGGGCTTGCGGCCGGATACGTCCAGACCCACCTGCAGTCGTGGGGGCTCAGCCCGCGCGGTGACAGTGGCGGATTCCTCCAGACCGTCCGGGTCCGGAGCGTGAAGACGACCAGCCGCTCCTCGGTGACGGTGCAGGTCGGCAAGGAGTCGCGCACCTTCAAGGAGGGCGACGGCATCACCTTCCCCCGCTTTATCGGCGCGAAGCGCTCCTTTACCACCACCCGCGTCGAATTTGCCGGCTACGGCGTCGACGCTCCAGGCGCACGCTACTCGGACCTGGCCGGCAAGGACTACAAGGGGGCGGCGGTCATCTTCCTCGGCACCTCCGGCCCGAAGGCGATTGACGCCGGACTGGCCCGGGGCCTCCTCGGCGGCCGCGGGCGCTACCTCACCAACCAGATGGGAGCGGCGGCTGCCATCGGCCCGGCACAGGTCACCGCTCAGCCGGCGGCCGAACCGAACGGTCGGCCGGTGCGTCCCGACTTCGTCACCACGCAGCGGATCGACCAGACCGTGTCGCCGAGCGTCACCGCGAACGACGCCTTCTTCCAGTTCCTCTTCAGCCGTGCGTCGTTCCGGTACGACGACCTGAAGCGGAGGGCGGATGCGGGTGAGTCGCTTCCCGGCTTCAGGCTGGACGGCGTCACCATCACCTGGAACCTCGACGCCGACTACCAGGTCATCCGCACCCAGCTCACGCAGAACATCGTCGCCGTCCTCGAAGGGACCGACCCGGAGTTGAAGGACACCTACGTGGCCGTCGGCGCGCACTATGACCATGTCGGCTATGCCGACACCGAACTCGGCGAGGACCAGAAGCGGCCGTCGGCCCCGGGACGGGTGACGGTCGGCCGCGAGTCGGACCGCATCTGGAACGGCGCCGACGATGACGGCTCGGGGACCGTGGCGGTGATGGCGCTGGCGCGCGCCTTCGCGCAGGGACCGCGGCCACGACGTTCAGTGCTCTTCGTCTGGCACGCCGGCGAGGAACGTGGTCTGCTCGGCTCGCGCTACTTCGCCGACTTCCCGACGGTGCCGATCACCAAGATCGTCGCCCAGTTGAACATCGACATGATCGGCCGCAACCGCGACGACAAGGCCAGCGAGGCCAACACGCTCTACCTCGTCGGGTCGGACCGCATCAGTACGGAACTGCACGACATCAACCGCGAGGCGAATCGCGGGCTCGATCAGCCGCTGACCCTCGATTACGAGATGAATGACCCGGCGGATCCGGAGCAGGTCTACTTCCGCAGCGACCACTACAGCTACGCCGCGAAAGGCATCCCGGTGATCTTCTTCACCACGGGGATGCACCAGGACTACCACGCGAACACCGACGAGGTGTCGAAGATCGAATTCCCGAAGCTTGCGCGTGTCACCCAACTGGTCTACGAGACGGCGTGGCGGCTCGGTAACCTCGACCACGCGCCGGCGCGTGACTTCAAGGGACCGCGAGCCGGACGGGGTACGCGCGATTGACACGACCGCTGCTCGTTATCTTCCTGACAATCTTCGTCAACCTGATCGGCTTCGGCATCATCATCCCGCTGCTACCGTTCTACGCCGAGACGTTCGGCGCGAGTCCGCTGGCCATCGGCCTGCTGTTCGCGGTCTACTCGCTGTGTCAACTCGTGGCGTCGCCGCTGCTCGGCGACCTGTCGGACAGGCACGGCCGGCGGCCGGTGCTGATCTTCAGCCTGCTCGGCACGGTGGTGAGCTTCGTGATGATGGCGATGGCGCACTCGCTTGCCATGCTCTTCCTCGCCCGCATCGTCGACGGGTTGTCGGGTGGCAACATCTCGACGGCGCGCGCCTACGTGGCTGATGTGACCGAGCCGAAGGACCGGGCGCGAGCTTACGGTCTCATCGGCGCCGCGTTCGGCATGGGCTTCATCATGGGGCCAGCGCTGAGCGGCGTGCTCGCGGCCTACAGCTACACCGCCCCCATCTGGGCGGCGGCGGCGCTGACGCTGGTGGCCACGCTGATGGCCTGGTTCTGGTTGCCTGAAACTGTCCACCGCGCGGCGGCCGGCACGGGGATGCCGTTCCGCAACCTCGCCGAGATGCTGCGCCGGCCCGGCCTGCGCCGCGTGCTCTGGATCGACTTCATCTACTGGTTCGCGTTCGCCATTTTCCAGACGACGTTCGCGCTGTTCGTGGCGCGCCGCTTCGGATTCGGCGTGTCGCAGACCGGCTACTTCTTCGCGGCGTTCGGCCTGCTTGGCGCACTGGTGCAGGGCGGTGCCATCCGGCCGGTCGTGCACCGCTTTGGCGACAAGCCGACGTTCATCCTCGGGCTCGTCTGCGCCACTGCCGGCCTGACCGGCGCGACCTATGCGCACACCGTCACGCTGTTCACGATCGCCCTCGTGCCGCTGGCGGTCGGCATCGGCTTCGGCCATCCGACCGTCTCCGCGCTGGTGAGCCGCGCCGGCCGTGCCGACGAGCAGGGGCGTGTGCAGGGCGCCGCCGGCGCCATCGAAAGCCTGGGACGGACGATGGGGCCGGTCTGGGGCAATGCGGCACTGGCGCGCTACGGCGAGGGTACGCCCTACCTGTCGGCGGCCGCGTGCCTGCTGCTGACGCTGGTCCTGAGTCTGTCGTACCACGTCGTCGATCCGGAGCCGTCGCTCCTGGGGTAAGCCAAGGCAGGTGAGGCGGCGGGGCGGGCAGTGCAGGAACGACGCTCTGCCCCGCCTGGCCCGCCTCCTACCAGGCCTGTCTTACCTGCCCACGATCCAGCCCGACCTGCCCGTCTCGATGCGGTCGCTGATTGACAGCTGTCAAACAACTGTTTTATACATTTGTTTCACTCGAGCCACTACCTATGAAGAAACTGCTTCCGCTCCTCCTGATTGTTGCCGTGGCTGGCGGCGCCTACGTCTACCTCTCGAAGCCGGCCGACAGCCTCGTGCTGACCGGCGTCATCACCACCAACGACATCATCGTCGGCCCGCAGATCGGTGGACGCATCGCCGACCTGCGCGTGCAGGAAGGCGACAGCGTGAAGGCCGGTCAGGTGCTGGCGGTGATCGCGCCTGATGAACTGCGCGCCGAGAGCGCCTACGCCCTGCATACGATGGAAGGCGTCGCGTCGCAGATCGAGCAGTCGAAGGCGGCCGTTCGCTACGAGCAGCAGCAGATGACCGAGCAGGTGCGGCAGGCCGAGTCGAACCTCGCCGCCGCAGAGGCGCAGCAGGCGGCCGCCGTCGCCGAACTCGAGTCGGCCCGGCTGACGCTCGAGCGGACGCAGCAACTGGCGCGCGAAGGCGTGGCGACGGCCCAGCAGCTCGACACCGCCCGCACCGCCCACGATGCCGCCGTGGCCCGGCTCGACGCACTGCGGCGTCAGGTGGATGCGCACCGCGCCGCGATCGCGCTCGCCCGCACCAGCGCCGAGCAGGTCTCGGTGAAGCGCGGCCAGGTCATGGTCAACCAGTCGCTGCAGGCGGCCGCTGCGGCACAGCAGGCGCGGGCCGAAGTCAGGCTCGGCTATACCGACGTCAAGGCGCCGTCGGACGGCATCGTCGATGTCCGCGCCGCGCGCCTCGGTGAGGTGGTGACCGCCGGCCAGGCGGTCGTGACGCTGATCAATCCCGACGACCTGTGGGTGCGGGCCGACGTCGAAGAGACCTACATCGACCGCGTGAAGATCGGCGACCGCATGTCGGTGCGGCTCCCGTCGGGCGCCGCGCTCGACTGCCCGGTGTTCTTCCGCGGCGTCGACGCCGGCTTCGCCACCCAGCGCGATGTCAGCCGCACGAAGCGCGACATCAAGACCTTCGAAATCCGCCTGCGCTGCGACAACGCCGACCGCCGTCTTGCCGTCGGCATGACCGCCTACGTCGATCTCCCCCTGAAATAGCCATGGTGGCCATCGACGTTCGCAACATCGTGAAGCGCTTCGGCGACTTCACCGCCGTCAAAGGCATCTCATTCCAGGTCGCATCAGGCGAGATCTTCGGCCTGCTCGGGCCGAACGGCGCCGGCAAGTCGACGCTGATCCGCATGCTCACCACCCTGCTGCCGCCGAGCGAGGGCACCGCCCTCATCAACGGCTTCGATGTCGCGCGCCAGGCCGACGATGTGCGGAAGGCCATCGGGGTCATCCCGCAGGCGATGACCAGCGACCTCGAACTGAGTGTCGAGGAGAACCTCCTCATCTTCGCCAAGCTGTACGGCGTCCCGCGCGATCGCCGCAAGCGGCTCATCACCGAACTGCTCGAGGCGGTCGAACTCACGGAGTGGCGCGACAAGCAGGTGCGCAATCTCTCGGGCGGCATGCGCCGCCGCGTCGAGATTGCGCGCGGCCTCGTGCACGAACCGAAGGTCTTCTTCCTCGACGAGCCGACGACCGGCCTCGACCCGGTGTCGCGCGTGCATGTGTGGGAGATGCTGCAGCGCATCAAGTCCGAGCGCGACCTGACGGTGCTCATCACCACGCACTACATGGACGAAGCCGACAAGCTGTGCGACCGGATCGCCATTGTCGATCACGGGCAGTTGATGGCGCTCGACTCGCCGATGAAGCTGAAGGCGTCGGTGCCCGGCAAGAACGTGCTCGAGGCGAGCTTCTCGTCGGCGCCCGCCGACTGGATCGAGGTGCTGCGCCGTCTGCCCGACGTCGAGGAGGTGACCGGCCACGACCACGTGTTCCGGCTCGCCACCGGCAACGGCCCGGCGACGACCATGGCCATGCTCCAGACCGCCGCGCAGATGCAGGTCTCGGTCGATTCGCTCGCCGTGCAGAGCACCACGCTCGACGACGTCTTCGTGCACTACACCGGCCGCGCGCTCCGCGACACCCTGCAGGCGCCGTCGCCGCAGGACAACCCCTTCATGATTCGGCGGTAGTCACCATGCACAGAACCCTCGCCATCATCGAACGGGAAATGCGGCGGTTCCGCCGCAGTCCAATGCTCATCGTCATGTCGATGATGATGCCGATCGTGCAGCTCGTCGTCCTCGGCTACGCGTTCGGCGGCAACGTCAAGCATCTGAAGGTGGCGATTGTCGACCAGGACCACGGTGTGCCGGCGGTGCGCATTCGTGAACTGGCAGGCGCCATCGCCACCGGCAACCACACCTTCGATGTGATCGACTACTCCGACGCCGGGGTGGCGCTCGCGGACCTGCGCAACGGCGTCGTCAACGGCGTGCTGACCATTCCGCCCGACTACTCGCGGCGGGTCATCACCCGGCAGGAACCGACGGTGGCGCTCATCTCGGACAACACCGACAGCTTCGTATCGGCCACGCTCTCAGCGACGATGGCGCAGGTCGTCGGCTCGCTCGGCCAACCGGTGAAGACGACCATCCGCACGCCGTCGCAGCCGTCGCTCCAGTTGGTCGAGGTCTACCCGTACGTGCCGTACATCCAGTACCTGCTGCCGGGGTCGATCACGATGTCGATCTTCATGATGGTGATGATCGGCGGCGGCATCATCTTCATCGACGACAAGGCGCGCGGGCTGCACGAAGGCTACCTGGTGACGCCGATCACCAAGTTCGAGCTGATCGCTGGCTTCAACATCTCGGGCACTATCCGCGCCGTCATCGCCGGCGCGTTCCTGATGGTGATCGGCTCGATCATCGCCGGCGTGCCGAACCCGCTCGATCCGATGCGGATGATGCGCCTGCTGGTGGTCATCACCGTCACCGCCTTCGCATTAATCAGCATGATGTTCCTGATCATGGTGCGCATTTCGGACCCGCTGCTGCCCCGTGCGGTCTTCGGCGTGCTGAACACGGTGCTCTACTTCCCGAGCGGCGCGGTCTATCCGCAGCAGGGCTTCCCGAAGTGGATGCAGGTGATTGCCGCGGCCGACCCGTTCACCTACGCTGTGCACGCCTTCAAGAGCCTGCTGTTGAAGAACACCGGCTTCGAGGCGATCGCCTTCGACCTCGGGTTCCTCGTGGTCTTCTCCGTCGTGTCGATGGGCGCAGCGACGATGCTGTTCCGGAGAACGTTGTAGTGGCCTGGCGCGCGGCAAGAGCCGCGCACGTGGACGTCGCGGCGCCCGATCGGGAAACGCACGAGCGTCTGGTCGAAGCAGCGCGGACGCTCTTTGCGGCAGACGGCTACCACCGGGTAGCGGTGCGACAGGTCTGCGCCGCGGCGCGCGCCAACGTGGCCGCCATCAACTATCACTTCGGCGGGAAGTACGGCCTCTACCGCGAGCTGCTGGACGAGGCGATCGCCGTCATGCGTGACACCTCGGACGGCGCCATCGCCGCCGGCGCCGGTGGATCGGCGGAGCAGCGGCTCCGCGCGTTCATCCGCGTCTTCCTGCACCGTGTCGGCGAGTCGCCGGACTCGTGGATTCGCCAGTTGATGGCGCACGAGATGGCCAACCCGACCGAGGCGCTCGACGATGTCGTGCGGGAGGTCATCGCGCCGCGCATCGCCTACCTCGCCAGCCTGGTTGCGGAGATCCTGGGCGTGGACGTCGACGACGAGCGCGTGATGCGGTGCGTCGTCAGCGTGCAGACGCAGTTCCAGGCGGCCATGGCCAACCCGGTCGCCAGGCGCCTGGTGCCCGGCCTCACCGGTGACGCCGAATCGCTCGACCGCCTGGCGCAGCACATCGCCGACTTCTCGATCGGCGGCATCAGGGCGATGCGGGAAGTCCCAAGTGATTAGCGACGTGCGACGTGCGACGTGCGACCTGTGATTAGACCGCGACCAGTCCTCTTCTCATCGCCTTGCGCACGGCGTCGGTCCGGTTGGCGGCGCCCAGCTTGCCGCAGATCGCGGCAGCGTGGAACTTCACGGTCTGGTCGCTGATCCCGAGCCTCGCGGCGATCACCTTGTTCGACAGCCCCTCGACCAGGAGTTCCAGTACCTGCACTTCTCGCGGCGTCAGCGGCTCCGACGGTGTCTCATCGTCCGACTCGCGCGCGGCGATTACGATGGCGTCGGCGGCGACCCGTGAGCCGCGGGCGGCGCTCATGCTGACGAACTCCGCGGCCACGTCCATATGCTCCGCGAGCAGCTGCACGCGCAGCCGCGCGCGTTCATCCGGCAGGCCGACCAGCAGCACGCGCATCAGCGTTCCGGACGCTCCTGCGGGGTGACCGCCAGCGTGGCGGTGGAGGCCCCGCGCAGCACGCGTAGCGGCACGGCGCGACCGACGGCGTCGCCGATGAGCAGGGCGAGCAGCTCCTCGGGGGAGCGCACCGGGGTGCCGTCGAAGTCGAGGAGCAGGTCGCCGATGAGCACGCCCGCCTGTTCGGCCGGGCTTCCCGGCGTCACACCGACGACCAGCAGCGCCGACTCGCGCGCCTCGCCGCGCTGCTGCAGCTCTGGCAGCGCCGCCGGCTGACCCGCAATGCCGAGATAGGCACGCCGCGGCCGTCCATGCTCCAGCACCGAGGCAATGGTCTTCCATGCAATGGCTGCCGGGATGACGACGCCGAGTCCGCGGATGGCGGCGGCGGTGGTGATGCCGACAAGCGCACCGTCGGTGCTGATGAAGGCGCCGCCGGCAAACCCGTCGTGCATCGGCGCGGTGGTGCGGATCACCTGCTCGATGGCGCGCCGGCGCCCGGTGGCGAGCGGGCCACCGATGACACTGATGGTGCCGACGCTCGCCGTCACCGCGTTGCTCCACGAGCGGGCGATGGCCACAGCGAGGTGGCCGACGCGGGCCGGCGTGCTGGCGGGCGCCAGGGCCGGGGCGGTGAGCCCTGGCACACGGAGCACGGCCAGGCTCGTGGCGGGGTCCCACCCGGCCAGTTCAGCCTCGAACAGCGTTCCGTCAGCCTGCCGCACGTGCAGGCCATCCTCACGGCCGAGCGTGCGGGCCAGCGTCGCCACCACACCGTCCGCATAGACGACGCCGCTCGCCGGCCGCCGGCGCCCATGCACCTGCACCACCGCGGCGGCCGCGGCGTCCACGGCGTCCGCAAACGCATTCGAGATCGACGTGAGCACGGTGTCTCCTGCCATCAGTCACCCTCCGAGCGCATCGTGGCAGACGGCAGCGCTGCGCGCATCACCCAGTGGGGGAGGATATGGGTCTCTTCCAACGAGGGCGACGGTTCTGGCAGTAGGATCAAGGGAATGGCCGATACTTGGATCGTCGAGGCAGCCGACGCCGGGCTGCGTCTCGACAAGTTTCTCGCCGCCGAGGGGCGGCTTGGCTCTCGCGGACGCGCCTCAGAGGCGCTCCAACGAGGGAAGATCTTTCTCAATGACGCCGAGGCAACCCCGAAGGATGCACGGTTCAAGCTCAAGACCGGCGACGGGGTGCGTCTGTGGATGGATCGTCCGGG